>Ga0194063_10000981_pt1 | contig 19459 bp, 21 predicted proteins | sample SepL3720m_MetaG_FD_155459 | JGI IMG/M metagenome (GOLD analysis project Ga0194063, IMG submission 155459) | Anoxic zone freshwater microbial communities from boreal shield lake in IISD Experimental Lakes Area, Ontario, Canada - Sep2016-L373-20m | ecosystem: Environmental > Aquatic > Freshwater... | reverse complement strand
ATCTAACAGATGGCGACGTTTTGTTTATTGATGAGATCCATCGTCTGGGTAGGTCGGTTGAAGAGGTTTTATACAGCGCGATGGAAGATTTCAAACTAGATATTATGATCGGCAAAGGACCAGCTGCGCGTAGTGTGAGGCTAGATTTGCCCAAGTTTACGATTATCGGTGCGACTACCAGGACTGGGGCACTGGCTGCACCTTTGCGCGATAGATTCGGTTTGATCCATCGCCTAGAATTTTATTCACACGATGAGATATCGCAAATTATTAAACGTGCTGCCAAAATATTAGAAAGCAAAATCAATCCCAAGGCAGCCGATATGTTATCTACTCGTGCTCGATTAACACCACGTATTGCCAATCGTCTATTAAAGCGTGTCCGTGATTATGCCGATGTTAATGGCGATGGGATTATTGATGAAAAAACTACTAAATTGGCATTAGACCTATTAGAAGTTGATGAATTAGGACTAGACCCAGGTGATCGTAATTTATTAAATAGCATTATTGATAATTACGGTACTAATCCAGTAGGGCTGAATACCATTGCAGCGCTGACAGGTGATGAGGCAACTACGATTGAAGATTTTTATGAACCGTACCTATTACAAATTGGGTTTATTGAGCGAACACCGCGCGGGCGTAGAGTGACAGCAAAAGCCTATAAGCATGTTGGTAAAACGCATGAAACGGGCATAAATCAACAAAAATTGGTATAATGTAGGTATGGATAAAATAGAGGAACCAGTCGATTACAACAGACCAGTTGCATACGATGCAGATGGACGACCTTTATACGCTCATCCACCGATACCAGCAGAGCAACCTAAAATCAAACGACGTGCCACTAGTAAAGTTTGGGTCAAAGAAGGCAGTATCGAGGAACCGATAGTTAGTGACGCTAACAAGATAAAGCATATGAAATCTCAAAAGGTTTTCCCGGAACTAGCCCTGAATGAAGGCGACTATGTTATTAGTGCCGTTCGCAGGCACCCAATTGGCTTAGTATGGCCGTTCGCTGTTGGGGTTTTAGCCATTGCTATGTCCTTTGTCTTATTATTCAATTATGATATTTTTTCTAGATTATTAAAATTAACTGGTTCTATGGCTGATCCATCTACGATATTTTGGCCAGTAATTATTTTTGTTATTTTTGTGTTACTTAGCGATTATATAGCGTACTCAATATTCATTAGCAATAGGTTTTTCTTGACTAATGAGAGTGTAATTCAGCAAATTCAAACCGGTATATTTAGCAACAGTGAGCATATAATTAGTCTGGGTAATGTAGAAGATGCCAGTTACAGTCAGAACGGTATAGTGCAACAATTATTCAACTACGGTTCAATTAGACTTAGCACTGAAGGCGAAGAAACAACTTATCGATTTACATTCGTTGCTGACCCCAAAGAGGTTGTTGCAACGCTAGACAACGCAATCGAGAATTTTAAAAATTGTCGCCGACCTTGTTAATTATTTTTGATTTGTCTTTATGAAATCAGCTTCATTCTCGAGGCTGGTTTTTAATGTATAGCCTGTACATTTACTGTCTACACAACCAGTAGGCTCATATGTATATACACTGCCGGCATCACCGATTTTTACACCATTGGCGTCAGTAAACAGCGTTGGATCCATCGCCTTTAGATTATCAGCACTAATAGTTTGAGGGTAGAATTTATTGGCAGGGTAGAAAACTTCTTCTAGATTGTAATACATCGCATTGATGGATATTTTTGATTTGTCGTCTCTAGCGACAACTTCCAGGTTATTCTTTTGGATAAAGAATATAACGCTGGCAACACCCAGTAACGCTACAACGAACAATATTTCAATAACTGTGAACCCATAAGATTGTTTTTTCATATTGTGTATATTATACCAAATTCTAGCAAATTTTATCGTATCAAAGTATAATTAGTAGTAGATTAAAGATAGAGGGGTACTATGACTGCAAAAAAAGCTGAAAAAGCGCAAATTGGTGAGAAACCAGTTGCTTCCGAAGGTAAACTAAAAGCGTTAGGGTTGGCACAAGATCAAATTAATAAACAATTTGGTGATGGCGCGATTCGTCGATTGGGCGATTCTAAAACCGTTGACGTTGAATTGTTTAGTAGTGGTTCATTATCGCTGGATTTGGCATTGGGTGGTGGTTATCCAAAAGGACGTATATTAGAGATTTTTGGACCAGAATCATCAGGTAAGACTACAATTGCACTACATGCGATTGCTGAAATTCAGAAAAAAGGCGGTACAGCAGCATTCATCGATGCCGAGCATGCGCTAGACCCATCATATGCTAAAAAACTAGGTGTTGATGTAGATAACCTATTAGTTTCTCAACCAGATAACGGCGAACAGGCGCTAGAAATTTGTGAGACGTTGGTTCGATCAAATGCTGTTGATATCGTAGTTGTTGACTCGGTAGCGGCGTTAGTTCCACAAGCCGAAATTGATGGTGACATGGGCGATAGTCACATGGGGTTGCAAGCCCGTCTGATGAGCCAGGCACTACGTAAATTGACAGGTATCATCAACAAGAGCCATACGACTGTATTGTTCATTAACCAAATCCGTATGAAGATTGGCGTGATGTTTGGTAACCCTGAAACCACTACTGGTGGTAACGCATTGAAATTCTATGCATCATTACGTCTAGATATCCGTCGAACCGGTCAGATCAAAAACGGCGAAGACATTATTGGTAGTCGCACCAAAGTTAAAGTTGTCAAAAACAAGATTGCGCCACCTTTCCGCGTTGCAGAATTTGATATCATGTACGGTGAAGGCGTTAGCCGAACAGGTGACGTATTAGACCTAGCGGTTCAGCATGGCATTGTCGGTAAATCTGGTGCTTGGTTCGATTACAACGAAGCTAAAATCGGTCAAGGCCGTGAAGCCACCAAAGAATATCTAAAACAAAATCCAGAAATCCTAGAAGAAATCGATAAAAAGGTTCGCGCCAAAGTTGCTGAAGAAGCTGCGTAATATGGACAAGGCTATCATTATCCATGGCATGACGGATAGGCAAGAATACTATGATGCTGCTATGCCAGATAGTTTGAGCAACTCTCATTGGTCGCCATGGTTGCAACAAAAATTATGCCAGAATGATATTCTAGCCCAAACTCCAGAAATGCCAGTACCATACACTCCAAATTATGAAGCTTGGAAAACGGAATTTGAACGATTGTCGCCAGATGAAGACACGTTATTGGTTGGCCATAGTTGTGGCGGCGGTTTCATAGTCCGTTGGCTAAGTGATAATCCAGACAAAGTAGTTGGTAAGGTTGTTTTGGTCGCACCTTGGTTGGATATTGAGGGGGATTATCCTGATATGTTCAATTTTGATATGCGCAGAGATATCGCGACGCAGTCAAAGAGCGGTGTAGACGTACTAGTCTCGACTAATGATGGTGTGCATATGCAGACAACACTAGCTCGTTTGAAGCAAGGCGTTGATGGATTCAATTATCACGAATTTGTAGATTATGGCCATTTTACGCTTCGCACGATGAAGACTCGCGAGTTTCCAGAATTGTTAGATATTTGTTTAGGCAAATAATAATGAAGGTAACAGCTATATCCGCACAGGTTCGGGATCAAAACCGAGTTAATGTTTCAGTCGATGGTAAATATCGATTTAGTTTAGATATATTCCAATTAGTTGATTTGGGTATTAAGATCGGTGCCGAATACGATGAAGCCCAATTGGTCGCGCTAGAACAAGAAAGCCAATTCAGTAAAGTTTATAGCCGAGCGCTAGAATATTGCCTGATGCGGCCGCACAGCGCGCGTGAGGTGCGCGATTACCTATATCGTAAGTCCAGGTCAAAACGTGATAAAACAGGGGAACTAAAATCAGGCGTATCGCCAGAAATAACTGCGCGAGTTTTTGATAGGCTAACTGAAAAAGGCTATATTGACGATGGTAAATTCGCAAAATACTGGGTTGAGAACCGATCACTGACCAAAGGTGCCAGCGCGCGTAAATTAACGGCTGAATTATGCGTCAAAGGTGTCAGTATGTCGATAATCAGTCAAAATTTAGGCGAAACTGAGCGTGATGATGCGGTCGAAATTCAAAAGATAATCGCAAAAAAACGCCGGGCTTACCCAGACGATCAAAAACTAATTGCTTACCTAGCCCGACAGGGTTTTAACTATGACGATATTAAATCGGCGCTAGAATTATAGGTCTCTGTTATTGGCTGGAGTCGAAGTTGAACGGAATGGGTTCATATAGGTCATCTGCCCAGATTTCACCATAGGTGCTAGTTTTTTGGCAGCTGATTTGACGATAATATGCTGGTTATTTATCTCAACAATCTGTGATCTATGGATTAATAGACCAGCTTCTGACAAACTTTTTATCAATCCTGGTTTTAAATTTAGCTGTTGAATAATAAAACTATCTGAATCAATATTGTAACTTTCAACCTTGCCAAGTTTATTTTTGGATTCGTCTACAACACTCAAATCAACTAACATAAACCCTAAATCGTATATTTCTTTGATTTTAATAACGTCTTCTAACCCGACGAACTCATCATTGCTGTCAATTATCATACCAACATTACTAATCTCGCGCACATCGGCAATTCGGATAAAGGATGGTCGTTCGGATAGTAGCGGTCCGTCGACTTCATAAGCAATAATCTTTAAATTACCAGGGTCGATCACGGGTGTTTTTGTGACGGCTAACTGTGTCCCAGTCTGGAGACCCATTATTGGCATATTGATCAAACGGTTTCCGATTAATAACATGATACTAGTATAAGCGTTTTATCGTTTGTAGCCAACTATTCGGCAAATGGGTTAATACGACCAGTCGGTAATTGTTGATCGGCAGCTGAATTGGTTTCACTGGGCAATAGTCGTTCCAATTGATTAGTAGTCTCAATATCAAAGCTTGTTTTATCAGTCCGAACTTCATCGTCGCCTATTATTGTTGTGTTTGGTTGTGTGATGATGCTATTTAATGTCAGGACGCAGAATATAGAGATAGCAGATAAAATCATAATAAATATCACGGCGTTGAACTTGATTAATATGTCCTTTGCGGAATTATTACTAGTATCTTTCATTTAACGTATACCTCTATAGTTATCGGCTCTATAGTGACTGAGTCTTTGTTGGCGCGTATATTACTGAGATTCATATTGGTTATCTGCATTTTAGGCAGATTTGTTTCGATTGCTTTGGCAAATTTTAATAAACCATTAAATGGTGCAGGGCTACCTATACTGACTAGCATTTTTTTACTAGAGACACCATTGGCTAGCGGCGGTTTGCCGTCTTGGTTATTTTGATCATCCGACACTAATGTTATTGAGTTTATAGTTATGCCAGATTCTTGGGCGTATTTAGTAATGTCAGACTTGGATTTTTGTTCAAAGTTGGCTGGTTGACTTATTAATTCCATGGTCCTATCTGCCAATTTGATGATTTGACTGTCGGTTGCAGGAGCAGCATTGTCTTTGGATCTGGATTTGGAGTCATTATTATATGCCTTGAACATTAATGTATTGGTTTCAATTGTCAAATCCTTTAGCCCGTTTTGCACAAAGTAAAATCCTAGCCCGCTGCTAATAATCATAATAGTGATAATAGTAATCATAATCTTTTTTAAGGTGTTGGCTTTGATATCGTTTTCTCTCATGCCTCGGCGCCTTGTTTAATAGTTAATGAGCAGTTAATTAATATTGGGTAATCTGGTGAATTACCGGCACTTGATATTGGGGCTTGGGTCTCTATTGATGAAAATAATTGTGATGTTCCCAGGTTGCTTATTAGTTCGGGGGTGACACTGGTTGATTTGGCTCGGAACTCTAATTTTAACGGGCCATTACTGATTGACTCATTTAGTTCTAGTTTATCTAGAACTACGCCATAAGGTAATTTTGAGCCGATTTCGGCAATTATATTACTATAGGATATCTCGCGTACTAAAATCGTTTCAGCAGTAGCGATAGTAGTACCTATATCGCCTGTTTGGTTACCGGCTGCTATTAGGGCCGAAGCATTGTTTCTAATTGTGTTTTCGGCAGAGCTTTTCATGCTAGTTATCAATGAATAGGCCGCAAAACAAGATATAGATAGAAAAACGATCGTCATTGATAGTAGCATTATGAAATTAATCAGGACCGTGTTTGTCCTGGCGGCTTGAATTTCATTTTTTTCTTCGTTTGGTAATAAATTTATCATTTCCAAATACTTTCTGGCGGTGCTATGGCCAAGCCTGCAACAGTTATGTATCTGGCGCGGAACTGTCTAGCTGGTTCAGGCAATTTGCCAAAATCAAGTTTCTGCCAAGGACTGGCAACTCGAGCTGGCATAACTAGTTCGGATGTAAAATATTCTCCTAATCCAGGCATATTGCTACCGCTACCCACTACTAGTAGTTGCTCTATCTTTTGGTTATCACTAATTCTCTCATTGTAATAACGCATAACCTTGCGAGTTTCATCAATTACTTTTTTTAGGGTACCTTCGGTGGCCTTGGTTATTTTTTCTTGGCGCGGGCCGGCGCTAAGGCCGTTGAATATTTTGAGTTGATGAGCGTTTTCGGTTGCTATGTCGAACTTTTTGGCAATGTCTAGCGTTAAGGTGTTGCCTCCAACTGCAACTCCTCCGGTTACACGGATAACGCCATTATTGATTACTGCGATATCAGTATTTGCTGGGCCTATGTCCACGACAATTGTTGGCAAACTGCCTTCTTCGGTTTTGGTTAATAATCTAGCGACAGAGCTGATGCTTGGTTCAACGAATACTACTTGTAGTCCGGCGCTTTCGGCTGCTGCTTTGCAGCGATCAACAATAGTTTTTGGTATGGCGCTCATTAATACTGTTATTTCTTTTTGAGTGCGCTCAATAGCCTCATAGTCAATATATAGGGTAGAGGCGGGGATTGGGATGTATTGGTCTACCTCTAGTGCGACAGTGTCTTTTAATGATTTTTCCACACTAATAGGTAGATTAAACGTGCGCGAATAAGTTCGTGATGTTGGTAGTGCTATGGCTGCATAGTTGCCAGGTAGCTCACCTATAACTGAATCTTTAATCAAGGCCTTGATGCTTTCACCTAGATAATTACCAGTACCATCAATGGATTCTTTTACTTTGGCAGGGTCTAGATCTAATGACCCATATCCAACCACCAGCCATTTTTTAGTGTCTATGGCCATTATTTTAATACCAGTACTACTGATATCTAGTCCGATGATTGGTTTGTCTTTATGGAATAATCTTGTCATAGTTGCCCACTTGTAATACTACTGCTTATTATAGCATGAGCGGTCTGGTGGCGGCAGGCTATTTTATGCTTTGAGCCAGGCCAGCAATAGGTAGCATAACACTGGCGGCAATTAGCCCAACCATGCTACCCATAATGACTATCATGACAGGCTCTATGATCGAACTGATACCGCTAATTGCAGTGTCGACTTCTTCTTCGTAGAATTCGGCGACCTTGACTAATATTTTATCAGTTTGGCCGGTTTCTTCTCCGACTGATAACATTTGAGATACGATAGGTGGGAATAATGGGTCAGCTTCTATAACAGATGATAGTGATTTGCCATTTTTTACCGCTTCTTCAGCTTTGATTAGAGCTTTTTCGTAGACTGCGTTACCGACAGCTCTGGATGTTACCGATAGGGCTTCTAGTACTGCGACTCCAGCTTCAACTAGGGCTGAGAATGTTCGGGCGAATCTGGCCACGGTTATCTTGACAATGATAGTTTTTATCATTGGAGTTTTGATTAATATGCTGTGGAATCTGTATCTGCCCTTGGATGTTTTTAGATACGCCATCATGCCCAATACCAATCCAACAACCACTGCTACTATTATGTACCAAAATGAAATTATAAAATTACTAGTCGCCAACATAATTAGTGTTATGTCTGGCAATTTGGCGTCTGGTCCGCCCAGATCAGTTACAATCTTGCCGATTTGGGGGACGACAAATATCATCAGCCCAAAGAAAGCTAGTACGGTAATGGATAATAGCACTAATGGATAAGCCATCGCACTTTTAATTTTTTTGCGCATAGCCATAGTTTTTTCTTGTTGGGCAGCTAGACGTTTTAAGATCTCATCTAATATACCAGCCGTTTCGCCGGCCTTGACCATATTCACATAAACGTCATTAAATGTGTTGGGGTATTTACCCATTGCTTCACCCAGTGATGCGCCGGCCTCTATATCATCTACGATATTTTTAACAATCTTTTTAAGTGTCGGGCTATCTGAAATGTGATCGGCTAGCGCTGATAATGCACGCAATAGGGGAACGCCGGCACCCACCATGGCACTTAATTGGCGAGTGAACATAACCAATTGGTCAGATTTTACCTTATTGCCACCCAATATGTTATTGAAATCTATAGCAAATATACTTTTTTTAGCTTCTCTGATGCTGATTGGTCTGAGTCCCTGTTTTTGTAGCGCTTTTATGACATTGTTTTTGTCGGGCTGCTCAATAGTCCCGTTTACTGGGTTGCCTTTGCCGTCGACGGATACGTAGGAGAATATTGGCATATTATTCCTTGGTCATCCTAATTACTTCTTCAATTGTGGTTTCGCCGCGCAAAGCTTTGATTAGCCCATCTACTTGTAGGGTTATCATGCCTTCGGATATGGCCTGTTCTTGTATTTGGTTGCTGGTTGCGTTGGATGTGATCAATTTTTGGATATTGACTGAGTTATGTAATGTCTCATAAATACCGATTCGACTGATGTAGCCATTAGTTGCACCGCTATTATTATCTTTTGGATCAGCCGTCCATAGAACATTAATACCATTTTCATCAGTACTGAGGGGGGTATCGCCGCCAATGCCTTCGGCTGCTGCTTTTTTCTCCAATTCATGAATATATCGGAAATCTTGTCCTGGCCGTAGGTCAAATAATTTGATAATTTCTTGTTTTTCTAATTCGGTAGGCTGGTAGCCTTTACGAGTTTTTGGGTTCAGTCTGCGGACCAGGCGTTGACCAATTACAACTCGGACAGTGCTGGCAATTAGAAATGGTTCGATTTTCATATCCAACAAACGTGGCAGACAAGTTGCTGCATTGTTGGTGTGAAGAGTTGAAAACACCAAGTGGCCAGTTAGTGCGGCTTGGACGCTCAAGTCGGCCGTTTCGCTGTCACGGATTTCTCCAACCATTATTATATTTGGATCTTGGCGTAGTAGAGCGCGTAGGCCATTGGCAAAAGTCATTCCAGCTTTACTGTTAGTCTGGGTTTGGTTAACGCCGGGGATTTTATATTCTACGGGGTCTTCAATAGTAGATATGTTTACGCTTGGAGAATTTAGGGTTGATAAAATACTGAATAAGCTGGTTGATTTACCACTACCAGTTGGTCCAGTGATTAATATCATACCGTTAGGGTTAGTCATGGCTTCTTTTACAAGTCGTAGGGAAGTGCCCCAATAACCTAGTGATTCTAATGTCATGGCTTTGTTGGATTCATCTAATATACGCAATGCAACCTTTTCGCCATCGGCAACTGGTAATGTGCTGACGCGCAGCGCATATTGTTTACCAGCAACGGTTATTTTAAAACGCCCATCTTGGGGCACGCGGTGTTCATCAATCTTTAGATTACTGAGAATTTTAATACGGCTAATCAATGCGCTGATAACGGTTTTTGGTAGGCGATTTACTTCTTTGAGCATACCGTCAATACGATATCGGACTTGGACGTAGCCTTCACGTGGTTCAATATGTATATCGCTAGCTCCTGATTGTATGGCATATTCCAGCAATATATTAATTGTTTGAGCAATTGGTGAATTCTCATCAATATCTTTGGTTATAACTTTTTCATTTTCAGTGTTGTCGCTGGCTTGGATATCTATAACTTCACTAAGTTCATTAGCAACATCACCACGATATGATTCCAGTGCTGCGAGAATATTTTGGCTGGTGGCTATATAGATTCTAGTATTGGTACCAATTTCTTTTTCCAAAAAGTTTACGGCCTGAACGTCATCAGGGTCGTCCATTGCTAGGTGGTTCAATCCATCAGGGTCGATTTTAAATAATATAGCATTATATTGTCTGGCAACTTGCTCTGGAATCTTTTTTAGAACTTCGGCTGGTATTTCGCGAGGGTTCAATTCGATGTAAGGTATTTGGGAGTACTCGGCGAAAGCTTTTGCTAGTGATGCTTCATCAACCATCTTGTTTTCTAAAACCAGGTTTTGGATTGGCCTATTTGAACGAGTCGCCTCTTGTTTCAAGGCGTCCATTTGCTCAGCGGTGACAATGCCACTGCGGGTGAGCAGTTTTTCTATGGTAATATTTGAAATACGCATACTGCTTACGCTCTAGTATAATTGACAGATTAAAAAAGCGCTAGGTGCTATAATATTTTATGATGTTTTTAGACATAACTAATGAAGACAAAATGAAGGAATTTGGCCAGTATCTAGGCAGTCTTTTGGGCGGCGGTGAAATTATTGAATTGGTTGGTGATGTCGGGGCTGGTAAAACTACGTTGACCAAGGGGATAGCAGTTGGTTTAGGGGTAGGTGAATATGTTCAAAGTCCTAGTTTTACGATTAGCCGTGTATATGATGGGCGAGACGGCCTAAAATTAGCACATTACGATTTTTATAGGCTAGGCGATGCTGGTGTTATGGCTGATGAATTGTCCGAGACTATGGCTGATAGTAGGGTAATCACTATCATAGAATGGGCTGATGTCGTTAGCGGAGTTTTACCTACTGATAGATTATCAATCACAATTAGCGCAACTGGCGAAAACTCGCGCAAAGTTGAAATTAAAGCCGACGGCGGAATCAGTGGTAAGCTGTTAGAAAAGGCACGACGATGATTCTATTATTAGACACTAGTACCCCGATATGTCGATTAGCTTTGGTTGATGGTGACCAGAAACGAGAATTTACCTGGGAATCGGACAGGGGATTAGCAAAAGGTTTGCTGGGATATTTAGACGCTACAATAAAATCTCTAGGTAAAAATTGGGCAGATATTTCGGCTATTGGAGTTTTTGAGGGGCCAGGTAGTTTTACGGGCCTACGCATCGGAATTACAATTGCCAATACTATTGCTGATGCTCAGAATATACCAATTGTTGGTGGGCGTGGTGATGATTGGCGAACGGTAACGTTGTCAAAATTAAATGCGGGTGAAAATGAAAAGATAGTCTTGCCATTTTATGGTGGCGAAGCAAATATAACAGTCCCGCGAAAATAACTTGCACGTAGTGGGTAAAAAAGGTTACTATAGAAACAGTCCGATATTAGGACTTCTGAATAATTTTAATTTTTTTGAAAACAACGCCGTAAGATTACTGAATTTTGTTAACAAGCATTTCTATACTCGTAAATAAACAACAGGATTCTCGGCGAGGAAAGGATACATATGATAGAGATTATTATCGCTATAATTGCGGCTGTTGCTGGCGTTGGCGGAACTATTGTCTATGAAAAACAACGACAAGCTAGTGGCAAGGCAAAGATGGACAAAGATATTGCTGCCGCCAAAACAAAAGCCAGTGACATTATATTAAAAGCCAAAGACGAAGCGATGGAAATCGAGAACGAACGTCGTCGTGAGCAAAAACGTATTGAAACTCGTTTGACTGAACGCGAAACAAACTTGGACAAAAAACTAGACGATCTAGATAAAAGGTCTGAAAAACTACGCGCCCAAGAACGTGATGTTGAAGAATTGAAAAACGAAATCCGCGATATTCGCACCAAACAACAAGACAAACTAGAAAAGATTGCTAAATTGTCTAAAAAAGAAGCTGGCGAAAAATTAATGGAAATGACCGAACGTGATATCAAACAAGATTTGATAGGGTTGGTTAATAAATTGCAAAACGATGCCAAAGAAGACGCCGAAGAATTGGCTGCTACTATCCTGGTTACTGCCATGGAGCGTATGTCATCTGAAGTTACGGCCGAGCGAACAATTACCGCTATTAAATTAGCTGACGAAGAAATGAAAGGCCGAATTATCGGCAAAGAAGGCCGCAATATTCAATCACTGCAACGTGCAACTGGTGTGGATATTTTAGTAGACGATACCCCGGGTATGATAGTCTTGAGTTCATTTGATCCAGTACGTCGCCAAGTAGCTCGTATGGCTTTAGAAATGTTAATGAAAGATGGTCGCATCCATCCAGGTCGCATTGAAGAAGTTGTTGCCAAGGCTGAAACCGAAATCAACAAAGAAATCAATCGTGCCGGTGAAGATGCTGCGCGTGAAGTTGGTATCGTTGGCATACCAAAAGAAATGTTACGTCTGCTAGGTGAATTAAAATTCCGCACCAGTTACGGTCAAAACGTATTAATGCACAGTGTGGAGATGGCTCATATGGCTGGATTGATCGCTGAGGAAATCGGTGCAGATGTTCGTATCGCTAAAACCGCAACTCTGTTACACGACGTTGGCAAGGCCGTCACTCACAAGATTGAGGGTAAGCACCACGTTATCGCTGGTGAATTGGCTAAAAAATATGGTATGAGCGAAGAGATTGCTCATGCGATTAGTGCCCACCATGACGATGTAGAGGCTACAACACCTGAAGCATTGGTAGTTCGTGTCTGTGATTCATTATCAACTGCCCGACCAGGTGCTCGTAATATCAGTTCTGAGAACTTTGCTGAACGTATGCGAGACCTAGAAAACATCGCGCTAGGATTTAATGGTATTGATAAAGCTTACGCAATCAGTGCCGGTCGTGAAGTCCGTGTCATGGTTAGTCCAAAACAAATTGATGACCTATCAGCTATCAAATTGGCCCGCGATATCGCAGTCAAGATTGAAAGCACAATGCAGTACCCAGGTACAATCAAGGTTAATGTGATTCGTGAGACACGGGCGATTGAGTTCGCAAAATAAGCTTAATCCTTATTGCAAAAGCTAAATAACTCATCAATATAAGGACAGGCCTCTTCGTCTAGAGACAGGAATGTTTTATCGTTTATCATTTGCTTTATCTGCTGCTGGCGCGACCATCTGACGTCGCAAACCTCGTCTGGCTGTAAGGATAATTTTGATGTATTAATTTCTTGATTAAATAACCAGACATCAATAAATTCACCACAGTCATATTCAAAATCGCGACGGTATTGTTTGAACAAATGGCCATTCCCTGGATCTAATCCCACGCCGATTTCTTCGGAGACTTCTTTTAACGCCGTGGTCAAACTGTCATCTCCAGATACTGCGCTGCCAATAGTACAACCCCACATATTGGGCCATCTCTTGTTTGAGGTTCTTTTGGATATCATGAATTCTCCGGCTGCGTTTTTAATCCATATATGTACAATTACATGGTAGTTGCCGGCTCCTAGCCAACCACGTTCTTGAGTGCGACCGGTTTTGTTACCGTTTTTGTCTAACATGTCCCAGAGTTCGGGGTTGTTTATCATAGTTGGTTTAATTATATATTAAATGAAAGTGAAAGGACATCGCCCGTCGCATGCATGCGACGGGCTCCTTCGCTCATTCGCAAAAAAATGTAAACACTTTTTTGCTTCATTCGCTACGCCAAACCTTCGACCCATCCCACCGTTGGCGGGATGGGTCGAAGGTTTGAGGCCGTCACCCGCGGTCCAAATAAAAAAGACTATCCTACGGATGGTCTTTTTTATTTGGTCGGGGTGAAAGGACTCAAACCTTCGACCTCACGGTCCCAAACCGCGCGCGCTATCAACTGCGCCACACCCCGATACAATGTGGTTACTTGGTAGATTATACCGCATAACAGGCGTGATTTCTAGCCCTAGTGGACAATAAATTAACGAGGTCGTTTTAGGGCAGCTTTTCGGGCTAGCATAGCAACACTATCGTCAATTGTTTTCTTGGTAAATGTGCCGTATTTTTTGACCACAGCTTGTTCTATTAGAAAATCTGCAATAGCAGGGTTTTTAGGTAATAATGAACCGTGTAAATAACTGCCTATCACGTTATTGTAGCGAGCACCTTCATAGTAACCGTCTATATTATTACCAACGCCCAATCTAACATCTCCCAGCGCACTGACGCCCGTGCCTAATAATGTTTGGCCACTATGATTCTCATAACCGATTATATGGCCGAATTGTTTACTATATGTAACAATATTGCCGATTAGACGTTTGGATTTGCCGTAAGTTTCGATATCTAATATCCCTATACCCTGGATAGTACTGCCATCAGATGTTTGAAAGAATTTGCCAAATAATTGGTATAGCCCACAGATTACCAACATTGGAACGCCGTCGTCGGCTAGTTTTTTGAGTTTATCACCAATAGATAATAGATCAGATTGGATTTTGTTCTGGCCGCTATCTTGGCCGCCGCCACCAACAATCACATCTACGTTTTTAGGGAATTCATCGCCCTGGTTATATTCAATTATCTGTGGTTTATAGCCGTACCATTCTAATCTTCGTTTCAAAACTAATACATTACCATGGTCGCCATAAATATTCATGTCATTTGGGTATAGATGCAAAATCGTGATATTTTTATTTTTCATCTTACTACCTCCACGTCAGTCATCTTTGAAAGTGCCTTGCGTAAAGTTAGCATAGCTGTGTATGTACAATATATTCGTTTTGGTTTGGTTGGATTGTCGTTAATGAATTTTTTTAGGGCTTTTTTGAGGTTAGTATTAATGTTATTGAATTTAATTTTGTCATATTGTAATCTTAGGGCCATATCATAGGCGCGAGTTCCAGATATTTGGTACACGCCTTTGCTGCCGAGGCTGGCAAAGTCTACATCCCACAGCCATGACATATCACGACCATCGGCATAGTTGTCATTGATGGCTATCATCGTGCAGTACCCAGACGGATCAAAAGATTTTAGCCCTAATCGGAATCCTGATGGGTTTTTAACTAGAACTAGCTCAATGGGACGCCCGCCGACAATCAAGGTTTCACCACGGCCAAAGGCTGATTGGATGTTGGCGAATGCCTCCATCATTTTTGATTGGTCTAGTTTTTTGCCTAATATAGCCCTGACTAATGTGATGGCCGCCGCAGCATTAAATATATTATAGGCGCCGTTTAATTTAATATTTGTTTTTACTTTTGCGCCATCAATTATAAAGGTTGCAGATCGGTCATTAAATTTTAGTAATGCTACGTCGGCTTTGGCTGGTTTTTTGTTGGTTCTTTTGGCGCGGTGCAGATCATCATCACTAGGGAATATATGGATTAGGCTTTCATCCAATCCAAAGAAATGGACTTTATCTTTACTAATTGATTTGGCAATTGATGCTATCCGTTCATCCTCGCGGTTTAATACAACAGCGTCGGTTGTAGCATCGGCAATCTGGCGTAGCAAATTAGTTGTGTGGTCAATCTCGCCAAAACGGTCTAATTGGTCGCGCATGACATTTAGTATTAGACTGAATTTTGGTGGTATTGAATTAACAAAATGGACGGCATGCGCTTCGTCTAGTTCTAGCACTGCAATGTCGGCATTTAGTTGGCCGCGCATGTTTACCTCGCCTAATAATGCGGCGGCAATGCCACGGGTGAAATTGCTACCAGTTCGATTTGTAAATACCTTTAGGTCTTGGCTTTCTAGTAGCTCAACAATCATCTTGGTAGTAGTAGTTTTGCCGTTTGTGCCGCTAATAACCACAACTCCCATTGGCAGTGTTGATAAAGTGTGTTTGATAAAATTTGGATCAATTCGCTCAACAACCAATCCTGGTAAGGCAGATCCGCCGCCTCGTAATCTGGCGACATGTTTTATAGTTTTACCCAATATAGTGACTAGTGATTTCGGCATATGGTCTATTATAGCGCAAGCAGGCTGGCTAATGATACAATAGTAATATGTTTTTGGTGGGTATATTATCTTGGTGGTATGGCAGAGGCTGGGTTGGTCGTGTAGGCATGATTAATCGTCGGCTAAGGTCATCAATAGACACATTTTCTATAGGTTTATTATTTAGGACATTATTTAATCCTTTCCGTCAGATATCGGCTGACGCGACTGGCAAATCTTTTTCCGAGAAAATACGGGCTTTATTTGACAAGTTGTTATCTCGCGTTATAGGGTTTATTGTCAGGTCATTTATGATCGTATTTGGTTTATTATTCATGTTATTACAAACTATATTTGGTGTCTTTATTCTAATTGCTTGGCTGGCTATACCACTATTGCCGATAATTGGATTGATTGTAACTGTAATAGGTTGGGTGCCGCAATGGACAATTTAAAGTTTAATTACGGCAGTTCTCGCAGCAGCAAGGCGCGTATCAGTGCCCGAATTAGTAAGCCATGGATAGTATTAATGAACACGTTGTCATTGCTATTACTGGTTATAGGTATATTTTTGATATTTACTCAATCATCTATTGGCTGGGCTTTGATTGGCTTGGCTGTTATCCCGGCGATGGTTACGGAATGGTATAACGGTGAATTGCGCCACTTGGCAGTTGGCAAAACTATGGTATCAATAGATGCTGTTATATCGGCAGAAGTTTTGGGTCGCCTGTCGCGCAGTCCTACTCCTAGGGAGATTGTTGATATTGCCTATCGTTTGGATGGTGGCTTATTCTTTTTCATACGTTTTGGTTTGCGCCAAGATTTTATGGAGAGTATGGTTAGTGACAGCGCAGGTGATATGCCCGCGGTTTGGGCTGAGGCTATGCGTTTACGAGATCTAACTGGTAGTAAAAATATATCAGCGGTTGTTCTGTTAGTCGCGTTAGTCAATTGTAACTCTAACGCGGCGGTTCTGATCTCTCATCTACAACTAGATTTGGATAATCTAATTGATGGTATTCGTTGGTTTAACCATTTGCGTTCGTTGGTTGAAGATGATCGCAAGCCTAAGTTAACAGGAGGCATAGCGCGCGATTGGTCATTTGGTTGGACTCCACTACTGAGTCGCTTTGGCCAAAACGTCAGCCAGACAATTGAGGGCGCATCTATGATGAATCTACCATCTCATGACCAAGCGATTGATCAGATTATCAATATCCTCAGCAAAAACGGCAAACAGAATACTGTTTTGGTTGGCGAATCGGGTGTTGGCAAAACCAGAATAGTCCAATCATTTGCGTCTAGGTTGGTTGATGGTAAATCTAAACTGCCTTCTAATCTAAAATATCGCCAAGTTTTCATATTGGACGCGTCAGCATTAATTGCGGCGGCTCCAGAACGGGGAGGGTTAGAAGAATTAATACCACAAATTATGAATGAAGCCTACAAGGCAAAGAATATAATAATCTGTCTAGATAATGCTCATTTATTCTTTGAAGAAGCAGTAGGTTCGGTTGATATATCAAATGTGCTATTGCCAATCCTGCAATCGAACAATTTGCGCATTATATTGGCAGTTGATGAACAGCGATTTTTACAGATCAGTTCACATAAGCCCGAGATTGTTAATGCCTTGAACCAGATTGTGGTTGCGCCAGCTAACCGTGATGAGACGATTGCTATCATGCAAGACAGAGCAGTAACGATTGAATATCAAAATAGCGTCACATATATGTATCAAGCCCTAGTTGAATCTTATCGATTAGGTGATAGGTATGTTTTTGATCTGGCTATGCCCGGCAAGGGATTAAAATTAATGGAATCAGCTGCTCAATATGCTATGGATGGGATAGTCACGGCACAATCCGTTCAAAACGCTATTGAAAAAACAATGGGAGTAAAAGTCAGTGTTGCAACTGGTGATGCTGAACGCAAGAAGTTGCTGAATATGGAAGACCTAATTCATCAGCGAATGATTAATCAGACCAGGGCAGTTAGCGTGGTTAGTGATGCTCTGCGGCGGGCTAGAGCAGGCGTGCGTAGCCAAAACCGACCAATAGGTACATTTTTATTCCTAGGCCCTACAGGCGTTGGCAAGACCGAATTAGCTAAATCTCTGGCCGAAGTTTATTTTGGTGGCGAGGATCGGATAGTGCGCCTAGATATGAACGAATATGTTAATAGCGAAGACGTAAAGCGCTTAATCGCAGATGGTGCGGACAATCCTAACAGTTTGACATCACAGGTAATGAAACAGCCTTTTAGTGTAGTGTTGTTAGACGAGATTGAAAAAGCACATCCAAACGTATTATCGACATTACTACAATTATTAGACGAGGGTATGTTGCGTGATATTAAAAACCGCGAAGTTAGTTTCCGTGATGCGATTGTGATTGCTACCAGTAACGCTGGGGCAGATAGAATTCGTGAACATATTGATCGCGGTGTTGATATTGTAAAATATGAAAAACAGTTTGTTGATGAATTAATCAGTAGCAACCAATTCCGTCCAGAGTTTTTGAATCGTTTTGATGAAATTGTGATGTTCCGCCCACTGGAAAAATCAGAATTATTACAGGTTGTTGATTTGATGATTGCAGGTGTTAATAAGACTCTGTCTCTACAAAAAGTTAGCGTTAACGTAGCCCCAGACGCCAAAGAATATCTAGTTGAACATGGCTATGACCCACGATTAGGCGCGCGCCCAATGCGTCGCGTAGTTCAAAAAGCGGTTGAAAATACAGTAGCTAAAAAGATGCTAGAGGGTGACGTCGAACCAGGCAGCGTAGTTGAAATTAGTTTGGATCAAGTGCAGCAGGTTTTAGGCTCTCTGCCCGAAACGGCAAATTAAAGCCATTTCGCTCCGTACATAATTGCACCGATGATGACTAGTGTATTGGTGATGAAAAAAAGTGCTTGATATAGGAATACGACTTTTTCTTTGTTGACCCAAGAATACCAAATCCATATAGCGGTCATTACGTTATATCCCACCCAACTAAGCAGTGATATGTCCGAAGCATCATGATTATTAAAGATTACATATACTTGTGGCAAAGTTATTAACGGTTCTATAACAGCGACTACAACAATGAATTTGTTTATAAAAAAGCTTTTTTGGTGACGATGCTTATGCTTTGACATATGATTATAATAACAGAAAATTTGGTATAATGTCAGAGTACATGTTTGCACTGCTAGCTGTTACCATGTCAAATGACGTGGCAGCGGTTATCAATTACGCCCCGGTAGCTCAGTGGATAGAGCAGAGGACTTCTAAGCCTAAGGTCGTTGGTCCGATTCCAACCCGGGGTACCAAAATAAGATAACCAACCCGAAAGGGCTGGTTATTTTATTTTGATCCTTCGGATTGAATCAGCCCAACGACTTTTTGACAAAGTCAAAAATAGTCGTTGGTTCGTGAAGCGCAGTGCAGCAAAATTAGCTTGCTCATTTTGCCAGCAAGTGGAAATAGGGAGCGAAGCGACCGCCTGACAACCCGGACAATTATTTTTTTGGTCTTTCGGCTTGAATTGGCGTATTATAGATTTATAGGGAGAGTAATATGAAACCACGATTCAAAATCTATTATACAATCGCAATTTTGCTAGCATTAACCAGTTGGATTATAACAATATATTTTTGGGATAAACTACCGTCTATAATCCCGACACATTTTGGCATATCAGGTG
>Ga0194063_10000980_pt1 | contig 19462 bp, 27 predicted proteins | sample SepL3720m_MetaG_FD_155459 | JGI IMG/M metagenome (GOLD analysis project Ga0194063, IMG submission 155459) | Anoxic zone freshwater microbial communities from boreal shield lake in IISD Experimental Lakes Area, Ontario, Canada - Sep2016-L373-20m | ecosystem: Environmental > Aquatic > Freshwater... | reverse complement strand
GCAGATGCTGGTTCGAAGCGGGGTTAAGATCGAGGGTGCGCATGCGGTGATCGTCGGCCGCAGCAATATTGTCGGCAAGCCTCTGGCCAACCTGCTGATGGCCAAGGGGCCGCTGGGCAATGCCACGGTGACGGTTTGTCACACCAAGACCAGGGATATCGGTTATTTCACCCGGCAGGCGGACATTGTTATTGCGGCGGCGGGGCGGCCCAATACCGTGACGGCGGATATGATTCGTGAGGGAGCGGTAGTGGTCGATGTGGGGGTGAACCGCATCGAGGACGCAACCAAAAAGGCCGGTTTCCGGTTGGTTGGGGATGTGGACTTTGACGCCTGCGCGAAAAAAGCGTCCATGATCACTCCGGTTCCCGGCGGTGTCGGGCCCATGACGATCACGATGTTGCTCTACAATACCGTGGAGTCAGCCAAGCGCGCGAACGGACTCTAAGGCGCGTCGGGCGTTGGCGTGCCAGCGGGCCAGGTCGCTCACGGGAATATATCCGAAGAGGGGATGCACCACGGTGGCGTAGGTGGCCTGATCCATCGAGGCAAGGGCTTCCGGGGTCAACACGGAAGCCGCCTTATCCAGCCAGGGAGCAGGCTCACGGGCGTCCCATTGTCCCTGATTCAAGGGACAGACCCGCTGGCAATCATCGCAGCCGTAAATCCAGGGCCCCATCTTTGACCAAAGTTCATCGTTAATGGGGAACGGCGCCTCATAGGTCAGGTAGGCGATACATCGCTTAATATCCATGACATACGGCTCGACCAGCGCCTTGGTCCGGCAGGCGGTTAGACAGGCATGACAACTCTCAGGGCAGGGCGATCCCCGGGAAGGCATATCCGGTTCAAGTGGAGTATCAACCATCCAGGACTCGATATTGATCCAGGAGCCGCATCCCTTGGCAAAAGCAAAGCCGTTTCTGGCAATCTGGACGACCCCGGCACGGGTGGCGGCTTCTCGGGAAGGAACCCCGCCGGTTCTCACCCGCATTCCAAGGGTGCGCAAGCCTTCTTTCATCTGTTTGGGCATGGTGTTGTCGGGGCAATCGGGGATGCGCCGGTCGCAGAGGTAGTTGAGGCCGATGTGACCGGCCAGAGTCGCGGGAATGGCGTACTTCCCGTAGCGGCGGACGCAGACGATGATGGATCGTGCCCAGGGGTACATGGTGGCGGGATCCGACCGCCGTTCCATATGACGGTAGAGTTCGGCGCTGTCCGGGAAACGTTCAGCCAGATTCCGGATGGCGGCACGGTAATCCTCGAAAGGTTCGACCCCGGTGATCCCGCAGGAATGATAGCCGAGGCGGCCTGCCAGGTGTTTGATTTGCTCCTTCAGATTCATTGTCGGGAAGTGAGTATAGCGTAATTCTATTCTCCGAGGTTCACTTTTTTTCAGTTTCCGTGTACTCTATCGCAGTTTCATTAGTGTTCATCGTGTGAGTCGGGACGCAACAAGGGAGGACATCATGCCTGAATTAAAGGGGTCGAAGACGGAATCGAATCTCAAGGAAGCCTTTGCCGGGGAGTCACAGGCCCGGAACAAGTACAGTTATTTTGCATCCACGGCGAAGAAAGAGGGTTATGAGCAGATTGCAGCGCTCTTCCTCGAGACAGCGGAGCAGGAGAAGACCCACGCCAAGTTGCATTTCAAGGCGCTGAACGGTATCGGAGATACCCTGGCAAATCTGAAAGCGGCCGCGCAAGGCGAGCATGAGGAATGGACCGATATGTATCCCCGTATGGCGAAGGAAGCCCGGGCGGAGGGATTTGATGACATTGCCCGCTTGTTTGAGGGCATTGCCAAGATCGAGAAGGAGCACCAGGAACGATATCTTGCCCTCCTGAAGAATATGGAGGAGGGGAAGGTGTTCAAGAAGGATACGAAGGTTAAGTGGCGTTGCCGGGAGTGCGGGTTTGTTCATGAAGGGCCTGCCGCGCTGGCCAAGTGCCCCGTCTGCCAGCACCCGCAGGCGTTCTTTGAGATGGTTGCGACGAATTATTGAGAGGATATTTTCGGGTGGTGCCCGAGGAGGGACTCGACTGTAACCTTATTGCCGCCTTATCTTGCATCCGTCAAGGGCATAAAGAAACATGGCTCTGACAGAAGACTTTAAGGCGAAGGGACAGGCCCGGATTCAGAATGTCCCGAAATTTGCGCGGGCGCTCTATGCGGAAGCCTTGGGTGCCCTGATTGAAGGGGAAACTGCCGAAGGGCTTTCAATGCTTCGGGACCTGGTTCACGCCAAGATTACCTTCAAGGAGTTGGAAACAGAAACCGGCTTTGGGGAAAAGACATACGCCGGTTGTTGAGCAGGCGCGGCAATCCCAGGACACATAACCTGTTCACCATCACGCGGGCAATTCGGGAGGATTTAGGAGTGACGCCCCGCGTAACCTCGTGAAGAATCAAAAGGTGGAGACTGGACTACCTTCCGGATAACAGCACTAATGCAGGAATTAGTGCCCCACGGTGGTAAATGCTCCTTATAACACGTGGGGAAGGGGTTGAGGCGATCGGAGCGTGATGGATTTTATCATGTGACCGTTGGCTCTAGAATTCGGTGGGTAATGGTATGCCTCGATGTACCTGAGTTACAACCAAGGTAAGAATCGGCCTGTATGGGCGCGATACGCAGTGTATTCAGAAAACTGCACCCGAAGTAATCGTTCTTCCCGCAAGGCTTTGGCACATAGAACGGCTACGAGTCCCAGCCAAGCCGCTAAGCGAAGACCGGTGAACTTGCATATAAGTGAGCCAAGGGTAACCAGTAGCAAAGCCGTGTACATTGGATGGCAAACCCAACGATAAGGGCCGGACTTCACCAAATGCGCCCCCTGCTTGATTTCAGGGAGAATACGAAAATTACCAAGACGGTTTGTCGACAGTGCCCACAAGCCCAGTGCAGCGCCGGCAATCATTAAAACCATCCCTGCGGAATTGCAGCGGGACAAAACCCCAGGGATCAAAAGCCATAACGTCAACACGAGTTGAGCAAAAACCAGATAATATGATCTCATACTCCCACCACTTGTACGGCGCAAGAACATCGCGCTGGTATTCGACATAATTCGTGGCCATCGGCTGGCTGAAGATCCAAGACGCCAATCACACCAAACTTCCTCGCCTTTACGGCGTCTTCCAGCCGCTTCCCCACCGTCTCCAAGTCCCCGTTCGCTTCCCGCTCATAAACCATATTCATAATCCTACGATCCTTTCTCAGAGTTGATCCATATCATCATTGAAAAAGCGACGGACGTCCAATGTTAGCGACTATTCGACCAAATGAAAAAATGGAGATACGACCCTGAGCGCCCTTTGCGCATGGTTTACCACAGTAATTCAAGAGATTCCCTCTTAAGAAACGAGAATCAGGTATAGTACGGCGGCTACACCGGTGATTGCCAGTGTCACAGCAACAAACGTTTCAAGATGAGGTTTTGCTTCAGGTATGATTCCCAGAGCAAGTTGCTTAAGATAGCTGCGGTACCGAACTAAAGCCGCCAGATTCAGGAACACACCAAGCCCCACTAACGATATGCCCAGCCATAAAGAAACCCGATGCCCCGAATGAAGATCAAGATTCTGTGCCGCCGACCATTCCCGCAGAAACAACCCGAATCGCGCCACCACAAACCCAAAACCCATAAGCGCTAGGCCGGTTCGGATCCAAGCCAAGAATGTACGCTCAGCAGCCAATGGTACACGCGGATCTTCATGAATTAGTGATTTCTTCGACTCCATGGCCTTTGCTCCTTATTTTGGGCTATTGCGCTTCATCGATATTACTTATCGAGAGTGTCACATCCTTGGGCAGAGCCATGCCAGCGGCCACCTGCATGGCCTTGAACGCGCCGACGGGAACGGCACAAGCGGCACAACAGCCCTTCAAATTCTCTCGCGCGGTCGTAAGAACCACGCCGTCTGATCCCTCGCCAATCTCGCTATAGCCATCAACCGGCCCCTTGGCTATTAACGCCACTCCAAACGCTCGGGCCTTCTCACACCCGCTAACGATCTTAAACGTCACGTTCTGAGAATCGTCACTGTCTGCTTGGATCTTTGTCTGAAACCCACATATGCCAGCGTCAATCATCACTTTTGCATTCATCGTTTTTTGCCCTTCTCTGACCTATTTCTCAATTTTTTGAATCAAAACTGACGTTCACCGCATGCTTCCCGTTCCTCCATCGAGCGGGCCTTTCATGCGGGCGCCCTGCTGGCGTTGGATTTCTGGCAGAATACGTTCCTGGATGAACTCCAAGGCATCCTGAGCGTCGTGATCCACCTGAATAGCCGACAGTCGCACCAAATCTTCCTCCGTTATTTGAACAAAGGACAAATATTTATTGCGCGGTGTAAATCAGATACAAGCCGCCGAACAACACTAACACACCACAAACCTTTTTCAAAATCACCGCACCCTTGGATTTCTCATTCCAATCCAAGTAATGCTGAACCACCTCGGTAAAGGTGCCCGCCAGAACGATCACGGCACAATGGCCCCCACCGTAGAACAAAAGCAACAGAATGCCGTAGGTCAGATTTGTTGCCGCAAGTCTGAACGAGACGGCCAACATCGGCGCCATGTAGGCGAAGGTGCAGGGACCGAGCGCTATCCCGAAAACCAGACCCAGAATGAGCGCCGCCAACATTCCCTTGCGTTTCATGCCAGGTTGAGTTGCCCCCGGCATGGGTAGGCGAATGGCATCGAGCAGGTAAAGCCCGACGACGAAAAAGATGACGGCCACTGCGTAATTTCCCCAGCGGCCTACATCACCCATCATCCGCCCGGCCGCCGCCGTAATGGCCCCGATCACGCCGATTGTGATGAGAATGCCAACCGCAAACAGAAGTGAGATGGTGAACGCCCGCCGAGCGCTAATCCGGCCCTGCTGGTCAATGAACCCCACGATCAGTGGGATACTTGCCAAATGGCATGGACTGAGCAAAATGCTGAGCACGCCCCACACAAAGGCAGCGGTTAACGCCAGCCCCGCCGAGCCTTCGACGGCATGTGAAAGAAATATGAAAACCTGTTCCATCATTTCAAATCCACGCCGAACTCATTCCACTTTGCCAGGATGTCATCCTTGCCAAAGAAACCCTCATGCCGGAAGAGTTCCTTGCCCTGTGCATCATAGAAGATTTGTGTTGGGATCACATTGATCCCGTACTTCTTCCCCGCTTCCGGATTTTGCCAAACGTCAATAAATTGAACATCCAGCTTACCAACGAGTGTCGTCTTGAGATCTTCCAGGATAGGAGCCATCATCTTACAAGGGATGCATTTCCCTGCGCCCAAATCAACCAAACGTGGCAGAGCCTTTTCTTGCGTCCCAGCGGTGGCGTTGGTCGCTGCAACACCAGAGGGACTCAGGCACGTCACAGGGGGGAGTGAGGCTTTCTTTTTACCGGCATACTTCATAACCAGTACTCCAGCAATGGTCAGCGCCAAAACTATCCAAATCCATTTATCAGGCCTACTGCAACAACTCCCGCCGTTACCCCCACAGGCCGCGCCTTCGTTCTTCTTATCGCTATTGTCCGTCATATTATTCTTTTCTTTCAACAGACTAATTTCGCTGCGCCAGCGGTCGCCACCTTTGCGATCATCTCGGGTGATGACGGCGTCTTGCCTTTTTCCATGCCCAAATCAGCCAACTGAAGGTGCTCGTACTTCTTGAATCCCGCCTGTTCCAAACTATTCTTCACGCAGTTCAAAGGGCAACCGTCAATCGCCAGGATCTTCCCCGCCGACTCCGTTGTCGCCATGATCCCGGACACCCGCCCGCCGATACCCGCCATACAAAACATCTTGCCCACGCCGTCCTTCGTCAGTTTCCTTGCCGCCTGGTCAGCGATCGCCCCGACATCCGCCGCCCCTGAACACGCAAAAATCAATTTGGGAGTTCCACCACACGAACATGTATTTGCCTCACTCATTTTACCATTCCTTTCTCGTTGATGTTGTAAACAAGTCCTCAGGCCAGAAACTTCTTAATATCCTCAACACTTAACGCCTTGCCCGCGCTTTTCACCTGTCCGTCTACCACCAGTGCCGGAGTCGTCATGACTCCAGATTTCATAATATCCTGAATCTTTTCCACCTTCTCGATGGTGGCCTCGATGCCCATCACCTTGACCGCTGCTTCCGCGTTCGCGGTCAACAGCTTGCACTTCGAACAGCCCGTACCCAGTATTTGGATTTTCTTCATGAGTTCACCCTTCCTGTCACATAATCGCATTAAACAAATAGCCAACTAACATGATCCCAACCGCCACCACGCCGAAAAATACGGCGAGCAATCGGGGTTTCAGCACTTTGCGAAGAATGATCGCCTCCGGAAGGGAAAGAGCAATTACCGCCATCATGAACGCCAGGACCGTACCCAGCGCCGCGCCTTTCCCGAGCAACGCCTGTACAATAGGAATGATGCCCGCTGCATTGGAATACATTGGCACGCCAATAAGTACCGATAGCGGAACGCTCCACCAGGCCCCTTTACCCATGAATGACGCCATCGCATTGGCCGGTACATACCCATGAATGCCTGCGCCCACGGCAATACCGACCATAACGTAGATCCAAACTTTACCGACAATATCTCGCACGGCATCCCGGCCAAGCTGGATACGGGCAGCCATATCTAGTTTTTCATCTTCAAGACCTGCCGTTGATCCGGTTGCATAAACCCAGTCCTCGACATGACGCTCCATCTTCAACCGACCGATAACCCACCCGGCTACCATGGCGATGGATAGCCCCATGCCCAGATAGATGGCGGCCACCTTCCAGCCGAACATACCGAACAGCAGAACCAGTGCAATTTCGTTCACCATGGGCGCCGAAATCAGGAATGACAGGGTAACCCCCAGCGGAATCCCTGCCGTCACAAACCCGATAAAGAGCGGCACGGCCGAGCAGGAGCAGAATGGCGTTACAATACCCAACAACGCCGCCAGAACATTTCCCACCGATTCGCTTTTACCCGCCAAAATCTGGCGCGTCCGTTCGGGAGTGAAAAACGAGCGAATGATACCCACCACGAATACGATCAGGGTCAACAGCATCAATACCTTGGGCGTCTCAAACAAAAAGAACTGCAACGCTGTGCTGAAATGATGCTCTTGCGGCAAGCCCATCACCCCATACGTCAACCAGAATGAAAAAGGTTCCAGATTCCAGTACACCACCCCCCATAGTAGAAGCAGTCCGATCCCCTTTATGATCAGAAACAACAAACTAGCCTCTTCCTGATGGTATTTCTTCACATCACACCGCCTTGAGATATTCATTCCGGCGTTTGGCATCGGCTTTGATCACATCCACGGCGCAATCGAATGCTCTGAGGATACAGGGCGTTTCCAAGTGGTAGAAAGCCTTCATGCCCTCACGCCGGTCACTTACAATCCCCGCTCTTTTCAGGTTTGCTAGGTGCCGCGATAAGCCCGATTGATCAATTTCCGCCAACTTATTCAACTCACACACGCATTGGTCACCGTCCGTGAGTGCGCTGACAATCAGGACACGAACCGGATGTGCCAGCGCCTTTAGGATGTCTGCCCGCATTTTCGCTTGTTGGTAATTCATGCAGGGGAGTATATGCATTATTGCGCATAAGGTCAATATATTGCCTTGCTTACCCCGACATTCAGTACGCTGTTCAGGGAGCCATAAATTCTCCCCACGTGTCATAAGGAGCAGCCAGTCCTGTGGGCGCCTCAATCGTAGTCCATGCTCCAAATGACCGGTGGGGACACCTCTATGAGTGGAAGTTATTCCCTGACAGGAAAACCCTATCTGACTTAAAACCCAACTCCTGGTTGCGTTTTCACAACTTCAGCCCTATTTACTACCCCAGCCAAAATCAAACCCAGTTTTAAATCTGGCCACCCTCATAATCAAACTGGTTTTGGTTTTGACCTGTAGCCATAGTGCCCTTGTAAATTTATCCTGTAATGTCGGAGTTCTTTACAATTCAGCGTCCTTCCGGCATTTACGATCACTGAATTGAATAAACCTATCATATTCGTAACCGCATAGAGATGAACAACTTGCCGCGTGAGATTCCATCCATGATTACATTTTGGCATAGCGATTGCTAATTGATTATTTACTTATGAATAGGAGAACCAATATGAATAAGATTTTTCTTACTACGGTGTGTCTGATGGGGTTGGCGGTTTGTCAGGCGAATGCCCTTATGATTAACTGCTCAGTGGGCGGTACCCCAACGGGTGTCAACTTACTTAATTTTGATGACCTTACTATCGGTGCAGTCGGGGGGACAAGTACGGGCCCTTCCGGATCGGTAACGGTTAGCTTTACACCTGATGGTGGGGTTGTTATGGATACGACAGGCACCTATGCCGCCCCCTATTTGTCGGGAGGCAATGGCACAGGTTTTGGCGCGCCGAATCAGGCGAACGGCGTCGACCAAACCATCTACCTGACCACTGGGATGGGGACGGTGAATTTGAACTTTAACGTTGCCCAATCATATTTTGGGCTCCTTTGGGGTTCGGTTGACGCCTACAATACCCTCTCCTTTTACAACGGCAACACACTCGTCAACCAGGTGACTGGTTCTCAAGTGCTTAGTAGCCCCAACGGCGATCAGGGTTTCAATGGCACGGTTTATGCCAACATCACTACTGACAGTGCGTTCAACAGGGTGGTCGCAAGCAGTACTCAGTATGCGTTCGAGTTCGATAACGTTGCCACCCGGCAGGTTCCGGATGGAGGAATGACATTGGCCCTGCTTGGTGTGGCCATGAGCGGGCTGGCTTGGGTTCGTCGGAAGATCTAAATAATCCCCAGTCCGCTTTGCTAAGGGTGCAGGAGAATAATCCTGCACCCTTTTTGTTTTGAACATTGACCGGCAGGTTCAGTTTCCGCACCACATACTGGCTCACACTACGCCACAATATAACCCTCTGGTTGCCTCGAGGAGACCCTAAAGGCGGCGAGGACATTTGCCGGGTGGTTGTCTGTAGATCGTGACGTATGGCGTGGCCCATCCTCGCCGACGGGGCAAATGTTCCTGACTAGCCCGACGGTTAACCCCTCCCCACCGGTCCTTAGGAGCATGGACTACGATTGAGGCGCCCACAGGGCTGGCTGCTCCTTATAACCCGTGGGGAGGTGTGAACAGGCCGGTTCATCCGCCAACATAACGTTCGCACCGGGCATCATCGAAGTCGCGTTCATGCCACGCGGCCGGCGGTGGTTGGGTGAACAATCCGGCGCTGGTTGCGGTGAGTTCCACGTTGTTACCGCCGCGTTGCGGAACCGAAACCTGATCCTTCTCATCAATGACGGTGATCTTGCCGTGGACCAAATACACCTGCCAGGGGGTCTCGGTCGTGATCAGTTGCGTTCCCGTGCCCGCCGCCGTTTCATTCTGCGCCTGGATCGACTATGTCGCCATCATCACCCATGAGAGGGCAAACACAAGGATCTTGTTCATTCTGTTGTTCCTTTCGTAATTACTTGTCTCGTCATGGGATAACATTCCCCTTCTGTACTACAACATTTAGTTCTCAATCCATCTTATTTCGGCGGTTGTTCCCATTTCGCCTCGGTCTTGATCCCTGAGACTTCTTCCTCAGCCCTGTAAATCCGCACCGTGTACGGCGGGAAGTCGCGCGAACGGATCACGCCGGCGGCGGCAAGCGACTTGCGCAGCGCCTCGGTCGTGCCGGCATTCCCGCGGATGAAGGCGGGGAAAGGGGTGACCGGAACCTCGCAACTTCCGTCCTTCAACATCTGCGGTGTGACCTTGTTCTCCATCAGGTCGAAGAACTCCGGCATCGCCCCGTCAAAGTGCATGCGGGCCACCGGGCTTTTTTCCAGCCCGCGATCGACGTCCGGGTAGTGGCTCCACAACGCGGCGACCGGTCGCCCTTGCTTGTCTTCAAACAAGTAGGCGCGACAGTTGACGGCGAAACGGATGTCGTACTTGAACGTGGCGTCACCGAGCAGTCGGCCAAGGGTGTTGGGAACCTTGGCCAGCGCGTAATGCGTCATCTCGGCGTCAAAGGTGACGAAGTCCATCGCCCAACCGTTGAACTGGCGGACGCGGTCGGCATATTTCAGCGCCACCAGCCAACTGCGGGCAAAGTAGGCGGCGCTCATCCGCTCGGCCCAACCCATGTGGTAGGTGGGGGTGCCGGCGCGCCAGTGGTCGGTGGAACAACCACGGTGAACGTCCAGTCCCCATTCCGGGATTTTCCACGGGCAGTTGTAGATCCCCTCGTTCCAGTAGACCGGTTCTTTCTTATAGTCATGCCGTTCCAGCATCTTGATGTAGGTGGCGGCGTCGGCGTCGAGATCCGGGTTCTCCGGCACCGGGCGGTACGGGTGAATGGCAAAGGCATCGAAGCGTACTGCGGGATCGATTTTCTCCGCGGCGGTGAGCCACTTGTCGTAGTCCGCGATCCCGCCGTCGGGATACATGTTGCTCGGTCCGCCTTCGAACATGAACTTCAACGTCGGGTCGGCCTTCAGTACGCCGGTGCGGCAGGCGAGGATCAACCTGACGAACCCTTCCACGTCATTTTTGGCCAGGCAACCGAACTTCGAGCCGCTCGATTCGGCTTGCAGGAACCAGGTGCGGATCCAAGGGTAGGCCTTGGCCATTTCAAAAGATACTTTTTCGGTTTCATCGCGCAGACTGTCGCTGTACGGTTCGGTTTCAATGCGCTTGCACAACGCCTTGCGACTGCCGACTGAGACGTCGCTGTAATCACCGGGACCGTAGCCGACGACCCCGGAACCGCCGATATTCGCCATGCCGTATTTGCTCATCAATTTGTCGCAGACTTCCTTGTTCTGGTAGTTGCTGGAACCAAAACCGAGCCAAGCCAGGCGTGCCGCCATCGCTTCACTCTGGGAATCCAGACCGGCGATGTTGGCGAAGATAGTCTTGTTGGCGTAGTCCGGCGCGCGGTCAATGCAGACAATGCGGTGGTAATCGGTGACCGTTTCGCCTGACGCCATTTTGACCGTGGTGGTGACGACGAAAATCCCCTTGCCGAGTTTGTCGGCCAACGGGGTTTTGACGGTCGCTTCCCCTTCCTGGTCGGTGGTGAAATCAAAAGTCCCGGAGAACGGTTCACGGTACAGGAAATCCTCGACCGCGCAGGTCAGTACGCCCTTGGTATTTGGCGCGGCGCGGATGTGGACGGCGGCCTCGAGCTTCTTGCCGTCCGGTAGGTCGGTAGGTACAAAATTCCCGGGGGCGCCGGTGGTGAGGGCGATGCTGATCGGCGGCTCAACGTAGTCCGTCGCCGCGTCCCCTTCCTCCACCTGCAGGCCGTCCATCCAGACGTGGCCGATTTTGGCGGCGCCATTGTTGCGCGGGCGGAAGGCGATTGTCGCTGCGGCGTTGGCGCGGTGAAGGTGGTTGAGTGGCGGCGCCATTCCGTCGTGGGGGTGAAGCCGCGCATCCCCGGGAACTTCATCCATTCGCCGGTGACGCAAGCCACTTCGATATGTTGGCCGCCACTGTCGGCCTTCGCCCAAAAACTGAAGGTATACTTTTTCCCGGGAATCGTCGGGATGGTGAAGGTGCCGAGAGCCGACGGTGTCTTGTAGTCCGGCCAGGTGGTGGCGCACAGACTGCGTTTCCCGAATTTGGCCGTGGTATCGTCGATGGCGTAGACGGCGCGGTGGGCGCCCGGCCAACTTCCCCACAGTAGTGGACCGACGTTGTAATAATGCAGACCCGCTTCAAAGGAGGGGTTGGGCAGGAGGTTACGCGAGGCCCCGAAGTTCGGGACGTGCAGTCGGTCGTTTTTCCAGAAGTTGATCCCGGCGAAGGCATCGGCGGTCTTGAGCGATTCCGGCGAGGCGGTACGCATGTCGAGCGTGAACTTGAGCGTGCCGTTGATGTCGGTCGGCCAGACGCGCATCTGTACCATGTACTTGTACGGGATGCCGCGGTCCGCCTCCTTGCGGAACTCCTTGATGTACATCAGGGATTTTCCCGGGAAGGTGAGGGTGAAGGCCTTGTCGGAACGGTCGGCAAAGAAGGTGATGGCGCCGGCGAATTGCCCTTCGAAAAGCGTCCGGTTCCCCGCGGCGGTATCGTTCGACGAGAAGGTGAGCAACGTGTCGCCGATTTGGATCCTTGAACCGGCAAATTGATCGTAGTGCGCAGAACTGATGAAAAGGCCGCGGTCGGTGAGTTTCCCGCCGGTCGCCACGGCGCAGGAATAACTCATCTCGATGAGGCCGTTTTCAACCAATCGCGCACGGGCGGTGAACGTCGAATCGTCCTTCGTCACTGCTTCAAACAACCGACTGGCAGTGATTGATTTTGTTTCCTGGTCCAACTTGAGATCCGGCACCGAATTGTTGAAGGGATGTCCCCAACTCGCCTTGGTGCTCCCCCAGTAGGAGAAGTCGAGTATGGGAAGGTTGTCGGCATTCATCCGGAACATCGCCGCTTCGCCGCCGGGACTTGAGAAAAACATCTTGTCGCCGCAGGTGAAGGCATACTGTTTGTCCATCACGCTGGTGGTGGAGTTCTCCTTCATCCTGTTCGTTTCGCGCAGTTCCGGGACGGCCTGAACCGTCTGCTGGACGGCGAAGGGCGCCGGCGTGTTTTTCAGTTCGCGGGAACCGGAATCGGACGAAATGCACCCGGCGAACAGGGACAGGAACAGGAGGGTGGACTTGGGGTTCATTTAGGCGCTTCTTCCCATTTCGCCTCGGTCTTGATCCCTGAGACTTCATTCTCCGCCGCCATGACACGCGCCAGGTACGAGGGGAAATCCAAACTCAGTTCCGACTGCGACAAGACCGTGTTCACTTGTGAAACCCGGCGTGGAAAGTCATCAAGGAGAGCGCGGTTGACTTTCTGGATTTCCACCGGCGATTTCGCCAGCGATTGAACGAGCGTTAACCGCGCTTCAAAATCCTGCAACGTCTCACGCACCAACTGGTGTCGAACCGTTGGTAACAACCCTTTGTCGCCACGCCCGGCCAGACGAATTGGATACGAACTCCAAATGGGGACTCTGTACCGGGATCGCCCGTCGGTTGGGAAGTAGTCAATACCAAGACGCGACAGACGACCGTTGTACATCGGAACAGTCCGGAACGTCATGGGAGTTGCATGGTCATATTAGGCACACCGCGGCATCGTGGCGTACAAGAATTCGTTTTTTTGACCCCAGAGTTCCACCAAACTGGCTGCGGACATCCCTCTGATCGGCCTTTCCTGATGAAATGGATGAGAAATCGCTTTTCTGGCGGTACGGGCACACGCTCGTTGAGTCCGCCCTGAAACATCTCTGAAACATCGTTTTCATGGTTGGGAGCATGTGAGAATCCGGCATGAAGGTCAAGATCGCTCATAAGCCAGCTTTTCGAAGCGCTGCGGCTGGTCTGATTCCTGAAACGAACCTGTTTTACTGTAAGCGGGGTCGAACCGAGACAAACCCGTCCCGCCGCGAGTGCTCAATCGTTCGCGTAAGTTATCACTGGTTCGGTGTCGTAGTCCACAAGCCGAGATGGCAAAGGATGTGCTCGATGGGTCGCCACCGGTCTTTTGGAGCATGGACTACAGTGAGAGCCCCCACGGGGCTGCCTGCTCCTTATAACAGGTGGGGACAGTTACCTCCGCCAATGACATAGGGTTATTGAAGGGCAGTTCCCTAGACAACGTCCATGGAAAACAATGGACTGCCCCAATAGTTGACAGTATAGTGCTGAACAAGTGAAGGCGATGTGTTTCAGGACGGTTTAGTGAGACAGTCTGTCGGCTTTATCAGGTTTTCCGTGGATAACAGGATTGGACAATAGTGCATTATCCACGGTGATCGTGTTCGCTAAACAAGCCGGGAATGTCAAACGAAGGATTGAATGATGAAAAGCACCATAAAAGAATTATCGCTGGTTTGCGTGCTAGTGATATTGCTTGGAAGCGGTTGTGCATCGGTTGTGCCAATTAAGGTGGAACAACTGGCGGTGCCAAACAACAAGACCTTGGTCGCGGTCTATGCGAAGTCTTACTTCCAGTGCCGTCTGGTCAACATAAACAAAGTCGTCATTAATGCCGTCGTCTTTCCGCCTTGGATGGGCATCACGCCAACGGATTTCAACACCGATGCCGAAAAGAAGCAGAAGGCTAGGCTGGAAAGCAGTCCTTACGAACGTTTGCTTGGCGACTTTGAGGTGCTTCGCTGTTTCGCGACGACCTTCGCCGAGAAGTCAAACCGCTTGCGATACCTAAGCGTTCAGATGGGTAATACCGATGAACAGATGCACTCGGTCGTCGACCGGGCAAAGACCGAGCAAATTTCCCATAGTCCCCTAACCCAAAAGAATCTGGACGATACCTTTTCAGCATGTTTGGCTCTGAAGTTTTCATACGGAATCGGACCGCGTCAGGGCAATGAGCAGATGGGCTTCGTGAAAAAGTCCCGCACATACGTTCGTGTCGTCGGCGTACTTAAGAAGGCGGGAACGAACGAAACGCTGTGGCGCAACGACCTGATCGTATTCGGCGATCAACCGTACACAAGCAAATCCGGCAGACCTGATGTGGTCGACGGCAAAGAACTCGTTGAGTCATTCAGGAGCATCACACCCAAACTCGTAGACCTGCTGGTCCAAGATCTTAACGCGCTACCCTTGCCCGAAAAACCTATCCTCCTAATCACCTCCGGTGAGGACACGCACTTTTGATGGTGCGCTTTGATGGTGAATATATTGGTGACATCAATGGCCATTCGCGTCAATGGAATGTTCCATCTGGCCATCATGAAGTTAAACTGTCGTACGGCAAAGGTATTGCCTACGATCACGTAGTGTTGCATGACTTCTTTGATTTGAAGTCAGGCGAAATTACGGAGATAAATTACCAGTGACGGCATAATCCCCATCCTTATAATCAGACCAAGTTTGGAGAAGGGTTTGGCTGATAGGATGCTGACTTCACTCATGTAAAGCGTTATTCGTCAGCCCACGGATGGGTCGCCGAAACCGTCAATGTGACTGTTTGTCAGTAGAGAGGACTGTAATGATAAGTTACAAGGAGATCCGAAGCATTAGACTCTGGGTAGCTGGATTGGCTTGCATCGTAGCATGTGTGCCAATCTTCGTAACTGGTTGCGGACCGGACCGAAGAGTACGGGCGGCAGGAAATGAAGAGGCATCAAGGCAGTTCCTCGTCAAAGGGGGCTCGTGGTTTGCCTGCTATGAAAACAACGAGAAGTCTTCCATTGTTCAATTCCGGGGAATAACGACCCGTTTTGTAGCCGACCACAAAAAACATGCTGAGGACAAGAAACAGAACGATATTCTGCGTCATGGCACACTCAACTTTTATTGCGAGGTCAATCGTTCCTATTGCACAAATATCGGATGGACGGTATGGGAGACATACAAGAAGTTGCCAAATGGCGAAAAAGCCCCATTTTTTTGGATGGAGATGTTTGAGTTCAAGGACAGAGTTGTCGTGAAAGGGTATTACCATGACAGCAGCAGGGACTTGCTGCCCTATTCAAGGCAACCGCCGCAAGCCGCCGTGGAAAGGGCGCTGAGAGGCGTTCTCTTGTGAATAGGTGCACAGATTCGGAAATCGTGGGACCATGTGCGGTCAACCGTTGTGATGATTCAAGTTAAGGGGCATATCATTAAGGCGAACGGTAATGGGGACATTCCTATTGTGCGTTGACATTCGCAAGATAGCGCTTGCAGGACAATTCCTCTCGGAATAGCATCCCAAGACAGGAAATGTGGATGTCCTGATATTGAATAGTCGGGGACTGTAGGCAATGAGATGATAAGGCGAGGACCATTCAAGACCGTGGACAAAGTAGCAACTTGGTGCCTGGCCGCTGTGCTCACGATCATCGGGGCAATCGGACTTGGCCTCGCCGTGGCAAAGACTCATTGGCGCCTTGGGATCAGTGCGGTCGGCGTAATCGCCATCGGCTGTCTCTGGGCTCTTGCCGCCACGCGGGGACGCCCACTTGAGTGGCCTGTCCGGAGACGAACTACGAAACCAAGATGATGAAAGAACTCCCCAACGCGGCGTCGCAGCCTATCGCCAGGAAGCCCGGCTCAGGCTGAACGCCATCGTTGGGCAGCAGAGAAAGGCGGCAACAGAGAGGACATACCTGATTGTAGCGAACGCAGGAAGAGCGAGATAGAAAAGGAGATACGATGATGCAAGTAAACTGGATCACGTGCGGCATCGCAGCGGGATTGATATCCCTTACGCAAACATCTTCGACTTATGCAGGCGAGGCGACTTTTCGGTGTGGTATTGGCATTGGGATCATGGAGAGCCCTAGTTTCAAGAGTTACATGAAGGATATGTACTTTGATAGAGATCAGCAAGGCACGCTCGTGTCTGCTAGCGTCGGCGGGAAGATCAGCGTCAACGATAGTTGGGCTGTGGTTCCGGCCGTGGAGTTCTTCTTGAGTCCGAATGGCTACTGGCACACAACGGGATTCGCGGCAGCATCTCTGAATCTGAGGTATTCCTTCACACAGGAACCCAGTTTCTATCTTCAGGCCGGACCGAACTACACTTACGGTACATCTGACGTGGAGGCGAAAGGGGGCGTTGGTGGCGTAGCATCGCTTGGATACGCGTTCAAGGGTCGTGACCGGTCGCGCTTCGGTCCTGAACTGGAGGTGGGCTACAGTTACATGCCAGTTGATTCAGCACCGGAAGATGATTCTTACTACAACAGTCACAGAGGCGAGATCCCGTCAACCGTGAACTTTGGCGGCCCCTTTCTTCGGGTCGGTCTGCGATTTTGACGATACCTTGCCTAACCACGCACTGCTCACCTAAAACTTGCCTGCAGCGGGCAAGTTGAGGGAGAGTGCAGCGTTCGGCAGATCTACGAAATGAGCACCGTGTTCCGCTGACAAACAATCGTGCTCAGGAAAAGAGGTTCCAAAGTGAAATGGTTAGTACTTCCGGGCCTCGCCGTATGCTTGCCTGTCCTAAGGAGCATGGACTACGATTGAGGCGCCCACGGGGTTGCCTGCTCCAAAAGACCTGTGGGGAGTAGTTAACCGCTTACGCCCTCAAGGCGCCGGGCCAACCCTGATCCGGTAGAACACGGGCATACCTGAAAAATCATCGGTATACACGTTGACCGGGATGACCGCTGGCAGATTCGTAGCGACGCCGCTGAACGAGACATTCATCAGGTTGGTGGAGCGTTCTACTGAGTAGCACCGCCCTGACACGCTGGGCCAGGTCAGCACATACCGGCTTCCGCTCTGATTCACTGCATTGGTAATCGATAGCCGGGACGCGCTGTCGGTCGGGTCAGTGCCGGCCAACATCTCCTGCTCGTTGGTCATCCCGTCGCCGTCGGCGTCCGCTGTTTTCGCGCCGATGCCGTCGGGGGTGCCGAAATAGTAATAGCCGTACTCGACGTACGGATCTGCGCCCAAGGTCGTCACGAGAGTGATACTGCTGTTGGAGCCGCTTCCGTAATCTAGCGTGGCTGTCAGATCGCCGGACAACGGCTTGATTCGAATTAGCGAGTTGGTGGTGAGGTTGCCACCGTAGGTGAGCAACACATAGGTGCCGTTGGTCAAGCCGCCGAAGTCAGTGATGTTGAGCAAGCCACCGACAGTGAGATTGCCTGTGACTTTCACTAGGTCGTTCACACCAAGCGCGCCGACATCAAAGTGTAACAACGCACCAGATGAGAGCGACAACGTCCCGGCGACCGTCAGCGTGCCAACGCTGTTGCCTGGTGCGAGCGTCGCGCCGTTGGCCAGCGTCGTCGTGCCGGAGAGCGTGCCGGAGCCGGACAGTGTGGCGTTGTTCTGGATGGTGACGCCGTTGGCGAGCGAGAGTGTGCCGCCGCGCAGGTTCAACGTCGCCCCGTGCGTGCCGTCGCCGACGTTGAAGACGCTGCCGTTGTTGATGGTGCCCCCTCCGACGCTGAGCGTGCCGGCGTTGAAGGTGAGGACGCTCTTGGCACCGTTGATAGCGAGCAACTGGTCCACGATCACTGTGCCACCGTTTTGGATGTAGTTTCCTTGGCCGGATTGGCCGACGATCAACTGGCTCGCACCGGCGTTGGTGACGACCAGCAGACCGCCGCTGACGGCAACAGTGCCGGTCGAGCCGGGGAAGTAGGCGACGGTGAGATCGGAACTCAAGAGGTTGGTGCCGCCGGCGATGGTCAGGGTGCCGGAAGAACCTTCATACATGCCAGCATAGAGCATCCTGCCTTGGTATAGGCCATTCGAAACAGTGAGGGTGCCTCTGCCGTTGGAGCCAACAAAGGTGACGGTGTTGGTGACTGTCAGTTGGCCGCCCACAAGCAGGACATCGCCGGCCATGTTCTGGCCTCCGGCGATCTCGAGCGGACCGCTCAGCGTGGTTATGCTGTCGAGCAGCGTCAATGTGCCGCGACCGCCGCTGTTGTAGCCGAGGAGGACTTCTTGCGCCTGCCAGACGGCGCCGGAGATAGTCATATTGCCCACTCCGCCATTGCTGATGTAGGTGAGGCTGTTGGTGGTGATGAGTTGGCCGCCGGTCATGCTGAGGGTGCCGGTGGAACCGGCATAGTGGCCGATGGTCAGGGTGCCGAGAATAACGTTGGTGCCACCGTCCGTGATTAGGTTGCCTTGAGAGCCTGAGTAGGAACCGACGTCCACATCGGCTGCTGTCCAAAGCCGGTTGGAGTTGATGAAACGACTCGCTTTGCCGTCAATGTAGGTGTTGCCATTGACGGTCAGGCTGCCGCCGGTCATCCAGACGGTGCCGGTGGAGCCGACGGTCAGTGAGCCGGTCAGCGTGCTGTCGCCACCGGCGAGTGTCAGGGTGCCGGCCTCATAACTACCGACGGTCACATCGCGGGCCATCCAAGTGCCGTTCGAGACACTCATCGTGCCGGTGTTCTGGATGTAGGTGCCGCCGTTGGTGGCGATGAGTTGGCCGCCGCTCAACGTGAGGCTGTCATGACCGCCTCCACCGACGGACATCGAACCGCTAACGATGTTGGTGCCGCCGGCGATGGAAAGGACGCCGCGCCCTGAGGAACTGTTGCCGACGGATAGGTCGGTTGCCTTCCAGAAGCCACCGGAAACGGTCATTTCACCGTAGCCGGAATACCCGATGCCAGCGTAGGTGGTGATAAGTTGGCCACCCGTGATGAGCACGGTGCCGGTGGCGTTCAGTGAGGAGCCAAGGAGAAACATGCGGGTCAGGATGTTGCCGCCGGCGATGGTCAGGGTGCCGGAAGAACCGGCATTCTTGCCCACATAAACATCCTTGGCGGTCCAGGTGCCGTTGGAAACGGTCATGCGGCCTGTGCCGAGACCGCCGATGTCGGTGTTGTAGTTGGTGACGGTCAGGCTACCGCCTGTCATCCAGACGGTGCCGGTGGAGGCGGTGCCGTTGCCGATTCGCAGGGAACTGCTCATGGTGTTGGTGCCGCCGGCGATGGTCAAGGTCCCTT
>Ga0194063_10000979_pt1 | contig 19478 bp, 22 predicted proteins | sample SepL3720m_MetaG_FD_155459 | JGI IMG/M metagenome (GOLD analysis project Ga0194063, IMG submission 155459) | Anoxic zone freshwater microbial communities from boreal shield lake in IISD Experimental Lakes Area, Ontario, Canada - Sep2016-L373-20m | ecosystem: Environmental > Aquatic > Freshwater... | reverse complement strand
CCCCCACCATTATGGACGAAAAGTTTTACCAACAATTTGGGATAAAAAGAGAATTTAAAAATCCTCACGGATACCATTTTCCACCACCCACTGAAACCCCAAAAAACACCCCCAAAAACGACCCCAAAATTTTGCCAAAGTCCACCATAGTAACGGTGGACTGCAAACCCACAAATGAAAACATAGAAAACAGCAGTATGAAAACAAAAAACGAGGTTTTCAATCGAGTGTCCGACACTCGCTAGAAAAGACCAAAAAACACCCACAAAAACACCAACATTTTATCCCCTAAAAATGGAAGAAAAGACCCCAAAAAACTCTGGCAAAACCCAACCCAAAGAACTTGAAAAAGAGATGGGAAGAAAAGTTTGCAAAAATTGCGGAAAAGCAATGAAGAAAAACGGAAAAGAAAAATCTGGAAGTATCCGATACCGTTGCAATACTTGTGGAAAATCAGAGGTAACAGAAAAAATGCTCTCCATAGAAAAAGATGTGATTCACTATGGTATAGACTACCTTCGACTAACCTGCCCACTCTACTCGAATGATAAAAAACTGGAAAAAGCATTCCCAAAAGATTGTAGAAAGGTAATACATGACGACGGAGGTCATCCTTTCGGCGTAGAACAAGTAAACCTCATAGACCTCTACACAAAGAAGGAAAAATATGTCGAACCACCCAAATATTCATACCATACGGAAATAGACTTTTCAGTCATCAACAAAATGGAACATTCATACGACTTTGCACCAGAGATATTATTCCGCCTCATACCACTTTTAGACCGAGACAACAAAAACGAAGCAACCGTGAACTTCCTCTGCTACGAATGGAAAGTCTCCAGAATGGGCGATTTTTACCAATTCCGATACGACGGAGAACAAATTTTCGCATTCCGCGTAATACAAGAAAGTGAAAAACGAAGAAACAACCTGGACACAGAAACAACATACCTCCGCTTCGACTTCTACGGAACACCTTTTGCATTGGGAAGAATGGGAGCTTTTGGAATCACAAACTTCTTGAAAGACTTCGGGAAACAATTTCCCCAAAAACGAGTAACCCGCCTGGACTACTGCATGGACTTTAAAAATAAAACCGTCCAGGAAATTGCTGACCACTTCTTTGCACGCGGAACCGCCTCCAGTACCTACTGGGACAAAGACCAGAACGCAGAAACCATGTACTACGGAGAATACCAAAATAGAAAAAACAAGAGACAACTGACCCGATTGTATGATAAAAAGAAGCAAGCTCGGGAAAATGGTCTCCAACACCTTTACCTTGAGTATATGGCATTTGACGATGTAACCCGCTTTGAGATAGAAATACGCTCCGCAATGCTGAGAGAATATGAGTTCCAGTTCGACTGGATTTTTGACGAACAAAAAATGCTCGGGATATTCAAAAACTGCTGCCAAAACTCATATAAAGACTTCAAAATAGACCTCGAAAAAATAAAGAAAGTAAAACTCTCAAAAAAAGCAGGAAGAAAAGCACTGGAAACCTATTTTACTTCTCGAATCGTAAAACCTTGGGAAGGTGCTCTTCGTTGTGGAATCCAAAACATAGAAATACTCTCTGGGGTCATCAAACAATCACCAGAAAATTGCATACAACTCCTACAAAGTGAAATACAGGATCCACGACCAAGAAGAAATATAAACACTTTTCATCCCATGCAATGACACTGAACGAGATATTTTTAAAATTCTCGGCATATTTAAAAATTGAACGAGGACTCTCACCCCGGACTATTGAAACATACGAAGGAACACAAAAGCTCTTTGTACGATTTTTGGGAGATGAAACTGTCGGAACGGAAGTATTGACACGAGACCTTATACGCCAATTCCTTTACTGGGGAACAAAAGAAAGAAACTGGCAACCAAAAACCTATGTTATCAACTTCTGTAACTTTAAAATGTTCTGCCGATATTGCGTTGTAGAAGACTACATTCTTACAAACCCCATGGAAACAATGGAACGCCCAAAACTCAAAAGCCCAATAATGACACCACTCACTCAACCGGAAGTTTGTTCCATATTGCACTTTGCATTTACAAAATCCGCCCACTACAAATTTGGAAAATATAGAAACTACGCCATGTTTCACCTCGCATTACACTCGGGGCTACGGCTCTCGGAAATCCTCAGCCTCACTGTACACGATATAAACCTTGAGGAAGGATTCCTGCATGTAAGAGACGGAAAAGGCGGAAAAGACCGTTTGGTAGCACTCACGAGAGACCTCCTGGAAAATATTGTGGCATTTCAAAAAATACGGGAAAAATCTTTTGCAAATATCTCAACAAACCAGCTTTTTTGCTCTACGCGTGGAAATCGTTTCAATGTGCGGGACTTCCACAGAGTGGTAGAACTGGCAAAGAAAGAAACCGGCATTACCTTCTCTGCACACGATTTCAGGAGAACATACGCCACCACACTCTCAAGGAAAGGGGTCTCCCCGTTTATAATCCAGCAACAACTTGGACACTCTAACATTAAAACGACCATGAAATATGTGATTCATAACCTTAACGACCAGCGAGAAGCCGTTAAAAACCTAACACTTTACTAACTATAAAAATGTTTCATAACAATAAAATTGCGGTCCGGGAGGCCGTAGGTTCGATTCCTGTCGGGGACACCAGTTTGAAAAAACCCAAAAGAACTCCTTTTTTTAAAAAGGAGTTCTTTTTTTGTGAGTATTCCACAGATTATTGGTCACCACCCAAGAGCATGGGAAGAAGTGTTGGCAAAATAGTAGCTCCAATAATCAGCACTGCAGATATTGTTGCCACGACCTTTACTACGATGTTTTTTGTTTTTTCCGTCATACCAATAAAAAATGTCACTCTTTATGTATCATAAAAACAGGTTGTCAATCAAATGAATTCCAGCGTATGTAACAGAAAGCAGCAGAATATCTCCTTTTTGCGCCTCTGTTTTTTCTGCCAGTGTTTCAGGATTTACGAGAGTGAAGTAGTGCACAGCAGAAATTTTTGGGTGCTTTAAAAGTTTTTCCCTCCCTTTATCCAGGAGATTTTGTACATTGGTTTCGCCTTTTTCTACGGCGGATTTTACAGAACAAAGCACTGCATATAAAACTTTTGCTTCGGCACGGTCTTCGGGCAAAAGCCGTTCATTACGAGAAGACATGGCAAGCCCATGTGGTTCCCGAAAAATCGGCGCAATATCGACCATAATATTGAAAAACTCTTTTTGGCAGAGGTATTTGACGAGTAATGTTTGCTGAAAATCTTTTTGCCCAAACACGACGCGATCCGGTTTTAACGCAGAAAAGAACCGATGCAAAACGGTGTATACGCCTTCAAAATGCCCAGGACGCGCGGCGCCTTCGAGGATAGAAAAAATATTGGAAGTAGAGACGCATTGCAATGCGTCTCTACCAACAGGATACACCTCTTCCTCGCTCGGCAAAAACACCGCATCTACGCCCATTTTCTCTAATTTTTCTAAATCTCCTTTTGTATCCCTTGGGTACTTTTCTAAATCTTCCGCATTGGTAAACTGCGTGGGATTCACAAAAATAGAAACCAACACCGCTCCGTGCTGTTTTGCAAGCTCTACGAGTGACAAATGCCCCGCATGAAGAGCCCCCATAGTGGGCACAAAAACGAGAGGAATACCCTTTTTTGTAAGGTCTTCCCGAAACTGTTGTGCTTTGGCAAAAGTTGTAAAAACGCGCATAACTCTTAAAAAGAGGAACGCAAGAAAATTTACCTTGACAAAAGAAAGAAAGAAAGAAAGAAAGAATGGAGGCTTATTTTTCTTTAACCTCTTTTTTTATGGCGATAGATAAGGCAAAAGGATTACCAGCTTTGATAGGAGTAGGGATAATGACAATTGTGCCTCATCTTTCACTCGCAAACGACATTTCAGAAGTAAAACAGGGGTGCAATGAGCAGGTAACCCTGGCAACAACTGTTGTAAATCGAATAACCCCAGATGGAACACAATGTCCCAGTGGTCAATTTGCAGAAGTTTATAAAGATGATTTGAAAGATAATGTAATTGCTGGAGCTAATGCAATAAAGGATCCAAGTATTACAGCCTGTCGTAATAGAGGATATGTAGATGCTGAAAATTCCTCTGCACTTGACGCTGCATACACTGCCGCTAACATAAGGCTTAAAGAATACCAAAAAAGGTGCGGAAACCTTTTTTAAAAGTAAAAATTTTTTGCTGGGCTGACTCTCCCGAGTCAGCCCTTTTTTTTTGTTTTTTCGTTCCTCCACACGCCAAAAATAAGGTTTGGAGCTCGAGCAACTCTCCTGAGTTGCTTGATTTTTTATGGTGTTTTAATTCTTCCTCATATCAAAAATAAGGTTCAACTCTGGAGAGTTGAACCAGCACAAGAAAATTAGAAGCGCAATTGTTTCAATTCTTAGCAGGAATACAACAAAAAGAATATTAGAGTTTTTTCCATCCTTGTTCCGCTCCACTTTTCCCCTTATACTGGCGGCATGACCGTTCATTTTTCTTCAGACGAGCAAAAAGTGCTCACTCCTGAGCAATGCGCCCTTGCACCCTTATGCGAGGAGTTTTCCAAAACTCATATTTTGGTAGGAGGAACTGCCATTGCGCTTCTTCTCTATCATCGCAGAAGTATTGATTTCGACTTTTTTTCTTTTGGTCCGCAAGGAACAGGAAAAGAGCTTTTTGCGCGCTTCCAAAAAACGGGATTAGCAATAGATTCTGGTAGTTTTTTCCCCTATTTATCGCAGGAAGAAGAACCTGAAATTTCATTTTTTGTAAACGGAGTAAAATTTCAAATCCTTGATTTTTCCAGAAACCCTTTCGGGCATCCTATTCGCATTACACCCGGTGGAGGAGTAGGAAATGGTATTCCCGTCCCATCACTTTTGGATTTATCCGCACTAAAACTGTATGCCATGATGTATCGCAAGAAGTGGAAAGATGCCGTCGATCTCTTCTTTCTCATAAAAAAGACACCCCTGCATTTTAACGAAATAGTACAGCGCACAGAAACCCTTTTTGGTCCGTGTTTTAGAATTGATGCGGCACTGGAAAACATTTTAGAGAATACTTGGGATACCAGAGAGTCTGTGGAATATATTTGTGAAAATCCACCTCTCGATGGAGAAGTATCAGAATTCTTGATACACACTGCAAAATCTTATATTCGCACATGCTAGAATACGCGCAAAAATACAATTGGTGGACGCCCGATAAGTCTCAACTTTCTGAGGAGGCGCTTATTGGCTATGTTCTAGAATATGGAACCCTGGTGGAGCTAAAAAAAACCATTGCACAAATGGGAAAAACCACCGTAAAAAAAGTGTGGGAATCCTCTGGTAACGGCAAAGAAAAGCGTAAAGCGCTCATTACTTTTTTGTTGGAAGAATAGGAAAATTTACCACGGAACAAAAAAGTACTCTCCATTTTTTTCCACTTTTACCTCTTCTTCAAAAATATCAGAAATATTCTGCGAAGTAAGAATCTCTTCTTTTTTTCCATCGTAGGCTATTCTTCCTTTTTTCATGAGAATTACCCGTGAAATTTCTGGAAAAACTTCATGAAGGTGGTGAGTAATGAGAAAAAGCGTTACGCCTTTTTTTGCCAAGTCTCGCAAAAGACGAGAAAAATCTCGTACAGCAACAATGTCCAGTGCGTTAGTGGGTTCATCCAATACTAAAACTTTAGGAGAGTGAATGAGTGCCCGAGCAAGAAGGATTTTTTGTCGTTCTCCTGCCGACATTTCTTTCATCGGTTTAAAAGCCAAAAAAGAGAGAGAAAGCTCTTCCATTACTGTTCGTACTCGCGCGTATTGCTGAGGAGTGGGGAATTGCGAACGAAAAGTTCCCGTACTCCCAAAAAACCCAGAGAGAACCGCATTTTCACCGGTAATATCTGGCGTATAAAACTCTTTTTCTATACTTTCCGAAACAACCCCTATTTGTTTTTTAAGGTCAAAAATATTTTCCAAAGACTTTCCCATAACCATCACCGAGGGAGGATTTTTGTATACGGGGGAAAGAGCCCTAGTAAAAAGGGAAAGGAGTGTCGATTTTCCGCTTCCATTGGGACCGATAATCGCCGTATGATCCCCTTCTTCAAGAGAAAGAGAAACGTCAAAAAGAACTTGTTTCCCGTGCCGAAAAACATCTGCCGAAGAGAGCGTGAAGAGATTCATGGTTCTTTATTTTTTCCTCCCTCTTTTTGGAAAATTTTAGAGATTTCCTTTTGAAAATCTTCTACATCCCGAAACTCTCGGTACACGCTGGCAAAGCGGATATACGCAATAGTATCTAGCTTTCTCAACCCCTCCATCACATCCTCCCCGATCTGCTCAGAAGAGATTTCTTTTTTACCAAACCACTGCTCTTCACAGGCAGAAATCATGCTTTCAATATCCAACTGCGTTACGGGGCGCTTTCCACACGAAAGCCACACTCCTCGCTCTAATTTTTCCCGCGAGTACATTTCTGCAGTGCCATCGCGTTTGCGCACGACCAAGCCCGAAAGCTCGATCCGTTCAAAAGTGGTAAAACGGTAGCCACACCGTTCGCATTTTCGACGACGACGAATCGCTTTTCCATCTTCGCTGCTTCGGGAGTCTATTACCCGAGTATCTTCGTTTTTACATTTAGGACATTCCATAGGAAAATCATGAAAATAAGAGGTTCTCCAAAACTTTACATTGACAAAAGAAAGAAAGAAAGAAAGAAAGAATGGTCTCTCTTTTTTTCTTCACATGAACAAATTTAACAAACTACTTACAGCAGCTGCTCTTGCCATGAGCCTCACTACAACAGGATGTGACAGTCAGAAATCAGCAGATCTTAAGCCCATAGATCCAGATATATGCGCTATACAAGCAGATAAAATGAAAGAATTGAAAGAATTAAATAATGAATTTGAAAAACAACAAGGACCTTTACAAAAAGAAGCCCAACTATTGCGAGACAATATAAATCAAACAGCTGCTTTTGCCTACAATCAACCTCCAGAGCAACAAACTACATTAAGCATTGCTTTTACTGAAATGAGAACAGCATTAACAGCTCAGGAAGCAAAAATTAATGCAGCATATAGTAATTACCCAAAAAAAAGAAGCGAAATACAAGAAAAATACAAACATTTTGCCTATGAAATATGGTACGAAACAGGTGACTGTCCAAAAAATTAGCTTTGTAGGGGCGTACCAGTGGTACGCCCCTACAATTTAAACCCTACTTTTTAAAGAGTATCGGCCATAAAAGCGACCTGGCATCCAGGTACCGATTTTGAGATCCCAAAATGACGAGGAGGTATTCATGTTTTTGGTGACGAACGAGGAGTATAAGGCATTCCCCTGCATTATCGGTGGTTCCGGTTTTGAGCCCATATATGGGGAATATTTTCCCCAACAGTTCATTGGTGTTTACCAGAGGGTGCACAAAATGCCCATCAATAGATTCTACTGTTGTGGTAAAAGTCTGCGCAATATCGCGAACCAATGGGTACTTCAGAACTTTTTTCGCTAAAAACGCGAGATCCCGAGCGGAGGAATAATGCCCCTCTGCATCCAAACCGTGGGGATTTTTAAAATGGGTATCCAAAAGAGAGAGATCTTTCGCCCTGGTGTTCATTTTGTCCACAAAAGTAGAAATACTGCCCGTATTATGAATCGCCAATGCCACCGTCGCATCATTCGCAGAGTTAATAAAAAGACCCCGTAAAAGATCTTTCACCCGCATTACTTCGCCATTTTCTAGCTTCATGGAAGATCCTTCGGTAGTGGCAGCGGCTTGCGTAACTTTTACGAGTTCATCGGGATCATTTCCCTCTAATACCAAAAGCGCCGTCATGAGCTTTGTAAGACTTGCCATTGGAAGATGTTCATTTTCGTTTTTTGCAAAGAGGATACCGGCAGAAGAAACATCCATCACCACCGCCGCTTTTGCAGAAATTTGTGGAGTGTATGTCCAATACTGAGCAGGAGGAGAAATTTCGTATACTGGTTCTGGAACCGCGATCTTTTCCAATCCCGGCTGCCAAATACCAATGCCGAACAAAAAAAAGAGAACAGGAATCATGACGGTTTATAGATGAGCTTTCCAGAAATACGGAGATCAATATATTCCACTTTTTTAGCAAAAATATTCACTTCCAAGAGTACGCGCTTCAGTTTTTCCAATTGATCTGTCAATGGCGCATTCATAAAAAGCCAAAATATGGTGCCATTTTTCGCCATAAAATGCACCTCTTGTGCACGGCGTAAATATTGAGCAGAGATAATTTCCTGCCCCGTAATGCCTTGTAACTCAGATTTTGCCCATAAAATATCATGCAGTCGTTCCGGCGCAATAACCACTTCTGAAAATTCCGGTACCTTTTCCCTTTGCACGGTTTCTTCAATAAAAAATGCCATTTTTGCATCTCCATTAGGAAAAAACATTCCCGATTCATTTACAAATCCTTCTCCCAAAACCGGAGGAACTCCTTCCCCTGCCCCCACCGAATATTTCCACTTAGATACGGCAGGAGCTGTTTTTAAAGAAACATCAAGCATATACGGATAGTGTTTTTCAATCTGAATCTCTTTTAGTTCCGGAAACCTGATATGGAGCTCTTCGATAAGAAACGGGATCGAAAGCAAAAACATATTTTGCCCCTTCGTGTAGTTCAACACTCCACTCACCGATTCATAGCGAATATTCATATCATTCTCAATTCGATGGATCGAAACTTCCCGAACGGAAAAGTAGAAATAGAAAAAAACGATTCCCGAGAAAAGAGCGCAAAATATGCCTATTCCCAGTGCCCAAAAAACACTGTGTCTCCAGCGACGCCACCAGCCAGAAGCGTCTCTTGGCCGTCGAGACTTTTGAAAAAAATGAAAAATAGAAAAACAAGAAAAATCTCAAAAAATACCTATTCTCCGGTAACGGTAATCGTTATTTTGCTGCTAATGACCGGGGAGGATGGAGTAGAAACATTTACCACCAGGTCATATTCTCCTAATTCTTCTGCCTTCCAAACGCCAGAAACCACTCCCGATGGAGAAATTTGAGATCCGGGGAGAGCAATAATTTCTATACGAGACCCCTTTGATTTTTTCGCGGTGAGACTAATGGTGTTGTCTTTGGTACGCAGTGGCGCAGGAACAAAAAACCGAAATGAAACATTTTGAGAAGAGGATGCGCCCTGCAGAGGCGCCAAAAGAGAAGGCTGAGTGGAGGCATTTAGCGCGCCAGGAACAACCGAAAAAGAAACAGAAGCATCAGCGGTATTTCCAGAATCATCTTCTGCTATAACAGAAAGGGTATGGGATCCTTTTTCGGACGGAGAAGTCCAAGGAAGAGTAAAGGGTGCCTGTTTATCTGCCGGGAATTTTTTTCCATCCAGTGTAAAAGTTACCTGACGAATGGAAGAATTTCTATCAATCGCATCCACCGCAAAGGTCACCGTACTATCCGCGGGAACTTCTTCTCCTTCTCCGGGGTACGCAATGGAAAGCTCAGGAGGAACGGTATCTTTTCCAATTTTTACCACTACTTCTTGAGAATGCCGATACCGCAAACGATCAATGGCATCCACGCGAATGGTATGCTCAGAACCAGCAGCAGCGCTAGAAATAGGCATTTTTACAACCCAAGGTCCCTTTGTTGCCGTGGTTACCAAAACGCTATCCCAATAAAATTCCATTTTTGAAAGCCCATTTTTCGCATCTCCTTGTGCTTCTACACTAATGGACGGAGGAGAAACAATTCCTCCCGTAACAGGAGAAATAATTTTCGTTTCTGGTGCATTTTTCTGAGTCTCAGCGGTAAATTTTGTGGTTTTTTCCGTTGGAGCTTTGTCGAGAAACCCATCGGTATTAATTTTCATCGCCTCCACAAATTCTGCTAAATGGTCTGTTTGCCATTGTCGCACCGGTGCTTCCCAGGTGGACAAATGGGGATAATAGGAATGAAAATCAAACATAGCCCGTTTCTCTATCGCGTCAGGAGGCGTAAATTCATTGGGCAACATCGGAGTTGGCTCCAAGTCTTTACTCACCACATCAATAAATGCCACGCTGGTATCGTCTTTGGATGGCAAAAACTTCTTATTAAATACCTCTTCCACAATAAAATCTGCGGGGGTTTTATCCGTGGGTAAATTCCCAGAAAACTTTACCACTTTTACGGTTTGAATTCCGGCTGGTTTTGTAAAATTTTCTACGGGAAGATTTTTATGCGCTTCTGCCATAAATGCCTTCCAAACCGTTCCCGACTCGCGAAGTCCTGAAGCGTTGGCATTTAAAAGTCCCCTCGGGTTTTCATCCCATCCATTATTATTTCCAAACCAAACCGCCGTTACTACTTGCGGTGTATATCCCACCATCCAGGCATCATGAGGCCGTACTTTTCCCTTTTCGTCCAATCCATTACTCGTTCCGCTTTTTGCACCACTGATATGACCAGGAAACGACATGAGAGATGTCCACCCTTCACCCCGTGCGCTTCCATCACTAAGAATATTATTAATAAGATACGCCGTTTCAGGACTGAACACTTTTCGGGTCTCATCGGTCGCTTGTTTTGCCAGCTCATCATCTAAGGAATACAACACATTTCCAGTACCATCCGTAATTTTTAAAATAGGATTGGGATCCACTCGAGATCCTCCATTGGCAAACGAACCGTATGCCCGAGTGAGGTCGAGGGGCGTAATTTCTGCCACTCCTAATGGCAATGCCGAACCATAAAAATCAGCATCTTTTTCAAATGAAATCCCCATTTTTTGCCCCACGGCATACACTTTTGGGATTTCTGCAATAATCCCCGCTTCTACCGCCGGAATATTATAGGAATTCCCGAGTGCCTTTCGGATAGAAACCGGACCATGGAATTTCATATCGTAGTTATTGGGCGTGTACCCTTGACCAAAATCCGTCTTTACATCCATTAACACCGTTCCGGGGGCCAGACCTTTCTCTTCAAACGCGGTGGCATAGGCAATAGGCTTAAAAGTGGATCCCGTTTGGCGCCGACTATTGGCTACATTTACCTGCCCGTCAAATCGAATGCCGTCTATTTCCGTCGCAAAATAATCCCGTGAACCCACCATGGCGAGAATTTCCCCTGTTTTAGGACTCATGGCTACCAGTGCCCCATTATGGGCATTCATACTCTTCGCATTTACCAATCCCTGGGCTTTAATCAGCTCTTCTGCTTTTTGTTGTAATGGAAGATCAATGGAGGTAATAATTTTTAATCCGCCACGCTCTAAAAACGCGGGATCATATTTCTTCTCCAGTGTTTCCCGTACAAAATCCACAAAATGCGGTGCAGCAATAGCCGTATTGGATTCAAGAATTACCATTTTTTGTTTCTCTGCCACTCCCTGTTTGTACTCATCATCGGTAATAAAGCCTTTTTTCAGCATTTGGTCTAACACATATTCAAATCGTCCCGGGAAAAAATCTTTTTTCCCATTCGCCAATAAAATATCTTGTCCCAGCATTCCTTTTCCCTCCGCTACCGCCGTAGGAAACATTTCTGCTGCTTTCGCGTATGTCTCAATATTATACTGCTGCAGCATCTCGGAAGACACTTCAAATTTTGTTTTCATATTGCGAGAAAGTCGACCAGGAGCCTGGGGAAGCCCTGCCAAAAAGGCAGATTCGGCAATATTGAGATCTTTTGCGGATTTTCCAAAATAAATCTGTGCCGCCCTTTCTATTCCATACGCATTGCGTCCAAACGGCACACGATTGAGGTAGAGCGATAAAATATCATCTTTCGAATATTCCGATTCTAATTTTTTCACTAACACCACTTCTTGGATTTTTCGTTTTACCCGTCCCAAAAGTTCTGTATCTCGGCCAAACAGAAGATTTTTTATGAGCTGTTGGTCAATGGTCGACCCCCCTCCACAGGATTGTTGATACCGTACCACACACCACGCCGACCGAGCGAGTCCGTTGTAATCCAGTCCCGCATGATGATAAAAATCAGCATCTTCCGCAGCCTGCATCGCTTTTTTCATGGGATCTGAAATCTCTGAGAAATTGACCATTTTTCGGTTTTCTTCTCCGTAAATGGTGTATAAAACCTGAGTTCCGGTTCTATCGTAAATAACGCTCGACTGCGCAAATTGGATATTATTCAGGTCTTGCAGGGGTGGCGCGTCATACGCAATGTATCCCACACCGGCAGCCACAATTAAACCCAGCGCTAAACCGTTCCACAAAACAAAAAATAATACTTTTTTCCACCACGGTCTTTTGGGCGGTTCTTCTCCAAATCGGGTGTGAGAAAAATCCTCCCGCAATGACCGAAACAAAAATAGCTTTGGTTTTTTGGAAAAGAGGTTTTGAAAAGAATCCAGAAAAGACATAGACCCAGAAAAAATGTGCCCGGAAATAGTAGAGAGGAAAGAAAATATTGACAAGAAAGAAAGAAAGAAAGAGGATGGATTCCTTTTTTTAACGGAAACAATGGAAGCAGCGCAAAAGGCACAACCCGAGAGCGGAAAAGGGAAAAAATTAAGGTACTCGGATTTAGAGGATCCAGAATTAGTGAATCTAGCAAAAGAAAAGGATAGACAGGCTTTTGATGCTTTGGTATTAAAATACTGGGAAAGAATTCAAAACTTGGTAATGGGCTACACTAAAGATCCCGATGCCGCAGCAGATATTGCTCAGGAAACTTTTATCAAAGCTTATAAGGCTTTAAAGAGTTTTCGTGGGGAATCAGCCTTTTATACTTGGCTGTGTAGTATCGGCATTAATACGGCAAAAAATTATCTCACGGCAAAAAAAAGAAAACCCGTTGACAGTGATGAGGATATGCCACCATTACAAGACCAGGAAACACCTGAAAGCGCAGCCCTCAATGAAGAAATTTTGAAAATACTTAACGCGACTATTGAAAACTTACCGGAAGAAATGCGCATAGTTTTTACGCTCTTCGAATTTGAAGACATGAGTTATGAAGCAATTGCCAAGGCTATGGAATGTCCTATTGGCACTGTACGGTCTCGTATTTTTAGGGCACGAGAGATAATTGATATGAAACTCAAACCTTTATTGGACAGTAATTACCGATAACTTTGTCCTGTGTTGGGCGTCAATAGTGCATTACTCTTTTTTGTTTAGCCGTACCCTATTTTTGAGACCACACTTTTGATCAAGAAGTATTCAAACGACAAGTTTAAAAAAAATAGAAAATCAGAGAGTATTATCAATATTAGTTATAGTAGTATGAAAGAGGTTGGACAGGGTTTGAATATTTTCTATTGCCAAAAATTCTGAAGGAAGAGTCGAAAATATGAATATATTTCGAACTGGATCGTAAGATGCTAATTTTTTAGAGAGCAAATTTCTCCATAATCCAGTGCCTTTATCAAAACGATATGATCGTGATACCAGAGTAAGTGATGAATGAGCTTGTATATATTTCGCTATGAGAAAATAAAATAAAGATCCATATCCATGCCCTGGTTCATTAGTCAGAGGATAATGAAGACTCATCTCCTTTTTTTCATAATCAATATCTACTTTTGTGCAGGTAACAATGGTATGCCCTGCCCTTGTCAAAAAAGGTTTCCCTTCTCGATCAAAATTTAAGACTATTCCTTCTTGCTCACATCTTTTTAGCATTTCTGTTCCAGATGTTTGCATCCCCGAAGAAGGTGATAATTCTTTTCCAAAAAAAATTTCCAGTATCCTCATATCAACTGCAAATAAGGGAATATATTCTCACGCATCTTCCCCCCTGGCAAGTTCCATTCTCTATAAATACGTAACTGGAAAACTAGTTTCCGCATAAATTTTCACCGGAATCTTATTTTTTCGCTTTCTCCGCCTCTGCTTTTTCTTGATCTTGTAAAACCCCGTTCACCGAATCAATTTTGCGTGCTTTTAAGGCAGATTTTACCGCAGTAGAGAGTTTTGGTCGTTCTGCCAAAAGTTCAAGCGCAGAAGTAGCAGAGAGGTTTTTTGCCATATCCAAAAGCATTTCTTCGGACAGCGATTTGTTCATCACCAAGTGCTCTTGTACCGCCGATGCGGCGTCCGTATAGAATTTTTTCAGTACCGCAGGAGGAGTTCCCGGATTATTGGCGATTTTTACCCGCACATCTGTCGCCGAATCTTTGGAAAGTTTTTCAAAAAGCTCTGGCGGAAGTTTAGGATTGGTTGCCAAATAGCTCCGAACTGCCAATTGAGAATCATCTGCCAATTTCCAGAGATCTTCTGGAGGCGTATTGACATTTTGTGCAGAAAAAGCACGAACTGCCGATTCGGCAGACTTGGTCGATTCCGAAAGTTTTTCAACATTTGTGGTGCTATGAATATCGGCAAAAATATCCTCTAATTTCGGTGGAGTGGTTTCTTTTGGCGCATCTAATCCTCCCCACAACGAACATCCCGTAAGGAACAAAAGCCCGAATATTCCCAAAAAAGCGAGGTTTTTTTGCATATAACAAAGAAAAAGCCGAAGCATTATAGCAGAGCAAAAAAAAAGGGAAACTTGACTTTTTTCACTCCACAATCCAGAATGGGGGTGCCGCTCAAAGACCGTAGGCATATAAGCCCTACAGAGAGACTGCGCTCCACTTGCCCGTTTTCGGTGCAATTTGCCTGTCTTTTCAAAAGTGTTCTTCTGAGTAAGAGCACTTTTTTTCTTTAACCATGACAGATATGTCCAAAAAGGGGGTGGGAATATGGCAATAACAAAGCAAAAAAAAGAAGAGGTATTACAATCTCTTATTGAAAGTTTTGGACGATCCAAATCCGTTGTTTTTATCCGAAACAAAGGACTCAGCGTTCAGGATGACCGTTCTATGCGAGGTCTTCTTCGCGCACAATCCATCAGCTTTAAAGTCGCAAAAAAAACATTGTTTCAAATCGCTGCTGATGAAAATCATGTTGAAGATTTTGAAAAAGATCTTTTGGAAGGAGCCGTTGGAGCAGCTTTCTGCGAAACCGACGAAGTGCTTCCCGCAAAACTCATCGCTGAGTTTGCAAAAAAGAACGATAAACTCGAACTTATTGGAGGAGTAGTAGACGGAAAGTTTTTAAACCAGGCGGCAGTAATAGAACTTTCTAAACTTCCTTCCAAAGAAGAACTCTACGCGAAGTTTATGGGATCACTCTTGGCTCCGCTTACCGGATTTGTGGGAGTTTCTTCCAATCTTATCTCCGGATTTGTTCGTGCTCTCGATCAGGTTCGAGAACAAAAAGAAGCAGCGTAATGCGTTGTTTCTCCCTTCTCTTGATTTTCCCATTCGGGTAAAAACAGAGAAAATTTATTTTCCTTATCCTTTTATTTTTTTCGTATGTCTGAAAAAGATTTACCAGCCCTCTCTAAAAATGGAGAAAAAATTCTGGAACTCGTTGAAAACCTTACCGTTTTAGAACTTGCCGCAGTGGTAAAACACATGGAAGACAAGTTCGGAGTTTCTGCAGCAGCACCAGTAGCTATGATGGCAGCTGGACCAGTAGCAGCAGAAGCAGCAGAAGAGAAAACTTCTTTTGATGTTATCCTTACCGCTGCAGGAGCTTCAAAAATTAATGTGATCAAAGTGGTTCGAGAGATCACAAATCTTGGTCTTAAAGAATCAAAAGACCTCGTAGACGGAGCACCTTCTCCAGTAAAAGAAGGAGTTTCAAAGGCAGAAGCAAGCGACATTGAAAGCAAGCTCGTAGAAGTAGGAGCTTCTGTAGAAATTAAGTAGAGAAATCCTGTAACAGGGGGTCATGACCCCCTGTTATCAGACCCCCTCCCCGATTTCAGTCGGGGGCGAAAGAAAACCCCTCACGAGAATTTTCGCGTGGGGGTTTTTATAAAAACACCTCAAACATTCCTTCTCCTTCAGTAAATCGGGCAATATTGCTCCGTTCTTTTTCAGCAGAAAGAAAATCTCGAATAGCCGGCAATAAAACAGGACCATTGGGTGATGAATCCCCTTTCCCTGTAATAATACGAATACGAAGGAGATGAGATTTTTGCGAATGCCGGACAAGCCATTCGGCTTTTTTTAAGGCTTCATCCCGCGTAAAACCGTGGAGATCTATAGCCTTTTCGTATTTTTGGGGATATGCCCGTGGCTCTGAAAGCAATTCCCCCACAAGGGATTTGGTGAGGCGCGGAGAATACTGCTGATAAATTTTTTCTAATTCCGAATCTGGGGCAGAAAAAAGACGAAGCATAAGGGGAGAAAACATTATGCCGCCATTTGTAACAGCGCCTGAAATTCCTCATGGCTCACTCCTTCAGTTTTTCCATCTGAAACATTTACTACTATTTTGCGCTCTAAAACTTCCGCACACACTTTTTCCAATTCCTCTTGCTTTTGTATGACCCGTTCGCGAAAAGTGTCAGATACAATGGTAACGGTTATTTCGCCGTCTCCTTCTTTTACCGTGGCAGATTTTAAAATGTTTTGGAGAGACCGAGGCATTTGGTCACAAATCTTTCCCCAATTTTCTTGAATATCTTGGGACGCAAGAGGAACCACATCAGAGGAAGGAACTCCAACAGAAGCAGGAGGAAATCCGTCGTCCGACAGAACTTCTTTTTTGGCAGGAGAAAGTGCTGCCGGTGTTTCTGGAGTTTTAAGGGGAGAAGGAAGAGGAGCAGAAACGGGAGCAGAGACATGAGAGGGAACAGGAACGCTTCCGGATAAGAGAATCGTCTTGGCAATGGCAATTTCCAACGGTAATGGCGGAATTTCTGAAGATTTCATGGTAAAATTCGCTTCCGAAAAAATATCAATCACCTCTAAAACCCAGGAAAGGCGAGGAGATTTTTCCGTCAGGAAGAGATGAAATTTTTTGCGCAAAAAGCCCAAAAACTGCTTAGAAAACTCTTCCAGAGATCTTCCATCCTCCTGGAGCGCATCTAAAATTTTCAGAGCGCCAGCAGAATCCGCACTTTCCAAGGCAAAAAAGAACTCCTCCAAAATATGAGGGGAAAGAATTCCGAGGTTTTCTACCAAATTTTCTGCCGTAAGCGCCCCATACGAAGAACACTGTTCCAGAAGAGAAATGGCATCTCTCAGCCCTCCGTCTGACCGATCCGCCAGTAATTCGAGCCCCTGTTTTTCATACTCAAATCCTTCTGCCTGGGCGATATATTCCAGGCGTTCGGTAATATCGGCTTTGTTAATTTTTTTAAAAAAGAAAGTTTGGCACCGAGACCGAATAGTTTCTGGTACTTTATGGAACTCGGTAGTGGCGAGAATAAAATACGCATGAGAGGGCGGCTCTTCCAGAGTTTTTAAAAGGGCATTAAATGCCTCTTTGGTAAGCATATGCACCTCGTCAATAATATAAATTTTTGCGCGTCCAAAATTGGGAGCAAAAGCGATTTTTTCCCGCAAATCGCGAATCTCATCAATCCCTCTATTAGAAGCGGCATCAATTTCAATAAGGTCCGTCATGCGCCCTTCGTCGGCAGCAAGACAAAAATCACATTTTTCGCAAGGATTTCCATTACTCTGGAGATTAGTACAATTCACCGCCTTTGCCAAAATACGAGCACTGGAAGTTTTCCCGGTCCCTCGCGATCCACAAAAAAGATACGCATGGCTAATGAGATTCCCCGTAACAGCATGGCGAAGCGTTGTTTTTAGGGCATCTTGCGCCACCAAATCGTCAAAATTTTTCGGTCGATATTTTCCGTAGAGTGCCACGAGAGAAACAAAAAAGCAGGAGGAATAGTGGCAGAAAAAATGGATTTGGGAAAGGAGCAATTCCCATTTTGCTTTCTAAAAATTCTCGGATACCTTGGATTGCTTCGCAAGCTCAAAATGACGGGACATTCCTCATTTTAATATGCTCTGGCGTATAAAATTTTTGTCGTGGTGGGCTTTCCGGTAAAAATACAGGAAGAAATTGGATTTTCTGTATTATAGACAAACGGAATGCACCGCGCGGTAACTTTCAGCTCTTTTAAAAGCGCTTCACGCGCTTCGTCCACCTCCGGATGCGAAACACACAGCGCAAATCCCGCATCTTCGTCCTCAAAATATTCCTGAAATTCATCCAAGGAATGCACTTCTTGCACATTTTCCTGTTGAAAATTGTGCGCTTTTTGAAAAATATTATGCTGCATTTCCTCCAAAATAGCGGGAATGCGGAGACATTCATCAAACGCTAAAAAGGTTTTCTCTGAAGCGGGTGCATCTCGCCGTGAAAGGGGAAATATCCCGGCATCAATATCTTTTTCTCCCAATAAAATACGCAGAGGAATCCCCTTTCGCACCCAATCCCAGCTTTTTGCTCCGGGCGCTTTGTCGGATGCATCAATAATCACTTCTATTTTTTCTCCAAACACGGTGAGAGATTCGATATTTTTTTTCAGTTCCTGCGCTTTACTCAGCACTTTTTCATCATTCCCCTTGCCCAAAAACGGTAAAATAACCACCTGTTTGGGCGCAATCCGTGGAGGAATCACCAATCCGTCGTCATCACTGTGCGCCATAATAAGCCCTCCAATAAGGCGAGTAGAAACTCCCCACGAAGTGGTGTAGGCGTATTCTGTTTCGCCGTTTTGATTGGTAAAGGTGATATTGGATCCCTTGGCAAAGTTTTGTCCCAAATAATGCGAAGTGCCCGATTGCAGTGCCTTTTTGCTCTGCATCATGGCTTCAATGGTGTAAGTGTTTTCAGCTCCTGGAAATTTTTCTTCTGGAGTTTTTTCTCCGTCAAATACTGGCATTGCCAAAAACTCTTCAGAAAACCATTTGTACACCTCTAGCATTTGGGCGGTTTCTTCCCTGGCTTCTGTCTCGGTAGCGTGAGCAGTATGCCCTTCTTGCCACAAAAACTCGGAAGTGCGTAAAAACATACGGGTGCGCATTTCCCAGCGCATTACATTTGCCCATTGGTTTATAAGAATGGGCAAATCACGATAGGAAGACACCCATTTGGAAAACGCGTCTCCAATAATGGTTTCACTGGTGGGACGGATAATAAGCGGTTCTTCCAATTCTCCTGCCGGAACCAGTTTTCCGTCTTTTTCTTCCAGCCGATGGTGCGTTACCACAGCACATTCTTTGGCGAATCCCTCTATATGGTCTGCTTCTTTTTGGAGGAATGAAAGCGGAATGAGAAGCGGAAAATACGCATTTTGGTGTCCTAATTCTTTAAAACGGGTATCCAGCACTTTTTGCATTTTTTCCCAAAGGGCATATCCCCAGGGCTTAATAATCATACATCCACGCACGGGTGAATTTTCTGCGAGGTCTGCGCCCTTAATAACGCTTTGATACCAATCAGGAAAATTTTCTGCACGGGTAGGACTAATGGCGGTTTGGGTTTGGCTCATAATAATAAGAGGAAAAAAGAAAAGGAGTTGCTAAAGCAAATATACCTTGACAAGTCCTAGATTTTAATTCGAAGTGCAACAGAGTGAATTAAAATGAGGAGGAGTTTCAATTCGAATTGAACAGGGGAAATGAGTAGCAAAGACTTGAGCAGGGGTTTGGTAATTAAGACGCTTACGGGGCT
>Ga0194063_10000978_pt1 | contig 19480 bp, 20 predicted proteins | sample SepL3720m_MetaG_FD_155459 | JGI IMG/M metagenome (GOLD analysis project Ga0194063, IMG submission 155459) | Anoxic zone freshwater microbial communities from boreal shield lake in IISD Experimental Lakes Area, Ontario, Canada - Sep2016-L373-20m | ecosystem: Environmental > Aquatic > Freshwater... | reverse complement strand
ACCACTCAGACAATGAATGTGCTACGATTATGGAGAGAGAAAAGCAGAAATTATTTGAAAAAATACGGTTGAAACCTATTGATTTCTAAAACCCGATTTCATGCTCATTATTCAATGAGAAAATACTGAGGCGATTTCCTCTTTCGCTCTTTCGAGCTTCAGCGAGCGAAGGCGGAAACGCAATAAATTTGCAACGAGCAAAGCAAATTTAAGCGTTCCAGCAACGTTGAAATTGCTAGAAGGCGTTCGCGTAATAAATTTCTAATCGAAATTTAAACGCGACTAGCAGCGTTGAACGTAAGATTTTGCTTGTGCAAAATCAACGTTCTTACGCTGCGGAGGGTACAGGATTTGAACCTGTGGAAGGCTATTCACCTTCACGGCTTAGCAAGCCGCTCCATTACCACTCTGGCAACCCTCCTTATTTTTGTTCAATTATATCAGTCTCTGTGCCGGAGGGGAGACTTGAACTCCCACGCCCTTGCGAGCACACGCTTCTGAAGCGTGCTTGTCTGCCATTTCAACACTCCGGCATGTGAGCTAAAAGCTAAAAGCTAAAAGTAAACACACGTATTGATGGGGCGAGCTTTGAACTTTAGGCTTGAAGCTTTCAGCTTATAAGCTCTTCATTATAACACCAATCCCTTCCGTTTGAGTTTTTTTTCGTAGTCGTTTTTAAAGAGCCACAGCTGAGTAGGAGTGATAAGAAGTGATGTTTTATTTCTTTTAATTATCGGCAATTGTATGAGTTTAAAAAACTTTTCAATTATATGCGTCATCCCTGCGGAGGCAGGGATCCAGTCTAAAATAGCCTTTTTTTGAATTGAAATGAGAGTCTGGATTCCCGCCTGCCCGGGAATGACAAATATATAGTTAGGAAAATACTTTTGTATCCATATATTTTCTGAGAGAAAACCAATAAAGACTTTATCTTTATCAACTAGCGTCTTCATTTGCAGTATTTCGTGAGCAATATAGGAGTTTTGTTTCCTTTTATAGATTGCCAAGTCTGATTCATCAAAAAAGAGGTTGAGGCATACGCCCATCCCGCCATGAATTCCCAGGAGTTTTGCCAAAATAATAACTATAAATCGAGTGGTCCAGAGAGAGCCTTTTTTCGTCACAATGCATAGGTCAATATCATCATTTTTTCGTAGTCCATGCATGGCACTTGCCCCCGTAATTCCGACAAATTGAACAAGAGGAAATACACGAAGAATTGAAAGATATATTTGAAAATTAATATGAATATATTCTCTTGAGCTTTCAGCTTTCAGCTTTAAGCTTTTAGCTAACGGAATACTATACTGGGGGAGAGTATAAAAGGAGGTTGTAGGTTGTGGGTTGTAGGTTGTAGGAGAGCGCTGCAAGGGGCCAAACATAGTTCTATTCATTATTGTACGAATACGAACAACTTTACCTTTCTCCTCTTCATTTTTGAGGGCAATTTTGAGTGTTTTTTTATTTATTTTTTTGGGAAAAAAGGTGAATATTTCCTCATATGAAGGGGCATACTCAAAGGAACCAAAGTAGGTAAGAACAGTATGGATGGAATTTCTCATTCAGTGATGTATTATACCCCTCTGATGAGCTGTTTTAAAACCATTCCAATAAAAAGAGGGAGTCTACTCGCTTGTCTGCCCATTCTCCCTGGTTGTGTGAGTAGTCTATAGAGCCATTCAAGTCCCCACCGAGATAAAAGAGCGGGAGGCCTTTTTACTGCCCCCGATACGTAGTCAAATGCGCCCCCTACGCCCATACATATAGAGCTTCTCAGCAATGCTTTATGGGTATTAATCCAAATCTCTTGGGTAGGAGATCCAAAGGCTACAAATACAAAGTGGGGCCTTGTGGTGCGAACTATTGACTCTAGAGCATCCTCTTCTTCTGCCGAAGGATTAAGGGCATCTGTATACCCATTTGTGCCAATAAATGTAGCCTCAGGATAGCTTCGAGAGTAGCACTTAGCTATACTATCTGCTAATTTTGCCTGGGAGCCGATAAGGACTACTCGTAAGCTCATCCTCCCTGCTAAGTCCAATAGACGAGGGAGGAGAGTTGAGCCCGCGACCCGGGTGAGAGAAGTAATTCCCAATAATCGCGCAGCAATCACAACACCTATCCCGTCAGTAAGGGCTAAATCAGCTTTCAACCATACTTCACGAAAGGAGGTATTCTGCTGTGCGATTACGCAATTCTCCGGATTGATAGATACGATATGGGTAAATCTCGGAGGGGCAGATAGGTACAATTTAATTTTCTCTAGGACTTCATCCATCGTGAGAGGGTCAAGGGGGAGGTGGAAGAGGGAAACTCGTTGTTTAGTCATAGGTTAATACTATAAGTATTATCTTAAATTAAATTTATATGATAAATCTTTATTTTAGTTCAATTTTATTGAACAAGTATTTAAAGCGTTGATATAACCTTTATTATGATTATAATAGATATAATCATTATAATTATTATAAATATACTATATCATTATACCAACCTCTCCCTTTTTTTTCAAAAACTTATTTTATCCTATTTTCCCCATTTTAACCTCATAACTATAAGCTAAATAATCTACTTTATAGCCTCTTTGAAGCTGTCAAAGTTCTCAATCGCCATTCCAATCCCTCGAATTACGCAAAAAAGCGGCTCTTCCACAACAAAAGAAGCGACATTAATATGATAGCTGATGTACCTGTCTAGATTGGTAAGGAGGGATGTTCCGCCAGAGAGCACGATGCCTTTGTCTACAATGTCTGCAGCAAGCTCGGGAGGGGTAAGAGCGAGCACATCTTTAATCCCCTCAAGGATGAGCTTAAGAGGTTTTTGAATGGCCTCTGCCATGTCGCCTTCACTTATTTGGATCACCTTAGGAAGTCCTGTCTGAAAGTCGCGCCCTTTTACCTCCATGGTTCGAAGCGTCAATCCCTCCTTTTGCTCGATAAACGCATTTCCTATTTGCATTTTTACCTGCTCGGCGGTCCGTTCTCCAATCATGAGATTATGCTTTTTTCTGAGTTGATGGAGAATCGCTTCATCAAACTTAGTTCCTGCTACACGCACTGTTTTATAAGAAACCAGCTGACCTAGGGAAATCACGGCAATTTCTGTCGTGCCCCCTCCTAGATTAACAATCATATGCCCTGAGGGTTGAGAAATGGGGATTTTTGCGCCAATAGCAGCGGCAAGAGGTTCCTCTATAAGATATACATTAGATGCACCCGCTTGTTTACATGCTGCAACGACGGCGCGTTTTTCCACCTGAGAGGATCCTCCAGGAATAGAAATCATGATATCAGGCCAGAGTACCCAGCCTCGGAGAGCTTTTTTGAGGAAGTAATTAATCATGGAGGAGGTGGTGTGATAGTCGGCGATAACGCCCTCCTTCATGGGTCGGGCTGCAATAATGGAGCCTGGGGTGCGCCCCAGCATTTCCTTCGCGTCGTCTCCTACCGCAAGAATTTGCTTCGTTTCAAGTGAATAGGCTACAACGGTGGGTTCATTAAGCACGATTCCTTGTTTTTCAACGTACACGAGCGTATTTGCAGTGCCTAGATCGATGCCAACTTTTTTTCCAAAAAACATGTTATATAGAGTAATAATCGACTAATACGTAGTATAATTGTATACTATATTCCCATGGAACGCCTATGACCATCTTAAGAAACGGTATCGTACTCATATTTTTCACACTCATACTTATCGCAACCATATCATATGCGCGGGGATATAGAGTAGATATTCAAAAAGGCACCATGACCTCAACGGGGATTCTTGCCATATCTTCTAATCCCCAAGCTGCACAGGTATATGTGAACGGCGTATTAAAAGGCGTTACCGACCTTCACCTCACTCTCCCTCACGGAAAGTATACGATTGAGGTAAAAAAGGAAGGATACACTTCGTGGAAGCGAGAGATCTCGCTTAAAGGAGAGCTGGTCGTCACGGCCGATGCCACGCTTTTTCCTCTCAACGCGTCCCTAACCCCGCTTACCACCATTGGTATTTCTCAGGTAGTATCTATCGATAATACAGATAAAGCACTCCTTTTTGTTGAAAATGGCGATTTAGAAAAAGATGGTATCTACGTCTTTGATCAGACTAAACGCACCTTCTCTCTTTTTCCTCCTCTAAAAGTGTTAGTCAGTAAAAAATTATTTCCAGAAGATATTTCCCTTAAAAATGCGTCCGTGCTTTTTTCACCAGATTATAAACAAGGGATCATCGTACTCAAGAGGGGAGAGGATCCGGTGTCCTACCTCATTTCTCTAGAAGAGGAAAATACTCAGCTTGTGGAGATGACAAGCTCCCAAGATTCCCTAGAAAAAGTGTGGGGAGAAGAGAGAGATTTGGAAGCAGCCCGCCTTTTGGAAATTTTTCCTCCTCAGTTTGCGAAGATTGCATCTGATTCATTTCATATCCTGTCGCTCGCCCCTGATAAGTCAAAAATATTTTATGAAGCAAAGCAAGAGATCACGCTGCCTTATGTGATAGAGCCTCGTTTAGTAGCTGCAAATCAAACGCCAGAAGAACGTTCTATCAAAACAGATGAACTTTATGTTTACGACCGAAAAGAAGACAGAAATTATCTGATTTCCTTAACTGATACATCAGTGGAAATGAGGCAAAAAGGGGAAACAGTGATTGTCTGGTATCCCGACTCGCGCCATTTGGTAAAAAACGAGGGAGATAAGATCTCAATCGTAGAGTATGACGATACCAGTAAACAGATTATCTACTCAGGACCTCATGAGGGAGCATTTTTTGATGTGACAAGCGATGGGAAGCTCCTCATTCTCGCAAATTTGAACCCACAGTTTAATAAAACTCCGGACATCTACGCAGTAGGGATAAAGTAAAGCTACTTTCTTGATATAATATCAGTTGTTTCTATAAGGAGCGTCGATCAACGGTAGGTCTTCAGTCTCCAAAACTGAATATGAGGGTTCGATTCCCCCCGCTCCTGCCTATTATGTCATTGCGAGGAAGTCTCAGCTTATCGAAGGACGACGCGGCAATCTTTATCATAAGATTGCTTCGCAATAGCTTGATTGGCTCGCAATGACAATCTTAAATATAACTTCTCGATTATACTTATACCATGAATCGAAAGAATATCTTCCTTTTTTCTCTATTAGTGTTTATTTCTTCTCTCCCCCTTTTTCTTTCCTTCAATCGGGGAATTAATTATTTTGACGAAGGATATATTCTTGAAGCAGCACGCAGGATAGCAGCAGGGGAGTTACCCTATCGAGATTTCCATTTTATGTATACGCCAGCTACGGTATATTATCTTTCGTTTTTTTTGCGTTTGGGCGGTCAGTTTGTTATCGTTGAGCGTATTGCAGCGCTTCTCATGAGTATCTTTGGCATTATATTTTTAGGACTTCTCACTCGTAAATTAACTAAAAATCATCTTCTCACCTTTCTCTCAATGTTTCTCTATTCACTCTGGGGGCCAACACACCTCAACTTTATGTGGCCAGTGATGAGCGTTCTGCCTCTCGTTTTTTGCTATCTCTTCCTATTCCTCGGATCACGCTATTTTCTTTCAGGCATCGTTATTGCCCTCATCCTATTAACAAAGCAAAATTTCGGCGCGGCCGTCATCATCTCGTTCCTCAGCTCATTTATCTGGGTTCGACAATCTAAACGGCATTTTTTCAGCATTATATATGGATTTGTATCTATCATGTTTCTATTTTTAGCTCATTTATATATAACGGGCTCAACTCTATCATTTGTAGCAGACATCAATCGCTATACCATACAAGAAATACTTATCCGTAAATCGTTTTCTGTCCCCTTTCCCACAGATTCTCTGGGTAAATTTTTCCTGTATCTTTCTCCTGCACTTATTTCAGTTGCCGTGGGAATAGGGTTGGTATGGCAGAAAAAGAAGAGAAGACTCATTATCATTCCACTCACCACCCTCGCTATCTATTTATTGGGAATTTTCCCCACTCCAGACTGGCCTCATTTAACGCCGCTTCTAGGGATACTGGGAATACTATTTATTCTTGTGCCCAGTATTTTCGGGTCGCGATCCCGATGGATAAGTTTTACTCTGCTTGTATTCGTGATTGGAGCTGGGATACTGAGCCTCTTCCTGCGAAACTACTATCGATGGGAGTCGCCCCTTATTAATAATATTCATTGTTTTTCCTCGGGAAGGTTAAAGTACATGTGTCTGGATGACAAAAACTATACCATCATTATGCAAACTGTCCCTACAATTGAAAAGGAAGCAATGGGGGATAGCTATATTTTTGCTTTTTATAATAATCCCATCTATTATTTTATTACCAAGAAAAATATTCCAACGAATTTTATCAATTTTGATGTTCTTATTGGGAAAAAAGAAGAGCTGAGGGTTATATCTGAACTAAAAAAGAAGAAAGTAGGAGTGATCATTACTCGATTTCCTCCAAGAAATGTAAACTCGCCCACACTCGTCACCTATTTAGAAAAAAACTACACTCCAGTCCACGAGATCTACGAATTTATGATATGGAAGAAGCGGAATTAAAACTGTGGATCGGGGATTACAGGTGCTCCTGGAATAGGAGCTACAGGCGCAACTGGCGCTGATGCAGCTGGCGCTACAGGAGCTGCTGGTGCAACTGGTGCAGGCTGTGCTTGCTGTTCAAGATTATTCAAAAGAGACGCCATAGCTGGATCTGCTGTGACGGCAGCTACAGGCGCTGCAGGCTGTTCAACGGGGGTTTGTGCAACTACAACTGGTTCAACTACGGGCGCTGTTTCTACTACTACAGGAGCTGCTGGCGCAACTGCAACTGGTTCGACTGATTCAACCGGTTTAACCGATTCAACTACGGGTGCTGTTGTTGTAAGTCCAAGAGCTTTGTCAAACTCTGCAGCGGTAAAGCCCTTAAGTACTTCAATTTTGCCATCATCTTTCTCTATTTTCGTTACTGGGGTCCCAGCGAAATTGCTGCCTATAGCCAACATCTCAGTGAGGAACTCACGGTTTGTTTCAAGATTCTTCTCTTCAAACTGAAGACCATGCGCTAAGAGATATTCTCTTTCTAGTTTTGAAAACTGGCAGGCGGTTATAGTGTACATTGTAATTTTCATGTTGATTTCATTATTAATGAATTTAAGAGAGATGTCAAGTGAGAGAAATAGCAATGAGAGATTTGATAGTGTTTGATATAATCAAACCGTTATGAAAGGGAATATATGGGCATTTTTACTCGATTTTGATGGGGTAATTTTTCCAAATGACTTAGTCGCTCAGCATTTGATTCAAACATTAAATCTTACCGAATCTGTATGGAGTGAATCATACGAAGCTGCAAAAAATGGATCTCATTACGTTGATTACGACAAAATTATAGCCCATATTGCAAAATCTCAGAGAATTGAGGAAGATCACATGTGGAGGATACTTGACAAAATGATACGGGAGCCTGTATTTTCTCAATACGCTGCTCAAGATGCAATTCGCTGCTTTAAACAGATGGGGCATGTTGAGATGGTGACACAAGGCGCAAAGCGTTATCAAAATGCAAAGCTGGAAGCATCTGAAATGATAACTCTTCTTGGAAAAGAAAATATACGTGTGATCAATGAGGATAAAAAGAATCTATTAGAACAGCGAGCTCTGAAACTTATAGAACAGGGACATAAACATATATTTCTTATTGATGATCGTCCCGGTATCCTAAGTATAGTTCAACAATCATTTCCTGAAAATATAATTGCAATTCGAATTCAAACAGGTAAATATGCATCAGAACTAGATCCAGAAAATAGCTATCTCAAATCTCCCGATATGAGAAGTTGGATTACAGTGCCCTCTATAATCAAAGCGAGAGGTGTAGTTGAGGCTATCCATTCTGGCTCGCCTGAGGGCGTAGTCGCTTCTATTAGTGGTAGAATGAGAAGATGAAAAGAAAGAAATTTCTTGTGCCTGCCGCGTTTTGGATTACTCTTCTACTTGGAGCGGGATGTATTATCTATTTCAAATCATCCCCACCTTCTCCGCCCTACAACCTGCGGGCGCGTCACGCCGCGCCCCTACACCCTACACCTTATCCCCTACAACCTGCGGGCGCGTCACGCCGCGCCCTTACATCCTCCCGCTCTGTTTTCGTCCCCTACTGGGCAGGGGAGGTAAGCGAAAAAGACATGAATTATGAAATCTATTACTACTTTGGCGTCCGACCCGAGGCAAAAGGAGTGCTAGAAAATGAGCCGGGGCTTCAGAATATTCCCCTTGTGAAAAATATACCCGAAAAACAGAAGAAAATCGTCCTCCGGATGTTCGATGCTACGGTTACCGAAGCTATTCTTCAGGAAAATGCGGCCCAAAAGATGCTTATTTCTCAGATGCTGACTATTATGAACGAAAATGCATTCTCTGGGATAGTTCTTGACATAGAAGTGCCATTCACATTGCAAGCTGATAAAAAGGAACAGATAACCAGATTAGTTCAACAAATATGTACAGAAATAAAATCAGACTATAAGACATGCGATTTGCTCATTTATGGCGACTTTTCCTATCGAAATCGCCCGTATGACGTAAAAGCGTTGGGAGGAGTGGTAGATACTATTTTGCTCATGGCATATGACTTTCATAAAGCGGTAGGGGAGCCGGGACCAAACTTCCCGTACGAAAAAAATTCAACGTATGACTATGACTTTCAAACAATGATTCAAGACACCATCGCGCTCGTTCCCAAAAATAAAATTGAGGTGGTATTTGGCATGTATGGCTATGACTGGACGCTGAATGAGCAGGGGACACCATTGAAAGGCGCAACAGCACTATCGCTCAAATCTATTCAGTCAAAAGTCTTAAAGTCTGAAGGTCTAAAGGTTAAAAGCAATGATGCAAGGGAAAAGAGCTTTGAATATGTTGATGCGGAAGGTCTGAAGCATATCGTGTGGTATGAAGATGAGGAGTCAGCAGCTCTTAAAATAAAGTACTTACTTGAGCAGGGGATTTCACAGGTTTCGTATTGGGCGTATACTTATTATTAGTTGAAATCAGTTGAAATCAGTTGAAATCAGTTGAAATCAGTTGAAATCAGTTGAAATCAGTTGAAATCAGTTGAAATCAGGTAGAATCAGATATGGGAGATATTCACAGTCTTCAAATATATATAAAGTCGAAGTTTTTAGTCACTAAAATATATTTATTAACACAAGAAAACAAGAAATTATTCAGAGATTTTTCAATTTGTGATCAGATAAGAAGAGCTTCTGTTTCAGTTTCGTGCAATATATCTGAGGGCTATTATCGTAGTAAAAAACAAACGAAGAATTATTTGGAAATCGCTTCAGGATCGGCAAACGAAGTAGTGACGCTTTTGGAAATAATTAATGATGTCTATCTGATTGATACAAAAGTGTTACAAGAAGAGTATAGATATTTAGGAAAACAGATTAACACTTTCGCTGCTCGCTTTTGATTTTTTCTTCACCTGACTACTGATTTTAACTGATTTCAACTGAGTAGGCTTACCTACCATTCCTAACTGTTTAAGTTTCCACATAAATAGCGCACCCTTGCTTCGTGCATTGGAGTCTACGACAAATCGCAGGGCTTCCTCAAGGACAGGGCGGGGCAAGGTCTTTGCGAGCTTAATATAGAGGCTTATGCGTCGTTCATCTTGAAGTTTTTGAGCTAGGTGCACTCCAAACGATTGAAACTCACGAGAAATATATTTATCTTCCGTCGGTTTAAACTTCTTGAGAATATCTTTAATGGTTTGCATTATTGCTTTTTTGCAAGAATTTCCTCATATATCTTCATATATTCATTCACCATCATTTTTGCAGAAAACTTTTTCTCTACAAGAGTACGACAAGCTTTTCTCATTGTTCTATAGCTTTCTTCAGGCATTGAATAGATCCGTTCAACCGCTTCACATAGACCCTCAATACCTGTTTTTTTAATTATCCAATTTCCTCGAATATCGTCAGGTGAGGGGTTAACGATAAATCCGGTTTCTCCATCTTTTACAATTTCAGGTACCGAACCACGAGCGTAAGCGACAATAGGAGTCCCACAAGCCATCGATTCAATCATAGTGAGTCCAAATGGCTCATCCCATCTTACAGGAAAAAGAAAAAGCTTACTATTTTGATACTCTTTAACTAAATTTGATCTAGTAACATTAAAATCAATATTTATCTTCACAATTTGATTGATACGATCGCGCTTTGAAAGAATCTCACTTTGAAGCCAGTTAATATATTCTTCTTTAATAATTGGAAATATTTTTGTTGGTTTTTTTAATTTTTTTGCAATTTGTAAAACAACATCAAGCCCTTTTTCTGGGACAGCTCTTCCCGACCAAATCATTTGTTTATTTCCAACCTCATTAAATGAAAAATTATTAATATCAATGCCATGATATATCGTTTTTATATGATTGAGATAGGGCAGGGCCTTTTTTTGATAGTTGCTTATTGTGACAAAGTAAACATTAGAAATATCTTGATATTGAGCATACAACTTAGCAAGGTAAGGCTCTCTACCCGATCCATGCATGGTCAAAACAATTGGTTTTTTAATAAATCGCGCAAAAGGAAGGAGGTATTCTCCGTTTCCTAGGCTAAAGTGAAAGATATCAAACTTATTATGAAGAGATAATGCTTTCGAAAATAATGCCATTTCAAAAAAGTGATGAAACCTCTCTCCAATATCTTTATTTTCTGAGGATGGTTGGAATGAAACTGATATTTTTTTTGTTGGTATATTTGAGTTTCCAGAGCAAAATGAAGTGATTTCTAGTCTGTCACTAAAGGATTTTACAAGATTACGAGTAAAAATATTTGCAAATATTTCAGTCCCTTTTTTGGTATAGGGCCCAATTTTTACGTAATTTGAGTTAATGATTCCAAGACGTATTTTTTTCATATGACTATGAAGTTTATTGTAACACTAATACACTAAGTTCGATTGCGCGTTACACAAATATATCTAATTTACTGGTCTATCCATGGAGACTACTCTTATTTTTGAGAATTCGCTCATAAATCTGCTCATATTTATCAGTCATACACGACATACTGAAATTTTTTTCAATATGTTCTCTACAGTCCCTTCTCATTTGTTTATATTCAACATCGGATAGGGAATATATGCGCTCAACTGCTTCCTTGAGACCTTCCATTCCTGTCTTTTTTATTATCCAATCCCCGCGAATATCGTTTTCGGAAGCATTTACGATAAATCCCGTTACTCCATCTTTTATCACTTCGGGAACTGATCCTTGGGCGTATGCTACAAGAGGGGTCCCACATGCCATTGACTCTATTTGTACCAAACCAAATGGCTCTTCCCATTGAATGGGGAACAGGGTAAGCTTCCCTTGCTGATAAAATGAAGGGATAGTAGATCGGTTGATCTGTTCCAGATGAGAAATAAGCTGAGGGTAGCCTGAAACATAAGGCAGCACCTCATTATTTACAAATTGAGTGTCAGTATTTGTCTTACCGACGAACCGTAGTTTTCTCCCTGTTTCAACGGAAAGTTTTAATGCTTCTTTGATCCCTTTTATTTGCCTCAGCCTTCCGCTAAAGAGCATGGCTTCACCGCCATTTTGATCAAAAGAAAAATGGCTCGTATCTACCCCATTGTAGGCCGTATCGAAGAATGAATAAGGGAAGGCCTCTCTTTGTTTATTGGAGATAGACACAAAGTGTGTGTTGGAGAGATTGTATTGAGATATAAAAGAAGAAAAAGCATGTTTTGAAGTTGGATGCGAGTGCAGAGTAACCGCAATAGGAGTGTTTTTTACTGAGTCAAACATGCTCAGTTCAAGGAGATAATAGTTTGAATGAATATGAATAATATCAAACTGTCCAGACTGAGCTAATTCTCTACACTTGAGCAAGATACTTGCAAAAAAAGATTTTGTGAATTCAACCATGAGCTCTGGATCTTCAATTTCATAAAATTCTTTAACGGGGATTACAGAAAAAAGTGCATTGTAGTCTACTTTTAATTGAGGAAGGGAGAGAAGGGAATCTTTTGAGGTTAAAAAAGAGACTTTATGACCTCTTTTTGCAAGTTCCTCTGCAAGGGGAATGCTAATATATGTGTCTGCTCGGATTAAATCTTCGCTGACAGGCAATTTAGCTTGTGAAGGGTCTACCATGAGAATATTCATAGATATAAATGAAGTATAGTTGCTTTTTTCTTTATTTACAATTGTTCGGGTATATTTTCTTCAATATCTCAAGGATAGCAGTGGGCCCCCCTACATTTTTTGGCGCAAACATAATATGGCGTTTTGTTTCTTCTGTGACCGATGCAAAAGAATCCAATAATTCTTTTTTTGCGTTGCCAACTACAATTCCAATATCTGCTGCGTGCATAATCATTTCAAAGTCATTACCTGAGTCGCCTGCAACAATAGCCTCTACCCCAAATAGATCTTTTAAAAATTGAATTGGTTTTTCCTTGGAATAGGGCACGATATCGAAATTATATTTGTTTATGGTCTTATTTATTTTATATGGACAGGAGAGGAGGATTTTAATAGCCGTATATTGAGCTTCATCAAGCGTCTTCCTTATAACTGCAAGAATGGCGAGAGCTGTTTGGTCATCACATTTACTTTCAAGTGATATTTTATGAGGCTGTTTTGGAAGTTCATCGATACTGTCGTGTTTATCTCGTTTGGAAAAATCAAACTCTTGGGGATGAAATTGCGCTAACATACGCGGAATCAGAGGGGTCAGTATCTTCAAGAGATCTCCTCTCCTAAAGCCAGTTGAGCTTAGTAACGATTCATACTGAGCATCAACATGAAACGGTCCATTTATCATTTTTAGATGTACTTCAGTTCCCACGCCTCCCACTATGCCATCCACATCCATAATTTCACGATGCATGGGCAATTTGCTATGAAAGGATGCGATAAGTTCATTCATTTGGTGTATATCTCGCCCTGTCACAATAATAAGAGGAATTTGATTTTCGTCAAGATATTTTTTAAGGATAATTGTAGGGGTATAGAGTTCCAGATGAGGCGATAAAACAGTATCTGTATATTTTTGGGTTTGAGTAGATAATACTTCTTCCGATGGCCAATATTTCAGAAGATAAGAATCGTCAAGATCGCAAAATAAGCAAATGGGGCGAGCAAGATTATATTTCTTTTTTTGTTCTTTTAATTTTCTATAAAGCGTCGATTGAAGATATTCATTCGGGACATTCATTGATTAAATCAAATTTTTGTATAATTTTATAAACTGTTCTACAAGTTTATCCCATGTGTAATGCTCCTTTATGGTGAATGCGGCGTTTTCTGATGTTTTTTCCACTAATTTTTTATCTTTCAAAAGGCGATAAATAAGCTCTGCTGTTTGTTTTCTATCATGGATGTTTACTGTGAATCCGTTGAGTCCATCAATTATCACTTCTTTGCTTCCTGCAATATTCGATACGATTGGGGCTGTGCCACAGGCCATTGCTTCAAGCGTGGTAAGTCCAAATGGTTCATATCTACTTGCAAGGACAAATAAATCAGTGTTTCGATAATAAGCCGGGACCATATTTGTATGATCAACCTGCCCAATAAAGGTAACTCTGTCTTGTAGATGATGATTTTTAATACGAGTAGTCAGTTCATCTGTAGCAATCTTTTCCTCTTGTGAAAGAATAGATCCAGGCTGCCCTCCACTAATATACCAATGAAAATCAATTCTATTCTTCAGGAGCGAAAGAGCATCAAGAAGCCGGTCAAGCCCCTTAGCTGGCACAATACGACACATACTTAATATACTATTCTTTTTAAGTTTTAGCTGCTTATCAAACTGTGTTTTTTGAGTGTTAAAAACGCGCGTATCCACTCCAGGGAAGATTACGTGGAGCTTTTCAAAATCTACCATGTAATGCTGCAGAATTTGAATTCTACTTGTTTCGCAGATGACTACCGTTGCCTGCGCTTTTGACATGATTTTTTGCTCAAGAGCGATGCGTACGTGATAGCGATAGTAGGGCTTTAATTTTTGAACTGGAGCCTCCTCTATTGCCATATCCAATTTTTTTGATTTTCCCAGGGTATGAGGGGTGAATACATGGGGAATATCAAGCATTTTTTGGAGAATTATTCCTCCATAGCCGCCATCCCAATAATGTGAGTGTATTAGATCATACTTTTTCTTTGTTTTTTCAATGTAGATCATGAAATTTTCCATCATCTCAGGCATAAGTTCATACATACGCTCTTTCGCTACGAATGCATCGTTTCCTGCGGGGATGCGGACGATACGGACATTGGGGAAGATTTGCTCTTCTTGAGGTTGTTTATCAAATTGGCGAGTAATAATGTCAACTTTAATATTTTTCCTTCCCAAAGCCTCAGCAAGTTGCAAAATGTAGATTGTTTGGCCCCCTGTATCGGTCTTCCCTAGAGGAGGAGGGTAGGCGACATATCCTTGTGGATTTAAAAAACATACTCGATTTATCTTTTTTGTTAAGGAAAGATCTGGTTTGTGTGGAAACATAGTTGAATTATAGTAAGAAAGGGTCCCATATGCAAATTTGCATCGCTATTCAAGTATCCAAGATAAAAATGAATTTGCGCTGAAAAGCAGCAAAGCATATATTTGGGAACAGAGAAGGAGCACGAACCCTAAACCCTATAACATTCAAAGAGAATGGGGAAGGGCAGCATGCTATCTATTATAGCGCATCTCATACAGAATCGATTAAAGATATATATCGATGATATATAAGCCTATAATAGTTATGATTTGTGTGGTATAATACCCTAATGTTTTCACATATAATCTCTACCAATACGAAGCCCCATTTGTCTGGCGTGGCTAAATTTGGAGAAACGATTGCTGAAAAGCTCCAGATACCCTTTATTGGATTTACTCAATTAGATCAACTTCAGCAAGATTCAACCGTTCTCTTGTCCGTGTCATTTTTTATGACAGATATTGAACTTGAAACGGAAGTATGGAGATTTCTTTCGTTAGTAGAAGAAAAAAATATTTCATTTTTACTATTTTTTCATACGTTTGACAATCTTCCCATAGAACACGCCCTCATAAAACATGCTCATACGATATATGCCGCTAATGAGGAAATATATCAACGATTATCCTTTACCGATAAACCAAAGAAAAGTGTATGGTCTCCACCACTACTCAGTAATGGGTTGAAAAAAAATGATTTTGCCCTTAATATTTTTTCTTTTGGAATGGCTTTCAAAATTCAAACACGACAACATAAATTATTAGCTGCAAAACTAAAGCAGTTCAAAATAGACTACATCATACGATTTTCCACAGGATTTCATGAAAAGGCAAACTTCGGGAAATATGATGAGTTAGCTCATCAATTAGAGGGAATCTATGGAGACAAGGTGCAGTTTTATGGATTTTTGTCAGATGAAGCTGTAGGATATTTTATTAATATATCCAACTTATATGTAAACTTTTTTCCAAAAGGAGTGCGTTCCAATAATACAACTATTTTCGCAGTGATGAAGAAAGGCTGTCCCGTTGTTACAAACCTTGACATATATTCTCCTCATTGGATGAAAAGAAACAAGAATATTCTTGATGTTCAGGAGATTACAAAAGATACAATTTCAAAATCTATTTTATCTAAAATAGGAAAACAAGCGATGAAAGATGTAAAGAAAAATGTAAACTTGGATAAACTCACAGAAATTCTTCTTCAAGACAGTAAATAAAGATTATTTCCCTCTTTTTTTATGTTCAAGAATCAATTTTCGTATGAAGGCAGATTTTGTCATATCGAATTTTTTTGATTCTTCTTCAAGGTAGGAGAGCAAGGCAGGGCTAATAAAAAAGTTAAATCGTTTGTCGGCAGCATGCTTTGCTTCCTCAATTGTTTCTGTTACTACGCGAGTGATATTTTCCTGAGTATATTCTCGTAACAAGAGTTTATCATTATGTGTTCCTGCAAGAAAATGAGGAATATTTCCCTTGAGGTATAGAACAATAGTGGGCTTATTAAAATCAAGAGATTTTTCTATTTGGAAACCAACTCCAAGGCTAGGCACTGAACATTCAAACATGTTTATGTCTGCAAGCTTAATTTTGTCAATGGTCTCTTCAAAGTAGGATGAATGAGTTATTTTTCCACCCTTATCCAATTTGTCATAAAACGATCTGCCTTGATCCAATCTTCCAAGAATATTTTCAATATGTGTATAGTTGAGTTTTTTTATCACTTCGTAGATTACTCGTATATGTTCTTCTGTTTGATCGATACCTCTGATTGGAGCGGTAAAGTATATTTTCATACCCTTATTATATCAAATAAACTCATTAACCGACTACATTTTCGGATTGTAGGAAAGGGATAAACCTCTCTTCAATCTTTTTGAACAGCTCGGGGAGAAGAGTGGCTTCTTGTTCAACAAAATTTTGAAGCACATATTCTTCTCCGTTCATTCTGTTTTCCAGAGGTCTATTATCTACCCCAATTCGAATCCGTAAAAAATCCATTGTTCGGAGTTTGTCTTGAATATCAGTGAGTCCGTTGTGTTGTTTTGGTCCTTGCATCTGGATTTTAAACTTACCGAAGGGGATGTCTAGGTCGTCATGAACGACGATTAAGGTTGTAGGTTGTAGGTTGTAGGGTGTAGGGAGGTAGCGGGCGAGGAGTTTTTGCACTGCGTCGCCCGACTTATTCATATAAGTTTGAGGCTTGGCAAGAACTATTTTCTTGTCTATTTCACATACTTCAGAGAGAAGATATTTATCTTTTTTAAAGGGATTTGATCTAGAAAGAAACTCCACAAACATAAATCCCACGTTATGACGATTTTTTTCATACTTCGTTCCCGGATTTCCTAGCCCCACGACAAGTTTCATAATTTTTATATGTCATTCTGAGTCCTTCGACAAGCTCAGGATAAATGCTACAAAGAATCTATTTTATAAAGATTCTTCACTCCGTTCAGAATGACGATAATATATCAAAATAACAACATTCTTATACTGTACCTCTCTATTATAGTTGATAACTCTCTAATAATTCATTTATACTAAAAAGCATGAGTAAATACGTCCCCGATGTAATCTCCCACAGATGGGTTATCATAGCCTCGCAGAGAATGGCTCGGCCTGAAGAAATAAAGCCAAAAGCTAAAAACGGAAAGCTCAAAGCCAGAAAGTGTCCGTTTTGTGAAAAAAATGAAAGTCTCACGCCCACTGAGGTGTTTCGCATCGGAAAAGGAGAAGTGAATAAGCCAGGGTGGAAAGTGCGGGCTGTTACTAACAAATATCCCATCACTGATTTTCACGAGGTAATTGTCCATTCTCCAGATCATAAGAAAAATATAGAAGAACTTTCAGTGCAACATATAAGCCTCATTCTCCACGCCTACAAAGAACGATTTAATTTTCACCGCAAAACGGGCCAAGTACTCATTTTTTGTAATAATGGAGAGCACGCGGGAGCCTCTCAAGATCACCCCCATGCACAGCTTGTGGTTATCCCCGCGCAAATAAACTTAGATACACTTGCAAAAGAGCCACTGAACAATGTGGTCCAAGATACAACGTATTTCACTACCTACTGCCCCGACTTTTCCCAGTGGCCGTATGAAGTGTGGATTGCTCCCAAAGAAGGGAAGGGGAAGTTTGGCGACTTAAATGATGATCAACTAGATGAGATGGCTCTCCTCATGAGCCAAACCATGAAGCGGCTAAAAAAAATATGTAAGTCCCACCCGTTAAGCGACATGAACTTTGCCTACAACTACTATATTTATCCAGGACACGAATGGTACCTTCGCATTATTCCCAGATTCGTGCATCGCGCAGGGTTTGAGCTGGGCACTGGGCTCAACGTAAATATCGTCGATCCTGCCGAAGCATCCCTTGAACTGCGAGGAATTGAGAGCAAGATTGTAGGAATCCTCAATAAGCTAAAAGCTAAAAGCTAAAAGCTCAAAGCTTAAGGCGAAAAGTTAAAAGCCAAAAGCTCAAAGCTAAAAGCTGAAAAAACTTATTTTGAGAGGGATTTAATGTAGCCCGAAAGCATTTTTGATATCTCTTCTGCTTTTGGGATAAGTATGTTCAATTCATCTTCGGTAATATAGGAAAGCTCTCTCGCAATATAGAGCATTGACCTGAATTCCCCTGCGGACCCTTTTGCCATAAAGAGAAAGTGACGATAGTCTTTTTCAGTCATCCGTTCAAAGCCCTCGGCTATATTATTCATTATAGAAAGAGCGCACGAAGTAATTTGATTTTTAAATTCAAAATCTTTGAGAGGTTTACTTATCCTATAGGCAAGAAGTACCAGTTCTTTAGACTTTTTCCATATTTCCAAATCTTCAAACCTTTGATATTGTATTTTTTTAGCTTTCAACTTTTAACTTTGAGCTTTTAGCTTTCAGCTACTCCAATGAAATTGGAGTCATCGGTTCTTCCGTTTCGGAGAAGATTATTTTGTAGAATTTATCTCGTGCTCTATCAAATTGGCCTCGAATAGTGAGGGAATGGTTTGTAGCGGGAGTCGCTGAGATGGTTGATCGGAATGTCTCTTTTTTATTTACATCATAAAACACAATCGATGATGTTTGAGGCGACTTCGTAATAAAGCTCACCATAAGCAAACTTCCATTGCTGGAGGGGCTCAAATACACCTTTCCCACAAGGCTTGATGCACGAGCGCTGGATCCAAAATTTCCTGTATTTAAGAGCACCGCAACGGAAAGCACCGCAAATGAAGCAAGCATAAAGAGAGATTTTGGCGCTGGCAGAAGTTTGAACGCTCCTGATGCGAGGGGAAGGGCTGGCTTAATGCCTTTGTATTTCAGTAAATCATCAGGATAGGCAAAAACTCCCTCGCAGGAAGGACACTCCAAAAGAATGGTATTTTTTGGCAAGGTCGCATCTACTTTTTCCATCAAAACACTTTTATCTTTTGGACATATTTTTTGGTTCCCCAAAACGTATTGACCTTGTGCTTCGTCAGTAAGAATACGCGCAGAGTTTTGGGTAATCTTATTTATTCCATTTTTATCGAAGAAGCTCGAGCCGCAGGTGGCGCAATGAAGGACAATTTCGTTGTCAACATTACGGACAGTCATTTGTTGGCCACAGTTAGGGCAAAGCATATGAAATAACAATAGCATAAGTATGAAAGAGTGTAAAGCGAAAGTTATAAAGTCACATACTTCATACTTGATGAACTTTCAGCCAATCATGAGTGAGATATTTTATGCTATAGTTTATCTATATATGTCCAATGACGCGGAAGAGTTTAGAAAATATATTGAAACTGAGGTATTAAAGATCATTCGTACGCTCGCAGAAGGGAAAGAAACACCTGCTGATCGTATTAAAGATATGGCGCGCGAGACACTCCTCCTTGTTAAGCCAAATATGCCCCTAGAAGACCTGTACGCGAACGCAATTAAACTAGACGATAAATTCCCCGAGCTTGCTCCCATCGTGTTTACCATCATGCGAAAATACGAAGATGAATATTCGCAAAAAG
>Ga0194063_10000977_pt1 | contig 19492 bp, 9 predicted proteins | sample SepL3720m_MetaG_FD_155459 | JGI IMG/M metagenome (GOLD analysis project Ga0194063, IMG submission 155459) | Anoxic zone freshwater microbial communities from boreal shield lake in IISD Experimental Lakes Area, Ontario, Canada - Sep2016-L373-20m | ecosystem: Environmental > Aquatic > Freshwater >... | reverse complement strand
GCTCCACGGTGGCCCGCGGGTTGTAATCGCGCCAGATCTCCAGCGCGTCCTCGCTGCGGTTGGTGACCCAAACGCGGAACGTGTAACCGGGCACGTCGATGAGTTTGCGCCCCACGGCCGCCTTCTCCTCGCGCACGAGTTCGCGCACGATGACAAAGCGGCGGTCTTTATCCCAACTCGCGAGCCTGGTTTGGAAGCAGGCCACCGCATAGGCTCCCCCCTCCACTTCCTGCCAGTCATTGATCCCGTGGAGCCGACGTTTGATTTCCGCCGTGAGCCGGGCCACGACGATGTAGGGGATGGCCCGCTCTTCCAGGAAGGAAAGCAGCGCCTTGTCAAAGAACCCGCTGTCGGCCCTCACGCAGCGCAGCTTCCAGTCGCGTGGCAGCAGAGCGAGAGCCTCGGAGAGGAACGCTACGACTCCGCGCCCCGCCGACGTGTTGCCGCTGCGCAGCCATGCGTGAAGAACAAAGGGGGCTTCGGCCAGCACCGCCAGTAGCGGGTGGTGACTCTTGCGGCCCGGCCGTCTCGGGTTGTATCCCTTGGCCGCCCCTTGCTGGCTACCTTCCCGGTTGAAGATCGTCGAGTCCATGTCGAGCGTGAAGCCGCCTTCCGGCTCTGCCAGAAGTCCCAGAAGCCAAATCCAGAGCGGACGCCAGAACGCCTCGATCCGTGCCTGGGTGAACTGATGAAAAAATCCCCGGATCGCATCTTCTCCGGGAAAGCGCGAAATCCCCAGCATCGCATGGAGAGCTTTATCATGGCGGAGCCAACCGGCGTGGGCAAAGCGACTGGCTCCCACGAGCACCGAACTCAGGAACGCCGTCAGCGTATGTTCCAGCGGGATCGCGTTGGGGGAGCGATACGAAAAGGGCATCGCCGCAGTGATCCGCTCCCCATAGCCGATGGCTCCCAGCCAGGCGAAAAAGGACACCATGCCCCCGAACGGGGTCACCGCCTTGGGCGTAGTGCTCATTTTGATCTCGCCTCCGCCAAAGAGCGGGGCAAAGTTGCGTGCATCGTTTTGTGCGGTCGTGGAGATGTCGGTTTGTTTCACATCTCACTGTGCATCATCCCCTCCGCGCAAAACGACTTTTTCCTATCGCCGTTTTCGGGATAAATTCAATTGCACAAAAGAACAGCTTGCATCTGCTGTTCAAAAAGGCGGGCACGGGGTTGGTGCCCTGAAAAGGCACTTCAACTTTACCGCTTAGGTCATAGAACTGCCGGTTCAGGTTCTTCTTCCTTCCTGAACTGCTGACTGTTCCGACCAGCGATTTGAAAGAGCGTAAAGGTGTCGTCAAGGTTGAAGGCGGTCAGTGCGCCTCTGACGAGAATCTCTGGTGGTGTTTTGCGGTTCCAGCATTGAATCTGAATCTCGTACATGCAAAAACGTGCTGGATAAAGATGCAGTAATATATTAATATCTGAATGCACTTCTATCCACCATGCAAGCGCCCAGGAAACACGCACACCGTATCTTCAAAGAACGCAATGGCACAATGCGGACTTTCGAGGCCCTGCGGGCTGGGATTCACCCCCGATCACTCTATGGAATGCGGGATCGCGGGGAAATTGAGCAGATTGCGCGCGGTCTATTTCGCCTAGCCGAACTTCCACCACTAGGGGAACCCGATCTTCTCACCATCGCGAAGAAAGTCCCACAAGCTGTGTTTTGCCTGCTCACAGCTCTGGCATTTCATCGGATGACAACACAGATTCCGCACGCGGTGGAGGTGGCACTCCCCCGCACGGCGCGAGTCCCTCGCCTCGATCATCCACCGATCAAAGTTTTCCGCTTTTCCCCTGAATCGCTGAACGCCGGGATCGAAACCCATATTCTCGATGGCGTTGCCATCCGGGTTTACTGCCGTGAAAAGACTCTTGCAGATATTTTCAAGTATCGGAACAAAGTTGGCCTCGATGTGGCACTTGAGGCACTTCGTGCTTACCGATCCCAGCCGAAACGAGATTTTCAAACTGTGATGAAGTATGCTCGCAACTGCCGGGTTGAAAATGTGATTCGTCCGTATCTGGAGGCAACACTGTGAAACCGCTCAAGAATGTTGCAGCATCCGTTCATCAGCGATTGCTGAATCTCTCACGCCAATCGGGACGACCGTTCAACGAGTTGGCTCAATACTACGCGCTGGAAAGGTGGCTTTACCGGCTCGCACAATCGGACTATCAGAACCAGTTCGTTCTGAAGGGAGCCTTGATGTTGCTCGTCTGGAAGATGCCGGTTTCGCGACCGACGAGGGACATTGATCTTCTTGGACGAGTCAGCAACGACCTTGCCTCTGTCCGAAATGTCATCGCGACAATCTGCCAAATTTCTGCCGACGAGGACGGCATGGTTTTTGATCACGAATCGGTCACGACCGAGCGGATTGCCGAGGATGCCGACTATGAAGGCGTTCGGGCGACGTTCTGCGCCTTGCTTGGGAACGCGAACCTTCCGATGCAGATCGACATCGGTTTCAGTGACATCATAACGCCAGAAGCCACAACCATTTTCTATCCGGCAATCCTTGGTCATTCTGCGCCAGAGCTTCGAGCCTATAATCGCGAAACGGTGATCGCAGAGAAGTTCGAGGCGATGGTCAAGCTGGGTGAACTCAACAGCCGAATGAAGGATTTTTTTGATATTTGGGTGCTGGCAACAACGGGACAATTCCATGGACTGGAACTTTCTCGCGCCATTGAGCAGACGTTTTCCCACCGTGGCACCCCATTGAGCATCGCCCCCATTTGCTTCACAGAAGCGTTCGCAACAAGCCCTTCAAAGGTTGCCCAATGGGCTGCGTTTCTTCGACGAAATACGTTCACCGACGTTCCAGACACGTTTTCTGATGTCGTGAACTTCATTGCTGGATTCCTCCGACCCATCGCTATTTCTTCCATTGAAAGGCAGCCTTTGAATTCCGTTTGGGAGGGTGGTGGACCTTGGCTTAGCGGCGTGTAGGTGGCAGAATTTCTTTTCGAACACCCTTTGCGCCATGATCACGCCGGGAATTCAGTAAAAGGGCCATAAAGGTTGGGGAAGGCCCAGTGCCTCCTGCTCGAATTGTCCCTTGCTGCCCGCTTCGATCATCCGTCCGATTTCCAACTTCTCCACATCGGTCATTTGTGCTGACGCGGCAAGCCTTTGAAGAGTTTTCAGATCCTCATCCACGAGGGGGATGTCTCCTTCCGCAGGCCGGAAATTCATGTGGAGCGAACGAATATCGCTTTCTGTCCGGACACGAAGATCCCGAAGAATGTCGAAGCCTTTGGGGTCGGAGTCGCCGAAATGCCAGCGAGCGATCTGCAAGGGCAGAAGTCGCAGAAAATCGATCACCGCGGAATTGGCGAATCCGCCTTCGCTGCCGCTGCTGATCAAAAGAACCCCGCAGCGCAATTTTGCCAATTCATGGAGCACGGCGGCATTCTCGACGGTGAGGCAGCGCGCAGCGCCGATATCCAACCGTGCTCGCCGTATGTCGGAAATTCCCACACGCACCGGCCGACTCAACAGGCCCAGATCAAGAACTCCCTCCTCGAATACCAACCTGATCGGTCCATGAATGAGAAAACTGCGCTCGTTGTCGGTTATCCCCAGATCCGCCAATCCCTGGATCGCATTGTCAGTGATCCTCGCCAGGCAGGGATCAATGCGTGCGCGCAATTTCTCAAGGGTTTTCGATTCTCCAAACAGCACAACGCTGGCAAAGCGCATCAATGATTCTCCCGGCCACGAGAGCAACCGTGGGAGGGAGTCGAGGATGGCTCGCGTTTGTGGTATGTCCGCACGATCAAATGGCTGGACCGAACCACCGCAGAGCGCCATTCCGGCATAGTATTCGCAAAACCTCACCCATCCGTCTTGGAATGGTGCGCGCACGATTCTTTGGGAACTGCGACGGAACAATTCGCTCAATGTCTCACGCTCTGTTTCCGGGTTGGTTGTTCCCAAATGCGAAAAAAATGCCTGGGCATTCGCGAGTGGCAGCCGAACTTTCTGGATTTGAGAAGGATCGCGCTTGAAGGGCTCCAGAATCAGAACCCCTGCCGACTTCAAACCTTCCAACTCCCGAAGGGCCTCAGTGCGGGGAGGACCATGCAGGCTGGAGGCTTTTTTCAGAAGGTCATTAAATGGGATGATAATATCCCGCGTGGCATGGGCACTTCGTCCGGCCCGTCTCGACCGAAACTCTGTGGCCAGCACTTCGAGCACCGGCGTCATGCCCATTCCTTGGAGCGCTCCAATGCTTCCGCACGATTCAGAAGCGCCCCGATATTCCGAATCGATTTCCGACCGTTCACAAAGCTTTCGCGCTGATGCACCGCCAGCACCTGATCGCACTCGCCAATGGCGTAGGGCCAGTTGCCGCTCGACATGGAGAGAATCCCCTGGAGGTCCACATCGCGCAGCGCACGAATGGCGTCGGTAATCCTCTCGCCGGACATCTTGGAAAAAGCTTCGTCGATGGGAACGAGGCCGAGGGAAGGTTCGGTGTAGCGTTGGGGCAGATGGCGTTTGTATGCCCGGAGGTAGCAGGCCAGAATTGAAATGTAAAAGGGAGTCTGCTTCTCCCCGCCGCTGAATTTGTCTGCATGCCGGTTGAGACTCTTGGCGGGAAGTTCTTCCCTTTTCGGGTCACGCACCTCCATGTCGTAACGAAAATAACTGCGGTAATCCAAGAACGACTGCGCCAGCTTGCCATCCGGTTCATCCACCAGTGCCTTGAACACATGGTCCACCGCTTCACGCGCTTCTGAGCCGAGTGTGGCAAAGATGGAGTCCCCGTCCTGCGTGATGGAGCAAACATCGAGAACCCTTCGATATTCTTGAAATTCCTTCGCCTGATTCTCCTCAACCCGAATGTGATAAAGGCTGTCTCCGATCGGCTTTTTGAGCTGGAGGTTCAGATCGTCGATTGTTTTTCGCACGTCGTGAATGGCCTTGGACAATCGGGCTGCCACAGTGGTTCGGAACAGATCCTGCCAGCGATGTTCCTCATCGAGGGCCTGTTGCTGGCGCGCTGGCATGTCCTGCACCCTGATCCGTTGAAGTAATTTCTCATACGAGGCATTCCAATCGGTTTGAGGGTCGAAATCCGGCTCCGCTCTCAACTCGGGATGTTGGTCCGCCAATCCCTGGCGAAGCAGGGAAACCAAAGCCTCCATCCCGGGAAGCTTGGCCGAAAGAATACGGGATTCCGATCCGGCCTGGGAGGCGCAGGAATCGAAAGTTGGATATTGGAGCTTCAGCTCTTCACGCAAAGCGTCGCAACGCGCGACCGGCAAGGACTGGGCAACCGCCCGCAATACTTTTTGAAAACTGCTTTCGGCTCCATCGAGGATCTTTTCTGCGGATGTCAACCGGGATGCAGCGTCGGTTCTTTCGCTGGAATGCAACTTGCCATTCAATTCCAAACGAAGCCGATCAAGTTCGTCCACTTCGAGCTTGAGATTGTCTATGGCATCCATGCGCGCCGCCAATTCTGGAGTTTCCGCTGCGGATTTGAGGGCAATCAATCGATTTCGATTCTCTTCCTCGTCTTTGAGCTGCGAGGCGGCATGGATATCACCTTCCATGTCTTCGGAATCCAGCCGTTGCTCGCTGATTGTCCTGCAGATTTGATCCGCCCGCAGAAGGAGCGGTTCGAGGTTGCGCAGCGCGGCCCCTCGCTCATTGGCCTCCGCCAGTAGGTGCGCCTTAAGCCGTTCAATCCCACGTGTCCCAATGCAGGGTCTCTGGTCGTAACGGCGCGGACGCTCCGCGAAAAGCCCCCGCAGGCGAAACCCATCCGGCATGATGGCGTCAGCGTGTTGTCGCAATTCCTCCAATGTCGTTGCGCAGATGACCCCCCCGAATAATTCATCGACAACCGCCCGGGCAACCGGATCGACGGAATCGATCTTCAATGCCAGCGAACCCGGTAATACTTTGGGCTTACGGGTGAGAGCACGCTCCGGGTCCACGAGGGATTCGCTTGGGCTGTCCTGCGGGAAGGCTTTGAAAATCCCCAGCGCTTGAACGTAATCGTCGCGGCCAACCACGGCGGAAAATTTGCGCGTGAATGCCACCTCGACCGCAGGCCGCCACTCCTCATCATTCACTTCGCAAAGCTCCCGGAGCTGGCGGGCCGGATTCTCCCGGCTTCGGCGTGGAAGCTGGCGGTTGAGTTCGTCGAGGAGCGGTGATTCGATCACCCGATTGTGTTCCAGTTTTTTGATTTGAGTCTGAAGTGACTCCAGCTCCCCACGCGTATTCTGCACCAGTTCGCTTTCTGCCGAGACCGCCGCCCGCACCCGGCTGCCCACCGAGCGCACGGCTTGCGAGAGATCGCGAAGTGCCCCTTTCAAGGATTTCGGACGGGCCTCCTTGAAGGATTGAAGAACATGCGACAATTCTTGGACCGATCCGGCATTGCGTTCGGCAAGAAAGTCTCCGGCTTTGCGGGCAAAGTCTGCCGTCGCCCGCACCCGACGAGCTTGTTCCGCCTCGACGGTTTTTCCGATCTCACTCAGGCTTTGAATTTTCTGAACGGATGTGACAATCTGCGCCTTCAGGCTGAGCAGCACGCTTCCCCCGGCGTCCCGGAAAAGGTTCTTCAATGCCTCCAGATCCTGTCCCTTGGCAAAATGATCCCTGCTGACGGATTCGAAACGGGTGCGCAGTTCCGCCTGGCGGGCGTCAATCTCTTTCAGTTTCTCCACCAGTTCGGCGACCTCCGATCGTGCGGCTTCGCGATGAAATTCCGCCTCCAGATATCGAAAGGCTTCCGCATCACGGTTGGCTTCTTCCCATTGCTTTCTGGCCGCAACAATTTGCTCCAGCCGGGCAAGTTTGTCCTGAAGCTTATCAAGTTCCTCGCGAATCCTCAAGTAGCTCCGGTAACTTTGCTGCACCGGCTCGATCTTAATGTCTTCAGATTGAAGAATGTATTGCCGACAGAACGAGTCGAATCGTGGCAGGAACGCAAACGACATCGCTGACGGCATCAGAAAATCGATTGTTTCCCGGTGAAAATTCAAATGCTCGCCCAGCCGCTTGCGGTATTCGGTGATGTTTCGGAACGGATCTCCGTCCTTTTGTTTCATCAGCAGCCGGAATCCATCGAGATCAAGCGCAAAACCGTCCGGCGTGACAAAATCCGACCGCTCCAGGCGTTCTGGTATCCGGAAGAATTCCTCCTCCGGTGTCTGTGACGCCGCATTCGGGTAATCAATACGCATGCCCCAGGTTTCAACCTGAATGCCGTCCGGCCACGTGAATTCCAGCGCGACATAAGTGATGCCTCCATCTCTCTCAAATTGGGAGCCCCCTTCCCCATCCTCTTGGGTGTCGCAGAGGCAATAGCTCTTTTTGTCCCGACCGGAGGTGTGGCCGCGACCGTCGGATGCCGCATTGTATTTCGAACGCTGGTCCCCGATCAGGACAAGTTGGATGAGATCCATGAGGACCGACTTCCCGGCACCGGTCCGCCCCGCGATGAGCAGATTTCCATGAATGTCAAAAGTGTCGCAGTAGCCAAACCATTGAATGGCATGAATGCGGGTCAGGCGGATGCATCGGCTAGCCATTCTCGACCTCCTCTCCGCTTCCTCGTTCCATCAGATCGTCGAGTGTGACAGCGACCTTTTCATATTCCCCAAACGGCAACACAAACCGGATTGTCGGCAGGACTTCGATTCGGGCACGGGAAAAGTCATCCGCATAATCCATTCTCACCAGTTTTCGCGATGCAGCGAAGGCAAGAATCTCCCTCAGCACCGAAGGCGCGGGTATGCGGTCGCCCAACTTTGTCTTGAGGGATTCGTTGAATGCCTCCACAGAAAAGATGACCGGCGCACCTTCCGACCGCAATTGCACGTCGTAGTCATACCAGAGACAAAGCAACACAAGCGTCCACTCCACACGCAAACGCTTCAGTGTCGCCCGTTCGCCGGGCAGCGCGTGGATCAACTGATCATCCTCGTTGAGAAAAACCTGAAAGCCAATCAGCGCACACACTTCCTTGACCCAGGCGAGATGCAGTCGCGTCCAGTCATAGAGCTCTCGGTCCCCCGGCAGATCCCGCAGGATGGCCTGCCGATGGAACAACTCGCTCACAGCCGCCTGCAAGTTTTCCCGCTCGGAATCGGAAAGATCCGGGATAAGTCGGCTGGCAAGTAGGGTTGGGGCAAACTCGTCGCTCATTTTCTCTCCAACTCAAAGCGCTCGATCCGAAATTCGGCTTTCTTGTCGAGCAGAACAGCCCCGGATGGATTGCGTGATCTCTCCGTTTCCAGCCGGTAATTTGCCCCGCCGGCAGTGGCAAAAACCAGACAGGAAATGATATCCAAAACATCATCTTCGGTGCGCACGGGGATGGCTTCCGAGGACATCGTCTGACCGGATTCCAGCTCAAGACCATCGACAAATCGGTTCGCCCGGTCCAAGCGAAGTGCATTTCGCAGATTGCGTTCCATCTCACGCAGGCTTTCTTCTCTGTCTTCGTCGGTCAACGGCAAAACGACCGGACGACGCAGAGCCGGATCTGGCGATTGTCGGGTCCGCGCGAGCGAAGACATCCCGACCAAGCCATCGTCAACCAGTCGAGCGGAGGGCAGGGTCAGCCGGTTTTCCAGATCGGTCAGGCGAGTTCCGGCCAGATGATCTTTCACATAATCAAAGATGACTTTGACCTGTTGCCTGCGGGCCGATCCCACATCTTGAATATAGCGAATCCGGGACCGCGACCGCCGGGCAAAATCAGCCGTGCCTTCGTCAACCCGGTCCGCACTCGGCTCCACATCCCCGAGAGCAATGGAAAGTTCCTCAATCGTGCGCAGAATCTCGATGGAAGCCCGCTCCGCATCAGGCTGGGTCCGAATGTAATCCTCGCGCAGTTTTTGCAGCGCCAGATCATCCCGCTCCAATTCGTTCAATCCCTCCATGGCCTCACGAAGCCGGGCGGGCAAACGGGCATGAATCAATTCCCGATAGCACTGCTGGGTGATCAATTGGGAAAACTCGTTGTAAATGATGTCCAGCGCCTCCGCCAATGTCGCAGTCTTGAGCTGGCGCTGCGCGAATCTTTCGACCTGTTTGCGGATCAACCTCAATTCGCGCAACCCGGCCCGCGTTTGCGTGAGACAGTTCTTCAGCTCCTCCCAAATCAGCTCCATGCGCGAATGCGGATACCTCAACCCCGCCAGTCGGTCACAAACCAGGCGGAGCTTGCCGGTGAATGAGGCCACGCTCTGGCTCACCATTGTGCGAAACGCCTCCAACATCGCCTGCGCTGCGGCTTCCACATAGATTGTCCGCCGATAATCGGACCGCCTTTCCTCCTCCAGCCATTTTGCAGCGATCAGGCGGCGCAAGATCATGCTCGCCGGATGCCCGACATCGGCATCATCCACTTCCCCATCCTCCTCGGCATAGGTCAGCCCGAGAGCCAGAACACGGTCGATAATCTCCAATGCCTCAGAGCGATCCAGCGAATCCCCACGAGCAGGCATTTCACGCTCCAACGCATCAATGACATCAAGATACACCCGCGCATTCACACTCACCAGAATTCCAAAAAACTTTGGCGAGATTTCGGAGAAGAGTGTGGAACCGAGCGAATCCATCAGTTCAGATGGCCTTTCTCGCCGTGCTGCTGTGCACTGGAAGCTAAATCGGCAGATGTCTCGTTGGTTGAAGTATGTGCTGCGAGTGTGGAAACAATCGTTTCGATTCGATTCAATCTCGCCACGATCCGTTCCATGGACGCATGATCTTTACTCGGCCGGACCAAGAATGATGCGATCAAGGCGGTAAAGGCACCGAAAACTCCAATCCCTGCAAACATAGTTAATACGGCGACCGCACGACCGAGCGTCGTAACGGGTGCGAGATCTCCATACCCCACGGTTGTCATTGTGGTGAGGGTCCACCACACTGCATTTTCCGCCGTGTCAATCTTGCTGCCAGAGCCCTCCTCCGCCACCAGAATGGCGACAGAGGAAAAAACGGCAACCGATAGCAATGTGAGAATAATTGCAAAAATGGTCGTTTCTCTTTTGTTAACGAATAATCGCTTCAGCAATCCTGAACTTCCTCGAAGCCCACGAAAAAGACGGAGCAGTCGAACAATTCGCGAAAGACGGCCCCATCGAAAAGGGTCCACCAAAGGAATTGATGACAAAAAATCCAGCCAGCCCCAGGTCAGGAGGTATCTTTTCCGATCCAAGTGGAGATAAAACAGTAAAAAGAAGTCCGCCATAAACACCGCACAAATGGCAACATCCGCAACATCGAGAACTCGTCTGATTTCCAGCGGCAGGGGCACGAGCAGTGATATTCCGAGAACGACCAATACGGTCACAGACGCGAGCAGGATCAAAACCTGCCAGGCTATTGGCACAGGACGGCGAAGGTGGCTTTCGTCGGAAATCATTTCGCAATTTCGACCTCGCGCTGGCTGTCTCGCTTTGCAATCTGATCAAGATGCGCCAACAACTTGGCAATCTCATTCGGAGCATCGTGCCACCAGTCGGTTGACCAGATGCGGTGAAGTTTCCATCCGAGCCCTTCGAGAACAAGCTGCCTCAACTTGTCACGATCCCTTGCTGTAGCGGCCCGGTGGTAAGTCGCGCCATCGCATTCCACCCCGAGAAGGTAACGCCCTGGAGCCCCGGGATCGACAATCCCGAGATCAATGCGATACCCAGAGCAACCGACCTGAAAATGCACTTCGTAACCCGCATCGCGTATTCGCTTGGCGACCAGCCTCTCAAATTCTGAATCGGCATTGGCATCGACAGAGGCTGTAGTGGCAGCTGCGAGTGCTTTCGGTCCGCGCTCTGCATACTCGAGGAAATATTTGAGATCGCGCACACCGCGGGAACGGGTTCGTGTAAGGTCGATCTGATCGCCGCGAAGACCGCTGAATACCAGCACCTCATGCTTGGCCCGGGTAATCGCGACATTCAGCCGTCGTTCGCCGCCGTCCCGGTTCAACGGACCAAAATTCATCGACAGTTTTCCGCTTTCGTCCGGCCCGTAGCAGATGGAAAACAAGATCACGTCGCGTTCGTCGCCCTGCACATTCTCCAAATTTTTGACAAAGACGGGTTCACTCTCCACTGGCGGAGCATCTCCGAAATGAACTTCGATTTCGGGATGTTCCCGACGCTTTTGATCGAGGAGGTCTTCGACAAGCTGTTGTTGCGCCATGCTGAAGGTGACAATTCCGTAAGATCTTCGATCTTCTTGCGGATTCAGCAACCGGTGCACCAGTTCGTCCACCAAGGCGCGTGCCTCGACCGGATTCGTTCGGGATTTTCCTTTGTCGTAACGGGCCTCCGCGATATGGCGAAAACGCACGCCACCGAGTTCGGTTTCCGGTGACGGGAAAGTGAGGAGATCATTTTCGTAATAATGACGGTTGCTGAAAGCAATAAGGCCTTCGTGCCTGCTTCGATAGTGCCATTGCAGGCGTTTGTGTCTCATTCCTGCGCTCAGCAACTCGTCGAGGATGCTTTCCAGATCGGTGTTCTCAGGAGCAATTTCTTCGTCCTCATCTTCGGATTTTCCGAAAAAGTTGGTGGGCGGGAGCTGTTTCGGATCACCCACCACGATGAGCTGGCTGCCGCGGGCGATTGCTCCAATCGCATCCCAAACGGGAATCTGCGACGCCTCGTCAAAGATCACGACGTCGAAATGTTCGTGGGTGGAATCGAGATACTGTGCCACGGAGAGCGGACTCATCAATACGCACGGCTTTAGACGAGGCAACAATTTCGGAATGCTGCTGAGCAGGCGCCGGACGGGAATGTGGCGCATCTTTTTCCCTAGTTCTTTCCGGAGGAGACCGATTTCGGCCTTCGGAACATCCCGAAAATCTTCACGCGGAACGTTGGCGGCGAGGCGACTATGAATCGAATCGCGTGCCAGTTGAACGAGCCTCTCATCAAGTTGCCGGAACCGCTCAATACGTTCGCCATGCTCTGTTCCGAAAAATCCGCGCAGAGTCGGATCCTTCTCTATCGCGGCGAAGAGCAGGGCCCGACGAAAACTCCGCTCAAACAGGGCGGGGAGATCGTCAATCGCCGCTTCACCTTCCTCTACTCTGGCCACCAAGGGAGAAAGGCCAATGCTCAGCGACTCAGATCGGATCTTCTGCCAGGCACACCAAGGACGAAGTTGGGGCCATCCAGCTTCAAAACGATCAATCAAGGTCCGGACCGCAGCGACATGATCGCCAGAGCGATCTACCGCCTCCCGTCGTACGGCCAACTCGTCGCCGATCTCATTGAAGGTCGTCACAAAGCCGGCAAAAGCATTCAGGAAATTAACGAAGCGGCCTCCGATGGGCGTGTTTGGACCGAATGATTCAGGTCCTTCGCGGAAAAGTGCACTAAAGAGCTGCCTCAGTCGTTCCAACCACTCGAAGTCTTCTCCGGCACAGGCGAGCAGACGGGAATGGAAAGCCTCTCCCCAAGTCCGCACAGCATCAAGGTCCTCTGCCGAGGGAACGCCATTCCGCCAAAGGACGCCAAGGGTTTCTTCAGCCGTTGTCTGCGTGGTTGCGAGCTCCTGATTGAGCGTCCGGAGCCGGATCGCGCGGTTAAGGAAATCCGCCATTTGGGACGGCTGCACCTTTGCTCCGTCCGTCCTGGCAGATTGAAGCTCTTTTTGCACAGCTCTTCCCCCAAACCATTTCGGAAGAAACCATGCAGTCTGTGAGGACTGCCACTTCTGCTGGAGTGCATCGAGTCCGAGCGCCAACAAGCGTGACTCATCGAAGCCCCGGAGTTGATCCCTGACCGAAGCGCGTTCATGGGCGAGAGTCGCCCAATTCTCGATTTCCATGGAAAGCTTGCTCCACGGAACCGTTGCAAAACGCGGTCCCACGGCAATTGGGCTGCAAAGCGTTTCCGCCAAATAAGCGACGTTGTAGAGTTGGCTCAGAGACATTATGACCGACGGAACCTTCAGCCAGGTTCCCAGATCATTTGTGGTTGTCTCGATTTGCTCAATGAGCGGCTTGAAAGCCCGCAGCCGGTCCAGCATCCCCTCACTCCAGGCGGGAGACCATTCTTCCCGACCAATCTCGGCGAGAAGGTGCGAACTTAATTCGCCCAGCGGCAGAGCGCGCTCCCGAAGTAATCGGGATACGTCCCGAGCCCGTTCCAGAGTTGCCCTTGTGGTCTCCAGGATCTCGTTCCATTCTTCGAGTCGCACCGTTGGTTCATCGCGGCGGGGAAGCAGGTAATCAAAGCAGTAATAGGGGCTCAATCCGCACGGCAGGGACTCGTGGAGCGCGCGTGGGTAGGCATTGAGCCGGCTGCGCAGTTCGGCCAATTCCGTCGCCCGCTCTTCCCACTCCGAGTTTTGCAGAGCATCGACGACGTCCAGGCTTCGCTGAAACTGGGCCAACACTTCACCTTTTCCAGTTTTGTTGGAATGAAGTTCCAGACAGAATGGCTCCAGTCCTTCTTCGCGCAACCGGCGATGCACAACATCGAGCGCGGCCCGTTTTTCCGCCACAAACAGAACCCGTTTTCTATGCGCAAGGCAGTGCGCGATGATGTTGGTGATGGTTTGGGATTTTCCGGTGCCTGGCGGTCCCTCCAAGACAAAATCGTGCCCGGCCGCAGCCGCCATCACCGCAGCGAGTTGGGAGGAATCCGCGCTGCGGGGACAGAAAATCTCGCGCGGATGGAAGCGGTCATCGAGTTCAGCCGGACGGATGTCCTCCGGCACATGTGGATATGGAGCGCCCGAGCCTTCGACCAAGTGCTGCACGACCCGGTTGCGGGTCAGATCCTCAAGTCGATCAGCAAGGTCTTTCCAAAGGAGAAACTTGGTAAAAGAAAACTGGCCCAACCAGATCTCAGTCTTCACTTCCCAACCGGCGAGGTTGCGCACCGCGTCCCGGAAAATTTGTAACACCCGGCCGACATTCACTCCATTTTCGTCCTCAGGGAGAGGGTCCAGGCCCGCGACTTCCTTCTGGAAATTCTGCCGCAGCATCTCCATCAGGGTTACATTGAGGCGTGTTTCCTCATCGATGCGGCGGAGCGAAAAACCCTCCAGGACCGATTTCCGCTTCAACTCGACCGGCACGAGGAGCAATGGTGCGCGATAAATGCGGTCGCTATGCTCGGTTTCCCTCCACTCAAGAATGCCAACCGCAGCGAACAAGGTATTCGAACCATTTTCATCCAGCGCATTCCGGGCCGAACGATACAACTCGGTGAGACGACGGGAATGTTCGCTCTCGTCGAGATGCGTGTGAAGACGACCTTGCTTCAATTCCTCAGTCAGATGAACCGCCAGCGCATCGGCACGTTGTTGCTGGGACAGTGTGGCGCTGTGGCGGGGATCTTCCTCGCTCATTAACTTCGGACGGGGACAAAGTGCCAGTTCGGTTTCCGCCGCCAACTCGTCTTCGACATGCTCAGGCGCGCCTGAAAGAATGCGGATCGTTGCCTTGGTTTCTTTGAGGTTCAAAAGCCGGTTGCGCAACGTGAGGTCCAAGAGACGACTTTTCCATTGATCGATCCGCGTCGCTGGTTTGATGGCCGTCTTGGCCGCGGGGTCGATATAGTCGATAAATTCGCGGTCACCGATACCCTCGGGACCGACAACACCGGTGGAGGCGGATTCCGCATCTGCTGTCCTTTGGCCGGGTATCGGCAGGGGCACGATACGTGAGATGCGGGCACGGTGAACATCCAGCGCGAGCCGAAACGGCTTTTCGGTGACCAAGTGCGAACGCCCCGCGCGCTCGGCATCTGCGAGAAGGCCGGGAGATTCTCCGGCGACCAGCGTCGTTTCGAAAACCGTAATGAGCGAATCCGTCTCCAGCTTGCGGAGATGCTGTAGCGCATCTGCCCCGTCCGAGGCGGCATCCGGCAAGGTGCGTTCCTCCATCCAGCATCCCACATAAGCGTGCCCTTCATGCATGAAGACCAGCGGATGAAGCCCGGCCCGCTCGCAGCAGGCTGCGAAAAGCAACGTCAGGTCAAGGCAGGTGCCAAATCGCTCGGCGACGATTTGCGTAGGGAAGGACACCTTCTGGCCAGTATTCTCAAAGCTGGTCGGCGGATTAATGTAGCGAATTCCAAGTTCGGCCACCGCCTTGTAGATCGCGGCGACCTGTTCCCAAGCACGTTTGCGGCTTTTGTCCTGATAACCGTTGAGTGCCCCACGCCCCGTTGACTCACGGAGCAAATCCGACGCCCGTCCGAGGATCGGCATCAAGACCGGATCGTTGGGCAGAATGAAAGCGGCGAGAATTTCCGGGAGAGAAACGAGCCCGCACCATTCGTTCCGGGCGAGGAGCGAGACGGCTTCCGCTCGGGAGCAAAGAACCTCATCGCCCGCGACCACCTCGATCTTGAGCCATCCAGCGACCTTCTCGTTGAGACCGGCGAGAAAGTCGTGGCTGAGTTTCAGGTCGAGTGGCGAGATACGAAATTCGTCATTGGCTTTGATGGATTGGATTCGTATTTCCGCCGGAGCCGCAAACGCCGGCTCAGTAGACACACTGATGATGAGATCTTTGCGTTCGACATCATCATTCCGAAACCGCAGCTCCTTAACGACTGGAATCGCGTTTTGCTGGAAGGCGTAATTAATTGCAGAGTCGTGGGCAACGGCAAGGGACGGCGGTGCGGAAAGAGGTTCGACGATTGCGGTGCTCATTGTTAGTAGGGCCGATAGGCAAAGCGTTCACCGACGATTCGGAATCGCATATTCGTTAGGACAAGTACTTGTCATCTCGCTTGTCGAACGCCGGTCTCGTGCCTTCGAGGATGTCAACAATTCGACGATTGATGGTGGGCGCCTCGATAGCACCGCTGGTGTAGGTCACGGTATTATCGTTATTCTTCTGCATATCCGCACAAATGATCTGCTCAGCGTCGCAGACGACGGCGAGATTTGGATTGTGCGTTACCATCACTATCTGGCGGCGCTTTTTCGCGTCCTTGATGCACGGCACCAAGGTTTTGTAAACGGTCTGATTGTCGAGATTTTCCTCGGGTTGATCGATAACGAGAGGGATATCGTCTTGGTCGACGAGTAAATAAAAGATGAGCAGAAGGTTCCCACGTTCGCCTGGAGACAACTGCTCCAAGCCTTTCCCGTCCCACTGCAAATTGTAGATCGGGGAAAGGAACTCTAGCGAAAAAACATAATCGTAGACTTCCTGCACGGTCGCCCCTTGGCGCAACTGGTCCTTCACCGAGAGCGGCTTGCCATCGCGCTCGGTCAGTTTTTTCAAGAGCCTCCGAGCGAAACGTAGCGTCCCCAGCGCGGATTCGAAATTGGCATGATCCAGAAACCGCTTCATTTCGGCCGTGCCTTCCTCGTCCCCCATGAAAGCGCCTGATCTGCGTCGGTTCAATCGACCGAGAAACGAGTCGGCGAAGCCTGTTTCAGCCATCGATACATTAAATGTGAGCTGGAAGCGCTCACCCGCAGCCAGCGGATGATTCTGCAAAAAATGCTGAACCGAGCCGTAATAGGTCTCAAAATATGTCCGCAGTTTCTGTTTTTCGCGGAATATCTCGAGCAACTTGCGATCTCGCTGCCTCTTGAGAGTTTTGAGCTTAGCCGGCAGACCGTCCAGATCAGTCAGTTGCTTTTGCAGATGCGTGATCGACCCAACAGCGTCCTCCGATCCGAGAATCTTGGTTCTGCCAACCTCCCACTCTTTGAGGGTTTGCAGATAGACTTGATAGACCCTCTGCGGCGCGCTGAGTTGAGCTTTCAAACCTTCTATTTCGGCGCTGAGCGCCTTCTGCTTCGCTTCGGAACTGGTCGGCAATTCGATATCGAGCTTTGCTGCAATGTCAGCACGCTCTGCCTCCAAGGCCAAAAGGCATGCGTCAATAGGGGCGACATTGATCGTTAAGGTCACGATCTGCTTGGACGTGAGACCAAGTTCGTCGAAATCAGCCTGAGCCTCTGAGATAAAAGCATCGACGCTGCGTTGCAGATTTTTGAGTTTTCCCGCGAGCTTCTCCGCTGTCGTGCGTCTCTTTACCGCCGCGCTGTCTTTTGCACGCAACGCGAGGATTTCATTCTCTAGGACTCTCAGCTCGGCTTGTTTGGCATCGAGTGCATCAGCCGCAACTTTTGATTGTTGCTGAATCGAGGGATCGGCTTCGGGTTTAGAAACCTCCGGCGGACGCGATTGCCCATGCGCTTCAAGCTCACGGTTTTTTTCAGCGAGTTGTGCCACGAGAGCCTGCCGATGCGGCGGAAGTGATCGTTCCTCCGTCGCGACTATCTGAGTGTTGTAGTCGTGAAGCTCTCGAGCGAATTGGTCGATGGCTTGATTGGTTTCTTCGCTGCGGTGGGCGAGCAATTCATCCAGCGTGGCAAACCCGTTTCGATCCGCCTCCGGAACGTGAGAAAAAATAACCTGCTGGAGTTCGTGATAGAATCGTCCCCCCTTCCCAGAGCCGATTTCATTGCAAATCTCTTCGAGGTAGTTCTGCGGTATGTATTTTACCTTTTCTACCGAATCAGGCGACGGATTTGTGTCGAGATTGGGAACATCATCCACGGTGTCGTCTCCCCATTGAATCTCAGCTCGGAACTGCCGGGCTTTGTTGCTTTTCGAACCACGGAATTTTTTGTCTCGAAGAAAGCTAAACGATTCAAAACGCGGCGTATTCCCCAGCAACCCGATGATGTCGGACAGCGCGCTCTTTCCACTGCCTTTGTTCCCGATCACAGCGACGAGTTCGCTACTCAGCGGTAACGAACAATCGAACCATTTCTCGGTCGTGGTCGCCGATGGCAATCTTCGAACTTCCACCGATTTGATCACACGTGTAGACCTGCGCGCAGCTCTCGCGATACTCGGCGGTATTTCGCCAAGAAAAATTCGCTCTTCGGGTTCGTGAATAATCTGTCGGAGCCCTTGGAACGTAGGGTCCGCTTTGATCCAACTCACATCCGATGAATTGTAGTTTCGGATATCGTGGTTATCGGAAAATAAGCAAATCGGCAGACGGACGCCGATCGCGGGAAAAACGATATTTAGGTAATCCTTCTGGTCATCAGGGCGACCGACTTCCAACACGTCCACGCTGTCCCGTAACAAATCCGTCTTAATCTGCTGCTTGTATTGCTCGGAGTTTTTAATGCCTTCGATCGTGTTGGACTTGTGTCCTGCATGAACTGTGACGACACCCCCGAGTTGCGCGATGAGAGCCGCGCTCTCTTTGAAATCGACATATATGTGATCATTGCCCACGCGTAATACATCCGCGGGTGTAATTCCCAGCTTGGCGGATAATTTCGTCCAGACATCCGCCAAATCGTTGCTTTCCGGAAATATTCCGATCATGTGGACAAGAGATCCTCCACCGAGTTCTGTCCGAAGTTCGATACCGGGAAAAATCGTCACGCGTCCCGCAGCAATCGCCTGCATTTCCTGAATTCGGCCAACATCGATGATGTGGTGATCCGTCACCGCGAATGCCGCAATCCCAGCATCGATCATCGTCTCGACAATCTGTGCGTTCGTGGCCCCCTTATAATTGTAATCGTAGGAGGCAGGAGTGTGAAAATGCAGGTCCCATTTTCTCCATTCGGAGCCGCGCGGATATTTGGAGTCAGTTATGTTCATATAAAAGGGGGGAGCTGAGTGAGATCGCCTTGCCAACACCGCGATAGCGATCCGGGTGGCAAGTGAGGATAAGGACTTGCAAACGTTCCGCTTGGGTGCCGAGGACGTCGAGAATGCGTTCCTGGCGGACGGGGTCGGTATTCACCAATACGTCGTCAAGAATGAGGACTTGAGGTTCGTCGGCGGCGAGTTCCTGCGCCACGGCGAGGCGGAGGCAGAGAAGGAGCTGTTCTTTGGCACCCTGGGAGAGTTGGTCGAATGTATGGGTTTCGTCACGAGTGCGGCCGATGCCGGCGACTTGCAGGTGTTCGTCGAGGAAGACCTGACGGGTGGATTCGCCGGTGAGTTCAGCGAAGGCGTTGGTGAGGCGGTTTTCCAAGGGGGTCAATACGGCCTTGGTCGCGGCCTGTTTGCGGTGTTCGATCAGGTCGTGGGCGACGCGAGCGCACCAAGCCTGACTGCGGGCGGCATCCCGGCGGAGGATGGCCTCTGCATTTCGTTCCTCCAGTTCGGTTTCCCGGGAGTAAAGGCCCTGCCCGCCGAGCGTTTGCAAAATGGCTCGGGCCTGGTCACGGTCGGTCCGGCGGACCTGAAGTTCGTTGGCGATTTGCTGGAGCGAAGCAGCGGCGCGTTTGTTGCGGTCGGGAAGTTTTTCGAAGTCAGGTGGCAATTCCTTTTCGGTGCCGACGACGCGGGCTTCGGCCTCGGCGAAGGCGAGTTGGGCGGCCGTTTTTGCCGGGTCGATGCCCCCGGAATATCGGGCATTGAGGTCTTTGATCTGGGTTTCAAGCACGCGGAGACGCGCTTCTTGTTCCCCGGCGAGTTTTGTCGTTTCCTGAGCCTTCTCGACGGCGGCGCGTTCCTCAGTGCGAAGT
>Ga0194063_10000976_pt1 | contig 19498 bp, 12 predicted proteins | sample SepL3720m_MetaG_FD_155459 | JGI IMG/M metagenome (GOLD analysis project Ga0194063, IMG submission 155459) | Anoxic zone freshwater microbial communities from boreal shield lake in IISD Experimental Lakes Area, Ontario, Canada - Sep2016-L373-20m | ecosystem: Environmental > Aquatic > Freshwater... | reverse complement strand
CAAAGATCTCACCGCGTCACCATGGACTGCCTGTCTATAGTGTCGATTGGCGTCGCTCAATCGCATCCAAGGCGCTTTGTCGGGGGTCTTGCGCGCCGTTTCAATGTCCAAACGTGAAAGAGCCCTAAACGTTTCCGCGTCGGTCGCATGGTTCTTTCGTTCCAGATTGTAGGCCTGCACCAAGTCATCTGTCGCGCCCCGGGTCGGGTTCAACTTCGAACACCGTAATGCAGGCGCAATGGTGGCGAGTGCGATTTCGGCAGCTTTCTGGGCAAGCGTGGCAGTGGAGTCATCACCCTTCGCTACTTTTTCTTTTCTTCTCCGTCGTCCACTGTGGGAGTCCGTGCGGCGATCCTTGCCATCTTCAGTCTGCGCCTTCCCAAACGGAAATTCCTCTTGTAACCGCACGACAAACGTCCTCGCTGTCCCCCCGGCGCCGTAAGTCGCTATCGCCTCATCCCGGCAAGGCTTCACTCGATATCCGCCAGCATGATGGGTCACCCTCACCCGCACATCAATGGCCCTGTCTCTTTCCATTCTCTTTACCCAGTACTCCACGCTTTCCCCCTCGATTCTCGCGTCCATACCTGGGCCTTCGCTTATGAAGTTCAGAGTGTTGATGAAAGCTCGCTCTGCCGCCTGGATGCAGCGCCGCATCAGATCTCGGTTATTTTCCGTCTCGCCCGGGTCATCAAAGGGATCCATTCTGTGCCTGTCGCACTCTGGTAACCGGGCCATGTTGTGCTTTTGCATGCATATCTGCAGGTAGTTCTGCAGGTGCTTCCGGTAAATCCCTCCAATTTGTAACTGGTGCTTGCTTAAGGCGCCGAAGAGATCCGTGTGATCCAGAATATCCCCGTTCAGTGCCAGCATGGCCGCCCGCGCCCGGAAATAAACCGTTACATGGAGGTACTCGAAACTCGGTTCCGGCTTTTCCAGAAGCTCGATTAGTCGTCCTACCACATACCAGGGGAAGTCGTTTATTTCATGCTCAACATTAGTCAATGGTCGCAGAATCTGTGGTACACGTAGTTCATCCAAATCGGCAGGGTAGGGGATGCTCCAGTCGGCAAGGTGAATCTCAGTATTCATACGGTGCGACACTCTTTCTTTTTCCAGTCTGCGTTGCATAAAAAAAGAGCGGCATCACCGACACACTACGTGTATCGGTAGTGCCACTCTCGACTTTTCTCGAGAACGAGGCTTGCGTGCCCGGCATCTCCCGCCCTTCAGCCAAACACACGCAACTAGTAACAAACTATCATTAAATGCTCGCTGTTGAAAACTCCAGATCGCGTCAAAACACCGATGACCTACTATAGTGGGTTTTATCTTCTTCCTCCTTTATGTTGCGATTAGGAGATGAAAGCGTGTGTCTTCTCTCCCCTTCATCGCCGGATTGGCGCTGCGATTCGTGAGTGCCGGACAGCCCTTGGCCTCACCCAGGCGGAGCTCGCCACTCGAATTGAGTGTCGCATTGCCTATTTTGGTCACGTCGAGAGAGGCCAACAAAACATCAGAATTAGCACGCTTGACCTCTTTTTCGCCGCCCTCAACGCCGAACCCAGCAAAGTGGCGCGACTGTTCGAGATGGTGCCAGCCGACAGACCCGCCGGAATCGCTTTATTGGAGACGCTGGCAAAAACCCTTGGCCTCCCCACTCCGCATTTCACGCCCGTAAGAGGCTCAAATCCGAATCAAGAAAAGGCCTATGATAAGGCCCATGATGTTCTCAATCGGACAGAATATCGCATTATGAAGGCCTGTTTAACTTCCCCGCGAAGCGCGCCGGATCTCGTTAAATCGTTAGGATACACGTCCCGAACCGGCAACTTCAAACGGGGAATGAACCGCCTGATTCGCATGGAACTTCTAGAGTTGATCATGCCGGATCGTCCTCGCAGTAAGAACCAGAAGTACATCCTTACGGATAAGGGCAAAGCTTGGCTCGTGGCATCCCACATCTGATCTGAGAAGAAATCATCCCAAGCATCTATTCGTAATGACACGCCAAATCTGGCGGATTTTTGTTTTCTGGAGGGCCTCGTGAAGTATCCCAAGACGGCCCTGTGTTTTCCTGACCAGGCAGAACGCATGGATTCTGGCGCATTTTCGCTTTCAACTGGCATAGACGAGGATACCCTGCTAAATTCACGCCCGATTTGAACGCATAGGCCGGGAGGTATCCGACCATGGATCGCAAAATGAGTAAACTCGAAGAACTGAAGCCAAACGCCGCCGTGCGAGGCATCCTGCCGGATGCTCTCGTCACGGTCGTCAGCGTGCAGTGGTTCGGTTCTGAGGCACTGGAACTGACCTATAAATCTCCTGACGGCAAGGTGGCTAACGTATTGATCTATCGCCACGATGAACCCCGGCTGGAGGTTGTCGAACATGGCCGCCCTTGGAGTTTTGACGGTGAGGGCGATCTTTTTCGGCTTGTTTCGGAGGCAAACCGCATACGTTTGGCACATCTGTTCGACCCAGTTCTGGCGGTGCATACGTCCGTCATTGAGCCCTTACCCCACCAAATTACCGCCGTTTATGACATTATGCTTCCCCGCCAGCCACTGCGCTTTCTACTGGCCGATGATCCAGGCGCCGGGAAGACGATCATGGCAGGCCTTCTGATGAAGGAACTTATTGCCCGCGGCGATCTTCACCGTTGTTTGGTCGTTTGCCCCGGCAGTTTGGCCGAACAATGGCAGGACGAACTGTACCGGCGGTTCCAATTGCCTTTTGAGATTCTGACGAACGATAAACTTGAAGCTGCGCGCACGGGTAACTGGTTTCTGGAAACGAACCTGGTCATTGCCCGGCTCGACAAACTTTCCCGCAACGAGGACGTACAGGAAAAGCTTAAGGCACCCGACTGCCGCTGGGATTTGATTGTCTGCGATGAAGCGCATAAGATGTCCGCCAGCATCTTCGGTGGGGAAGTCAAGTACACCAAGCGTTACAAACTCGGGCAACTCCTTTCTACCCTCACTCGCCATTTCCTATTGATGACGGCGACTCCGCACAACGGGAAAGAAGAAGATTTTCAACTATTCATGGCCCTGCTCGATGGCGACCGGTTTGAGGGGCGATTCCGGGATGGCGTTCATGTTTCAGATGTCTCTGACTTGATGCGCCGGATGGTCAAGGAAGGCCTCCTGAAGTTCGATGCGACACCCTTGTTCCCTGAACGCATCGCATACACAGTGCCCTACAAACTCTCTGAATCGGAAGCACGGCTCTACAAAGAAGTCACGGCCTATGTGCGGGAGGAGTTCAACCGCGCAGAGGCGTTGCAGAATGAGAAGCGTGCTGGTACGGTCGGCTTTGCGCTTACGATCCTGCAGCGCCGTCTGGCGTCATCCCCCGCTGCCATCAGCGAATCTCTCCGCCGACGGCGGGAGCGTTTGGAAAGTAAATTACGGGAATTGGAGTTGCTACAGCGGGGCAATGATGCCTCTGCGGGCATTGCCGCCGGAGTGCCGGAATTAGACGCTGAGGATGTTGAGGATTTGGAGGACGCGCCCGACAATGAGGTTGAGACTGCCGAGGAGGAAATCCTCGACCAGGCCACTGCAGCCCGCACGATTGTCGAGCTGAAGGCAGAGATTGGGACATTGAAGCGCCTGGAAGGCCTTGCCCTCGTGCTTCGGCGCAGTGGTGATGATCGGAAGTGGTGCGAATTGGCCAAGTTGCTCAGTACGGTCTTTGCGACCGTGTCGTCGACCGGAAGAGTCGCTGAAGCATCGCCCCCTTACGGTTCCGGGCCGATCTCGCCTCCAGCGCCATCTCCGCACCAAAAATTAGTTTTGTTCACCGAGCATCGTGACACGCTCAATTATCTGGAAGATCGCATTTCGACAGTGCTCGGACGCAAGGATGCTGTGGTTGTGATCCACGGTGCCATGGGGCGAGAAGAGCGGATGAAGGCTCAGGAGGCGTTCAAGCATGATCCTGAAGTGCAGGTCCTGCTGGCGACAGATGCTGCCGGTGAAGGTATTAACCTCCAGCGCGCACACCTGATGGTCAATTATGACTTGCCTTGGAACCCGAACCGCATCGAACAGCGTTTCGGTCGCATTCACCGTATTGGTCAGACCGAGGTCTGCCACCTTTGGAACCTGGTTGCGGAAGAGACGCGGGAGGGTGATGTCTATCGAACCCTTTTGGAGAAGTTGGAGCAGGCCCGGATGTCTCTCGGTGGCCAGGTTTTCGACGTGTTAGGCAAAATGCAGTTTGAAGGCAAGGCCCTACGCGACCTGTTGATCGAGGCCATTCGTTACGGTGAGCGTCCCGAAGTTCAGGCGCGGCTGACACAGGTAGTGTCCAATGCCTTTGATAAGACCCAGTTGCAGGATTTGTTGGAGGAAAGGGCTCTGGCGCATGACAGTATGGATGCGTCACGGGTCTTCCGCGTGCGTGAAGATATGGAGCGGGCCGAGGCCCGGCGACTACAACCGCATTACATCGAGTCCTTCTTTCTGGAAGCGTTCCGTCGTCTGGGCGGGGTCGTCAAACAGCGAGAAACACGGCGGTACGAGGTAACTCATGTCCCGGCGCCTGTGCGCAATCGTGATCGTTTGATCGGCGTCGGAGAACCCGTCTTATCGCGCTATGAACGGATCGCGTTTGAGAAGACTCTTGTCTCCCCGCAGGGGCAGGTTTTGGCGGCGTTCCTATGCCCCGGACACCCTCTGTTGGACGCCACCATTGACCTGACGCTTGAACGCCACCGTGACTTGATGCGCCGTGGCGCGGTTTTGGTGGATGACCGTGATACTGGCATCACCCCACGCGTTCTGTTCTATCTGGAACATTCCATTCAGGATGCCAGCATGACGCGCATCGGGGACAGGCGGATTGTCTCCAAGCGTATGCTCTATGTCGAACTGGATGCCGATGGAAACGCCCGCCATATGCACTACGCTCCTTATCTGGATTACCGTCCATTGGCTCCAGGCGAACCGGGTGTGGATGCTATTCTGGCCCGGCCAGAATGTGCTTGGGTCGGCGGGGGAATGGAACAGAAAGCGCAAGGCTATGCCGTCGCCCAGGTTGTTCCCGAGCATTTAGCCGAAGTGCGATCCCGCCGGCTTGACCTGATTGCCAAGACCGAAGCGGCCGTGCAGGAGCGATTGACAAAGGAAATCAGTTACTGGGACCATCGCGCGGAGCAACTCAAACTCCAGGAACAGGCAGGCAGGGCGAACGCCCGTCTAAATTCCGATGAGGCTCGCAAGCGCGCCGATGGTCTGCAAGGGCGGTTGCAGAAGCGCATGGAAGAGTTGAAGCTTGAAAAGCAGATTGCTCCGCTTCCGCCGGTCGTGATAGGCGGCCTTCTCGTCGTTCCCGTGGGTCTCTTGGCGGCCATGAAAGGCGAAAAGGTTGGTGCGCCAACTCGACCCGAGGACACTCAGATTTCCGCCGCCAAGGCCCGTGCAATCGTCATGCAGGCCGAACGTCAGCTTGGATTTGTGCCCACCGACCGCGAGACCGAGAAACTCGGCTATGATGTTGAAAGCCGTATTCCAGGAACTGGGAAACTACGCTTTATCGAGGTCAAGGGCCGCGTGACCGGTGCGCCGGCGATTACTGTCACGAAAAACGAAATTCTCTATTCCCTGAACAAACCCGATGACTTTATCTTGGCTATTGTCGAGTTTGACGGCGACGCGCACAGGGTGCATTATGTGCGCCGTCCCTTCCAGCGTGAACCGGATTTTGGTGTCACCAGCGTGAACTATGATTTTGCGGAATTGTTGGCGAAGGGGGAGAGACCCCGATGATTCACTACCTTCCTACAATCCAAAGTAATCAGGTGGGATTCGAGCGTCTGGCTGAATTGGCCAAGGCGACGGCGAAACTTCGTGCCGACAGGCTGGAACTCGATTTCTCGCACGTCGGTTTATTCGACGCCAATATGGCAGCGCCGCTCGGCGCTGTTTTGGCGCGCGTGGCGGATCGTTTCAATGCCGTTGAAATCGTTAATGTCCCGGAATTGATCGAACGTGTTCTGCGGAAGAACGGTTTCTTGGTGCAATATCGTTATCAATCCATGGAGGATGCGACCCGCATGGCCATTCCCTTCCGTCGTCTACAGCGTACAGACGAGGGATTGTTTGAGGACTACCTTCAGCATCATCTCAAGGGCAAGGGAATACCCCGCATGACCGAGGGGCTTGGTAAGGTCTTCAAGCAGAAGATATTCGAGGTCTTCCAGAATGCCGTGATTCACTCGGAATCCGAACAGGGAATTTTCGTGTGCGGGCAGTTCTTTCCGCAGAAACAGCGGCTTGATCTGACGATCGCCGATGCCGGTATCGGTATTCGCGAGAGCGTTCGCCGGTATTTCCATGACCGGCATATCTCCTCCGTGCCTGCCATCCGTTGGGCACTACAGGAGGGCCACACAACGAAGAAGGGGAAGCAACCGGGCGGCTTGGGATTGAAGTTTCTTCACGATTTCGCCCGGCTCAACAAGGGCATTATCCATATTGTTTCGCGTTTCGGATTTTATGAGTTTAAGAATGGGCAGGAGTCGTTCGTTAAGATGGCAGGAGACTATCCGGGTACGGTGGTAACCCTTGAGGTGAACACGGCTGATACGGCGGCTTATCGGTTGGCGTCAGAAGTAACCCAAGCGGATATTTTTTAACAGAATGAGGTGATATGATGAGCAATCCAGTAATCGTTCGGGTATTTGACATTGTCGGCGGTCCGCTATGCGTCTCCGCCGAAGACGGTCAGCGTGTGCACGATAAGATCGCACCTCTTCTTCGCGACGGGCAAAAGGTGGTGCTGTCGTTCGAACAGGTCGAAACGCTAATCTCCGCCTTTCTCAACGGGGCCGTCGGGCAACTCTATGGCGAGTTCCCCGAAGAGCGCATCCGGGAACTGCTCTCGGTGCGCGATCTGGACGAGGACGATGTTGAGATACTCAAACGTGTTGTCGAAAACGCCAAGGCGTATTTCAAGGCACCGAAGAAGTTTGATCAGGCGTGGAAGGAGGAGGTTGGGGATGAAGAATAAGGCGCACGATCTCTCCACCTACGCTTTCCAGAAGGACGAGACACTCCTTCTGGACACCAACGTCTGGTTGTATCTCTACCCCGCCCCGTCCGATAGGCCGACAAGACATGCTGGTGGCTATTCGGTTGCGCTAAAGAACATCATTTCCGCCGGGTCGCGGGTGGTTATGGATGCCATGATCATGAGCGAGTACTTAAACCGTTATTGCCGTATCGAGTGGATTGCACTCCACAGGGCTACTCAGCCTGATTTCAAGGCATTTCGCAAGTCCTCAGCATTCCTTTCAGTTGGCCAAGGTGCGGCTACCTACGCGCGAGGGATGCTGAAACTTTGCTCCCGCTATGATCATCCTTTTGCGACTGCTGATGTTACGCAGGTGCTATCCGACTTCGAGGCTGGCGCGAACGATTTTAACGACGGCTTGCTCGCGGAAACTTGCCGACATCACGGCTGGAAGCTTGTGACCAACGACAGCGATTTTACTACCGGCGGGATCGAGGTGCTGACATCGCATCCGCTATTACTGAGGGCATGCCCATGAAACTATCCAAGATTGAGATCACGAATTTCCGGTGCTACGAGAGTCTATCCGTTGATCTCCAAAACGACGTCAACGTATTCGTCGGCGTCAATGGCGCGGGTAAAACCGCTCTTCTGGATGCGATTGCCATTGCTCTATTCGAGGTGGTTGCTGCGAACTCGCATGGGGGCCGCATCTCCCTGTGGCGACAACGCAAGGCGCAGAAAGTTGCGTTGAGATTGTCCGATATGCACATTCCGCCTGGTTCTTCTGACCCCGTCACCAGTCGACGAGACTTCGTGGCCGTGAAGGCAGGAGCAACACAGTTCTACGAACTGACGGGCTTTCCGGTGCGGACGCCACTGGACAAGGAGGCTTTGTTGGAGTGGACGGAGCACGTGACTTATCAGATGCCCAGCGGTTTCCAATATGAAGGTGGCAAGTCAGACAGGTTGGCAAGTGTGCACGGATACTTCCGGGAGATGTGGCAGGAAATCAAGAGGAGCGATTCGCGTGCTCTGATTCCGGTGCCAGTCGTAGCCTACTATCGGGCCAACAGGCGTCTTAGCGAGATGCCACAACTGGAGGACGTGTTCAAGGAACCCCCTGGGGTTCAGGAAGTATTTGAGAACGCTTTGAACGCGGGGGAGAACTACGAGGCGATGTGCCGGTGGTTCTATGTGCGTGAAAACGCCGAACTACGCGAGCGCCTCCAGATCAAGAACGACAAGACCTATCAGTTTCCGGATCTTAAGGCTGCCCGCAGTGCTTTGCTGCGCACGCTTGAGGGTGTCAAGCGAGTGTTCTTCGCAGAGAATCCGCCGTCCCTGAGGGTGGCGTTTGACCGCGGCGGCAAGGCAGAGGAGGTCTTTGAACTTGAGCAACTCAGCGATGGGTATCGGAACTTGTTGGCACTGGTACTCGATTTCGCTCGGCGATTGGCCTTAGCGAATCCAAGTTGGGAGAATCCGCTCGACGCGCCAGGCATTCTCATGATTGACGAGATTGACCTGCATCTGCATCCGGTTTGGCAGCAGAAGATAGTGCCGAGTCTCCAAGCGGTCTTTCCTCATACTCAACTTATTGTCGCCACACACAGTCCTTACGTGGTGACAACTGTGGAGTCGCGTTGTGTCCAGATCATCGAGAATGGGAAGTTACGGTCATGTCCGGCGCCGACCTACGGTGCGCGGAGTTCTGACGTGGTTGGCGAGGTCATGGGACTACCAAATCTTCGTCCGCCGAACAATCCGAATGCCCAGAAGGTTTCGCGGTTGTTTAAGGCGATTGACGATGGTGATTTGGCAACGGCCCATTCGGTACGTGTTGAACTAGCCGAATGGGCGAAGGGGTTCCCGGAGCCGGATCTGGTGCGTGCCGATCTGATGATTCGGCGGTTGGAGGTTAAAGTGGATGGGAAGGGTGTCGCCAAGTCATGAAGCGAGTTCGGAAAGCGCAGCACGAACCGCCTGAATTGGCGGAATACAAGGCCCGATTTGCCCAAGCTCCGGCGGAGCGTACTTGGAACAAGTTCAAGAAGGCGGCGGAGCGACGAGTGCCCGTAAAGGCCCAACTCCGGAATGACCAGCGGGGCCTTTGCGCGTACTGCGAGAACGCTCTTATTCCCCAGGATGAATCGGTAGAGCATTTCGTCCCGAATGCTGCGGGTGATGGCCAAGAACTTGAGTGGACCAACCTTCTTCTCTGCTGCAAAGGTGGCGAACAGCCACTGCTCGAAGAAGTAGCTGACGGCAATGCTCGGTACGATGCGACAGGGTCTAAGACATGCGGCCATGCGAAGAGGAACTCCACTGTGGCGATCTTCAATCCGCTGCATCTCCCGCACAGTCCGAGACTCTTTAAGTTCAGGTCTGAAAACGGCGAGATTGTGCCGGACGAGGAAGAATGCGCACGCGCGGGCGTGAATGTGCAATTGGCTCACGAGACGATCGGCGTGTTGGAATTGAAGGCACGTCGGTTGAGCGAGGCGCGCCTTGAGGTGATGAATCGGTTGCTTGAGGATCTCGCGAAGGCGGGGACTGCGGATCCGTTCACATTGGAACGTGAGCGCGAGTTAGCGGCCATCTACCTTCCGGCTGCTGGAAACCTGCCGGCGTTCTTCACGACCCTCCGATTCACTTTGGGTGCAGGTGCAGAGGTGCATCTGGCCACAATCGGATTCCAAGGATGATGCTATGCCGGTGAAGCCAACAATTAGAAAGAAGTTGATCGAGGTGGCCCTACCACTGGAGGCGATCAATGTCGCGGCGGCTCGGGAAAAGTCCATCCGGCATGGGCATCCTTCCACCTTGCACCTGTGGTGGGCGAGGCGGCCATTGGCGGCGGCTCGCGCCGTGATCTTTGCACAAATGGTGGACGATCCCAGTTCTGTGCCGGAGGAGTTCCCTACGCCAGAGGCGCAGGAGACAGAGCGGCAGCGCTTGTTCCGGCTGATCGAAGAGTTGGTGAAGTGGGAGAACACGACCAACGAGGCTGTGCTTAACCAAGCTCGGGGCGAGATCAAGCGGTCATGGGCGCGGTGGTGCAGGGAGTCTGGCGAAGACCCTGAGAAGTTGCCCCCATTCCACGACCCTTTTGCTGGTGGTGGGGCTCTGCCGCTTGAGGCGCAACGGCTAGGACTGGAAGCCCACGCCAGCGATCTGAACCCGGTTGCCGTGATGATCAACAAGGCGATGATCGAGATTCCGCCACGCTTTGCCGGGCGGCCGCCGATGAACCCGGAGGCCCGCAAGGATAAGCAACTCTTCAAGAAGACGTGGCGTGGCGCAGCGGGACTGGCGGAGGATGTCCGCTATTACGGGCAATGGATGCATGACGAGGCGGAGAAGCGTATCGGGCGGTTCTATCCTAAGGTCAAGGTGATCCGCGAGAAAGACGGCTCATTCCGCCACGCGAATCCTGAAGAAATCGGTAATCCGAAAGCCCAAATCGAAAGTTTGACCGTCATCGCTTGGCTCTGGGCTCGGACGGTTGAGAGTTCGAATCCAGCCTATCGTGGTTGCCAGGTTCCGCTCATCTCGTCGTTCTGGCTTTCAACAAAACCCGGCAAGGAGACGTGGGTTGAACCACTCATTGAGGGCAAGAATTACAAGTTTGAGGTCAGGACAGGAAAGCCGAGTAACAAAGCCGCCATTGACGTCGGCACCAAACTTGGCCGGGGCTCGAATTTCCGTTGCATCCTCTCCGAGTCGCCCCTGTTGCCGGAGTACATCAAGGTTGAAGGCATGGCCAAGCGATTGGGCGCGCGCCTCATGGCCATCGTGGCCGAAGGTGACCGGGGCCGCGTCTATTTGTCGCCGACGGAAGAACATGAAGCCATTGCCATGCAGGCCAAGCCTGTATGGCACCCAGAACAGGAACTACCTAACGACCCACGTAACTTCTGGACAGTCAATTATGGCCTAACGAAGTATTCCGACCTTTTTACATCTCGCCAGTTGGTGGCGCTGACGACTTTCTCGGGTCTTGTGGCCGAGGCGAGGGAGAAAGTGAAGCAAGATGCAGAGTCCGCAGGGATGGCTTCACACTCAGTCGCCGATAAGCCCCTGCGTGATGGAGGCTGCGGTGCTTGGGCCTATGCTGAGGCAGTTAGTGTGTATCTAGGAATGGCTGTCAGCAAAATGTCTGACGCGCAATCTTCATTGTGTCGCTGGAAAGCGACAATGGACCAGTCAATTGGCACATTTGGTCGCCAAGCCTTACCTATGGTTTGGGACTTCTCTGAGGCCAACGCGCTTGGCTGTATGGCGGGTGATCCCTTGGTGTCACTGATGAATATGATGAGGGTTGTGGACAGACTTCCGGCGAAACCCGTCGGGTACGTTCTTCAAGCCGATGCGCAGACACAGGCAATAAGCAAGGGTGCCGTTGTCTCCACCGATCCGCCATACTTCGACAACATAGGCTATGCCGATCTCTCAGACTATTTCTATGTCTGGCTTCGATCAACGCTAAAGCCCCTCTATCCCTCACTTTTCGCAACGCTTGTTGTTCCGAAGGCTGAGGAATTGGTTGCTACGCCTTATCGACATGGCAGTAAAGACAGGGCTGAATCGTTCTTTCTCGACGGTATGACACGAGCTGTACATCGGCTTGCGGAACAGTCCCATATGGGATTTCCGGTTACTATCTATTATGCGTTCAAACAGGCAGAGAGGGGCGCTGGAGGCGATGCGTCCACCGGGTGGGAAACATTTCTTGAAGCTGTGATTCAGAGCGGGTTCGCCATCACAGGGACATGGCCAATGAGAACAGAGTTGGCAAACAAACTCATTGGTATTGGCGCCAACATGCTGGCGTCCAGCATCATACTTGTTTGTCGGCCTCGGGCATTGGATGCGGCCGTGACGACACGCAAAGACTTCCTCTCAGCCCTCCGTCGGGAACTTCCCCCAGCGCTTCGGCATCTACAGGAAGGGAATATCGCGCCGGTGGACTTGGCGCAGGCGAGCATTGGACCCGGTATGGCTGTTTTTTCGCGATACGGCAAGATTCTGGAAACCGACGGTTCACCGATGAAGGTGCGAACTGCGCTTCAGTTGATCAACCAGACCCTCGATGAAGTGTTGGCGGAGCAGGACGGCGACTTCGATTCCGAGACCGCTTGGGCTGTGGCGTGGTTCGAACAATTTGGATTTAATGACGGTCCGTTTGGTGACGCGGAAACACTTTCCAAAGCCAAGAACACGGCGCTTAATGCATTGGTAGAGGCCGGTGTTGTTAAAGCCGGTGGCGGAAAGACTCGGCTCCTGCGGGTGGATGAACTCCCCGCTGACTGGGATCCTGCCAAGGATAAACGGCTAACCGTGTGGGAGATGGTGCATCATCTGGTGCGAGTGTTGAATGGCGGTGGTGAAGTGGCTGCGGCTAATCTCGTTTCAAAACTTGGAGGGTCGGTGGACGCAGCGAAGGAATTGGCCTACCGCCTTTACAGCGTCTGTGAAAGGCGTAAACGGGCCGCTGAGGCGCTGTCGTACAATGCTCTCGTGCAAAGTTGGCCGGAGATCATTCGCCTGGCACACGCGGATGTGGTGCCTCAAGGGCCGGTTGATCAGGAACTGAACCTGTAAAAGTGTTAAGAGGAGGTTGATATGGCCATTACGAACTTCAACACATCAAATCAAACTTTTCGGAAGCTGGTGGGGAACGGTCTCGTGTATCGAGTTCCCATGTTCCAACGGGACTATTCGTGGACTGAACAGGAATGGGACGACCTTTGGCAGGATATCATTGCCATGTTGGAGCCGCAGGGGGAGTCTGGTCACTACATGGGCTATCTGGTCCTGCAGTCCAACGATGAGCGGAACTACGATATCATTGATGGCCAGCAAAGGGTGACTACGTTGAGCGTGCTGGTGCTCGCGATTCTCAACAATCTGCGACGCCTTGTGGAACTCAATGTTGACGCTGCGGACAACACCCGCCGTCTTGACGAACTTCGCAAGACCTATATCGGCTTTTTGGATCCGGTAACACTGATTGCGACGTCTAAACTTACGCTCAACCGGCACAATGACCAGTTCTACCAGACGTACCTAGTGCCCCTTGAGAAAGCGCCCCGCCGGAACCTGAAAGCATCTGAGCATCTGCTTCGTAAAAGTTTCGAGTGGTTTGATGAACGAGTCCGAGCCCGATTTGGCGAAGGACGGAGCGGCGCGGATCTTGCCCGGTTTGTGGATACCGTCGCGGATCGTTTGTTTTTCACCGTTATCTCGGTAACTGATGAACTTAACGCCTTCAAAGTCTTCGAGACGCTGAACTCCCGAGGTGTCCGACTCTCGTCTACCGACCTGCTCAAAAATTACCTGTTTTCTGTTGTTCATGGTGCGGGTGGCCATGAGCACGAATTGCGTACATTGGAGGAGCGATGGGAAGCCATTGTCGGCAAATTGGGCAGCGAGAGCGTGCCCGACTTTCTTCGTGTTTACTGGAACAGCCAGAATCCCCTGACGAGGCACTCTGATCTTTTTAAGGCGATACGGGCAAGCGTGAACGATAAGGCGGGTGTCTTTAGTTTGTTGCGCGACATGGATCGGGATGCCGATATCTACTCCGCCCTCGGAGATCCGGGTGACCCATCATGGACCGTTGACCAGCGGAAACATATTGCCGAATTGGCCATGTACAATGTACGCCAGCCGTATTCATTATTGCTTGCGGCACGACGAGTTCTCAATGATGCCGATTTCACGAGGATCCTGCGTGCCTGCTCGATCGTCTCCTTCCGCTATAACGTCATCGGCAATCTGGCTACCAATGAACAGGAACGGGTCTATAATTCTGTCGCTGAGAAGATAGCCAGGCGGGAGTTGGTGACGGTGGCCGACATCATGCGTGCATTACGGCCCGTCTACCCGTCGGATGCACAATTCCGCTCCGCCTTCGCAGAGAAGCAGATACGAACGACCACCGCAAGGAACCGACAGGTTGTGCGCTATATATTATTTGAAATTGAAAGGCATGTCTCAACGCATGCATTCGACTACTCCAGCGACAAATATAACATTGAGCATGTTCTTTCAGAACATCCGGGTGACAATTGGTCCGCATTTACGGATGATCAATTCGACCGTTGTGTGTATCGCATCGGCAATCTGACGCCTCTGGCGGCGGGGCCTAACCGAGACTTGGGGAATGCAAGTTATCCTGACAAGAAGCCGGTTTACGGGGAATCCGAATTTGAGGTGACAAAACGGATTGCTTCCGAAAATGAGGGTTGGACACAGGAAAGTATAACAGCCCGTCAACAGTGGTTGGCGAATCAGGCAACCGCAATTTGGCGTGTCGCCGAAATGGGTTGAGGAGTAATCATGGCCATTACCAATCACGAACGAGTCGGCAAAGCCCTGGAGTTACTGACAGCAGGACTACAGCCCTTTGTCGAACGCGAACTCAAGACGTCATCTGCACCGAATTGGTTTGCGGAGACCAAGAAGACGTTGGAGGACTCCCAACTCCAACTGCTTGGTACACCGGACAAGCCGCAGTGGGACGCCGCCGCCATCCTCGTCACCATGTGGAATGAGTGGAACAACGTCTTTCGCAAGACGCTGGGCCACGCCGAGCGCACGCTGGTGAGCGAACTTCGGGAAGTGCGTAACCGCTGGGCTCATCAACGGCCCTTCAGCACCGACGACGCTTACCGCGCCCTTGATAGCGCGGCGCGGTTGCTGACGGCCGTATCTGCTTCGGAGGCGAGCGACGTCGATAAGATGAAGATGGAACTGCTACGGGTGCGATTCGACGAGCAGGTCCGAACGGAGAAACGCAAAGCAGCCGGCACGTCGATTGAAACTCAAGTGCAAGCGGGCGTAAAACCTTGGCGTGAAGTTGTGAATCCACATAAAGATGTGGCCAGCGGAAAGTATCAGCAGGCAGAGTTTGCGGCAGATTTGTGGCAGGTGCACCTGGGCGAAGGATCGGACGAATACAAAAAACCGGCCGAGTTTTTCAGACGCACATACCTCACGGAGAGTCTGACTGGGTTGTTGTCAGGGGCAGCCCTGCGGCTGAGCGGAGCGGGTGGCGATCCGGTCGTGCAACTCCAGACCAACTTTGGAGGCGGTAAAACTCATTCCATGTTGGCTCTTTATCATCTGTTCTCTGGCGCCAAGCCGGGCGAACTGCTTGGGGTGGATGCTGTTCTCCAGCATGCAGGTGTGACCGCTTTGCCAAAGGTTAATCGCGTGGTGTTGGTGGGTAACAAACTCTCTCCGGGCAACCCGGTCATAAAACCGGATGGAACAGTTGTTCACACGTTGTGGGGTGAACTCGCCTGGCAATTGGGAGGCAAGAAGGCTTATGCGAAAATCAAGGCTGATGACGAACGGGCGACAAGTCCGGGAGACGTCTTGAGGGAGCTGTTTAACGAATATAGCCCCTGTATGATCCTGATTGACGAATGGGTGGCCTACGCGCGGCAACTGCATGACCAGGGCGATTTACCTGGTGGAAATTTTGAGACACATTTCTCATTCGCCCAGGTCTTGACCGAATCGGCGAAATTGGCGAAACAATGTCTTTTGGTTATCAGTCTGCCGGCATCGGATATGTCCGGTTCTCCGCATGCACAATCGGATGATATCGAAGTCGGTGGCGAACGTGGTCGGGATGCCTTGGTGCGCCTACGTAATGCCGTGGGTCGCGTTGAGGCGTCATGGCGACCCGCCAGTGCCGAAGAGGGTTTTGAGATTGTGCGGCGGCGATTGTTTGAGCCGTTGGTCGAACAGGCCCAGTTTGTGGCTCGCGATTCGGTTGCGAAGGCGTTTTTTGATCTTTACCGAACGCAACAGCAGGAGTTCCCTCCTGAATGTCACGAGAGCGATTACGAGAAGCGTCTCAAGGCGGCATATCCGATTCACCCGGAAATATTCGACCGTCTTTACAACGACTGGTCTACTCTGGTGAAGTTCCAGCGGACGCGCGGAGTTTTGCGCCTTATGGCGGCCGTTATTCACAGTTTGTGGGAGAAGGGGGATCGTAGTCCGTTAATTCTGCCTTCAAATGTCCCGATTGACGACCCTCGTGTGCAGTTTGAACTTACCCGGTACCTCTCCGATAACTGGGTCCCCGTGATCGAAAAGGATGTGGATGGTCCGAATTCCATACCCCTGAGAATTGACGCCGAGACCCCGAATCTTGGTAAGTACTCTGCCTGTCGCCGTGTGGCCCGCACCGTTTATCTCGGCTCTGCACCGACGGCTAAAGCCGCTAACAAGGGTCTTGAAGACCGCCGTATTAAGTTGGGGTGTGTTCTGCCAGGTGAGTCACCGGCCATTTTTGGGGATGCCCTGCGTCGTCTTAGCACGGCCGCGACGTTCCTTTACCAAGATTCTGCCCGTTACTGGTATTCAACACAGCCAACGGTTACGAAATTGGCGGACGATAGGGCTGAGCAACTCAAGGCTGACCCTGATGCGGTGGCTGAAGAGGTCGGCAAATTATTGCGGAACGATTTGCGCAAGACGGGCGACTTTAATCGCGCCCATCCACTTCCCCGTACGTCTGGCGATGTGCCGGACGACAAGGATGCGCGTCTCGTAGTCTTCGGAATCGAATATCCTCATACGAAAGACACGGTAAGTCCCGCACTCGCGGCCGCACAAGAGTTTCTGCAAAATCGAGGCACGGCTCCGCGCATCTATCGTAATACGCTTGTGTTTCTGGCGGCAGACAAAACCCGACTTCAGGATTTGGATGAGGCTGTCCGCCGTTATCTTTCGTGGTCGTCTATCGTTGATGAAGCAGAAGCGCTGGATCTCACGCCGCAACAACGAAAACAGTCTGTTGCTCAAAAAGAAACCGCCAGCAGTGCCGTCTCCGCCAGATTGCCGGAAACGTATCAATGGCTCATCGTTCCCACTCAGGCCAACCCTCAGGCGAGCGTTGAATGGCAAGCGTTTCGTTTGACCGGCCAGGATGCGTTGGCGATCCGCGCTAGCAAGAAACTCAGGAATGACGAACTTCTTATTACCGGGATTGCTGCCAGTCGTTTGCGCCTGGAACTTGATCAAGTGCCATTGTGGCGCGACAACCATGTCGGTATCCAGCAACTTACCGAGGACTTTGCCCGTTACCTGTATCTGCCTCGTTTAAAGGATACTGGAGTGTTAATTGAAGCCATTCGTGGAGGCCTAGGCTTGTTGACGTGGGCGCAAGATTCGTTTGCCTATGCCGAGAGTTTTGATGAGCCGGCGGGGCGTTACCGGGGACTACAGTCCGGGCGACAGGTCTGGATCACCGATGACAGCCCGATTGGGCTGTTGGTGAAGCCGGAGCCTGCGCAGCGACAGATATCGGCAGAGACGCCGTCGTCAGGTGGAGGAGGAACTCCGCCGCCGGGAGGAGTAACCGGCGGTGCAACGCCCCCGCCTCCTGTTGGCGGCTCGGGAGGCGGTTCGCCCTCGTCAGCACCAGTTATGGCTCCAAAGCGCTTCCACGGAACAGCAACGCTTGACTTCAATCGCGTCGGGCGTGACGCAGGGCGAATTGCTGACGAGGTTGTCGCTCACTTGGCTGGTCTTGTCGGATCGAACGTTAAGGTCACTCTGGATATAGAAGCCGAAATCCCCTCCGGTGCTCCTGACCATGTTGTGCGCACAGTCACTGAGAACTGCCGCACTCTAAAATTTGATAGTCAAGGGTTCGAAAAGGAGTAGGCGAATTATTTTCCTTAAGGTCGCCGAACCGATAAAGGCCTATGTCAAGGTGTTTGAGTCCGGAAAAGACCACACCGGCTTCAAATCGGCAGCCCCAGCACTCGTCAAATTCCTCGCCGAAACGATGGATGCTGGAGATTGCCTCTTCTATTGCCACGAGTGCCCGAACTGATTCCAGCATCCCGCTACGGCGCGGAACTGCCCGCGAATAGCCGTAGCGCTTCCATCTTGGCATTCCAGTTCTTGACCGTCACCCCATCAATAATAGCCAGGACGGCATCAGCATCTATCAGACGGGGCGCCGGTGCCGCAGGCAGAAGCTTGGGTGCCTCTTCGCCCATAAGAGATGGTAGGGCGGTTACGGCCGCGATGGCGGCGGCCTCCCCGGTATGGGTGTAATGCCGGGTCATGGCGGGGCTGCTGTGGCCCACGATGGACTCGACAACCGAGAGGGGGGCATTGGCCGCCCGGCATAGACTGACAAAAGTATGCCGTAACGAGTGAAAACCCACTTCAATGACCGCGCGCTTACCCGTGTTCTTCTTTTCGGTTTTCCCGTCTGCACCCACTTTGATCTCAATTCCGGTGCCCTTCTTGTGGGTGCTTATGCTGCATTTCGTAAAGAGCCGCTGAACCCGGTCGGTGATCGTGTCTGACCGGGCTTTATAATCCTCTGCTGTCTCTGGCAGAACATACAATCCACGTTTTGAGGCCGGGATTTCGACCAGCATCGCCCGAAGACTGGGGTGAATGGGGATTTGTAGCGGTTTGGGGTTCCTCCGTCCGGTTTTGTTTGGGATCCGGAGGATAATGCCGCGAGCCGTATCAACTTCACACCAACGAAGGGTCGCGGCATCACCCAGACGCAGACCGGTATAGATCCCGATCGCCAGCAACAGCCGCATTTCCCCCTCGGCTCGATTGCAGACGTCGCGCAACTCCGCGATGGTCAATTCACGGCGCCCTTGTGAAATGATCCGCCTGCGCTGAATGTCCTCCCAGGGGTTCGCTGTCAACCGTGCTGGTTTTTTCAGGACCCGGAATACGAGTGTCAACAGGTTCAGGTATTTGTTAACCGTATTGGCGCTCTTGCCTTCATTAATCAAACTTCCCGAAAAGGCGGCCGCGATGTCCGGTGTAACGTCCTGCAAAGTCGTTGCGGAGGGGTGGGCCTTGGCAATCCACTTCTCAAACTTGGTGAATTGAAAGGCGTACTGCTCCATGGTGCTTTCCCCGGTGTCCGGCCGGTTCGGGGAAGAGAGATACATGTCCCATGCATTTCTGAGGGCCAGCGGCGGATTCTCTTTATCGTTCAGTGCAACAAGTTGGCCCTTGCACCTTTCGATAGCCGTTTTGACATTCTCCAGAGTCTTGGCGGTATCCTGGACAAGGAACGGCTCCATGTACTCGGCGAGCTTAGAGTTCGCTTTCTTTTCAGTCGTTTCGCCAGTAGACCGGCGAAACTTCTTCCCGTTGACCGTCCATTCCGCATAGAAGGTTCGCCCGCGTTTGACCAGATAACCTTTTCTCAATTTCATACGTGTCGCCTCTCTTCTTGAATTGGCGACATCATAAAACAAAAAAGGACGGGTGTCTACCCCAATATGGACACTGCACGCATAATCATCATAACTGTATTGAAATAAAGCAGACTGTAAATCTGCTGGCTATGCCTTCTAAGGTTCGAATCCTTATCCCACCACCAACTTTTGCTCGCAAAGATAGAAAGCTAAGCCTTTACTTATTCTCCCGCACAACGGTACATTGATAGCAG
>Ga0194063_10000974_pt1 | contig 19520 bp, 14 predicted proteins | sample SepL3720m_MetaG_FD_155459 | JGI IMG/M metagenome (GOLD analysis project Ga0194063, IMG submission 155459) | Anoxic zone freshwater microbial communities from boreal shield lake in IISD Experimental Lakes Area, Ontario, Canada - Sep2016-L373-20m | ecosystem: Environmental > Aquatic > Freshwater... | reverse complement strand
CCTGCGGATTGATCAGCGGCAGCAGGGCATCGCCGAGTTCCGAGTAGCGCATGGCGACATCGAGCGCGGGCACGCCGCAGGATGCCAGCGCTTCGCTGAAAACACTGACGATCCGCGAGCGCATCGTGTCGGCGAATTCATCGAGACGGAAGTGTTGGTCGGTGCCGGCAACCTCCTTGAGGAAAATGGCGGGGCTGGTGATCCGGAAATCAAAGGTACCGAAGGCGCGCAGGCGGACAACGCCGAAGTCCTTGTCGCGCATCATCACCGGATTGGCGGTGCCCCATTTATTGCCGGTGAACAAACGGGTGGTGACGTAATAGATGTCCGCCTTGAACGGAGATTCGAAGCCGTATTTCCAACCCTTGAGCTTGGTAAGCACTGGAATATTGTCGGTGACGAGCGTATGCTTTCCGGGACCGAAACAATCGCCGAACTGGCCGAGGTATGCGAATTGCGCGACCTGGCTTTCACGCACAATCAACTGCGCGCCGTTCTTGATCGACTTGTCCTCATCGGGAAACCGCCACGCGAGGGTGTCGCGCGAGTCGTCATTGAATTCGATGATTTCGAGAAGTTCGCCTTTGATGAATCCTAGGATGTCCATGATGTGGTTTGAATGTTGTTTTTCTCGTATCCCGTAACCCCGGCGAAAGAAAGCCGAAAAGTCGGAATCAACGCATCAAAATATAATTCATCGAAACGCAGAGCAGCAGAGATCGCGGAGAAAAGCGCTGAGGTTATCAAATTTTAGAATTGGAGCGAGGTGGAAGTCATTCTTTGCAACATCATGAAAATTCCATATTTCTCCGCGAAGTCCTTTGCGTTCTCAGCATTTGACTCCGTCCAAGCATCCAGGCTTCGCAATTTTAACCAACTCGCCACAGCTCGCTTTGCTTTCCGCGTTTCGATTCTGTCATTCCAGGTGAATTTTAATGCGTCGACCCTGGCCGAAAAGTCGTAATCCTGCGAGGGTCAGGCTTACGGCACGCGCGGGAATTTTGAGAAATCCGGCTGACGTTTTTCGATGAAGGCTTGTTTCCCCTCGCGGCCTTCCTCGCTCATGTAGTAGAGCAGGGTGGCGTTTCCGGCGAGGTCTAACAAACCCATCTGACCGTCGCAATCCGCGTTAAGGGCGGACTTGAGGCAACGCAGGGCAAGCGGCGAGTGGGCGAGCATCTCGCGGCACCACTGGAGCGTTTCCTTTTCCAGATCCGCAAGCGGGACCACGGTGTTGACCAATCCCATGTCGAGCGCCTGTTGCGCGTCGTATTGGCGGCAGAGATACCAGATTTCACGCGCCTTTTTCTGACCGACGATGCGTGCGAGGTAGCTCGACCCCAGCCCACCATCGAACGAGCCGACCTTCGGTCCGGTCTGACCGAAACGCGCGTTATCCGCGGCGATAGTGAGGTCGCAGACGATGTGCAACACGTGCCCGCCGCCGATCGCGTAGCCTGCGACCATCGCAACGACGGGTTTCGGCAGGGAACGGATTTTTTTCTGAAGATCGAGCACGTTGAGGCGCGGGATGCCATCTTCGCCGATGTATCCGGCGTGGCCGCGGACCTTCTGGTCGCCGCCGGAGCAAAACGCGAGATCGCCTGCACCGGTGAGGATGATCACGCCCACGTGGGGGTCCTCATGCGCCATATCAAAGGCTTTGAGCATTTCCATCACGGTCTTCGGACGGAAGGCATTGCGCACCTCCGGTCGGTTGATGGTGATCTTGGCGATTTTCCCATCATCCGTCGTTTCGTAACGGATGTCCTCGAATTCATGGTTGGTCTTCCACATGGGCGGGACTCTGAACCATTCCCGACCGCCCCGCAATCCGCGATATACGGGAAATTTCACGATCTCCTCATACGTGTCCCGGTTCGGAAATCGGGGCGTGGTCCGCGTCGTCAGGCCTGCGGCGCTCCACGGTGCGGATGAGCAGAAGATAGGAGAAGGTTCCGGCCAGATAGAGAATGGAAGTCACCAAAAAGACCATCCAATACGGGAGATGATGCGTGCGCAGAATCTCGAAGGTACGGGCGGCCAACCACCATGCGCCGCTCCAGATCGCACCATTGCAGGCGCTGACCAGTTCTCGGTTGCGTTCGCCCACGTAGCTCATCGTCAGCTCGCTGGTGGACGGACCGGCCATGCTCATGAGCGGCTGACGCAGGATGAAACAAACGACCGCCACCGGCAGCGCCCAGCCGCAGGTTTTCCACAACTCGGTGAAGCCCATCGTCAACAGCAGCATGACGGCCACAGTCTGCACGCCAAAAATCGCGCCGCGCCATCCGAGCCGGCGTTTCACCTCCGGCACGATAAGCCCTGCGAAAAGCACCAGCACATTGCTGATCGATCCGTAGGCCGAGTAGGAAGCTGAACTGAGTTGATGAACATGGCTGAAAAACAGGTTGAGAAACTGGATGCTCAACCCGGCTCCGGTGGCGATGCAGATCGTGGGCACCAACGCCGCGGTCAGCAAACCCCAGTCCCTGCGCTCGACATGCAGCCAGTGACCAACGTGTTTTTTCTCCGGCACCGGATCCGGCAACCTCGCATAAAGAAACGGCGCACCGAAGCCCGCGAGCGTCAGCACCAACAACGTGGCATACTCGTCGAAAACCAGGTGATGGCCGAAAATATCGAGATGACCCATGCCCTGAAGCACGGACGAGAGCACGCCACCGCAAATACTGGCACCCGCCCAAGTGGCGAAAAGCAGGCTCAGCGCCTCACTCGTTTGTTTCGGCGGAGTCAGGCGCAGCGCCATCGGCAGACTCCCCACATTCAAAAGCAGCCCGGAAAATCCCATCGCCAGAAAACAACCCGACGCCAGCGACATCATCCCGGCGTTCACCGCCTCCAGCGAGGCCAGCGCCGTCAATGGAAACAAGATCGACCCCACAAACATCGGCATGCGAAGCGGCCGCCCACGCAGCCAAAGCCCGGCCGGGATTGCCAGCAAAAAGGTCGCCACAAACCGCTGCGAAGAAAGCGCGGCAATCGCCGGATCACCCAGCCCCTTGTCCTTGAGAAACAGGTTGAGCAGCAGAAACTGAGCGGATGTGATCAGATTGATCAGAAACTGGCCCGCAGCGAACAACAGAACGCGCCTCGGCAACATCCGGTATTTCTCCAGCCATGCGGGCAATTGCGGCATCCGCACAGATGATCCGCGCATCACCCGCAAAGTGCAATTAAGAAAAGATCCGGAAAAGAATCTTCCTTTTCAGCACCAGAACCCGTGGCCGGGTGTGGATGTTGGAGCAACTTCAAATTGCAGGCTGCGGGCGAAACACCCGCAGCCACGTGGCACGGGCACCTCACACCATAAAACCGCTTAAAAAACAGGTTTCTTCTCTCCCCCACCGTTCCTTAATCGCCGAATTCCGGATTTTTTTCTAAAAAAACCTTGCCAAAGAGGGGCGGTTCGGGTTCTTTTCCGCCCGCACCGCGACCAACGACCCGTTCGTCTATCGGTTAGGACTCCAGGTTTTCATCCTGGCAAGAAGGGTTCGACTCCCTTACGGGTCGCCATCGTTTTCCAGCCTCCGCCCCAAGCGGGGGCTTTTTCGTTTCAGATCCCGTCCCGCCAGCCACCCCACCGTGACCGCCCAGCAAAAAGCCGCCTCCTTGCAGGCCCGCAAGGGCAATCACCCGATCACCGCGCTCACCGCCTACGACTACCCGACCGCGCGACTGCTCGACGAATGCGGCGTGGATGTCCTGCTGGTCGGCGACTCGCTGGGCATGGTGGTGCTTGGATTTCCGGACACCACCCACGTCACGCTCGACCACATGTTGCACCACGTCGCGGCCGTCGCGCGGGCGCATTCGAACGCGTTGGTGCTCGGCGACCTGCCGATCCATTCCTATGACACTCCGACCCAGGCGCTCGAGACAGCGCAAAAACTCGTCGCCGCCGGAGCGGAAGCGGTGAAACTTGAGGGCGGGGTTGATCAGGCGGAAAAAATCCGCGCCATCACCCGCGCCGGGATTCCGGTGGTTGGTCATCTCGGGATGCTGCCCCAGAGTGTTCTGGAAGAAGGCGGATACCGCAAAAAGGGCAAGACGCCCGAGCAAGCGGACATACTTTTGCAGGATGCCCGTGCAATCATCGAAGCCGGGGTTTGTGCGATCGTTCTGGAATCGGTGGTCCCGGCCACCGCACGCCTGATTTCGGAATCCATTGAAGTTCCGACCATCGGCATCGGCTGTGGCGGTTCCACCTGCGACGGCGAGGTGGCGGTAATCACCGATTTGTTAGGATCTTTCCCGTGGTTTGTGCCTCCCTTCGCAATTCCCGAGGCGGATGTTGCGGCGGCCACGCGTGAGGCGGTGGCACGCTATATCCGGCGGGTCAGCAATTCTTGAAGGTTGTTTTCCGGTAGGAAAATGGCTCGAAGCACGAAGTGAGAATTATCGACTACCATTAAGATTATGAGCGCATCCAAATACCTACCACTGATTCATCCGGGTGAGATCCTGATCGAGGAATTCATCAAGCCGATGAGTCTGAGCCTCGCATCGGTATCCCGCTCGACTGGCATTCCTGCTTCGCGCCTTACCGAGATTACGAAGTGCAGGCGCAGCATCTCCGCCGAGACGGCATTGAGGCTCGCTAAGTTCTTTGGCACCTCCGCCACATTCTGGATCGGGCTGCAATCCGAACATGATCTCGAAGTAGCCGAAAGAGCCGTGGGCGCTAAGATCAAGCGGGAAGTGGTCTCGCTTGCCTCATAAGAATCCGACAGAGAAAGCGTCAAGGCCAATTATGATGGCGATCGCTGAGCCGCTCGGAACGCAGACCTGATAGTGAGCTGGCTCCATGATCTCACGTTATATCCAGCACTCAACTGGTGAACATTCCCCGCGCTGCGAGATGTCTGAGCCATGCCGGAAAATTGAAATCCGGCGCGATGGTTTTGGCCAGGGCGGTCAATTCATCGATCGTGCGAGAGCCGTCCATGAGAATGGCAATCTGTCTTTTGCGCTCATCATCGAGCAGGCATGGCGTGTGGTATGCATCAATGATCGGCTGGCCCTTTTCCGCGGCCAACAACCGCAGTGTGCCGAGATTTGGCATTGCGGGTGGTGACGCATCAAACCGGACCGGCGCAAAGCGCAGTGAAATGAGGCCTTGCCGGGAGGCATCCGTCGCCAACCGGACGAGCGGCGCAAGATCGCGGGTGAAATCAAATGGTTCGCTCAAGAACTCGCCCATGTGAACGATCACTTCATGAAACGGAACGGTCTCCGGACTGAACTGGGATAGTGCTGAGAAAAAGGCCACTGACAGCGGATGCTCAAAACGCGCCAACTCCTCGTCGGCATGATTCAGCAGCCTTACACCTTCCGGGACGCGCTCAAAGACATGTGGACACCGGACTGCGAATTTCAGAATCATCGCGGCATTGGAGCGCGGCTCGATCGGAGCATCGGCACGGCACAAAAGCGAGTGGCGGAACGTGCGGTTGGTGAGCACGTCGATCGTCTGCTGGAACAGATGCGGATCGTTGGCGAGGGGTTGGAGAATCTCCAGAGCGTCAGGAGCCAGTGAACCCGGATAATTTTCCGACAACCGGGATTCACCAAGGTAGCGCAAGCCGGAACGACTCGTGTGCGCGATGAAGTCAAGAAAGGTGCAGGGCTCGTTGATGGGACCGAAATCATCGAATGTTAGAAAATAACCACCCTGTCCGAGCATGTCGTGCAACACCTGGGTGAAGTGACGGTGGTAGGCAGTGCGGTTGCCCGCCGCCATGACGAGATCTGCCAAAATTTTTTCAAGCTCCGAACCCGACAATCCGCCGCTTGTTTTCCCAGACAGTTGTTTGACCAGATCCACGATGGATTTCCTCAAAGACCATCCCGGCAGGGTATTATAACTGATCATCACAGATCCCTGCGGGGAAAGTCTGGCATTGCAGAAATCAAGTAACGCTTGGCGAACCGCGCCTGGCACCCAGGTGTATATCCCGTGGCAGATGATGAAATCGTAGCTAACATCATTTCCGGGGTCGAAAGTTTGCAGATCGGCTTCAATGAATTCAATATTCGTCAAACCGGCAATGCGGGCGATCTCGCAAGCCTCCTCGATCGCCGATTTTGAAAAATCGATTCCGGTGACGCGGGACTCCGGCCACCTTACCGCGAGCGGCAGTAGATTGTGACCGGACGCGCACCCAATTTCCAGAATTCTGGCGCTGGAAGGATCTGGGGAGTCCAACCCCGCGAGTTTTGCCGCGACTGCCGTGACCGCCGGATCCGTCGATGGATGGCTCATCGCCGGATAGGCCTGGTTTTGGTAGAGATCGTAAACCGGATCGGACATCGGGGTGGAAAATTCCGGATTCATCTAACAAATTAAAGTCGTTTCTCGCATCATCCTCTCCGGCGCTCCAGAAGCAGGAGCATGAGGAAGGAAAGAAACAGGTTGAGCTCCTCTCGCGGGGTGACGTCGCCTACCTTATCGATCTGGAATTTCCCCTCGAAAAACGCCGGTTGTTTGGTGATGCGCATGGTGGGCGCGCCGTCGCTGCGGGTGGCCAGGTAGGCCGGATGGCAGAAATACCCGGTGAGCATCCCTACGATCGGGATTTCTCCCAGAATCGAGTCAAGCACCTTGGTCCATGGGTTTTCTTCCTGAATCGAGAAATCGGGCGTGTTGTCACCAGGGTTGAAAGTTTCGTAGTGAGCCTTCCAGAGCGAGCGCCAACCGCGGCGGCCGACACTGCCGATCACGCCGCCTTGGCTATCGGTGAATTGGTAACGCGCCGACCAATCGATCACCTTGTTAGCCTTGATATCGGCGAGGCGCGTACCTTGAGTGTTGTCCGTCCAGATTTCCACATGCTCCTTGAATTTCAGGAGTCTCTGCTTCGTGTAAAGCACCGTGCGGCCGGACGCATCCGTGACCGTGGCCTGGCTGGCCAGAGCGAGAATTTTGAACGAGAGCGTCAGTGGGTATTGCAGTCCCTGGAGTTGGCGGGAAATATCATCGGTCGCCGGGATGGCGGGCATCGCGGGCGGGCTGTAAGGGTTGTTGTCGTCCATGCGGACCATGTAAGGGCAATCCAACGGTCACCGCAAGCCCGCTCTCGATTGTGCTTTGCGGGGAGTCGCTCGTGTTGTATATGCGGTCATGCGTTTTTCCCATGTGCATCCTCTTTCACTGGTCGTTGGCGTCTGGTTGACACACGGTCATGCGTTTTCCCAAACCATCGCCAAACCATCCGCCGCCTCGCCCAAAACCGAACCAGGCCTTGACGTGGCTGTGAATTGGAAGTGGTGGGTCGCACCGCCGGAGAAAAAAGACTGGGGCATGCCGCTGCCTGAGGCGCTCATACCGAAGCCACCCGGCGCACCCGGAACACCCGCGCCTGCCGGAATATCCGCGTCCGCAGGAGAGCGCCCTGAAACTTACGAAGTAAAAAAAGGCGACGCCATCATCAAGATCGCACGGAAGTTTGACATGACTGCCGCACAATTGAAGCAGTTCAACGACTTGAAGGACGACCGCATCACCATCGGCCAGGTGCTACGCATTCCCACGCCGGGAGAGGTGCTAAAGATGACGCCACCACCCCCGCCTCCGCCGGAACCCAAAAAAGAAACCACAGGAAAAAAGAAAACCGAAAAATCAGTTAGACCACTGGAAAGCGAACCCTTTTTCGATCCCAACGACTCGACGAAACTCGAACTCGATCAAGTACGACTGCAGGTATTCCTCGACCGGGAAATGTTTTCTCCGGGCATAATCGATGGCAAGCCGAGCCCTAGATTACTCAAGATCTGTGAGATCTATCAACGCACGCACCCGGACGCCGCAGACGCCGTCCGGCTGAAGATGAAAGCCGAGGCTTCGCTGAAGGAGCCATACACCCGCTACACCCTGCGCGCGGATGATTTCAAATTCATCAAGATACCCAAGCCGGAACCCGCACCCGTCCGCAGCAGCAAATCATCCACAGCTAAGAAGAAGACGTCAAAGTCAGCCGCCGCCACAGCCACCCCGCCAACTGTCATGATCGACAAACTGGTGGCGGAGGGCTTCCTCGGTTACGAGAGCACATGGGAATTCGCCGCGGAGCGCTTCCATTGCGATGAAGCACTTCTGCGCCGCATCAACCCACAGCTTAAAGGAATGCCCGTCGTTGGCACCGAACTCCAGGTACCGAACGTCATCCCCTTCGAAATCGAAAAGGCGCTCGATGCCCCTCTCCAGCCGGCGGCCGATCCGCAGAAACCCGTGACCGCCGCCGTGGTGTTATTGAATCGTCTGGAAATCTCGTGTGGTGGAAATCTCATCGCCGTCATGCCGCTGACCACGGCGCGCCCGGCTCTCCGTGGCCGCGGCTCATGGATTGTAATGGATGCCATTGCACAACCACGCATGGCCACCAAGCGCGAACCACGCGAGGTCCCCAAGGAAAATCCAACTGCGCCTGAAGGAAATGTGCAGACCGTGCAGCCAGCGACCGTGAAGCCAGTGATCGCCCCCCCGTTGGAAAAAGAACAATACCTCGCGCCAGGACCTAACAACCCCGTCGGCATCATTTGGATCAACCTCGCCAAATATGGCAGCACCGACCCCCTTCCCTACGGACTGCACGGCACCAGCATCCCCGAGAAAATGAGCCTGCAAGGCATCGGCGGCCTGCGCCTCACAAACTGGGACATCGCCCGTGCCGCACGTTTGCTTCCCGCTGGCACGGCCTTGCAGTGGAAAGCAAAATAACGTCGGATGTCACTCCATGGCCTTCGCAGGGGCGGCAGAAAATTCCATCATCGACTGCCCGCCTCGTTCCCGCCATCATCCCGCCGCAATGTCTGAACCTTTGTCACCTACGGAACGGCTCCGTTACTCACGCCACCTGCTGATCCCATCAATCGGCGAGGCCGGACAGATGCTGCTGAAAAACTCGTCCGTTTTGCTGATCGGCACCGGTGCGCTCGGGTCTCCGGCCGCACTCTATCTGGCGGCGGCCGGTGTCGGCAGAATCGGCCTGGTGGACGCCGACGTCGTGGACGCCACCAATTTACAGCGCCAGATTCTCCATGGCGAATCATGGATCGGAAAACCAAAACTCGAGAGCGCCGTAGCTCGCCTGCGTGAAGTGAATCCCCATGTGGAACTCGTGCCATACACCACCCGATTCACACCGGCCAACGCCATGGAAATCGCGGCGTCCTACGATGTGCTGGTCGATGGTTCGGACAATTTCCCCACACGCTTTCTCACCAACGACACCGCGTTTTTCCTACGAAAACCCTTGGTTTACGGAGCAATCCACCGTTTCGATGGCCAGGCCGGAGTCTTTGCGCCGCATCTCGGCGGGCCATGTTACCGCTGCCTGTTGCCGGAAATGCCCGCGCCGGGCAGCGTCCCATCTTGTCAGGAAGCTGGAGTGCTCGGTGTGCTGCCAGGCATCATCGGATCGATCCAGGCGATGGAAACACTCAAGCTGCTCCTTGGAATCGGCACGGTCCCGCTCGGCAAACTCACGGCATACGATGCCTTGCACAGCAGCTTCCGCACGATCAAACTCAACCGCGATCCCTCATGCCGCCTGTGCGGTGACTCACCGCAAATCCACGATGTTTCCAACACGGAAACCACCACACCTGTCACCTGTTCCACCCCCAACTCCGCCATGCCATCCATCACCACCACCGAACTGCGCACACTCCTTTCCGGAAATTTCCAAGGCCTTCTCATCGATGTTAGAGAACCCCATGAGCATGCCATGTGCAGCATTGAAGGCTCCCGCCTGATTCCGTTAGGAACGCTCAAGAACCATCTTGCGGAGCTGCCAAGGGATACCGAGATCTACATCCACTGCAAATCCGGCATGAGATCCGGACGAGCGGTGGAATTCCTGATCGACCAGGGATTCACCCGCGTCAGCAACGTGACCGGCGGCATCGATGCCTGGCTGGCCGACGGCGCGGAGGCATGATGCGCGTCAAGTTAAAGGAGGGCTCCAACAAAAAGCCTACGAGTGCGCGGATCAAGCGGTGGAACAGCTCACCCGTCATTCTCAAATACGACATTACCGATTATTCAGACGTACGTCCGGATGATTTGCTAACAAATTTTATGCGCATTCCTGAGAAATCCACGATCCTCGGCGAAATCTCCGCGCCGGATGCCACATCGAGCGCTGCCGGGCACACGACCGCCGCGGCATCCGCCGCATTTTCCGGCACGGTCCCTCCCGCCAGGATGACCGGTAACTGCGGGTGGTGGGATTTTCATCCTCCACTCGGCCCTGTCTTTACTGGAATCCAGGCATCGACAGAGCGAAATCATGCGCTAGGCTGTGCGGCGGATGACCCTCAAAGAACTCGGATGGAACCCGGATTTCGAAAAAGCCTTCGCGCCATACCGCTCGAAGGGCTGGGTGCCCGCACGCCTGATTCGCGAATCGCCGATCAACTTCGGTGCATTTCTCGGGGACGGCGAGGAGATCGATGTGATCTTGTGCGGCCGAGTCTGGCATGAAGCCGCCTGTGATGCGGACTTGCCGGCCGTAGGCGATTGGGTGGCCGTGGAGTTGGGAAATGAAAACCAAGACTACGTGATCCGCGCCACCCTGCCCCGCAAGACATGCTTTTCCCGGAAGATACCGGGCAACAGCTCGCAGGCCCAGGTGATCGGCGCGAACATCGACTTTGTCGCCGTGGTCACCGACGCAGGACCAGACTACAACCTGCGACGGATGGAACGCTACTTCATGCTCATCGAGCGGAGCGGAGCCAAGGCGGTGGTGCTCGTAAACAAATCCGACCTGCATCCCGCCGCACAGAACAAGCAGGCCGCCGAGGAGATCGCCGCATTGTGGAGCGGGGCCAGCGTCCATGTCACCAGCGCCGTCACGGGCGATGGACTCAAGGTGTTGAAAAAATACCTCAAGAAGGGAATTACGATGTGCATCGTTGGTTCCAGCGGGGTCGGAAAATCCACCCTCGTCAACCAACTCTACGGCGAAGACTGGCAGTGGACCAGTGAAGTCAATGAAGCCACCGGCAAAGGCCGCCACACCACCACCTCCCGCGAGCTCGTGCCACTGCCCGGTGGCGGCATGCTCATCGACAACCCCGGCATGAGGGAAATCCAGATGTGGACGGATGAAACCACGCTGCGGGAAAGTTTTTCAGACGTCGAGGCCATTGCCTCCGACTGCAAGTTCGCCAATTGCAGCCACCGCAACGATACCGGCTGCGCGATCCGCGCAGCCGTCGAGAGCGGCGTGTTGGACGCCGCGCGCCACACCCATTTCCTCAATCTCGAAACCGAGATCGCCGCGCTGAAAAAACGCGCTGAAAAACGCCAGATGGCCGTCGAGCGCTGGGCCAAGCGCAACCGCCGCGTCAAGGCTCGCAACCTCAACGACCGCATCCAACTCGAACGCGACGAACGCGGTGATGTCTGATGAGTCGTTATACCGAAAAGGAACACAAAAAACGGTAAAACTGTGCGCCTCACTACGGATTATACGGATTTTAACGGATTTCACGGAAACCATTCAACAATCTAACGATATGAACGCGCATCCAACGGGGCAGCGTTCCAATATTCATAACTCTTGAATAATCCGTAAAATCCGTGTAATCCGTGGTTTCTATTTTCCCATCCAGGATTATCCGGTTTTCCTAACCATCCCCATGAATGACGGGCAACCATCTCCCTATTACATCTGCGGCCCCACCGCTTCCGGGAAATCCGCGCTTGCGCTGGAGATGGCCGCGAAACTCGATGGCGAGATCGTCAATGCCGATGCGTTTCAATTGTATCGCGGACTCGAAATCGTCAGCGCGGCGCCGCCGGTGGAAGAGCGTGCGGAGGTTCCGCATCACCTGTATGGCGTGCTGGATCCGACGGAAGCCGCCGACGCCGGCAGCTACATGCGCATGGCAAAGCCTGTCATCGAGGAAATCCAAAGCCGCGGAAAAACGCCGGTGATCACCGGAGGGTCCGGGCTCTATCTGAAATTTCTCACCCATGGCCCGGCACCGTTGCCCGTGGGTGACGCCCGACTTCGCGCCGAACTCGACTCATGCCCGCTGGAGGATCTTGTCGTCCGGCTCCGTGCGCTTGACCCGGTGGAAGCAGAACGCACCGCACTGCAGAACCGGCGCTTTGTTTCACGGGCTGTGGAAATCTGCATTCTAACCGGAGAGAAGGCCTCCGATCTCCGCGATCAATGGGAATCCAAAACCCGTGACATTTCCGCATCCCTCCGTGGCATCGTCATCCAACGCACGCGGCCGGATCTGCATGCCCGCATCGCCGTGCGCACGCGCACGATGTTGGATGGAGGCGCGGTTGAAGAGGTCGCCGCGTTGAAAAAAATTTCGACGAATTGTGAGAAGGCCATCGGCTTCCGGGAAATCCGCTCGCTCATCGCAGGTGACATCGACCGCGCCACCTGTGAAGAGTTGATCAATGCCGCCACCCGCCAATATGCCAAGCGCCAGGAAACATGGTTCCGCCGCGAACAATGGCTGCAACCGTATGGCGCTTGAAGGTGTGAGAGGCTGTCTGAATATTACGAAAGGCAGGGACCGTTCTCCGTAACGGTCCGCGCGAATAAGGTGTGAACCATCGTCCATGATCTGATTTGTAAGCTTTTTCATTGGCACCAGCGTTCTCATCCCATTCGCCGGACCGTTACGGAGAACGGTCCCTGCCATTTTTAAGACAGCCTCTGAGATGGAAATTGTTTTGAGCCAAGTTAATTTGGATATAGAAGGTGGTGCCGCACCGCCGGGGCGGCTGAGAATGAGATGAGAAATGCGGGAGCAAGGAATGAATGGAAAGACATGGGTTGGTCTCTTCTTTCACTTTCCATTCACCGGCGCTCTCGTCGAGAGCGCCCTACCTTTACGCGGGCTGAACCACGTTCTTAGCCACCTTCTTGGCGAACATGCGGGAGATCAGAACGAAGAAGAACGGAATGAAGATCAGGTCAATGAAGGTAGCCGAGAGCAATCCGCCGGTGACGGCTGTACCAATGGCATTCTGGGCGGCGGCTCCGGCACCGGTGGTGAGTGCGAGCGGCAATGTGCCGAAGAAGAATGCCAGCGATGTCATGATCACCGGTCGCAAACGGATTTTGACCGCTGACAATGTGGCTTCCACCAATTCATGGCCATGGCTCATCTGCTCTTTGATGAACTGGATGATCAAGATGGCGTTTTTGGTGGAAAGACCGACGGTGGTCAACAGTCCGATCTGGAGATAAATATCGTTAGGAAGCACCCGCAGGGTGACCGCCGTCACAGCGCCGACGAGGCCCAGTGGAATCATCAGCAGGTTCACGAAGGGGATGGTCCAGCTTTCATAGAGGGCGGCCACGCTGAGAAACACGACTAACAGAGATATGGCATACAACGCCGGAGCCTGTGCGCCGGCGTTTTGCTCCTCGTAGGAGAGTCCGGTCCACTCGAAACCGAGGCCTGCCGGAAGTTGGGCTGCCATTTTCTCCATCTCTGCCATGGCCTCGCCGGTGCTGACGCCGGGAGCTGCCTGGCCCATGAGTTCCACGGACGGGATGCCGTTGTAGCGTTCTAACCGAGGTGAACCATACTGCCAGCGCGCGTTGCAAAATGCGGAAAACGGGACCATTTCCCCGCGATTGCTCCTCACATACCATTTGTTGATATCCTCGGGAAGCATCCGGTATTCCGCCCCGGCTTGAACAAAGACCTTCTTGACGCGGCCGTTTTCGATGAAGTCGTTCACGTAGGAACTTCCCCAGGCCGTTGCCAGCACGCTGTTGATATCGGCCAACGAGACACCCAAGGCTCCGGCGCGGACGTCGTCGATGTCCACCTTGAACTGTGGCGAATCGTCCTGGCCGTTCGGACGTGTGGCCATGAGTTTCTTGTTCTGCATGGCCATGCCTAACATTTGATTGCGTGCCGCCATGAGCGCGGTGTGGCCGAGTCCGCTTCGGTCCTGCAACATGAAGTCGAAGCCGTTGGCCTGCCCAAGCTCGATCACCGCAGGCGGCGAAATGGCGAAGGCCATGCCGTCCTTGATTTTTGAAAACGCACCCATCGCACGCCCGGCGATCGCCGCCGCCTTCATGTTCGCGGTCTTGCGCAGTTTCCAATCCTTGAGCCTGACGAAAGCAAGGCCCATGTTCTGGCCGCGTCCGGCAAAGCTGAAGCCAGCAACCGTGATCGCTCCCTCAACCGTATCCTTTTCGTTTTCCTCAAAGTGTTTTTCCATCTGCTGGAGGACCTTGATGGTGCGGTCCTCCGTCGCCCCGGCCGGAAGCTGGACAAGGCAGATGAGGAATCCCTGGTCCTCGTCCGGAAGGAACGCGGTGGGCAGGCGGGTGAAGAGATATCCCATGCACACAACGATGGCCGCATAAAGCGCGATATAACGCACCGGCTTGCGCAACGAGTTTTTCACCACGGATTCATACCCCGACCTGCTGCGGTCGAAAACGTAATTGAATCCGCGGAAAAACCCCCGGAACCAACCGGACTCGCCGGCGGTATGACCTTTCGCCACCGGCTTGAGGAGAGTGGCGCACAAGGCAGGCGTCAGCGTCATGGCCAGCACGACCGAGAGAATCATCGCGGAGATGATCGTGACGGAGAACTGCCGGTAGATCACACCGGTGGAACCGGGGAAGAATGCCATCGGCACGAACACAGCTGTTAGAACAGTTACAATCCCCCACAGCGCGCTGGTGATCTGCCCCATCGATTTGATCGTGGCCTCCTTGGGAGGCAATCCTTCCTCGGACATGATGCGTTCGACGTTCTCCACCACCACGATGGCATCGTCCACCAGCAGGCCGATGACGATGACCAGCGCGAACATCGTGAGAGTGTTGATGGAATACCCGGAGAGCGAAAGAACGCCGAAAGTTCCTAACAAAACTACCGGCACCGCGATGGTGGGGATCAGCGTGGCGCGCAGGTTCTGCAGGAAGAGGAACATGATGATGAAAACCAGCACGACCGCCTCAATCAGGGTCTTGACCACTTCCTCGATGGAGATTTTCACAAATGGCGTTGAGTCGAATGGATAAACCACCTTGACGCCCTGCGGGAAATACTTGGAAAGCTCCTCCATCTTCGTCTTGATGCGAGTGGCGGTCTCAAGCGCGTTGGCACCTGATGCGAGCCGGATGGCCATGGCCCCGACCGGCTTACCTTTGTAGAACGACTGAGTGTCGTAGTTTTCCGTGCCGATTTTGCACTCGGCGACATCCTTGAGTTTGACCGTGGAGCCATCGCTATTGGTTTTGAGGACGACCGCTTCGAACTGCTCCGGAGTCTGCATCAGGGTGCGCGTCGTGATGGTCGCATTCAACTGCTGCCCGTGTGTGGAAGGTGTGCCGCCGAACTGGCCCGCCGAGATCTGGGCGTTCTGCGCCTGAAGCGCGGCAACCACATCATTGCTTGTCAGATGATAGTTGTTGAGCCGCGCCGGATTCAGCCAGATGCGCATGGCGTTCTGTGAACCGAACACCTGCATTTCCCCCACGCCTTCGAGACGGCTGACAATGTCCTGGACGTTGGAAACCAGGTAGTCGGTCAGCACGTTGCGGTCCATCGATCCGTCAATGGATGTTAGACCCACCACCAGCAGGAAGTTCCGTGTGGATTTGGTGACGGAGATCCCCTGCCGCTGCACCACCTGTGGCAGCAATGGCGTGGCGAGCTGCAGCTTGTTCTGCACCTGCACCTGGGCGATGTTGGGATCGGTGCCTGCCTTGAATGTCAGATTGATCGCGGCGGATCCTGACGAGTCACTGCTGGACGACATGTAAAGCAGGTTGTCGATGCCGTTAAGTTTTTGTTCGATAACCTGGGTGACGGTGTCCTGCAGCGTTTGGGCGGACGCGCCGGGATACATGGCCATGATGGTGATCTGCGGTGGCGCGATCGGCGGATACTGCGAAACCGGCAAGGTCCGGATGGAAATCAGACCCGCCAGCATGATCATGATGGCAATCACCCATGCGAAGATGGGGCGGTTGATGAAAAAGCGAGGCATGGGTGGGAAAGGTGATTAGTTATTAGTGATTGGATAATTGGGTGCTGGGGCTTCTCCGTAATTTCCAATGTCTAATGTCCTGATGTCTTTTCCTGGAACGGAACGGCTTTCACCTGTGTGCCGGGCCGGGCTTTCTGCAGACCTTCGAGGATCACTCGGTCGCCGGGTTTCAAGCCTTCATTGACCAACCAGTTCACGCCGACGGTTCTATCAGTTTTAATGACCCTGGGTTCGACTTTTTCATCGGCACCGACCGTCATAACCATGGCATTTCCCGCTGGATTGCGGGAGACTCCGCGTTGCGGCACTAGGATACCAGCATCCTTGACGCCTTCCTGAAGCGCTGCCCGCACGAACATACCGGGCAGCAGTGTGAGCTTTGGATTAGGGAAAAGCGTGCGCAGCGTAACCGAACCGGTGCTTTCATCGACAAAGGCCTCGGTGAATTTAAGGATTCCCGGCTGAGGATAGAGGCTGCCGTCATCGAGAGTCAGCATCACCGTCGCCTGGCGTTCGTTGTTAGTGAGCTGGCCGCTTTCGAGCGCTCTTCTCAAGCGCAGCATCTCGGCGCTCGACTGAGTGACATCCACAAACACCGGGTCGAGCTGTTGAATGGTGGCAAGCGCGGTCGCCTGACTGGCCATGACCAATGCGCCGTTGGTCACTGACGATCTGCCGATGCGTCCGGAAATGGGTGCTTTCACCTTGGTATATTCGAGGTTAATCCGCGTGGTTTCCAACGCTGCTTTGGCAGACTCGATATCCGCTTCGGTGAGTTTCAGTGCAGCAACCGCATCATCATAGTCCTGTCCGCTGACAGCCTCGCTCGCGAGCAGTTCCTTGTAACGATCCGCCCTGAGTTTCACCGGAAGCAAACTGGCCTCGGCTTTGGCGAGAGCGGCCTTGGCTCCATCGCGTGCGGCCTGATAGGTCGCCGGATCGATCTGATAGAGAACCTCACCCGCCTTGACGTCGGAGCCTTCGGTAAACAAGCGGTTTTGAATGATACCACCGACCTGCGGCCTAACTTCAGCCGTGAGCGAGGCGGCTACCCGGCCGGAGAGCTCGGTTGACAGCTCGACACGCTCGTTCTGGATCGTGATGACGGAGACTTCCGGAGTGCCGCCGCCCATCGGCGGACCACCAGGACCGGCGGGTTTTTTTTCGCACGAGGAGAAGAGAAGACCCAAGACGCAAGACTGCAAGACGCATGAGTGAAGAGACTTCAGGCTGTACGGAGACTTTATGATCGTCGCAAACTGTAAATTGATAGATTTCTTCATCTTGTGTCTTCAAGTATTGAGTCTTCTTACCATTCGCCACCAACCGCCTTGATCAGGGAAACCGAAACGGCGAGGCGCTCGGCACGGACGGCGTTGGCGGCACGCTCGGCATCGAGACGGGTGCGCTCCGCGTCCACGACGTCGAGGAAGCTGACCAATCCGGATTTGTAGCGTTTGACGGATAGATCGAAGGTTTTTCTAGCAGCCTCCAGGGCTTGATCCTGTGCGATCTGGCGGCGCTCGAGGATGGCGGATCCTTGCAAGGCGTTTTCCACTTCACGGATCGCCTCCAGAACCGTCTGACGGTAATCCGCGCTGGCGGCCTCGTGCGCGGCAATCGCGGCATTGCGCTGTGAGTTGAGCCATTTCTGGCTGGTGATGGGCGTGAGCACACTTGCACCGATCGACCAGACGAGCGACGACGCATTGAAAATATCGCCGATGCTTGCGGAACTAAAACCGCTCGATGCGCCGATTGAGATCGATGGATAATACGCGGCGGTGGCCACGCCGATGTTGGCGTTTGCGGCGGCCACATTGCGCTCGGCCGCGCGGATGTCAGGGCGTTGGCGAAGAAGCTCGGATGGCACGGAGCCGGGAATGGATGGAGGATTCGGCAGGTCCGCGCGTTGCGGAACCGAAGAGCCAGTCGCAACGGAGCCTGCCAGCACGGCAAGCGCGTTGACCAATTGCACGCGGGATTGATCGAGTTGGATGCGATCTGCTTCGGCGGTGGCGACTTCTGTTTCCGCGCGTGCCAGGTCGAGTCCGCTGATGGTGCCGGCATCGCGGCGCTTGGTGAAAAGATCGAGCGCCTTGCGGCGGATTTCGAGCGTGTGATCGAGCAAGGCGCGGTTGGCATCCACCGCGCGCAACGCCCAATAAGTTTGTGCCACCTCGCCTGCAACGCTGAGTCGTAGAGCGTTAAGGGTTTCCTGCGCGGCACCTTCAGATGCGGTCGCGGATTCCACCTTGCGGCGGACTTTTCCCCAGACGTCGATTTCGTAGTTCATGTCCACGGGCACCGAAAAGCTATTGGAGAGATTGGTGACTCCGCTTTTCCCTGGCATGCGCGATTGCGAACGCTCGACCGATGATCCCAGATTGACGTTCGGAAAATACAACGAACGCGCCTGATTGCTGATTTCACGGGCTTGGCGCAGTCGCGCGGCGGACGCGGCGATTTCCTGGTTCATCGACAGCGCGCGCTCGACGAGCGAGTTGAGCGTTTCGTCATGATACAGTTTCCACCATGCACGCGGCTTGGGCAATGTGTCGGGCGACTGGCGCTTCCACTTCACTTTTCCAGAGGAGAACGACGCCGGAAGTTCCATCTCAGGGACCTGGTGATTCGGCCCCACCGGCGCACAGGCGGCGAAAAACAACAGCGTAAAACCGCTCATCAATCGGTAGTGGATGGCTCGTGTCAGCATGGGCGGACGAAATTAAAACGTATTTTTACTTGCATGCAAGCGATTACTTGCAAAATCTCTCCTTGGTGAGCGCGGCGCGTATAAAGACAAAAAATCCGGAGGCATCTGGCACGCGTCAGCGCCTGATGGAAGCCGCGCGGGCGGAATTCAGCGAAAAGGGGATCGAGTCCGCCACGACGCGAGGGATCGCCGTGCGAGCGGGTTGCAATGAGGTGACCTTATTCCGGCATTTTGAATCGAAGCAGAAATTATTGGGCGCGGTGGTGCAGGATACATCCGAGGAATTTCTCGCCCTGTGCGAATGCACTGGGGAATTTAGCGGCGATCCGAATGAGGACTTGGAGCGGTTTGCGAGGGTTTACAACGCATCGCTGGAGCGCTGCGAGGGCATGGCACGGGCGATGATCGGAGAAAGCCGACGTCGGCCGCATCTGGCGAAAGAGCTCATCGGCGACGTTTTGGAGCCCTTTCACCGGAGCATCGCCGGCTATCTTGCGCAGTGCCAGAACAAGGGAGTGGTTCGAGCTGACTTGAACACCATGGCCTTCGCAGAAGTCTTCACCTCCGCTCTCATGGGCGGTTTGTTACGCCGCACCTCCGGCCTATCCGATCTTGATCGCGAAGGTTGGATCAAGCAAACGGTGGAGATTTTCGTCAGAGGCATATCCTGAGCCGCATCAATACCCAGCCTGCCAGAGAGCGGCTTGAATCTTGCAGTCGATCGCTTTTCCCGAGGCTTCCTGCGCGCGAAGCCAGTCGCGTACTTCGACG
>Ga0194063_10000972_pt1 | contig 19558 bp, 24 predicted proteins | sample SepL3720m_MetaG_FD_155459 | JGI IMG/M metagenome (GOLD analysis project Ga0194063, IMG submission 155459) | Anoxic zone freshwater microbial communities from boreal shield lake in IISD Experimental Lakes Area, Ontario, Canada - Sep2016-L373-20m | ecosystem: Environmental > Aquatic > Freshwater... | reverse complement strand
ATCAGCGTGAAGTGTTACCATCTGACTATGATAAAGAGTGATTATTACTTTTTAATGACTGGGAGAAATGTAATGATTGGTTTGGTTGGTTTATTGATTTAAAAGTAAATGTCTTTGTACAGTTGCCAGATTTTTAGATTACACTTACTGCTGCTTTCATATCAACAGGTTCTCAGCAGAGACTGTCTGTAAAACAGCACAAAATCAGTTGTGAGCCAGCACAGGAGTCCTATTTCTTCATGTTTTCATTTGGCGCGATTAGTGCTGACTATTTTGGGTTCGAGAATGCCTCGATAAATCCATTTTATTAAACTATAGATGAGAATAAATGCATGAAAAAATCTAGCTTACTTGCTGGTCTGCTTGTTATGAGCGCTACAGCTTTTGCAGCAGAAGAACCACCACCAAAGCCACCTCTGGGTTTCTTTGTAACCAGCACAGGACTTGGTAAAGGTGCTGATCTTGGCGGTCTGGCTGGAGCTGATGCGCATTGCCAAAAACTGGCTACCGAAGTAGGTGCGGGCAATCGGGTCTGGCATGCTTATTTAAGTACTCAGGCAGAAGGCGACAAACCCGCAGTCAATGCAAGGGATCGTATCGGAAACGGTCCCTGGGCGAATGCTAAAGGTGCTATTGTTGCTAATGATTTGGCTCATTTGCATGGGGATACTGTAGAACTGGGGCAGTTGGGTAATAACGTACATCGTACGACCACGTTGACTGAAAAAGGTGATCAAATCAAAGGCGTTGGTGAAACAACAAACCAGCATGACCTTATTACCGGAACTAAACCAGATGGTAGAGCTTACACAGACAGTGCAGACCATACCTGCAAAAATTTCACAAGTAGTACAGAAGGCACTGTTCAAGTAGGTCACTCCGATCGTACTAACAGAGGAGCTACGGGGGGTAACGTATCATGGAACTCAACTCATGCTAGTCGAGGTTGTAGTCAAGAGAATCTGGTAAGCACCGGTGGTGCAGGGTATTTCTATTGTTTTGCTACAGATTAAGTTAGTTTAACAGGTAAAGGTCGGCGCCGTAATAACGCTCGACCTTTTTTATGAAGTGACTCAACGTTGAATGCGCTCCACCTAGGCATTGGAAATTAAACAGGCTGATGGTTATAGCATCTTAACCAGTGCAGCAATAATAGCTATCTGACCAAGTGCCAAACCTAAACCCCATTTAATTAATCGATTCTCCATTTCTAAAAGATCGCTTTTTGTAGCTATTTGTGAATCCATTGCTTCAGAAAAAGCATCTCTCTGAGCTTCAGCAATAGCAGAGGCCTGATCTCTCGACATTCCAGCCTTTTCAAGCTTTTCGACAAACTTTAATGTATCAAACGTAATAGTTGCCATAACAAACTCCAGAAAGCTTCAATATGTAAGTAGTATAACAAATAGAACGGTCTACAGCATTTTCGTTCAGACAAAGAATTAAAGTGGTGACTACCAACTTCAGTGATGAAGCGATTTTACTTAGGCTTATTATCGCCAGGATACCAAAATTGGCTATGGCATTGTTCGCAAGCTTGCTCAACCCTACCACCCGCATCTTCAAGTTCTTGGACATTTTTTGCATCGATTGCAACCAGAAGGCCTTGAGCCGCTCCCTGTAATTCATGTATGCGCTCAATGTAAGCCGTTTGGTTATCGGCAATAAGTGCTTGTATAGCTTCTGAAGTTAATTCGGCGCCACCACTGGAAGTAGTGGCACTAACTACAGAGATAGGTCTATCTTTGACTAGCAATAAATTTCCTGCTTCTATTACAGCCAAAGCATGTTGCCGCAACACACGCCAATCATCATCAGTTTCTGGCTTACGCTCTTCTGTCCCTTTAGGTGTGCTGACTGAAGAGACTGAATTCCAGATGGGATCAATATTAGGGTCAATGATGGAGTTCATCACTTCCTGAACGGTAGCAACAGGTTTGAATTCTGAATTAGAAATAAAGTATTTCTGATTACAGGCTGTCATTGAACCCACTAAAACTAATGCGGAACCAAGATAACTTAACTGGCCTAAGCGTTTGTTAAAAAAACACATCATGTAAAACTCATCTGAAGAGGAAAAGGACTGACAGGCTTATGTATCTATCAGACTTTAAAAAAAACCGATAAAGCGACCTGCAAATGCCACTCCCAGCCACAAACTAAAAACCAGTACCCCCGTAATATTAGCCAACCATTTGCTAGGCTTTACCGTATTTGTGACTGTTCGATAAAGCGTTAGATAGGTTAATAGTCCCAAGCCAATCAAGATTAGTTTGGCCCAGAAAAAATCATTAGGGTAATAACTGGTTGCTGCTGGAATAAAAATAAATAAGCCCGATAGTACTAATAAAGCCAGTCCCCACCAGAACAAACGGAAGGTGCTTTGTTTTAATACTTGTACCGGCACATTACTTAAACCCAGGCCTAATAAATTTAAACAGGTCAAAAGTAACGAAGACAGGAGCATTAACATCCCTGTGATATGCACTAGCTCCATAAAAGCACAATACAGATGGTTGAGACTGCCAATGAAGCGAGCTAAGGCACTGGTTTGTATGCTATTAAATAATTCAAGTATTGACATAATATTTACTGATAACCCAAATAAGGAATCAAACGACCCGCAATAATTACCAGACTCCACAACGTTAAGGAAGTAACACCGGCTAATCTCACGGTAACGGGTAATACCGATGCTTGTCCCCAGGAGTCAATTTCACGCCCCCACTTTAATTCAAACCACAAGGCATTAAGCCCAGCTAAAGCAATAAACCCTAACTTATAAAAAAAGACCGGCAACAAAATTATCTTTGCAGCCCCTGCGGTAAACAGTAAGATGCCGGTGACAAAAGTCAATGCAAACCCGGATAGTAGCCAAGGCCTCAACGGTCGCAAAACCTGAGCAACCGGTAATTGAGGAAGGAATATGCCTAGCAATCGTAAATCAACGAAAAACAATAAACCAACCGATAGTGTTAAGCCAATTAAATGTAAGCCTTCAATAAAGGGGAACATATAAACTGACTCACGTAATCCAGTGCCTAACTCCGAATCGTTGAGCACCTGTGAAATTTCAATAAGTGACATGATAGTGATATCTATAGTTTTTTGTTATTTTGCCGGAGCTGGAGTTGTAGCTGCGGCGGGAGTTGTTGCAGGTGCTTCAGCAGCAACCAGACCAAAACCACCATTGTTTTCGGTACATATTCTTTCATACTGATCCAAAATAATTTCTTTTCCTGAATGGGTCGCGGGTTCCACTTCAAAATGCCAGCCATTAGGCTCATCTTTTGCGGTCCATTTGCGTGCAGGCACGGTGACAGTGAAAGGTCGCGTATAAACGGTTGGATCAGTGAGTAAGGCTTCGTAAGTATATCTATCGCCGTCATTACTGAATATATACCGCTCCTGAATTTTTCCGTTTTCACTGATAAATTCACCTGAACGACCAAATAACGCTTTACCGTTATGATTACCCACATCAACCACTAGGGTATTGCCTTCCCAATGTCCTCGAGAGTCACCATTCCATAATTTAATGTTTTCGGGTAAATGCGGTTTTCCATCTAAATGAATGATGCGCGTACCCGAGTTAAATTGAAACAGTACATAGCCTGGATACTGACTAATTTCATAGCCGTGCCAAAATAATGACTTAGGAATCCCGCCAGGAGCGCAACGGGCTAAAGGTTCAATATATTCGGGTTTAGTGGGATTGTGGAACCCCGCTCGAAATTCCTTAACCTTTTCTAAAGCCCAAGGCTGAAAAGGGACTTGTCCATCCGCAGGGTCACTCACGCGACTGGGTGCCCGTTCTTCACGAGATCCTTTAGGAATTCGGTTTGGATTGGGATCGTTAAGAATCCCCCCTTGAGGATCAGTAAAATTATTGTGATTAGCAACCGTATTTGACCAATGGCCTTGTACATCGGGTTGGTCGTCTGCCAATCGTGGTCCAGTCCATTTACCAGACGTAATTTTCGGGAAATTACGTTCTTGTTCAATGCCTTGTCCACCCAACTTTAAAGGTCTGGTAGCGGGTGCTTTTTTAACTTCTGGCTGTGTTTGCGGTTCGGCTGCATGACAGGTTCCGGTCAATAATAAGGTAGTGATACCCAGTCCGAAAATCAATGTCGAACCAAGTTTAGTATAGTGTTTCATAACATTCTCTCTGCTACAGGGTTCGTATTTATTGTTTATTCGGTTTTGGTGGATAATATTGATCGTAATCCAGGGTAAAGCGATAATCCTCAATTAATTGAAAATCTTTTTCCCTGTGCCGATAGAGGATCACCGAAATATTCCACGGACGACTGTATACTTTGGGATCGTCGATAGTGGCTTGGTATTCAAGCGTGTTAGGATCAATGAAAGTCCATTTCTCAATTACATGTAAGGCGTCACTATGATAATTACCAGCGCGATCAAACCAGGTTTTATCGTTAAAATGCTTAACATCAACGACCAACGTATCACCTTCCCACTTAGCCCGAGAATCACCTAACCACCAGTCATAAGGGTCTTTTGGATGATCGGTGCCGTCGGTATGTATTGTTCTTACCGAATGACCAAACTGATGAACCAGGGTTAAATCCTGTTTGCGTTGGAATATCTGGAATGGCTCAGGGTAATAGATGCCCCGAGGAACGCCGAGTGTATAACCTTTGAGTGCTGGGTCCAGAGTAGCCCGGGCTTCAAAGTTTTTCTTTTTCTGCTCAAGCGCAGAAGGTAAATAGGGTATGAAATTCCCCTCAACGATACCGGCACCCGGCGGAGCATCTTTACGATTAGAATGAGGTTCAAGGTCATAATCAGCTGCGCTGGTTGTTTGCCAGATACCAGAAAAATCCGGTTTGCCGTTAAGTCTAGGGATTTTGGCACCTGCGGCAAAGACATTGCCAGCAAATAACAGCCATACCAAGGTCATTCCAACTAAAGCTATAATAGTCGCGCGCTGACGAGCGTATTGAGTCTGTGCAGTTTTCAAAAATTTATCCTCATTATAGCTAAACGATTATTGAGCGTTGCCTTGTGCTTGTGCATCTGGAGCATCTTGTGCACCGCCGGTCTTAACGTTACGGCCATCAGATAAGACTGTCGTTACTGCATAACCAAATTCTTTACCATTTTTAGCGCGGTAACCTTTGATAGTGACTTCGCTACCTACGGGTAAACTAGCCTTTGTAATTCCATTTTTCTTCAAACTAAAGGGAGCGCCAAATTCAAAGCCCCAATTTTTTGAACTACCATCTGCTTGTTTAACGTCCAGATATAACCAGCTATGAGGATTAACCAGCTCTAATTTACTGACAACACCTTTCAGTTCGATAGGTTGTTGCGCATCAAATTCTGCGGAAAATGCATGGTGCGCATGTGCAGATTGCATTGTTAAGGCGAACAGTCCGCTCATAAATAGGCTTCTGATTAGTTTGCTGTTCATTTTCATTCAATTTTTCCTATTCTCGTTCGATAAAAAGTTATTTGCGGGGTGGAAGCCAAGGTTTAGTTTTCCCTGCCCTTATCGCTACCAATGCAAACATCATGCCTAGATGTCCAATAAATTAAGTGGGATTCAGAAAAAAATAGAATAAATGACGTAATGTTTTAATTGTTAATAGTAATTTTGATGTTGAGTGTTGAATGCTGTCTTGAAGCCAAGCTCATAAATTTCCTAAGAGTCTAGTGATTGTTGATTGATCAACAGCAATGCAACACGTCTGTTGGCAGATAAACACTGCCAGCAAAATGCTTTCTGTGTGAATTTGATCTATCGGAGCTAACTCAATCAAGCCACTGCTCGCAGTAGTATGGCTTTTTTATCATATGACTTAAGTGTATTTAATGCCATAATACACAAAGCCGCTTTACTATTAATCGTTGAAATTTTACGTCCAATCAAATAACTGGAAACTTTTACAAAGAGCGTTCCCAGTTACTTATATAGATATATTTATAAGATAATCATATAAATCATCATATAAATCATCAAGTCATTACTATGAAAGCATTACTCAAGCGTTTTTCTCTTATTTATTTGCCTATGGCTGTTGTTATTTCTATCCTTTTATTCTTTTACGCTCAATTTGAAAAGCAAAGAGAAATCAATAGAATAGAGTTGCTTGAAAATGCACATATCCAGACTGCCAAAACACATATGATGCAAGATTTTGAAGAGATCGATTCAGACGTGCACGTATTCGCCAACTTGCCTTCATTGCGGTGGTATCTGGACAGTGGCAGTACGATCCAGCGTGATGATCTTGCACAGTTTTTTTTAAGAATATCTAAAGCCAAGAGCCGTTACGACAAGGTGCGCTATCTGGACGCTAGTGGTCAAGAAGTGATTCGTATCAATTTTAATGAGGGCACTCCTGCCATTGTTACACAGGATAAGTTACAAAATAAGGCATCACGTTATTTCTTCCACGATGTGTTCAGGCTAAATCAGGGGGAAGTCTATGTTTCTCCGTTTGACCTGAATGTTGAAGCAGGGAGTTTGGAGATTCCATACAAGCCGACGATTCGTTTTGGTACACCGGTGTTTGATAGCGCGGGTAACAAGAAAGGTATACTCCTGTTCAATTATCTGGGTGATTATCTTCTCAAGGTATTTCATAATGAAATGCAAATGAATGAGCACGTTGCGATGCTTCTTAACAGAGACGGTTATTGGCTGAGTAATACTAACAACGTTGATGAGTGGAGTTTTATGTTAAACAAGCCTGAAAGAAGTTTCGGGCATGATTTTGCTAATGAGTGGCGCACTATTTCCACGACAGAAAAGGGAACGCTACTGACTGAAAAAGGCCTATTTGTTTTTGATACCCTTCATACACTGTTTTTAGAGCAGCATTCCTCATCAGGTTCTGATGATATCAGTGCAGCTAGCGAACAAGAAATAACCCCGCAACAATATTATTGGAAGTTAGTATCATTTACACCACAATCAGTTCTGACAGAAGCGGTCTACTACCAGCAACCCAGCAATAAACTATTGGTAGTTATCCTTTATCTGTTATTTGCACTGATCGCTTATATCGTCGCAAAAGTGATGTTAAGCCGTAAGCAAGCAGAAGAGACGCTGAGCCAAGTCAGGCTTGATAACGAAGCAGCTATGCTGGCGAAAAATGAGGCGCTAACCAAAAGCTGTCATGAATTAGAAGCTCAACGGCTCTTGGCCGAAGCAGCCAATCTGGCAAAAAGTGAATTTCTTGCCAATATGAGCCATGAAATTCGAACACCCATGAACGGTATCTTGGGTATGCTGGATATTTTGCGGGACACCGAGATGTCCGGCGAACAAAGAGATTTATTGCAAACAGCCGCCAATTCTGCAGAGGCGCTGCTGGATATTATTAACGGTATCCTGGATTTCTCAAAACTGGAAGCAGGCATGATCGAACTGGAATCGATCAAGTTTAATCTCACTTCATTAGTGGAAGAGGTGTGCTCGTTACAAGCGGGTCGAGCTCATGCCAAAGACTTAGAATTAACTTGTTTCCTGCCGATAGATTTACCCGTCTATTGGGAAGGTGATCCAACCCGTATTCGTCAGGTGCTGACGAATCTGATAGGTAACGCCGTCAAGTTTACCGAACATGGAGAAGTTTCTGTTAAAGTGTTCTTGCAATCCAACGATGATGGCGATGGCAGTTTATGCTTTGAGATAAAAGATACCGGCATTGGTATAAGTCCAGAAACACAGGCGCGTTTATTTCAGGCATTTACTCAGGCAGATAGTTCTATGGTGCGTCGTTATGGCGGCACTGGTTTGGGACTGTCTATCAGTAAAACTCTGGTTGAGCTGATGGGAGGGAAGATAAGTGTCGAAAGTGAACTGGGCAACGGCACCCGCTTCGTGTTTAGTCTACCACTTATCCCGGTAGAGCAAGACCTGGCGGTTCCTCAAATTACGAACCTTTTAGGTATACGTGCTTTACTCGTTGATGATAATGCTAATAATCGGACTATTCTGGAACACTATCTTAAGAGCTGGGGCGTCAAAGTCTATTCAGTTGATAACGCTTTTTCTGCATTGGCTGGATTAATTTCCGCTGCGCAACGCGAAGAACCCTTTGATATCCTGCTTTCGGATTTACACATGCCGGAGATGGATGGGATCGCTTTATCACGTGCCATTAGTAAAACCCCTTTTATTGCTGGCACCCCCCGCCTGATTTTATCATCCGGTGGTTTAGGGTCTGAAGCTGAGCGAAAAGCCTTGGGTATTACGCAAAGTTTGTTAAAACCGGTGCGACAGGCGCAACTTTTTGACGCTATGGTCAATGCATTAAGAGTGACTACCCAACGCCCCAAGCCTGAGCTGGGGACTTCTATAAGCCAAGGTAAAGAAGCATTGCCGGATTACAGCAACAAGAAAGTCTTGGTTGTCGAAGACAATCGGATTAATCAGAAAGTAGTGGTCTCTATGCTGGCGAGATTCCAGTTGGAAGTGGATCTGGCTGATAACGGCCAACTTGCACTGGAGTTATTGGAAAAGCAAGCTTACGATTTAGTTCTAATGGATTGTCAAATGCCAGTTATGGATGGATATGAAGCAACGAAGATACTGCGTGACAGAGAGAAAGCGACCAACAGTCCACGTACGCCAATTATAGCTCTTACTGCCCATGCAACAACAGTGGCACGAGAAATCTGTCTGGCGGCAGGTATGGATGATTATTTGAGCAAACCTGTTAATCGAAGTGAATTGGCAGCAATTCTAACTAGCTGGTTGGAGCCAGCCTTATCTCCTGAGGTTTAATAAGTCCGCATCCTTGCGGACTTTATTTTTTAAGACAGTTTCTTATATTTAAGACGCTTAGGATTGTCCGCATCACTGCCTAAACGGCGATGACGATCGGCTTCGTAATCTTCATAGTTACCTTCAAACCAAACCACTTGGCTATCGCCTTCAAAGGCCAGTATATGCGTAGCAATTCTATCCAGAAACCAGCGATCATGCGAAATAACCACTGCACAACCGGGGAAGGCGAGTAGGGCTTCTTCTAGAGCGCGTAAGGTTTCAACATCTAAATCGTTAGTCGGTTCATCAAGTAATAAGACATTACCGCCGGTTTTAAGCAGTTTAGCCAAATGCACCCGGTTACGTTCACCCCCCGACAAATCACCAATCCGTTTCCCTTGATCAGCGCCTTTAAAGTTAAAGCGGCCGACATAAGCGCGTGAAGGGGTTTCATATTTGCCAACCGTAATAATATCCAAGCCATCAGAAATTTCATCGAAGACGGTTTTCTTAGGGTCTAAGTTATCACGTAACTGATCAACATAAGCCAGTTGCACTGTTTGACCGAGTGTTACACTGCCTGAGTCGGGTTGTTCAAAGCCTGCCATCATGCGGAATAGAGTTGTTTTACCTGCGCCGTTAGGGCCGATAATACCGACGATACCGCCTGGCGGTAATTTGAAACTTAAGCCGTTGACTAACAGTTTGTCGCCGAAAGCTTTGCTGATGTTGTCAGTTTCAATCACTATGTCGCCCAAACGTGGGCCCGGTGGAATATATATTTCCTGGGTTTCGTTACGTTTTTGTACGTCTGTTGAAGACAGCTCTTCAAAGCGGGCCAGACGCGCTTTACTTTTTGCATGACGACCTTTGGGGTTAGAGCGTACCCACTCTAATTCATCTTTCATGGCTTTTTGACGAGAAGATTCTTGTTTTTCTTCTTGTAATAAACGGTTACTCTTTTGTTCTAGCCAACTGGAGTAGTTGCCTTCCCAAGGAATTCCAGAACCTCTATCCAACTCTAAAATCCAACCCGCGACATTATCCAGGAAGTAACGATCATGGGTTACGGCAACCACGGTACCCGTATAATCATGTAAGAAACGTTCTAACCAAGCGACCGACTCTGCATCCAAATGGTTGGTGGGTTCGTCTAATAGCAACATGTCGGGGTTAGACAGTAATAAGCGACATAAAGCGACCCGGCGTTTTTCACCGCCCGATAACTTGGTGACATCTGCATCCCAATCAGGTAGACGTAAAGCATCAGCAGCCACTTCAAGTCGTCTGTCAAGATTGTGACCGTCACAGGCATTAATGATATCTTCTAAGCGAGCCTGATCGGCGGCTAATTTATCAAAATCAGCATCAGGTTCTGCATAAGCCGCATAAACGGCATCTAATTGGGCTAAAGAGGCTTTAATATCTGCAACCGCTTCTTCAACATTACCCCGTACAGTCTTGGTGGCGTCTAATTGGGGTTCTTGGGGCAAATAACCAATGTTAATGCCTTTAAGGGGAATCGCTTCACCTTCGATTTCCTTATCGATACCCGCCATGATTCTGAGTAATGTTGATTTTCCTGAGCCGTTTAAACCGAGTACACCAATTTTTGCACCGGGAAAAAAAGACAGCGAGATATCTTTAAGAATGTATTTCTTGGGTGGAACAATCTTTCCAACCCTATTCATTGAATATATATATTGCGCCATGGTATTTAGTTCAACAGGTTAAAATAATTAGACGTTCTCGAATGCTTGAGTCTGTCCAGCTTAGACTTTCTTTACAAACTCTGACTTGAGTTTCATGGGGCCGATGCCATCAATTTTGCAATCGATATCATGATCTCCGTCTACCAAACGGATGCCTTTAACTTTAGTTCCCACTTTGACAACTAATGAGGTGCCTTTAACTTTAAGATCTTTAATGACAGTAATGGTGTCACCGTCCTGTAATTCATTTCCGTTAGCATCTTTAACGATTTTAACATCGCCAAGGTTTTCAGATTCTGTGCCTGCTTGCCATTCGTGGGCACATTCAGGGCAAATATTTAGAGTTCCGTCGTTATAAGTATATTCTGAGCCACACTTTGGGCAATTAGGTAGGTTACTCATGGATTATTATTATCAAATTTACAATCGTCTATTTTAAGTTTGTTTTCTGGCAATTGCTAGAGCAGAGTCATATTTAAAAATGACAACTCCAGTTTAGAAAAGTATTATGGCCCTCGTTTGTTTATGCTGTATTTAAAGCTGTTAAACTATTAATGTGTTTATCCGTTAAAATAGCATAAGCAACTTACTGGGTGTGGTTTAAATTCCCCAGCATCTTGGCTAAGATACTATGTTAAATTGTTGATTAAAAAGAGATTATAAAACGCCTGTGACGCCTTTATTTCCTATTCCAGAAAACCATCCACAACGCTTTGTGCTTCACAATGAGGTGCATGCACGTGCTCCCTTTATTCTGAGTCTACCTGTTAGAGCCAGCCACCTGGCTTTATTATTATCCATTGAAGAAAAGCAGTTGGAACGTCAGCATTTAATCCAACTCTGTGAAAGATTCGGGGTTTCTCCTCCAGAAAAAGATGCAGACCACTTTGCCGCTACTTTCAACTCGTTTCAGATTCGTTGGGAACAGCATGGAGAGTTTAGTACTTACAGTTTTTATGTACATGATACACCGAGCGATCTTTTTTCTGACGCCGCATTAAAAAAAGTACCGGTCGATTGGTTGTCGCAACTATCTGGGCAAATCATTGTTGCCTCACATGCGGCTATTGTGTTTGCTGAAGATATTAATTACGATGAAACGACGGATTTATCAACACTGTCAGATCACTTTGCCGGCAATCCAGTGATTGGTTCTAGAGTGACGGGCGGGGCTGCCTCAGTGTTTACTGATTTTAGGATTCATGTTGATGGTTTTAGTCGATTTCTGATTGTCAATAATGCCTTAAGATCAGAACAGGCCGGTCGACTAGTTCAACGTTTATTTGATATTGAAGTTTATAGGGTCATGGCGCTGATGGCATTCCCCATTGCACGTAATCTCTATCCTGCGTTGAATAAATCAGATCGGCAGTTGTACGCCATTACCAACGCAATGACTATGCCGGATAATAATGATGCGGCTTCACTGGATGAGTTAACCACTTTGGCCGCAGAAGTTGAAAATTATATTTCCAGCAATCATTTTCGTTTTTCAGCAGCAAGCGCCTATTATCAATTAGTTGATCAACGTCTCAATGATTTGCGTGAAGTTCGTATTCAAGGTATTCAAACCTTGGGTGAATTCTTAAAACGCCGTTTAGATCCTGCTGTTAATACCTGTGAGTCCATTCTACATCGATTTACATCACTGTCTAAAAGAGTCAGTAATGCTAGTCAATTATTGAGGACCCGGGTTGATATTATTATTGAACGGCAGAACCAGGGGTTGCTTACCTCCATGGCTTTACGTGCGAAAATGCAATTGCGGATGCAACAAATGGTTGAGGGTATTTCAATGGTCGCTATTACCTATTATGCTGCAAGTATCATAGGTAAGATAAGCGAATCCTTGCATGCACTGGGCTGGAAAGTGAATCCGGAAATTGTTGAAGGGGCTTCAATTCCGTTTATCATGATCATTATCTATTTTAGCACGCTGCGTATCCATAAAATTATTGCCAGTACAACCGAATAACAATGATCCTCGTGGTAGCCTGATCTTCAATAAACGGTTAAAGATGGGTTAACCACCGCTTCATTATCAACTATTAATTAACTAAAGAATTTAAATGAACACTGATAGTCAAAAAATAGAAATAGCTAAAAGTTTTGAACAGCTTCACAAAACACCTTTTTCTTTATGGTCTACTGATAAAGAATATGAATCAGATATTGAGCGTTATTTAGCGGTCTATGAAAATCTTATTATGGGAGTTTATGGGGATTGTTATGGTGTGAATGCTGAATATGATGAAGAGGGTGAATTAATCACTGAAGCGACAGAATTTGAAGTGGAAGTTGCCCGATTTGAATCCTCCAGTGATCTGAGTGAAATATTTTCTTTTGAAATCACTTCTGAGCCAACCGGTATTTGTAAATATATAGAAGAACAGGGTCGAGACGGCGCCTGGTAAGCTGAGGTTGTCAATGACACCTCTGTAAACCTAATGCTACAATGGCTACTCAATCAGTTAAATTTTTAGGAAGAACATGAGCAAAATTACTATCGAACACAATCCCAGTGAAGAGCGATTAAAAGAACTGGGTGTATCTAATTGGGAAATATGGGAAAAAGAAATCTCTACGTTTCCAATAGATTTTGATGAAACTGAAAGTGCTTATGTGCTGGAAGGTGAGATTTTAGTGACTCCAGCAGGAGGTGAGCCTGTGCGTATTTTGCCAGGAGATCTAGTCTCTTTTCACGCAGGGTTAGATAGTCAATGGGAAGTTGTTAAGCCATTACGTAAACATTATAGTTATGATTTTCCTAACGGAGTTTAAGCATTATACTTAGGCGCCCCGATCGCTGCATAATCTCGACTTAAGTCAGTGTTGCTCGTTGATGAGGTTTTGAATGCTTAACCCCAGAATTTCCTTATCTTTCTGAGCCAACATCGCTTCTTTATGCTCTGTGATTAACTCGATGATTGGATTGATTATTTGATCTTATTGATCGTTTTGAGCTAGCAGGGCTTTTAAGCGCTCAATTTCAGCGATTGCAAGTTCTTCGCGTTGTTGCGCAGCGTGCTTTTCTTGCAAGGCTAGTTTTTCTCCCTTTTTAGCCGACTCTTCTCGCCTTTTAGCGGCTTCTTCTCTCTGGTTCGATTGCTCTAGCTCATACTGAATGGTACGCTGTTCACGCAAATATTCTTGCCGAGCCTGGTATTGATAATAATGCTGATCTTTTTCTGAAAAGGTACTTAAGGTATTCATGGCTTGTTTCATCTCCCGGGTAATCATCCAGTCTGGTAAGGCTTCATCGTTGAGTTGTTCGCCCTCTCTAAAGAACTTTAACCAACGCTGATCTTCGGTTTCAATACGATTGGCCTGAAACTTTTTTAATTCCAGCAGCCATATCCCGCCGTGTTGCATCAGGGTATGGCCTTGCTCATCGCGCATTTTGTAATGATGTACGGTTTGGTTATCGTTTCTCAGCAGGTTTTCTGCCAGTAGCCAAATAGAATAGGTTGGTCGGAGTTCGGTATAGTCTTGACCGCTTTTAAGTTGCTGACTGTAAATGTCTGCCCAATTGTAAATAATACGGGCGGGTAAATGGCCGTAACTGGTCAGTTGAATTTCGATTTGATAGAGGCGGTCGTGGCTGTCCTTAGCTTTTACGTCAACAATACTGAGTTTGTCACTGAGAAATTCTTTATCATTATAGGGATTTAATATCTCGACCCACACCAAGGGTTCGACCAGATCTTGTGCCAAAAAGGCATTTAAAAAGTGAATTAACAGATTGCGGTTTTCTTCAGAACCCAGCAGGGCTTTAAAGACGCAGTCTATTTTTGGGTCAATGGCATGGCGCATAAACTAATGAATTAAAAGGTATTTTTGTGTTTTTATTATAATGTGTTATGGGTTGACTGGCAATAAAGAACGCAGGTCTGGTTGGTCTATTGCTATGAGATTAACTAAAAGTCTGTCGTTTTAAGAGGTTATGTCTAAAAAACGATGTGGTTTTGACTATTTGAGTTAAATTGAGTGATGGGTGAGGGGATTAATTGGGTTATCGTATCACGTCAACCCAATTTCGTGACAAAAACACCGGTTATCATGAGACATTAACCGGTAATCATGAGACGTCAACCCAACTTCGTGACAAATATACCGGTAATTATGAGACGTCAACCCAACTTCGTGACAAATATACCGGTAATCATGAGACGTCAACCCAACTTCGTGTCGAAAATACCGGTAATTATGGGACATCAACCCAACTTTGTGACAAAAATACCGGTAATCATGAGGCATCAACCTAATGTTATGGCACAAATCATCATTCAATATGATTAAGCGCTCTCCAACCCATTAGAGCAATTAAGTTTTCAGCAAAGCAATTAACTCTTTTAACCCCTCAATTTCCTTATCTTTCTGAGCTAACATAGCTTCTTTATGCTCTAAGCCCAGTTGTAGTTTTTGCATTTCAAATATCAATTCTTTTGATGAACCTATAATTTGTGAAATATTGACGCTGTTATCACCGATTAAGCAAATTACATTCTTTTCACCAAAACTTAATAATTCCACTACGTCCAACTCAAACACACTGGCGATTTGTTCCAGTTTTGAAAAATTTGCATCTGTTCTACCTTGTTCTATTTTTGCATAACCCGCCACTGACATTCCCAGCTTATCCGCCATATCCTCCTGCGACCAGTTTTTAGACTGGCGCATAAAGCGAATCTTTTCGTGGAACTTCATAATTAATACCTTAATAGTGTGGAAATAGTGACTGTGGGTTACTGGTTGTTTGGATATTCTAGCATCAGAATAAGGTTTTATAGCTAACTAAACTAAACTCTGGGTCAAAAGCAAATGAAATCATTAAAGAAACCATTAGGATTGTTCTTTTTGCTTATCGCATTAAGCAACCCCTTAACATCAAATGCAGACGTCGCTTCTGATATTGCGGCTGCAGTTCTAGCAAATCCAAATAGCCCTACTGCACAAGCAACAGCAGTTGCAGCAGCCGTCGCCACAGCTATCGCTAACGACCCTAATAATGCTGCTGCTATTACTGGTGCGGCAATCAAGGCTGCCGCTGCTGCCGGATCAACTGTATCTGCCGCTACCATTACTGGCGCGGCAATCACGGCTGCTATTGCTGCTGGGTCAACAGTATCTGCGGCTACCATAACTGCAGCGGCAATTACTGCAGCACCTAACGCTGCCGGCGTGATTACCTCTGCAGCTGTCACTGCTGCGCCTAACGCTGCTGCCGCCATTACTGGTGCTGCGATCACAGCCGCCTCGGCTGCCGGGTCAACAGTATCTGACGCTGCCATTACTTCTGCGGCGATCACTGCAGCCTCTGCTTCAGGATCAACAGCATCAACAAATGACATTGCAGCCACTGCTGCCCTTGCTGCCTCACCAGCAAATGTTGCAGCTGTTATATTCGCCGCAACTGGAGAAAGTACTGTTAGTAGCGTTGATCAAACAGCCGGTATTATTGTTGACGCTGCAGTCATTGCTGCAAATCAGCAATGTGCATCCACTGATCAATCATGTATTAGTAGTGTAATCGGTGAAGCCATCAGTACGTTAGCATCGTCAACAACTCTGGCTACAAGTATGCCGTCAGCATTAAAAGGGGCAATTGTAAGTGCAATTGGTGCAGAAATTGCACAGGGTAGTACGAATTCAGCTACGGGACAAGCTTTAGCAGCTCAGCAGACAAATAATAACAATATAACAATTAATTGTAATATTAATGTTGGTCCTTGTCCTGGTTGGACTTTTATTTGGAATTGGTGGAAAGCCTCCCCTAATTAGGTGTGAGGGCTATTGCTTATTCTGATTAATTTGAACACCTAACACATAGCGCATCGGTGTAAGCAAGTAGCCAAGTAAAACGGAATCGAGGAATTAAATTTGGATCATCCTCGATTTAGATGGTCAGAGGAGGCCTCAGCCTCCGTCTTCCCACAGAACCGTGCGTACTGATCCCTACACGGCTCCTCATGCAAGACATATTCATTGAGAAACGTCAAACCAATGAGCTAGCAAGTAGCCTCGATGAAGTAAAACGGAATCGAGGAATTAAGTTTCGATTAGCCTCGGTTCCACTACGTTAAATCGAGGCTATTTGCTATTATCTTAATATTGTTATCTGCTTGAAGAGTGGTATGGGGACAGAGCAAACTTAAATACGCTCCATATGCAGATCTTGGAACATCCATCTAATACTCTCATCCGTTTTTATTTCAGCCGATTCAATGTTATATGCTAGTATTTTGCAGAAATAACTTTGTTTTTACGCCAATGACTGATGATGAATTAAAAGAACTCGTTGCAAGCCTTGCGGTCAATAGCAAGCATTTACATGCTGCGCAAAAAGCAACTGATGAGCAAATGAAGCTCACTTTTGAGCAAATCAAGCAGAATGACAACATACTCACAGATAAACTGAATCGTATGGAAATTACCTTAGGCAATGTCACCCATAATTAAGGGGATGTAGCGGAAGAGTTTGATTTGGTTCATACCGAAAGCGGCGAGCATATCACTGTGATGTAAATTACGGTATGGTACTATAATATCCGTTGTCAACTGACCAACTGACTGTTAATTATGGGTGTTACAAAAGAAACTAATGTGTTTGATTTGATAGAGCGGATGTCTGCTTTAATTCGTTCTGAAGAAAGAAAAACAGGTAGCGAACTTGGTTTACAGTCGGTACATTTGCAAGTGCTTGATTATTTGTCACGATGTAATCGTTACAGTGATACCCCAGCGGCATTAACCAATTATTTAGGCATGACGCGTGGGACGGTTTCACAAACGGTTTTGTTGTTAGAGAAAAAGGGACTTATAAAAAAAAACATTGATTTGATAGATCGACGAAAGTTACATCTTACTCTACTCGATGAAGGCTGGGCTGTTTTGGAAGCATCGCGATCAAATGACTTATTTACCCGGGCAAATGCACTACTTGAAACTGATTGTAGTGATTATGAGCAGTGCTTTCTAAATGCATTAAAGGCATTGCAAAAAGCACATAAAGGTCAGTCATTTGGTCAGTGTAAAACCTGCAGTTACTTTAAGCAATCAGTACTGGGTTTTAGTTGTGGATTAACTAAAGAACCGCTAAGCGTTAGTGATAGCGAAAAAATATGCCAAGAGCATCATGTCAGATAGGTTTAGACCCTACTTTATAGGCTAATCTACATTTAATTTTAATTCGGAGGAAAAATGCAAGCAACAATCAAATGGGTTGATGGCGTCATGTTTGTCGGTGAAACGGGAAGTGGTCATACAGTGGTTATGGATGGGCCGCCTGATCATGGAGGACGCAATATGGGGCCTCGTCCTATGGAAATGATTCTAATAGGCTTGGGTGGATGTTCATCCTTCGATGTCGTGCAGATTTTACAAAAAGGCAGGAACGATATTGTTAGCTGCGTGACTGAGATAGCCGCTGAACGTGTTGACGCCGTACCGAGTGTGTTTACTAAAATTCATTTGCATTTCATTGTCAGTGGTAAAGGATTAAAAGAATCAGCTGTAGAGCGAGCGGTTAAATTGTCGGCTGAGAAATATTGTTCTGCTTCTATTATGTTGGGTAAAGCAGGGGTAGAGATTACTCACGACTTTGAAGTCATCGAGACTTAATGGCTATCCATTATTAATCACGATGTTCTGTTTTGGATTCAAGCTTATCAATAATTCTGATGTATTCACTCAGCTTGGGTCTATATAAGATCATCCCCAATGTAGATAATCCTGAAAATATATACAGAGTGTTATAACCATCACCCAGTATGAACAGCGTAAATCCAAAGATTTCGATGATTCCAATCAAACACAGGGAGACTAGAGACGTCAATCGATAGCGTTTTTTTGCAATCAATCGTGCGCTTGTCTCTGTAAATGGCATTGTTTCATTTAATCGCAGTTGGATGTGGCGAATCAAATTAGTCATAGGAAAGGCTACGATTGCAAGCAGATAGAGAACTGATCTAATAAATAATCGCTGAGTTTCTGCTATGGGGCTTTGTAGTTGTTCACCGAACCATAAACAGATGATAACTAGCGCAATTAAAAAGGCTATCATCAGACCCTGAATGATTCGAGGAATTAAAAGGTCATGAGTTAATCGATCAGTTTCTATTGGCTGTTGCATGTTGTTTCCAGATTGATTGGGCGCTTTATGATACCAAACCTGATGATTCAGGCTGTTTTCTTTTAAGAATAATTATAAACGATTAGGATGTATTGTTGTTTTGGGGGTAGTCGGTTTTAAATATTGCATTTAAAAGTGCTTTGCTTACAATGCATGCAAAATAACTATAATGACTCTATTTTTTAAGGAAATCTTATGTTGATTCTTGGTGTAGATATTGGAGGTTCTGGTATTAAAGGTGCGATTGTTGATACTGCGAATGGTTCTTTGGTTACAGAACGTTATCGTATTGAGACTCCGCAACCGGCAACACCTACTTCAGTTGCCTTTGTTCTGACAGAAATGGTTAAACATTTTGGCTGGACTGGGTTAGTGGGTTGTGGTTTTCCTGCAGCCATTCAACACGGTGTTGCGCGAACTGCTTCCAATATATCACCTCTTTTTATTGATACTAATATTAATCAACTATTCTCTGAAGCGACGCAATGTCCCTGTTTTTGTCTTAACGATGCCGATGCGGCAGGTTTGGCAGAAATGCATTTCGGTGAGGGTGTAGGTCAAACCGGTGTTGTTTTACTTGTCACCGTTGGAACGGGATTAGGTACGGTTTTATTTACCGATGGAAATTTATTACCCAATACTGAGTTAGGGCATTTATATTTAAAAAACGGAAAAAAAGCCGAACATTATGCATCCGATTTAGTTCGTCAAACAAAAGGCTTAGGTTGGAAGCGATGGGGTAAACGCTTTAATAAGTATCTGACTCAAATGGAAGCTTTATTTTGGCCCGATTTGATTGTTATTGGCGGTGGTACCAGTAAACATTTCGACAAGTTCAATGCGCAATTAACAGTAGAAGCGCCTGTTAAACCAGCAGCGTTCTTAAATCAGGCCGGCATAGTCGGTGCAGCCTTATATGCAAAATTAAATGCCGATCGGATGGGTTGATTGATGACTATGTTACACAAC
>Ga0194063_10000971_pt1 | contig 19572 bp, 19 predicted proteins | sample SepL3720m_MetaG_FD_155459 | JGI IMG/M metagenome (GOLD analysis project Ga0194063, IMG submission 155459) | Anoxic zone freshwater microbial communities from boreal shield lake in IISD Experimental Lakes Area, Ontario, Canada - Sep2016-L373-20m | ecosystem: Environmental > Aquatic > Freshwater... | reverse complement strand
ATCATTATTGAAAAAATAGAAAGGTAAGTCAACAAAGAATTGATATGGATAGAAAGCCTTGAAAATGATAAACTCTGAATTGAATTCAGAACAAATACAAATAATGCTCAAATGGAATTCTCAAGTAAAACTTATTCTTGCAGATGTAGATGAAACTATTACTGATGTATATACAGATGCAGTTCCGGAGATGATTGTAGAGCTAGAAAAACTATTACGGGAGGGCAAAGTTCTTTTTCTTGCTTCTGGTGGCGGTTTGGAAAGTATTTTGGACCGTGTTGTGTTAAAAATAAATAAATCATTACGAAAACAAATAATTATTGCTCATTGTGCTGGAGCAGAAGTATATGGTCTTGATGATAGTGGGAATTTGAAAAAGCTATATTTCAGCCTCTATGATCAAGTAATGACTGCAGGGCAGAAAACAAACTGGCGAAAGCTTACAACTGCATTGATAGAAAGAATGCAGTTGAAAATTTTTCCAGCAATGGCGGTAAAAAAATTCAAAACAATCAGTCATGAAGATCCCTTAGCAATAATTCTGTCAGATCGTGGTCCTCAAATAACTTTAGAATTTATAAATGCCTACAATTTACAATTAGCTGATTTACAAAAAATTCCTTATGAAATCCCTTATGTAGCTGGAAAATATGACCTGCGCCATAAAGCGTTGGAGATAATTCAAGAATTGTTGGTAATATATTCGGTTCCAATTGATGTAAAATTTGGTGGAGAATTTGCGCTAGATATGAGATTGAAAGGTGTTTCCAAGGAGGTAGCCATTAGAAAAGTGCTTGCTGATTCGAAAATTCTCAAAAATCTAGGGCTGACAACTACAGATGTCAATAATCCGGAAATGCTTGAAATTTGGGGAGATAAATTTTCGTTGCCACATGGATCAGATTTTGATATGTCCCTAGCTGTCCATTCTCAAGTACGCTCAATTGATTTCAGAATTGAGGATCCATTGACCTTTGAGAAAGGATATAATATTCAGCTCTGGGATGGTCAGAAACACCTGCATGAAGGCTTACTTGAATATTTACAATCACGAAAATAATTTGTTAACCCGTTAATTTGTTAATATTTAATTTTTAATCTTATTTTTTACCTATTAGCTATTTTTCACCCATGTCAAAAAAAATTCTTGTTGCAGTAGCTTGGCCCTATGTCAATGGTGATATCCATTTAGGACATTTAGCTGGTTATTTACTTCCCGCAGATATTTTTGCCAGATACCAAAGACTTTGTGGTAATGATGTACTGATGGTTTCGGGCTCTGATTGTCATGGGACACCGATTACAGTAGAGGCTGATAAAAAGAGATTATCACCAGCAGAAGTGGTGGAAGAATATCATCAGAAAGATTTGGAATTATTTAAGGCAATAAAACTTGATTACAATTTATATACTAAGACAACTACCGAGAATCATAAAAGAGTAGTGCAGGAAATTTTTTTAGATTTACTTAAGGCTGGATATATTGTAAAAGACACAATGCAACAATATTATTCTGCAGAGGATCAAGCGTTTTTACCAGATCGTTATGTTGAAGGTACTTGTCCGCATTGTCAGGCGAAAGAGCAACGCAGTGATCAATGCGAATCATGTGGCAGATGGCTTAAGGATGGTGAGTTGATTAACCCTTATAGTAAGCTTACAAAAAATAAAGTAGCACTAAAAGCCACAGAACATTATTTTTTGGATCTTGCCAGTTTGGTACCACAATTGCAAAAATTTGTTTCGGAAAGCAAAGGCAGATGGCGGGATTGGGTATATAAGGAAACAGATGGCTGGCTGAAAGAAGGACTACAGAAACGGGCAATTACTCGGGATATGGACTGGGCGATTGATTTGCCAATTGATGAAATTATGAAACTGGAACCTGAAAAGCAGCTTAAAGATTTCCAGGGAAAGAAGATTTATGTCTGGTTTGAAGCAGTGGTTGGTTACTTATCAGCACCACAAGAATGGGTGACGTTAGATGCAGCGAAATCTGGCATTATCTGGAAAAAAAATCCTGGCCAAAGTGATAAATGGCAGAATTGGTGGCTTAATCCTGAAAGTGAACATTATTATTTTATGGGTCAGGATAATTTGGTCTTTCACACCTTGATGTGGCCGGCTCAACTGATTGGCAGCGGTCGGGGATACATTTTACCTCATAATGTGTTTGTAAACAAATTTATGAATTATGATGGTAAAAAGTTTTCCAAAAGTAGAAACTGGACAATTGATTCCATGAAGATGGTTAAAAAATATGGAGTAGATGCGACACGGTATTACATCGCTGCGAATTTGCCTGAAAATAAGGAGGGAAACTTCACTTGGGAAGGATTTGTAGCTGCTGTGAATAATGAGTTGGTAGCCAATCTGGGAAATTTTGTAAACCGTACATTGAAGTTCTTCGAAGTGAATTTCTATGGCGAATTAATTGCAGAAAATACTGCAAGACTTCCGGAAATTAAAATTGAAAGTTCCAAAGCATTCACAGAAAGTGGAGAATTGATTGAGAAAGGTAGTTTTGTAGCAGCACTTGAGGTTATTATGCGTTATGCAGCTTTTGCCAATAAGTATTTCAATGATCAACAAATTTGGACTGTAATTAAAAAAGATCGAAAACAGGCAGAAAAGATAATGTTTGATTTGTTAAATATTATTTATGATTTAGCAATTATTATTTGTCCATTTCTACCAGAATCAGCTACTAGAATTGCGACAATGTTGGGGATTTGTGAAAACCTAGAAGAGATTGATCGGAATCATTGGCAATCAGAGACTTTACAACAATTCAAGTTGCAACAACCAGTAGAAATTCTCATTCAGAAATTAGATGCCAAGGTGGTATTGCAGGAAAAAGAGGATTAAGTTAAGATGATTTAATAGCTTTATTTTACATAAATGACGAATATGAGATTTCATCGGAGAACCTCATTGATATTGTTAGTGGTAACTTTTTTAGTTGGTCTATCGACAATATTTATCGCTTATCAGTTGCAAAAACGGGGTTTAATTTCTCCTGAAGATTTTCAAGCAGGTGGAGGTAATGGCGCATGTTGTGTACCGAGTAACCCGAGTGGAGGGTGTGTAACAGGCTGGAAATGTATAAAACAGGCTTGTACTGAGGAAGCTATCGGACAAAATGGTGTAGAATGTCCTGCTGGAAGCGGAAAACATTGTAAATCTGGTATGACTTGTAGTGGAAGTCAATGCAAAAGTGCATATACTTGTGTAAAGGATACAGGAGGCGGTGGTGGAGGTGATTGTGCCAGCACAATCTGTGAATGGCCACAAGTCGTGATAAGCGGTAGATGTAATAACAGCGTTCCTGTATGTCACTGTGCAAGATGCAATGGTATCAGTGGTTGTAGTAATCCGAGTGTTAATTTTACCGGCTGTAGCGGAAATCCTCCGACATGTAATCCCGGTGGATGTCCTGCCGGATATGTAAGCTGCGGTACTACCGTCGATCATGAAAGTGTAGCTGGATGTACAAAAACTGCTACAAAATGTAAAGTAAACCATCCTGATTGTAATAATCCAAGTTATGTTTATCGATATTGTAAGCCATCTGTAGTGAATTCACCTACACCGACTACTCCGGTAGTCAATACACCAACACAGACAGTGACTCCTACACCTACTACACCAGTGGTGAATACACCGACACGCACTGTGACACCGACACCTACTACACCAGTGGTAAACACCCCTACCCGAACATTGACGCCAACACCGACTACACCTGTCGTGAATACACCGACACGGACAAATACTCCTACTCCTACACCGACAGGAACTAGAGCTCCGACACCGACACCGACACAGCCAGGGAGCCTTACCGCTACTCCTTCAAGAAATTTACCTCATACGGCAATTACTACATCTGATCAGCTGGATCGTGTTATTGTCGGGATGATTCTGGTAATTGGAGGGTTTGCTATCTACTGGATGGGGTTTAATAGAAAAATTGAGGAGATCTATTGGAAATATCTTGGTAAAAAATTAACTAGAACCATTCGTAGTAAAGTATTAGGGAAAGAGATGGAAGTATTTATCGAAAAGATGATGGAAAAACTTGGTAGAAAGAAGGAGAGATAAATAAGTATCAAGTATCAGGTATTAAGTATCAGGTATTAAGTATCAAGTATCAGGTAGCATGTATGAAAATTTTTAATGTCAAATCACTTTTTGATTCGCATTGTCATCTTAATGATGTGGCTTTTGACTTAGATCGGGAAAATGTTGTTAATGCTACAATTTCAAAGAGTGTGAATGCAATTATTGATGTTGCAGTTGATTTGCAATCAGCACAAAAAGCGATTTCTAACTCTTTGGCTTTTCCTGAACTTGTTTGGGCTACAGTGGGAATTCATCCTGAGACATTGATCCCGGGATCAGAATTATTTATGGGTAAGGTAACTAAACTAAATTTACAAGAAAAAATTTCTCAAATTAGTGATTTGATTACTGCAAATCAGAATCAGGTAGTGATGATTGGTGAGTGTGGTATCGATCTTTTTTGGCTTCGAAAAAATAATTGTTCCAATGATATTTATAGCACAAGTCGTACCTTGCAAATTAATCTTTTTGAACAACATTTGCAATTGGCGGAACTATTTCATCTCCCTTTATCAATTCATGCGCGTGATGATGATGATTTATGTTTCGATATTTTACATGATTATCAAGGTAGAGTAGAAGCTGTATTTCATAGTTTCACCGGTGATTATCAGGCAGCAAAAGACATTTTAGATCTGGGTTATAAAATTGGCATTAATGGGATAATTACTTTTAATTCAGCTCAGCAGATTAGAGAAGCGATTAAAAGTATTATCGGCACCAAGATACAAACTCCAGAGCAACTTTATCAAAAAGGGATTTTGTTAGAAACTGATGCCCCTTTACTTAGTTTTGGACAAAATCGTGGCAAGCGCAATGTACCAGAGGCAATTCTGGAATTATTCCAATTTATTAGTAATTTATTTAATTTGCATAATTAATAATGAAAAAAATAATTTCTAAAAAAGTCTTTATTATCATTTTTTCAATTTTAGTCATTGTTGCATTGTTGTTTACTGCAATACTTTATTATATTTACAAACAAAGTCATCGCCAATGGGATACCACCAAAATAATTACTGTACAAAGTGAAAAACCTGAGGAAACTTTTTATATAATTTATAGTTTATGTGATGCCCAATCGATTGGTAATGGATTATTAGCTTCAGATTGTGATAAAGCTACTAATGACCGTAATCAGGTAATTATTTATCTCGATAAAAAATTGTTTATTGCCGAATATAAATTGCAAATTACCAAGGCTTTAAAAAATACCAATGCTTATTCGGAGAGCAAAGTTAATTTTTATTTAGAACCAATTCAAGCGATCAAAACAAAGGATGTTGATATTAAATCACTACCAATTGAGCTTAAAAAAGCGGATGATAGCGCCCAACTTAACTTTTTGTATTTAACCGATGATGTTGTAGCAAGTGCTTTGCAAAAAGGAAATATGAGCATCTATGATTTGGTCAACGAAGAATTTCTCATGAACATTCAGTTTCGTGATATTGGTTTTGAATGTGGCAGTCTCTGTGGGCGCGGTGTGAAATATTATATTATTGAGGGTGATCGGGCATTTTTAGTAAGCAAATGGATTAGTTAAATTTCATCCGTAGGGTCCAAAAAATTTTGGACCCTACGGTAGTATCGATTTATTTAATCTTCCACTTGCAGTACATGATACTTTCCGCTTCCTGCTCTGATTTTGGTAGTGCTTGCCAGATTTTTTCTGTAATAAAAGGAGCAAAGGGATGTAACATTTTTAAATAGGCATTCATACAGAAATATAATATGGCTTGAGCTGCTTTCCTTGATTGCTGAGCTGCTTCATCCTGATTAATCGGATTGCCTTCACGGTCTTTGGTATAGAGACGGGATTTGACTTTTTCGATGTAGATATCAGCAAAGGTATGCCAGAAAGAATCGTATAATTCCTGAGCAGCAATTCCGAACTGGAAACTGTCCATGCGACGGGTGGTGTCCTGGTGAAGTTGCTGAATATGGTTATACATTTCCTGATCAGCAGGAAGTAAGTTGGGTAGTTGGTAGCTCGTAGCTCGTAGCTGAGATTCGAGATTCGAGATTCGCAATTCGAAGTCTTCCAGATTCATGAGAATAAATTTCCCGGCATTCCAGAGTTTGTTGCAGAAATTACGGTTGTTGGCGATTTTTTCTTCATATAGTCGGTAATTTTGACCAACAGAATTTCCCAGGATAAAACTGAGGCGGAGGGCATCTGTCCCGTATTTCTGCATCATTTCAAAGGGGTCAATCCCATTTCCTTTAGATTTACTCATTTTAACGCCATTTTTATCAAGCACTAGTCCATGGAGGTAGACATCTTTGAAAGGAGCTATTTTTTCACCTGGTTGTTGATCCCAGGGTTTGCCGTTTGACTTCTGTAGTTCTTTGGCAGCGCGGTAAGGATTGAGTAACATCATTCTAGTCACCCAGAAAAGCAAGATATCCCAACCTGTTTCCATTACTTGGGTCGGGTAGAAGTCCTGATAGTCATTGACACCACTTGCTTTGAGCGTCAAATATGGCCATTGACCGGAAGAAAACCAGGTGTCGAGGACGTCGGAATCTTGATTCCAGATCGGTGACCGGTTATCGGTGACCGGTAATCGGAAGGGAAAGGAATTGATCTCGAGATTGTTGATTTCGTGGGCGCGACTTGCGGCGGGAGTTTCGCCACCAAGTTCTCTTTTAAATACCCGAATTACACCGGAATGGGTAACAATGAGTATTTTTTTGTGGGCATATTTTTGTTTAATGTCAGCGATGAATTCTTGGACACGGGATTCAACTTCTTGGATGCTTTCTCCTCCCGGAATAGTTTCCTGGTAGTTGGCGTCGTTGGCTGAGGTGAATTCAGGATATTTTAGCTCAGCTTCCTGCCAGAGTAGTCCTTCTAAAATGCCGAAGTTACGTTCTTTCAGTCGATCATCAGTAATTACTTCCAAGCCAAGCTCTTTGGCAATGATTGTCGCGGTAGTATAGGTTCTTTTTAACGGTGAACTGATAATTAAATCATAGCCGGTATTTTCAGACTTTAGTTTTTTAGCCAATAATCCAGTCTGAGTGACACCATTGGCATTGATTTGAGAATCATTTTGACCTGAAATTCTGCCAATATGATTATTATCTGTTTCCGCATGGCGAATCACGTCAAGAGTTTCGCTTTGAGAATTGGGATTATCGAGTCCCACATAGAGCAGATCTTGATAATCTGAGTTTTCTGAAATGGTTTTACCGGCAATTTTTTCGCGAACTACACCATTTTCATCAATAAATTGTTCATGAGTGCCTTTGTACCAAACTGGAATCCGATAACCCCACCAGAGTTGTCTGGTGATACACCAGTCTTCCGGCGTATTCATCCAGTCAAAATAAGTTTTCTTTTTGCCTTCAGGCATAATTTCAGTAAAACCTTGTTCGACAAGTTCTTTTGCTTTGGCTTTCAAGGGTTTAGTATCGACAAACCACTGATGAGAAACTAGTGGCTCGATTGGATGTTTGCAACGTTCACAGATTCTGATGCGGTTTTCATATGCAGTATCAATGGAAATCAGCATCCCGGCAGTTTTCATATCTTCAAGCATTGTCTTTCTAGCTTCATCGGCTTTCATGCCATTATATTTACCAGCCAAATGGTTCATGGTACCATCGAAATTGATTACTTGTTTCTCCGGCATACATTCAGTTTGATGACGTTTAGCAATATCCCAGTCTTCCATGGCATGAGCAGGAGTAATTTTGAGTGATCCTGTTCCAAATTCAGAATCCACTGCTTGATCGCCAATAATATTTAGTTTTGTTGTACTTGTAATAGTTCGAACTGCAAAGCTTTTACCGAGGAATTCCTGATAACGCCAGTCATCAGGATCCACTGCAATAGCTGTATCGCCAAAGATCGTTTCCGGTCGGACAGTTCCGATGATAAAGCCATTATTGTAAAATTTATCTTCAGGATAGTCAGCAAATTTAATGATATGTACTCCGGCAAAATGCTTACAATAATGCAGGAAAAGTTTTTCTAGTTCATCCTGCAACTCGTTAAGATTTTTTTCAGGATTAATTACAATTAATTTGTAATCTTTATCGAAACGCATCATGATCGCTTCAGCTTTTCCAGTTACCTTATCACCCTTTTTGAGATTATCAAATCCCAAAATCCAGGCATCTAGATCTTCACCATCATTGGGATTTTTTTCACCAGCAATATAGCCATAATAATCAAAGGGCCATTGATATTCTTCACCATTTTTTGTGGTGAATTTATCTCCTTTGCTTCTTTCGACAGTAACTTCAATTTCTTTTCCGGCAAATTTATTTTTTAGGCTAACTGCATATGGTTCGGCATCGATTAAACCATATTTAAAATAGATAAATGGGCTTTGACTGTCTTTAAATTCAGTGTCAATATCCGCAAGAGCAGAGGAACAGCGGGGACACCAGTTAATGATTCGCTTCCCACGATAAATCAGACCATCTTCGTACATCAGGATAAAGGCCTTCAGTACTTCATCGACAATTTTTGGATCCAGTGTAAATAATTCTCTCTCAAAATCTGCTGATAAGCCGATTTTTTTCTCCTGATTACGCGCTGTAGCAGAATTGTCCATACAGAATTTATAGCAGGCTTTATAGAAAGTTTCTCTCCCTAAGTCTTTTTTACTTTTACCTTTTTTCGCCAGTTCCTTTTCAAAAACAACTTCTGTCTGAATACCAGCATGATCTTTGCCAGGTAGTAGCAATACTTTTTTACCTAACATTCTCTGATATCTACCCATTAGATCCTGGTAAGCATAACCGGACATGTGTCCGAGATGAAGGTTGCCATTGGCATTGGGTGGGGGCAGGGTAATCATGAAACTTTCCCGCTCAGGCAGGTGAGCGCTCGAAAGTTCTCGATCGCTTGTGTATTCCGGAGCGTAAAAATTATGATCCAGCCAAAATTTCAGCATCTCTGCTTCAGTTTCGGATGGTTTGTAGGGTCCTTTGGGGAGCATAATAAAATCATAAAAGATAAAAGATAGAAGTTAAAAGATAAAAGAATAATACCTTAATAATTATTGACTTTTAACTATTAGCTTTTAGCTATTAACTTTTTCCACAAAAAATCCCCACACAACTATCAATCTTGATAATCATATAGGGACCTAGTAAATCGGTGGTTCCACCCTAATTCCAATTAAATTTAATTAACTGGCTCTTGAATAGCGATAACGGGCTGCCCGGAAGAATTAGCATTAAGGATTTTCTTCAGCTCCTGCGGTGACGTCTTTCGCAGTCTAGTGCTTTTAGTTATTAAATTGTGCTTGAATTATAACACAATCAGAAAAATGCAGTGGTAAAGAATTAGTCTTTCCTGAAATAAAAAACATGCCAGTCACCTGTTGTTGATTGGGCATTGGTGTATTTAATTAATTGGAAATTATTTTTGTCAGCAAGTGCCAGGATTTGTTCTTTTGAATAATAGTAGAATGTCAGTGGTAAATTTCGAAATTCAGCAGTTCTGACAACTTTTTTTCCCTGGCCATTTTTTACACAGATGAATAATATTCCATTCTTTTTGAGAAGCGTATAAAAATCCTGGATTACTTTGGCGACTTGATCAAAATCTAAATGTACTAATGAACTCATGGCCCAGATCGCATTAAAGGAATTTGGCTTGAAAGATAAAGCATTGAGGTCAGCTATTTCAAATAGCGCTTTAGGTGCATATTTTCGAGCAGCAGTAATCATGTTTTCACTCAGATCAATTCCTGTTACTTGAAATCCATTTTCGGTAAAAACCTTACTATCGCGTCCAAATCCACATCCTGCATCCAAAATGTGAGCTGACGGTTGCAATAGCCCCATAAATTCTTCAAGTAAATGCGAAAAACCTTTACTAGATACTCTTGCCTTAAAATATTCTGCAGTAATTTTATTATATGTATCAATTGTCTGATCTTCCATTGGTAAATGTGAAAATATGTTGAAATTATAGCATGGAGAAAAATCAAAAGTATGAAACCTACAATCTAAAAAGAATTTTTAATAAGGTGTCTTAAGTCACATTTGGTATTAAATCGTAGTAGGGTCAACTTTTTTATGCTCAGGACAGCAGTAAAATGCTCGGCTCATAATTTTTTGAATTTTGGCATTTGAAGCAGTACAAAAGTTATTACTTAAAAACGGACAGGCATATGTAGTTTGAGTTGGTTGGCCGAGTGCATTATCACAGCGATTATCTTGTTTTAATTTACAGTGAATCTTCATATATTAAATATATCACATTACTTTTCTGCCTAGCAAGAAAAAATGAATACTTGTGATATATCAAATTCAAAGCTTTGTATAATGAAGAATAATAAAACGAAAATGTCCGGATTTAAGAATTTTTTAAGAATTTGATGCGAGAATGGAAAAGTAGCAAGTAGCAAGTATCATGACAAAATTAATCAATTTCATTCTTGATTTTCTTTTTCCGAAGTTCTGTGAATTTTGCGGGATAAAAGGCAGTTATATTTGTTTGGAATGCGAAAAGACTAAGTTTGAATATTATCAGGAGCATGAATGTCATGTTTGTCGTAAAAGATGTGGCGAAGGATATGTACACAAATCTTGTACATCGAAAACGGATTTGGATGGTGCTTTCTATCAATTGAAATATACTGCAAACGTAAAGCGTATTCTACAGCAGTTTAAATTCAATTTTTATTCTTCCTATGTAGAAGACATTGCCCGGGTTTTAAACCGGAAATTCATAAAGCTTTCTCTACAATTTGATTTACTGGTAGCTATTCCTTTGCATCGTAAAAGGTCATGGGAGCGTGGCTTTAATCAATCGGAATTATTGATTAAAGCCCTTGGATATCAGGCGAGTAAATGTTTGATTCGGATTCGTAATACACCTTGTCAATCAAACTTGAAAAGAGAAGAGCGCCTAATTAATTTGAAAAATGCTTTTAAAATCTCTGAAAATGTCAGAGGAAAATCCATACTATTGGTTGATGATGTGATTACGACCGGTAGTACTTTGGAAGAATGTGCAGCGGTTTTAAAATTGCATGGAGCTAGAGCAGTATATGGATTGTGCTGGGCAAGGGGAGAGTAATTAAAATTTGAACATTTGTACCATAAAAGGTACAATTTTTACTATATTGTATGAATCTAAAGCAAGATATCCAAGTTGATCCAAATGCAGCAAAAGAGATTTTAAGATTTCCAATTGAAGTCAAGAAAGAATTGATGGTGATATTACATATATTGGCAATAGATGGGCATTTGCAGCAGCCATATGCAAAAAAACTTACGCTTTCATTATTTGAAATTAGAATTAAAGTCAAAGGACAGTGGAGGGTAATATATGCATATTTAGCTGATAGATGTATTATCATTTTATCTGCTTTTAAAAAGAAAACACAAAGAACTCCAAGTACAAATTTGCAACTTGCAAAAAAGAGATTATTTAGATATTTATAAAAAATTTATGATGAATAAAAATAATTATCAAATTCCGACCATTCAAACCCAAGAATCGATTCGTAAGAACACACTCTCTCTTAGTCAGATGATGGATGATTTCTCAGATTCTGATCAAATAGATATTTTAGAGCAGGTGAGATATTATGAATTAAAATTATTGTTGCGAGATACACGTAAAAAAGAAGGAATGACTCAACAAAAATTAGCTGACTTATTAAATATTCCACGCACTACCATCGCAAAAATTGAGTCTGGCCAAAGAAATGTAACGGTATTAACATTAATGAAGATCGCCAAAGTGATGGAGAAAAAATTAATAATTGAACTGAGATGAATTATCTCTGAAAGTACTTCTAAGAAAGCAAGAAACCATTATTCCATCTCTAGTCTTGGGTGCCAGGTAGTATCAAGTTTGAGTATTTCATCCGGAGTGTATTTTACTTGTAGATATTTTCCATCCAGTTCGTAAACAGTAAACTGGTAATCAGTAATTATCGGAAATAAGGTAGGGAAGAAGCTGCATTGGTTTTCATTACCTAGAAGTATTGAGAGCTTTTTCAGTTTAGCTGGTTCATCCTCCAGAGCATCAATTAATGCATCCAACATGAGCTGACTACAGGTTTTTTTAGATGGGTTATATAAAGCTTGAGCTGGAGGATTAAGCATAGTTTTTAAATTTGTCTTAATTTGTGGTTTATGGTATTTGAGATAAAATAAATGTCCTAATACATTTGTAATACTGTATTTTATTCCTTTATCCTGAAACTCAAGGAGTTTTTGAATGTATTTTATTTGAATTTTTTTATTAAAAATTGTTTTTTGATAGCGATAAATATGGACGTATGGTCCCAATTCCTTGATTAGTTCTACAAAAGGGCTGACGATAATATTTTTGAAAGCGATAGTCTGAATCACCTTTTTCCTAGCTAAATATGATGCTGAATGAGCGATAAATGTACCTACAGGAAAGTATGTCAGTGTGCGTAACACATCGTTTATATTTAAACGGGTTAATAATACGTCACCCGGTTGAATTATTTTGTCAAAATTTTTAATTTTATTTGAGAGAACTTGCATGTTTGAAATATATTTCTTCCAAAAAATGAGTAATTTCTATAGCGGATAGATTTTTTGTTGGGTAAATTGGTTTTTCAATGATGAGTTTTACAATACCGCGCTTCTTAGGTCGATATTTTTGTGAAAAACTGCGATTATCATCATCATCACGGACTGGCCAAATTGTGTCATAACCTTCCAAATAGATTGGAAGAATCGGTTTGGAAAGCTCTTTAGCAATATAGCCAATTCCGAAGTTAAATTTATTATGAAAACTATCTGTTTGTAATCTACCTTGAGGAGAGTAAAGCATATAATAGCCTTGTTCAAAGAGATCAGAAGAAAATTTCAGAATTTTAATTAATTTTTCAGCTTTCTCGTAAAGCGGGATTCCGCCACCAATGACTTCAAGTGCCTTGCCAATGATTTTCAAATTAAGATTGTTACTAGTCCAATGAGTTTCTTTAGACAGTAAAAAACATTTTTTTAAACCAAATTGGTTTAGAGCTCGGAGTACACAAATACCATCAAGATAACCACAATGATTAAATGAGGCAATAAAACCTTTGGAAGTATCAATTGTTTTAAAATTTTCTATTCCAGAAACTTCAAGTTTGGCATAATGTCCATGTAACGGGAAAATGATATTTTTTCTGATAGTTGATGTAAATGCTGTTCCTACTTTGCTAAACTGCCATTTTGGAATATATACTTTTTCTGTGACAGCCTGATTATTTTCAAGATATTTTTGCAGATCAGCGACAGTTGTCTTTGAGGTAATGATTGTCTCCGGGATTACTACCCCCAAATATTCTTCAATTTGGGCTACCAATTCTACTCTGGTTAAAGAGTCTAAATTGAGATCTTCAGAAAGGATATCTTCATTAGCAATAAATTCTTTTTTTAAACCTGATAAATTTGCAAGAATATCGAAAACGTTAACAATTGCAGTTTGTTCCTGATAATGTTCTGAGATAATCTGATTGTTTTCGATTTGCAGCGATGCTACTTTCCTCCGGTTTGTCTTCAGGGTATTGGTTCTGGGGAAATCATCCTCTGGCCATAAAGCATAATTACGGATTTGCTGTTTAGATTCTAAATTTTGATTGATTTCAGAAATAATGGTATCAAGGTTTTTGGTTGTATGAGATTCGAGAATCAAATATGAAAAGATTTGTGGTTTACCTTGAATTTCTTTTTCCAGCACGCAAGAATATTTTACATCCTGATGCTGGTCAATTTTATTCTCTAAGTCTTCGACATAAATTTTTTCTCCACTAGCCAGGACAATTTTAAAAGTACTACGACCAGAGATAGTAAAAAAACCATTATTATCAATTTTTCCAATATCTCCAGTATAATAACCGTTGGTTTTGAATGCTGCTGCTGTTTTTTCGGGATTTTCGAAATAACCTTGACTGACGGACTTACTTGTAATTATTATTTCGTTTTCTGGTGAAAGAGTAATATTTACTCCGGTGATCGGTTTACCTGCTGAACCAAAACGGTAATGTTTTCGGAGATTGAGAGTAGCTACTGCTGTAACTTCAGTAGCACCATAGCCTTCCATAATTTCAAAGCCTAAATTATTCCAAATTTCGGCGATTTTTGTATTGAGTGCAGCACCACCAGTTCCTATAAAGGCCAGATTATTACCAAAAGTTTGGTGTACTTCTTGGAAGATTTTTCTTCGTAAAAACTTTGGGAGATATTTGGCAATTTTCAGACCTTTTTCTAATTTGCTTAATTTACCTTGTTCTGTAGCTTTTTGACGAATTCTTTGCCAAAATAAAGTGAAAAGTTGTGGTACAAAAACAAGGTATGATGGATTGAATTCATTCATAGCTTCAGCGAGCTTGAAACTATTAATTCTAGGAAGATAAATAATTTTACCACCCCGGTAAAGAACTGTATAAAGACCAATAAGCTGCTCTAACATGTGGCTTAGTGGCAGAATAGAAATTGTTTGATATATTTTTAATTTGGGAATTTCTTTATTCACAGCTTGTAAATTTTCTAAGATGTTTCTGTGTGTAAGTATCACGCCCTTAGGTTCTCCGGTAGTACCAGAAGTATAAACTAATTCAGCAATTTGATCAGGATTTGAATTTGGTTCGTATGGTTTTCCGGTTGTCAATTCATCAAAAAGATCTTCAATAATGAAAATATTTTTTACCTGGAGTTTGAGAAAATCATATCTGAGATATTTTGAAACAAAGGCTATTTGAATCTTGGTTTGGGTAATAATTTTTGTAATAGTTTCATCACTATTTCGGTAATCAACTGGTACAGCAATTCGAGATGTATCAAACATACTCAATAGTAGAAGGGCATATTCAGGTGAATTCATCCCCCAGATTAAAACCTTGTCGTTTTTCTCGGTATTTTCTGCCAGGTATTTTGCATAAATACTTTGAATTAGACCAGGTATTTCTTGATAGGTTACTTTACTATTGGTAATTTTGCGACGGATTTCAAAGCTGGTTTTTGAAGAGAATCGATCTGAGGCAAAAGTAATTAAATCATGAAAAATCTGCATTATGAAAGCGCAATTTAATAATTAATAAAGCCAAGTTTTTTTGCTTCTAGATAAGAATATACTGGACTTAAACAATAATTGTTATCTTCGGCTACCCATTCAGCTAATGTTTTTTGAGCGATAATATTTTGGATCAGACTAATCACTGTTTCAGAAGTAGAAAAGTTATGTTGACTATAATCAGTTAGTTTATTTGTGGTACAAAAATCATACCAAAATGCGGGTTCTAGAGCTGCTAAAACCATATAGCGATCATCTTTGGTTTTGTAGATATGGTAACAGGCATATTTGCCCCAAAGAGGCATTTCGTTTGGAGCAATATTATGTTCTAATTTAGCTTCTGCTGGTGCAGTTAGCGTAAAAAGATGCTGCATTGCCTGTAACATGGAAATATCTAGCCAGGTTGCTTTTCCGGTGATTTTTGTTGCTAAAATTTTATTTACAGCTTGATAACTTGTAATCACATCAGCAATTTGTACCGGTGGCAAAGGCATCTCTTCAGAATAGCGGGATTGATAGTCCAGATAACCACTGACTGCAAGAATATTTATATCATGTGCTGCCTTTTTACTTAACGGGTGTTCGTAGCCATAACCGGTAATGGAACAGTAAATCAGATTGGGATTGATTTTAATTAAATCCTGGTAGCCTAAACCCATTTTATCCAGAAAATGCGGACGAAAATTTTCGATAATGGCATCAGCGGAGCGAACTTCTTCAAGAATTTGTGCTTTACCTTGGTCACTGCGGAGGTCCAGACGAATTAATTTTTTATTTTTATTCAATTCCTGATAAATGACACTAATACCATTTTCAGTAGGTTGTAAATTTCGGAGTAAATCAAAATTGGCATCATGTTCAATTTTGATAATTTCTGATCCCAGTTCGCCGAGAATACTGGCTGCAAGAGGACCTGGTAACAGGCTGGATAGATCGATTATTTTCATATTTTGTCATTGAATAGTGAATATTATGCATACTAATTTGTGGAAAATCAACGTTTTGTTATTTTTTGATGGTGCTAAAGTAGATAATTTAAATAATAATTTCGTCAAGCAGACTGTAGGATAAAGTGCCTCAGATGTAAAAATATTTATTATAAAAATCTCCGGGGCGTTGGCACGCCCACCCCCAAGTTCATTATAGAACTTTTTATTAAGACTTTCATTGTGATGTAACACAAATTTCAACTTAATCTTGATTTAATATTGTTGCACAGAAATGAAGTCATAAATGCTATATGGTTTTGTTTGGTATAATACCGGTCTTAGTTCGATTTTGTGAATTTGTAATGAATATCAATCAAACTGATGTGCTATTAATTGTGAATTTCACTTTTTTGACAAACTATCTTTTTAATCCGATAATAAAAGTATCCTTTTGTAATTTCGCATTAATTATTTAATATTTCTTTATCATGTGCACAACCTTCGCCAAAAAAATCGACAATACTTGGTATCTCGGTAAGACTCGCGATCCTGTTAGTTGGATGCGTTGGGATGATGAGATTAAATTGTTTGCAGAGGCAGGGGATAAATTCAGGAAATTGCTTGTGCAAAATCCCAATCCTAAAGAGGATGGTTATTATGGAGGTATTAATGAAAAGGGTGTTGCTATAGTTGCTACCTATGTTAAAACAGCTGAAGAACAGGTTTCTTATATTCGACGTCCATACGTAAGATTAATTTTGGATGCTGCAACTGCCGAAGAAGCAGTGGAAATTATTAAAAAATTTAATCCTTTAATCGGTGGCAATATGTTTGTGGCTGATAAAAAGAAGTGTTTCGGTATTGAAGGTGGCTCTAAAAGTATTTATGTGGAGGAAATTAAAGATCAGGCAGTGAAAACTAATCATTTTCTGCATTTGGATGAAGTTAATCTTAATTTTTCCAGATTACCTAAGTTTAAGGACTGGACTGAGGCTCATTTTGATCGGGCAACGGAATTACTTGGTGCAGCAAAAAGTCTGGAAGGTTTAGAAAATCTTCTGAAAGATCGCCAGGGCAGTGAATTGAAGCAGGCAATTTGTACGACAAGTGCCGAAGATGAATGCTATACCTATTCGGCGGTGATTTTCGATACGAACAAAGTAATTGCACATTATGCTCAAGGGAACCCCAGTGAAGTGCCTTTTAAGGAATATAATTTTAAGTAAAAAAAATGAAAAGAAAAATAATATTAATATTTGTAATAATAGGATTTCTAATCAGTGCGATTGTATTATTTTTTTTAACAGCTAAATGTGATGATTATGGTGGATATCAAGTTGATGTTAAATCGTCTTGTACTTGTGATGGGTATGAATGGGTAGTGTATGACAAGACCTCAAGTGATGGTTACCGATTGTCCTACTGCCTAGGTAGAAAACAGCCAGGAATTCATGGATAACAAAGTGCGTTCTAACTAAATTTTTCCTACCACCCAGACCCAAAAACTTACACTGGCGAGTGCTAATATTGATGAGACTAATACATTGCCAGCAGCGAGTTTTTTATCAAGTTGATAGAGATCAGCTAGAACGATGGTAAATACAGCTGAAGGCATGGCACCTTGAATGATCGAGGTGATAATGCCAGCATGAGAAATGGGAAATAGGTATTTTACTAAGAGAAGAATGAATGCTGGAACAACCATTAATTTAACAAAGCTGGTAAGAAGATTTAATTTGATATCAGTGAAATTATATTTAAAGTTATGTGCCAGGGTTAATCCCATTGATATTAAAGCTAGAGCACTGATTGATTTACCAAGGATATCAAGTGAGCGATAAATTGTTGCTGGAAGCGCTATTTTTGTGGTAAATAAGGCAAGCCCCACAATTGTAGCCATGACAAGGGGAATTGTGATCAGCCGAATTAGTTCTGATTTTAAGGTAGCTTTTCCATTCACATCACCAGCGCGTTGAATAATAAAATAGAGAATTGCTTCAGGGATTGTGATTACAGTAAGGGCATAGATCATTCCTAGGCGATAATATTCCTGGCCAAATAAACTCAGTAAAATTGGTAAACCAAAGTATAAATTATTCCCGGCCACCATGGAATAAACTAAAACAAATTTCTTTTGATACCTCACGCCCAGTACTTTGAAAAGTAGGATTAATGAAAAAAATAATATGAGCTGGATAATTAGTGTAACTAAAATGAATTTCTTCAAATCCTGAAATTCCTGGTGGCTAATACCACTAATACTGATGAGGGTAGAGGCTGGTACAGCAATATAGAATACAAATTTATTAAAATATTTCGAGGCATTTTCATCGAGAATTTTATATTTTCCAGCCAAAAAGCCTATTAAAATAACCAAAAACAGGGAGATGAGTAATAGAAGTTGTTGCATGGAAGAAATAAAAGCTAAAAGTTAATAGTTACAAGTTAAAAGCTAAGAGAAACAAACGAGTATCAAGTATCAGGTAGTAAAAAAAGTATCTGGTACCTAGTATCTAGTAGCTGAAAAAAATAAAAACTCATGATTCGATCCTGAAGTTGTTTCAGGACGAAATTCGTCCCTTTACAATAGATTCCCGCCGCCGTTGACGCCAATTACTTCTCCATTAATGAATTCTGCCTTAGGCGAAATTAAAAATTCTACTACATTTGCAATGTCTTCAGGCGTGCAATTTCTTTTCATTGGATTTTTTTCGGCCTCTCCCTGGAACTTATCATCAGCCATGTTTATATTTCTGGTCAGATTGGTATCCATAAGAGAAGGATTGATCACATTCACTTTAATTCCATATTTCGACCATTCTAGTACACACACCTGACTAAACTTGATGAGTCCTGCCTTGGATGCTCCATAAGCTCCGGTGGTGGGTGATGTCTTCTCTTTACCTAGTCTGGATCCGATGTTGATAATTTGTGATTTTTCTGCTTTTTTCAAGAAAGGCAGGGCAAATTTACTCATGAGTATCGGACCGACAAGATCAACCGCAATGATTTTTTTTAATTCTTCCACGGATGCTTCCTCAATGAGTTTAGCAGAATCGATTGCAGCATTGTTAACGAGTACATCCAATTGATTTGTAATTTTAATGATATTTTCAAAAATAATTTTTACGTCGGCTTCACTGCTTACATCTCCTGGTACCAGATAGCTAGTTCCGCCTTGAGCTTTGATTTCATCCATTACCTGCTCGGCGTTTTGCGTATCAGAAATATAATTAATAAAAATTGTGTAACCATGCTTCGCAAGATTTAAAGCAATAGATCTACCTACACCTTTGCTTGAGCCAGTAATTAATGCGTATTTCATTGATATTTAGATGAAAATATTTTTTCATTATATGATCATTATTTATTTTCTGCAAGGAAGCAGAGAAAATGATCAGATTTAAGAAATTTTTAAGAATAATTTGATAATTTAAAAGGGTAGAAATTCAATATTCCGTTTAAACGATATTGACTAAACATAAATAAATAATTAAAATATAA
>Ga0194063_10000970_pt1 | contig 19582 bp, 18 predicted proteins | sample SepL3720m_MetaG_FD_155459 | JGI IMG/M metagenome (GOLD analysis project Ga0194063, IMG submission 155459) | Anoxic zone freshwater microbial communities from boreal shield lake in IISD Experimental Lakes Area, Ontario, Canada - Sep2016-L373-20m | ecosystem: Environmental > Aquatic > Freshwater... | reverse complement strand
GCTGTCCGATGACGCCCCCCTTGGGGCGACATCGGCAACAGCCGCGATCAGGGGCCGACGCAACCACCACCAAGCGGAGACTGAGATGCTGCGCTATCCATCAACTCGTGGCCCATGAAAAGCAAAAGGCAGTAAGCTGCGCAAAGGTGCTCAACGCAGGCACCTCGAGCGGACAACAACGCTGATAGGTACCGTGAGCTCGTTCGACGAGGTAGCCAGAGCTCTGCCAGTGCACTGGCAATCCCTCCTCGACAGCTCTCAGAATCTCCGCAAGGGTCATGACAGACAACCCACTCGTTGCAACAAAAGCGCTTCGCACCCTATAATACAGCTGTACTGCGCGCTTTATCGTGGCGGTCTCCCTCGCTGACTTTCGGGCAACCCTGCGCCTCACTTGGGCAGATCCTGAGGGTTATGGCGAAAAGGTCTTCAGCTACTGGAATAACGAAAGCGCCACCTCTGAATCGTGCGATCTCGAGGAGGCACTTCATATCGTGCGCGCCGGTGACGGTTCGTTCCGCCTTGAGATCGCCAACCTTCTGCATAGTGGGAGCCTTGAAGAGCTTGAGTGCATCCTCTATAACTGGGCCCGCGACGAGGGCTGGTTTGACTGATCCCGCTCTTCTGCAAAGGCTGCTGACCTCGGCGGACTGCTCGGTGCGGGCTTCCTTTTGGACTGTCCCCTTCAAGCGTCCGAGGGGTGACGCTGCATCTAGTGTCAGAGCATGATCGAAGGGCCATGACGACACCACTGAAGTGGGTATCGACTCCTTCGCTCGGCCAAGGCCGGGCCAGCGGAGGGAGCGCGGCTGCCGAGCTGTTCGAAGGCGGGTCCGCTCAGCGCAAGCGCCCCTTGCTGGAGACCCTGGTTCGGGAGGTCTGCCAGAACAGCTGCGACAGACGGCTGGGCACTGAGAAAGCCCGTGTCTTCTTCGATCTGCTTCTGATCAGTGGTGATGAGCGCAGACGGATGCTCAAGGCCTTCGACTGGGAGGGCCTGAGGAGTCACATCACGGCTGTCAAGGGCATGGGTGGAGCAGCCCTCACGCTCAAGGCTGGTTTGGAGGCGATGGAGGATTCCACGCTCGTCTGTCTTCGGATCAGTGACAGCAACACCGAAGGGCTTACCGGGGATGACTGGGACGAGGAGGGCAACTTCAGGCGGCTCTGCGTTCAGAACTTTTCGACCGGAGATGAAGCGGGGCGTGGTGGCAGCTTCGGCCTGGGCAAGGCCGTCAGCTGGATGCACTCCCGTGTGCTGACGGTTCTCTTCTCATCCCGTGTCTCGGGGATGGAGGAGAAGGGGCTGAGGGTCTTCGGCCGCAGCGAGATCCCTGCCCACGAAACGGATGAATGCGCCTGGCTGGATGGCGCCTACCTGGGGCTTCCCGGCGAGCGCGATGGCATCCCAGTTGCGGAGTCCTCCTGGCAGGACCCAGGCGAGGCATCCGCGCTCTTTCTGGACAGGGCCGGGATCGATGCCGCCGGCACGACACTTCTGATCCCCGGTTTCCACGAGCCGGACCGTGAGGAGGCCTCCGATCTGGGCATCAGAGATCCCGAGGAGCTCTGTCACGACCTCACTCAGGCCGCTTCCAAATGGTTCTGGCCCGCTATCAGCTGGGGGCGTCTGGACGTGCAGGCCAGGGTCTTCCGCTCCGGTAACGGGACCGCCTCCTACGTCTGCCGCGCCGAGATCGATGGACTCTGGGCTCCATTCCTCGCAGCCGCGCGCACCAGCCCATCCACTGAGCCGGCACTCGCCCCCGGCGACAGCGCCGCCATGGATGTTCCGGGTTTCCCGATACCTCGCCGCATCCGTCCTGCGGAACGCCCCGATCTGCTTCATGACACCGGACAAACGGCGATTCGCCTCGCGGTGACTCGGGTGTCGTCGGCTGAGGCCTGTCTCCCCTGTCGTTCCACCGTTGCCCTGATCAGGGGCGCGGGCATGGTCATCGATTATGTCGACGGCAACCGGCTGGCCGATGGCGGTACCTACTGCGCGGTCGCTCTGGTCGGATCGGCCCTCCTTCACTCGCCAACCTCGGAAGTGGTTGAGAAGCAGGGGCTTCTGCCGGCCGATGTCGAGGAGTACTTCAGGGCGGCGGAACCCGTCACCCATGACGACTGGCTACCCACGACCAGGCGTCTGAGGGAAAGCTATGACTGGCGCGGTTCAGCCGGACGTCTGCGCAGCCTTCGTTCGGAGCTTCGCCAGCTCGTCATCCAGAAACTGCTGATCGCAGACGAGGACTCGCCCGATCGAGGCCCGGAACTGTTGATGCGCATGCTAAATCTCGGAAAGGGCAGGGTCTCGGGCCCTACTGTTGAAAGGAAGGAGAAGCCTCATCTGGAGATTCATCTGGACCGTGACAGCTCCCAGTTCGACGAGAGCCGGGGGGCGTGGGCGCTGCAGGGTGAACTGATCCGGCACGGGAACGGAACCGCAGCGGCGGTGACTGGTCTGAGCTTCCGGAGCATCGCCGATTCCGGAATGGGAGAGGCCTGGAGAATCAGCTCCATGGAGCTACTGGGCTCCGACAGGGATCTGTCGGTGGATGATTCCGATTCACGGCGTCTTGTCTTTTCAGTGGCCGGCAGCTTCACCTCACTGCCGTTCCGCTGTCTCGTCAGTCCGCCAGCCGGGGTCGATCCAAGCCTCTCTGGTTTCAGGCAGGGGGGTTGATCCATGGATTTTCTTCCCTGGAAGACGGTCGATCTCGATGGGGCCTTCCGCGTCACCGCCCCGGAGAGCATTGCCGAGGAGGTGATTCAGGAAGTCAGCAATGCGGTTACCTTCCGCTTGCGCGGTGATCTCAACGAGGTCAGGCTCGAAATCCTGCTGACCCCTCCGTGGGGTTGGGAGGACAGCTTCCCCGCCGATGAGAAGGACTCCCCCCTTGCAGGCTTCTTCTGTCGATTGATCAGCCGTTCCACCGGGCGACGCCTGCTCGTTCCCCTGGAACCTGATGGCTTCGGCCTGTGGTTCGCCGAGATCAGCTACAACGCGCTCCTCGACGGCGAGGAGATCAGGGCCGAGGCTCTGCTTGTCCGTACCGGGGCTGCCGTAGAGCCCCAAGCCGGACTGGCGGGCCGCAAAGGCCAGATTGTCGGTCGCAGCGGGATCCATGTGGTCCGTTTCTCGTCCCGCACCACAACCGAAGAGGCCATCTTCCAGCTGCGGTGGGAGAGCTTCCACTCCGGCCGCAGCCAGCAGCTCTGGAGACTGCAACCGGGTGAACCCCCGACTCTCGAACTCAACGCAGATGTCGCCGCACCGCTGCGCCGCCTGCTGATGAGCCGCTCACGCCGCCGTTCCGGCGGCGCCCTCTATCGCGATGCGCTGTTCATCGCCATCTGCTCGAGTGTCTGGCCGTTACTGGTCGCTGATGTCCTGCACCACCTGCAGCGGACACTGGAGGAAGAGTCGGCTCTGGGTGCTTCTGAAGCGATCGACTCACTCAGCGGATGGCAGATCCGCCTACTGGGTCTCTTCGCAGCGGGCCTAGTCGACGCAGATGTCCCGGTCCATGCAGCCCTTCCGCTGGTGGCGGCCGAACTGAGATCGCCGGGCGGCTTCAGCCGACTGTTGATGAAGATGCCTGCGCTCATCCAGGAAGAGACGAAGCTGGTCCAGCTCGCCGAAGCTATGGCCGATGCGCAGCAAATCCAGCCCGGGGACGAGGCCGATTCCCTCACCCCGACAGAGGAGGTCAAGGCGGCATGACACAGCATCTCTTCCGACTCAGCGCTCCGCTCAATGAACCAGGCCTGGTCGAGGCACTGCGCCATCCGGATAAGGTCCAGGTCGCACCGGTTGATCACGACGTTGACCTGTCCGGACTCGATGCGCTGATCATGGATCTCAACGGTCGGGGGACAGGGGATTCAGCCATCGATACCGAGCTGGTGGAGCCGCTGCACCGCAGCCTCAGGCATCTGCCTGAGGACATCACCACCGACATGCGGGTCTGGCACTGGTTGTGCGTCGTCCGCTATCCGGAGTTGGTCTGGCGCCGATGGCGCGGTCTCCCCCCCGCTGATCCGGAAGAAGGCTTTCTCAAGGGACAGGGTCACCGGCCGGTGCCAGCCGGACGATTTCTTGGTACGCCTTCGATCAACGGACAGGGCAGGAACACCTTCGCCCGATTGTTCTTTGCCGCCGAACGCCTGATCGGGCCGCAGGCTGAGGACTACGGCCTTGTCCGTCGTCTGTTCAGCAGCCAGGAACTTCATCTCGGCATCAGTGACCGTGAATACGGGCTGCTTCCACCCGTGAACCGTGTACTCACGCGCGAACTTGCCGATCTCCCCGACCTGAAGGTCCGAGCCGGGGTCAGGCGTTTGAATGCACTGGGTGGGTCGCTGTGCCTGGATCTCCTCGAAGAGGATGAAATCACTGATCTGGTTCGCGAGGGCCTTCAGGAGGCCGCCGGCTGATGGTCCGCAGTCTCGTAGCCAATGACCCACATCGCCTCAAGGCCCTGAAGGGGCCTGATCAGAGGCTGGATCCCCATCCCGGGAGTTGCACGCTGGCCGAGCTGCCACACCATGCCAGATCTCTCGATCCGTCAAGACCTTTAGCTGTCGATCTCTTCTCCGGTGCGGGCGGTCTGAGCCTGGGGCTTCACCGTGCCGGCTTCGAGGTGATCCTGGCCTGCGACATCAGGCCAGATTCGATCGCCACCCATAGGCATCACTTCGCAGGGTGCTCCCACCAGTGCGATCTGAGCAGCCCAGAGGTGCTCGAGGATATCAGCCGCACGCTCAATGGCTGCGGTGACATCGCTCTCGTCGCCGGTGGCCCTCCCTGCCAGCCGTTCTCACGCAACATCCGCTGGCGAAAGCATGACGAGGGCGTCATCGATCAGCACCGTCAGCTGAATGAAGGTCGCCGAGAACTCTGGGAGTCCTTCCTCACCGTGGTTGAAGAGGTGATGCCGAGGGCCTTTCTCATGGAGAACGTGCCTGACATCGCCCAGACGGGTGATCAGGAGGTGTTCCGTGGAATCGTCAGCAGGGCTGAGGACGCCGGCTATCGCGTGCATGCCCGGATCGTCCATGCCTGGGAATACGGGGTACCTCAGCTGCGGCCCCGCCTGTTCATCGCCGGCACGCGGATCGGTTATGCAGCCCCCCTGCAGTGGCCTGAGCCCGTCTGCTCGTCCGTAGAGCAAGCGGTTCCACTGGAAGATGCCATCTCTGATCTGCCTCCGCTGATCGGTGACTGGTGGGAGCAATGGGGCGGGAAGGGGGCTTACGCAGGACCGCTGACGCCCTACCAGAAACTGATGCGCAGCTGGCTTCCCGTTACTGCAGGCGAGCTGCCAGATCACATCACCCGCAAGGTGCGTGGTGATGATCTGGAGACCTTCCAGCTGATGCGCGAGACGGGACTCCGCTATCACGAGCTTGAGGATGAGCAGCGCCGCTATTCCGTCACCAAGAGATCATCGCCCACATCCTCAGATACGGATGTCATGGAACACAGTTTCAGCAACAAATACAACATCCTTAAGCCCGACGAGCCGTGCTTGACCATCACGGCACACATGTCGAAGGACGGTTATTGGTATATCCATCCAAAGCAGAACCGCACTCTCTCCATACGAGAAGCTGCCAGGGTGCAGTCATTCCCGGATGGCTTCCTCTTCCATGGCACTCCCTCCAACAGGTTTCACCAGGTTGGAGAAGCCGTTGCTCCCCTCGTCGGCACAGCGCTTGGCAGGTCACTGCTTGAGGCCGTACTCGATGGCGACCCGCACGAGGAATGGTTGGATCCCAATGCCGTCAGAGACGAGCTGCTGCGCTGGTATCGGGAAGAGGGTGGTGACTCCCTGTTGCCGTGGGCCCGCCAGAAAGAGAACGGGGTGGATCTTTCCGACTCCCTCAAAGCCTGGAGAGCCTTTCTCGGCGAATTTCTAGTCAGCCGATTGCCCCTACAGCGACAACAGACGTTCTGGCCACAGCTGATGCAGCGCTGGCCTGATCATGAGGCGTTTCTCAATGATCTGAACCGCCGCCGCACACTGCGTAGTTTCAGCTTCGAGGGCCTGGAGAGCCTGCTTGAAGGGGTTGCGATTCAGCTCAAGGAAGACCTCCCCTGGAGCCAGTGGGTCCGCAATGACTCCCTGGCCGGCGTGGGGCGTGACCGCATCAGGCAGTGTCTGGCCATGGTGGGGATCACGGCTGATCGCAGCTGCAGCACGGCTCTCGGCCGCCTGGTGGCCCGGGTGAGGAATCTTCCGGAGCTCGAGGCGGAGAAATCCCGCCAGCTCAGGGAACTGAACCTTGGAGTGATGCTCGGTGGGGATCCGGATGGCCGGATTTACCGATCGGCTGTTGCTGCGGCGGATCGCTGGTGCGGACCGCAACCCCTCTGCGAGGGTTCCCGTGAGACCGATGAACGGCCCTGTCCCCTCCATTGCACAGGACTATGTGCACAAGGGCTTCAGCTTTCCCCCCTGATCAGGACGAATCCCCCCAACCGATCTTCCGATCCGTGCGAGCCGTGCCGTCAGTGAAGGCAGATCCCGAAGCTCACACTCCCATACGACCATCACGGACCAGCCCATCTCCCTGAGTTGCCGTTGCTGACGGTGATCCCGTTCCTCGTTCTGCTCAAACTTCCGGGCCCAGAAATCCGCTCTGGTTTTCGGTGTAGTGGTGTGGCTGCACCCCGGATGCCGATGCCAGAAACAGCCATGAACGAACACCAGGGTTCTATGCCTGGGCAGGACGATGTCCGGTGAACCTGGCAGGTCCCGTCGGTGAAGCCTGAATCGGTAGCCGAGACGATGCAGCAGGCTGCGGACCTTCAGCTCCGGGGAGGTGTCCCTGCCGCGGATCGCGGCCATGTTGCGACTGCGTATTGCGGAAATCGAGGAGTCTCCTGGTCGAGCATCAGCCACCATCCAGAAGCTGCCTGAGGAAACTTTTCTGCACCAGCAAAGAAACAGAACCCGGAGTCGAAATAGTATTATAAGTTAATTATATCACATGCCTGTCCGGCGGGATGGATGCTGAACAAGACGAACCCAGTTGTCGGCAAGCATGAGATCAAGCGGTTGCATGATGCTGTAGCCACGAATGACATTGGTGCCTGCCGAAAGTAATCCTGTCGGGGAAATGCGAAGGACTGGCTAGGACGTTGCTTCATGGCGAGGTATTCCTCGCTAAGGCAGAAAGCGATATCGCGATTGCTACTTTCTGACTAGATGAATCAGCGCTCGAAAGCCTCTAGAGGCCTTGCTGAAGGCTGAGGCATATCGGACGACGCGGGTGCAGCGGCGCTACTTCTTTGCAGAAGACTTCGCGTAGAAGTAGAAGTGCGTTCTTGCAGCTCAAGGACACTTGATTCAAGCTCAATATAGACTAGCGTGGGGATCGATGAATTCGATCAATCAAATCGAAACAATGCAAATGACAATGAACTCACTGAGCAAACCATTCCTTCTTACAGGATATGATTACCTAGCATGCATCCGAAACAAGCTCTGGTATTCGCCCCGCAAATACCAATGATGTCACCTTTGATCTTTTAGCCTTGTCGGCTAATCCATATTGGATATAGATTGACACTTGGGTGATGAAGCATTAATCTCCTATCCCTTGAAACCTCGGCTCCGTGCACGCTCCAATATTTTTTGCAACTTACGATAATCCGAATCGGAATCAAGTAGACGGCTTGGAAACTGAGTGGCTCTTGAAACGAGCAACCAGTCAAGCTGGGTAACAAGATTATTCTGAGAACAATAGTCCAAGACGGAAGACCAAAAGCCTGCCCCTTTTCCCAATAATGAAACTTGCAGATCTATAGATGACACAATCTTGGCCCCAATGGCAGCATCCTTTTCTCTTTTCGTCTCAGCAGCTTTGGCAATGTAGAGAAAATCAATGCTCGTTGATGGCTTATACGGAATCCGAGAATAGAGCTCCCAACATTTTACAGTCTTCGCGTATTCAGTCACATTGGAAGGCGACCCCTGTGGAGGACTAATTAGATGTTGGTGCGTCTTGGCGGCAAGAGCTATGAGCTCAATTAGTAAAACCTCAGGCACTTCCTGCAGCGCCCATATCTTTGAATAGTCAATCAGCCTACCCCCAGCCTTTACCGACTCGATAAACTTAGCCAAAGTGTAATAGACAATATTCGCTCTATAGCCACCTTGATACCACTCCTGCAAAGATATTTGCTTTTCAAGTGCCTTAAAGATGATTATTCTTGCTATACTGTCTCTAAAGAACTTATCGTTTACAAACCCCCCTTTTTCAACCTGCTTCTCCCATTTATCCTTCACGCTATCAGCAAAGAATCGGAAACTTGCTTGAGCGCCCTTACTTACAATATGCGGATGACCTTGGAATGAATTTAAGACCTTTGCCAAGTCTGTCTTGGTAATCAATTGATGTTTTGGATTTAGAATTTCAAACTTTTTACGCTCCCCCTTGGCTCCGATTGCTGCCTTAGCATTCGCGTACTGACCACGAGCACGCTCGTAAAACCAATAAGACTGAACAGTCGAGTTGACCATTGGAGGAGCCTGAATTCTTCTCGATAGCCTCTCAAACGCCAAGTGGAAGGGATGATTGGTAAAAAAGTCGGCTTCGGTTACTCTATTTTGGCTATTGGCATACCTAGATATAAGTGGAACGATTTCAATAGAGCGTTCAGGCGAGACAACGGTTAACTTCATTTGCACATATACGTTCAAAAGCGGCACACCCCTTCGATGGGCATCATATATGGAGGCAGTGGTCTGGCCTCCGTTCACAATCTGAAAATCAGAAATGCTTTCCAAGCATATTCCATGTTTTGTCAATGATGTCTCGATGGCATCTGCAGTCGCGGTAATTCCATTATTGTAAGCGAAAAAGCGGCTTGGCTCCTCCTCCAAAGAAACCTTTATTCCTTTATTAACGGCACCACGAGCCTGCAAGAAGACGCGGACATTCTTCTCAAGTAGCTGAGTCCCATATTGGTCATATATTAATGCAAGCGTAGTCGCAGGAATAGCGCAAAGATATGATTTTAAATCCGCGTTTGCGTCATGGGCTGGAAGTACAGATAATGCTCCACCAAAGCTTGAAAGCACTACGTTGACAGCTTCTTTCTCCTTACCTGAGCATGTAAATGCATGGAGCCTCGCAATATCCCAACATGAAAACTGAGCCGTAACGCCATTGATCGGAATTGGCTCAAACACTGTTTTTCTAAGACTCAAAAGCTTAGTTGTCAGAAAGATGATTCGTATCTTTGCCATTACTTCCCATCGCTGTCGAATTAGATCTGCCAGCCCAAACTCTGGACTAGACTCATCGAGTTGACCGATAAACTTAGTACTTAGACAACTTGAAACAAAGTTTGCTGCTCTTTTGCAAACAACCTCAATATCAGCTTTTTTGATTTGAACAATTTCAGCAGCGTATTCATAATCACATACAAAGACGGTTAAGATATTGTCGTAGTCAATGGGGTCCCCGCCATATCCGTCAATACGTATTCCCTTCTTTACAAAATAACACCTGTCAGCAGTGTCGATATCACCAGCATCGACCAACATATCTGTGATTGAGTCAAAGAAAATATTCTCTGTTAATTCAGAGTTCGACTCGGCTGCAGCCTTGATTTCATTTATGAACTGGTTCTTAAAGTCAATTAGAGGTGTTGACATTTGATGCTATGATCGAAATCAGATCTTGAGAGGATAGCACATACTCGGCAAGTCCTGCTGTATTAACTGAATATCGTACACGCTGTATCAAGGGAGACATATTCGTTGGTGTTATGCGTGGGAAATCATTCTTAACAGCAAAGCTGATAACCTTATCAACATGCCATCGATTATTCGAATAATCATGGATCCACGAAAAACCAGCTTCAGTGATTAAACTCTGAAACAATTCCTGGGTACTTGGAGCGCTTAGTTCGATGGCATCTATAATACTAGCTATTAAATCTGTAAGAGAAATACCCTGTTCATCATTTGATGATATCTGAAACTGAACGAGAAATAGTCGTTGTAAATCAGTCTCGTCTAATTGGAACTCTGAGCTGATATCAAGCAGATAGCTAGTATTTGGCGAGCACGACTTAACCTCAATACTACAGTGATCGAAAATAAAGTCCTGCGGACTATCGTATGGTCCTCGCCAAGCCGGCAGGGCACACGCAACTCCGAGATGTGGAAATAAGAAATCTTTTAGGAAATAGAGTTCAGCAAACAATCCCTGTTGTTGTGAGAGGCTAAGCATCTCATTTTTACGAGAATGAAGAAAGTTGTGCCACCTCCAACATCTATTGACAATCAGAATATGCGCTTCATGCTGTGTTTGCGCACTCCCTACAGCTGAGGTCAGAAGCTGGCAGAATTCATGGAAGATATCTATGTAAAAGCGATCTTTTAAGGTTATCACTAGATACGTTCTTTGCTCTTTTTGGTAAAATACTTCTAATCCTTGCAGCTGGGGCAGCTGCATATGGGGTGGTTTAGCATCAAAAGGATCCAGTGTATATAAAAGACAAGGTCTTCGATCTGTATCGAGTCCCCACAGAAATCTGTGCGGACCAATTACCTCATCGGTCACAGGGATTAGATCTTTCCCACTTGGGATTGAGTCCCAAGGATAGATATCATGCGTCGATGTCATCTATAATCCCTTCATTTTCATCATTGTCAATTCCAAAATCAAGCATTCTCAACCATGATTTATTGACAAGATACTCGACTTTGTCCTCAGCATGCGAAGTTGGCTGAAAGCTAATAGACCAAGCGGTCACCGGCAAATCGATTTGCGTGAGATCACTTCGATCATGCAGGCTCTCACTCACATCCAACAAATGAACCGCAATCAAGGGAGTACGACCCTGGAATCTATACGCTTTGTCTGGGATACTCGAAAGAGGTCTGCCAACATTGTATTCTTGCCATGATGCTTCACATCGCAGGGTTGTTTCTTTATCAAGGCCGACCTTCTCCAAGCCTCTCCCTGCCACCTTGCCCCGACTACTAAGACTCATATAGGACTGCCCATCCACATTCTTGAGAATGCACGTCCTTTTTTGATGTACAATCGTATCTCCACAGAATGAAGACCTGGCGCTCGTCTGTCGCATTGGAGATGGAATAAATAAGTCCCATTCTGCCATTTCTGTCTCCCTCCGTTGATTGATATATTCCAATATTGGCCTAGGATCTCTTGTCATTGGGGATAATGAATTAAAGTTGGCAATCATTCTTTTTACATGTTCCACGGAGACATCTCTGATTAGAAATCCATACATACCATTATGACTCATGCAGATCGGTTTCATATTGAGGCTATTATTAAAGGATGCTAAAATCAAATTGCTTATAGCGCTGTAATTTGACTCTAGGACCTCTTTCGCTGCTTCAATGTCTACAGTCTCTATCAGCCTATCCGACAATGAAACCGAGTGGCGTATCTTTTCACTTGATCCCTGCTTATTGCGAGCTGTTACCAGCAAGGAATCAGGATGACTTAAAACTTTTAAACCAAAGTCAAGTGGTGTCAGCCGCGAGCGTTCAAGTGTTGCCAAGTCGTTTCTTAGCTCATCGTCGGCGATCGCAATATGCGAATACCATTCTGAAGCCTCTCGTGTCATCCAGATACGACAAAGATCTTCATACCCTGGTCTGTATCCGAACCATCTGCCCATTTGGAGAAGAGTGTCATACATGACAGAACTACGTAGAAAGTACGATACTGTTAGACCGTCCAGTGTTAATCCCCTTGAGAGGGAAAAACCTCCAATGGCAATCAGAGAGCTTCCAGATTCTTTGTCATAAGCCAAGCCATCAACAGAGCTACGACTACTATTGACCGTAACGACCTTTATTCGTTGACAAGTGCTTAGCAGTTCTTTCCTAACATCAGTCCACGACTCATCAACACTAGGGTAAAGTTCTTCAAAACACCGCCGGAGTCTCTTCATGACAACCCCATCGTTCGCCTCATCTAATGCACATGAGGCCCGAACAGCCTGTGTTGTCGCCTCGACTACTTCTGCTATGAGAAACTTTAAACGAGTGTGAACATCTTTGAAATATGACACGTTAACCAGCATGGAACTATTCCTGCCCTCATAGAGTCCACGCAAGTGCTTAATTGAGTCAGATAATATAAAGCAATTAATTGCAGCTACCAAGCTACTTGGCAGCAGTGGCTCAAGACTCTTCTTGTGCTTCAACGGGATGCAGTCTTGATAATCATTAACTTCAATTAATGTCTTGCAGCTGTCGCCTGCGGAATCTACGAATATGGACATCGGTCCAATATAGCTCGAAGGAGGCTCCAAACCAACAATGAAATCCCTTGGGAACAGATCTTGCCTATTCATCTCGTCCGATGAGTCCGGATCAATAAATATATTTGCGAATGGTGTCGCCGTGTACCCTATGTAGGCAGAGATTTTAAAACAGTCTAGCACTTTTCTTATCGATTTGTTGATTGCACTGATCTCATCTTTTCGGTAGGCAATATTAATTGAAGCATTATCTGCCTCATCATCAATCAAAAGCAGAGGCAATTCAATCTTGCCAGACTCGCCTATTCCTCCTGAAGAAGTCAGCCATTGGAGCAGATTGCTTAAGATGTTGTAATTCTTTTTGATTACAAATATTACGGGTCTCTCAAGATTGCTATCTAGCACGTATGGGCAGCCGTTTGCTTTTGTGGAATCAAAGTCGAACTTTTCCTGAGTGAAAGCTCCTGGTGTTAATGTAGACGCATCTCGTGTGACGCCAACTCCTACTTGGACTAATCCTTTAGACGTTAATGCGCTTGTGTCCTGACCGATAAAACCTTGGTTAATTCGTCGTTGCGTCTGACTTCTTAGATTTTCATGAATACCGGCAATAACAATAATGACCTTGTATCCATAGTCTGCCGCCTTGGTCAGTAAGCCAATATAGTTTGCTGTTTTGCCACTTTGAACTGATCCAACTACCATCCCTTTTCTAGATGAAGACTTGGATGAAAGTGGATCACTACACTTTGACAGAATTCGATCTGTAACCTCATCTAGACAAAACAGCACATTTGATGTGAACCCATGTTGTGAAGCTAACTGCCTACGATAGTCACTCCAATAGTTTTTTGGCGTATCATTTTTTGCTTGTGGGAGCCACTCGACGAAATCTTCCGACTGATCTGTTACTAGTGATCCAATTCTCATCGACACTCCTTCGGTTCTCTTTAGTCTGAGTGCAATATGTTCCTGATCCTCTAATGTGAATCTTTTCGCCGTAAATAACGGACTCTCACAAAACAGACGAACTTGCTCTTCAATTTCCTTATCGGAGTTAATTGGCTCGGGGTTTGAGCGTATAAAAGTTAGGAGTGTCTCGAAAAGCTGATTTAGGTCGTGCTTGGAGGCCATGGCTAGAGAGCGCTTTCGATCTCTTGCCACCTTAGCCTAAAAAGCTCACTGCTTTTCATCACTCTTACGATCTGCTCATCTGTATATCCGTTTGAATCGAGATAATGCCTTGTCTGTCTTGCATGGCTGATTAGATCTTTAATGTCAACCTCGGGTTGGTCAATTGCGGTTTCATCGTCTTTGCAATCTTGATAAATAGCCTTTACTGGTAAAGTATTGACTATAATCTGAAGAAACTTGGCAACGTTCTGCGTTTGGTCGTCATCTAGTGAAGCATTCAGTTGAGTCATAACTGGGTGCTCATTATTAAGCACATATTGTATCCGTCCATCCTTCACTACTCTTTTCCATACTGGAACTATCTGTTCATTCGAGAGCGATCGAGTTCTATGAAGTTGTGTTTGCCGAGATGGCTTGGTTAGCGACTCGATAAGTTGTCTTAATCGCTTCCGAGCAATGGGTGGCGGTGAAGCGTGGCTTTTTTTGACGTCGATATTCCACTTGTGGTCAGAAGCTGAATCCATGTCGATGCTTACTCTGCAGAGTTTGGTGCTTTCTTTTCTCTTGGCCAGTCCGAACCAAGTGCCCATTACGATCAATCTATTGTTTCTATAGAGATAAAAGCCTTGACTCTCCATGTACCCATGAGGCCCTTGGTTCTCTGTCCATTCCCTTTCTGTGCACTTTGACATATGTGGCAGGGTATAGGAACAGATTTTGTACTTATGATGTCCATCCTCAATTACTTCTATTGGCGAGGATCTCGACTTTTGCACAAAGAATGGATTTCGGCTTTGGCATTCGACACCATTTACCCAAATTGTAATTCGTCTAGAATGTGCGCCATCGATATATCTATGAAAGATTGTCCCAAGATGTCTTTCTAGTTCGGTAATCATATTGTTAAAGTGTTGCTCTGCTATGTCGTGCCCTCGTTCGCCAATACCATCCAGCTTAATCCATTCAACTAATGTTCCTGACGGGGACTCCTTCTTGAGGCATGGCTCTGTGTCTACATCTAAAATCCACCCACTTTCATGGGGTTGTGTCTCTAGGTTCCAGTTCACCATGCATGCCTCTCCATCGGTTCGCCATGTTGTCACGCGGAGTGACTTGCTCTGCGAAAATGATGCTGTTTTAAGTCCTAAGCCAAATCTGCCTAGGTCATCGGCGTCTCTGTCTTCAAGCGGGGATCTTGAGGCTAGACGCATTGCACTACGAAGTGTCTCAAGGGACATCCCGCATCCATCATCGCTAATGCTGACATATGGATACTCGTCTTTCCAAAGACAGTCGACTCTTATCATGCTTGAGTTTGCGGTTATTGAATTGTCGATAATGTCTGCAACTGCATCGTTAAATGAGTAGCCAATGCATCGCATGCTGCTGAGCAGGGCGGACGCATTTGGGCTGGCATCAATTGTTGTTCGCATTTCTTGATAGCTCTTGATGGCTATTGTGGTGAGTAGTGCTGTTGCTTGTGGATTTCGGTTTATTCGCACCGCTTTTAGATTCTTCGGCTATCCCTTTGCCGAATCTTCATGTGGGCTGCTGATTTCCTTGTTGTTGGTGGCCCTTGCTTGCTGGAGCGGTTATCCATGGGTTTGCTTCCGGTAAAATCGATTTCAATGGTGTGGCATCGGTTCCATCGAGAGCATGGATTTGAGGTGGTCAATAAATCTCTTAATATTATCCACCGATAAGCCCTCATTTTTGGCGAGGGTCCATCATGCTGGGCTGGCCCCCATATGTCAGTAGTATGCCGATCGATGCAAGCACTTCCTTCCCCTTGTCGAAAACAGAAGGCTTGTAGTCAAAGCCCCGGCTAAGCATTCTTTCAAGAATATCAACAGTCTTGGGAGCACCGAGTCGAGGATCTGCCGCATGTAATTGATTCAGGCTTTCTGAGTTCTTGCGGCATCTCGGCAAATGGCCTTGGCGTAGCAGCCCGGCGCACGGGCCCATGGCCTTGGCAGTTAGTGGCATCTGGCGGGGAGCCCAGTCGATGGCCGTCGGTTCCAACCCGGCCAGCTCGATCAGGGGCTGTGGCCCCTGCTCCGACGTCAGGGACCAGGCCGACTGAAAGGGGTCGACCCAGGGCTCGGGCTGATCCATCCACCGGTTGCGCTGGTTCTCGAATGCGTCCTCCAGCTGGGGCATGAGCCGGAACAGATGGCAGGTAATCGGCCCGCCTGGAGTGTGCTGGGTCACTAGGGCCTCGTCGCAGGCCAGCTGGGCCACGCGGAACCCAGTCCGGGTCTGGACAAAGGGCGAGGAACGTGGGAAGCCCTGCAAGAACAGGTAGTCCCCCCTACCAGTCAGCACGCCACTGTTCCACCAGCCCAGCCACTGGGTCTCGCCTAGGGCCGCCACCACCAGGCGGAGCTTGAAGAGCTGGCGGAAATCCAAGGGAGTGGTGCAGTCTGCGGCTAGTTGAGCCCCAGCATGATGCCTCATTGGCGCAGCTGGCCTAACTGTGGCGAAACCCTGCAGTGACTGCCGTTGGCGCGAGGAGACTGAGGGAGCAAGAACTATGCATCGGGTGCATAGTTCTAGTGTTTGTTTCCTCCAGCCCCATGCAAACGCACCGCCCCCTGATACTCCGCCTCAATTCCCAGCCCTGAGACCTCACAAGGCATCAGCCGTTTCGAGCCCCATCGCGTTCACTCCTCCTCAGCAACACCCAGGGGAATCAGCTGGATCTGCTTGCGGCCCAGCTTGATTTCGAACTCATCGCCGGGCTCCAAGCCCAGCTGAGCGGTGTAGGCCTTGCCCACCATCAGGTTCCCGTTGAACTGGATCTTTGTCGCGAAGCTCAGGCTGCGGCCAGGCTTGCCCTTGCCGCCACTGCTGCCGGCGCCGAAGTGCATACCTTTGGCCTCGAGCAGGGCCTCATAGAAGGCTGTGAAGTTCAGGCGCTCCGTCCCGTCCTTCTTGGTGCTGACATAGCCAGCGGCACGAACCAGGTCAGACTTGGAGCCGTCGCCGAGCTCTTTGACCTTGGCCAGTAGTTCGGTTCCAGTCAGCATGGTGAACAGGGGAAGTTATTTCACTACCCTATTGCCATGGCTGATAGGTGTGAGATCAAGGTCTCGGTCAATCCTGCAGGGTTTGCCGTATCTGCTTCACAAAAGCTTTGTCGATATCATGGTGCTTCAGCTCATCACAGCTGAGGTCGTCCACCAGGTCGTCGAAGCGGATCTCAAACCACTGCTGGAACAATGCAAAAGTTCTCGGGCTGGGCCATAGCGCTGGATCTCGGCACCAGGACTGCAGCTCAGCCTCAAAGATCCGCTCGTGGTTATTTTCCAGGACCACGATGGCTTCAAGGTCGTCCTGGTAGGCCGGCAGCAGGTAGAGCCCGTCCTCGTTGGCTCCCCAGCGCACTTCATGATCACCACTTACCTGCTGGACCCAGTCGATCAGCGGCTGGCGAGGCCCGATGCCAACGGCGCAGCGGTTGATGGCCGTCATGGCAACAGCAGAACGACACGACGGCCGGAAGGTAGCGCCCTTCTGCTGGGCCTGGCAGAGGGGGGACGTGGCTGAGAGCTGTCAACGCAAGTTCTCGCAGGCCTCCCCGTCGCCATTGCTGTCCAGATAGCTGTGCCCCTGGTGCAGCAACTCCTGGGCGCGAACATAGGAACCTATCTCCTGGCAGCGATAGCGGCGTCCCCCGGGGGTGGTGCCATCGGGGATCACAGCGTTACGGCGCCCCCTGCGGAAATCCCAGGGACGGGTGATGCCGTCGTCCACCTGCCACACCCCATAGCGATGCCGGCTGGCCCGGTACTCGGCATCGAGATACTCCTTGGCCTCACAACCGCCGAGATACTGCCGGTAGGCAAAGGCTTGGCCGTCCTCCACCAGCACCAGATTGATGTTGATGTCGGAGATCACCTCAGCCACCGTGCGGCCGTAGCGGTCTGTCGTGTGGGGAAGGATCGTGACCTCCCGCCCCTTGGCCAGACGGGTCTGCAGATAGTTGCGGGACTGCTGCCCGTAAGGGCTCTGCGCCATCTCCGGCGCGTCGATGCAGGCCAGGCGGATGGTGATCGGCAGGCCCTGGCGGCTGACCCGCAGGGTGTCGCCGTCGCCGATCGAGAGGACCGTGGCGCGGAACTCGGTGGCTGGCGCTGCTGCTGCGCTCAGCTGGATGGCACTGGGGATGCTGGCGGCAATCGCCAGGACCAGCAGGAGCTGCGGTTTCAGGGTTGGGGCATGGGAATACCCCAGGGCAGGCAACGAACAAGCCTGACAGCCCTGCGGCCTGGCGGATTTTTCTATGCGATGCCTGCATGGATGGTCTGCAGACCACTACGGCAGGCCACTCTGGAGGGGATAAAGGAGTCGCGATGCTCGTGCGCTGGTTCCAGCTGACTGCCGTGACAGCTGCGGTGACCGTTGTGGCCAATGGTGGCGCCCTGGCCCAGCAACCGGTGCGCCCTCTGCCGAGGGTTGGGGGCTGCCCGCTGGGGTACTTCGCCTCCGGCAGCTATTGCGCCCCCTCCAAGAGCGGCAACACCCGCGGCGCCATCGAGAAGGCCGGCAACAGCTGTCCGCTCGGTTTTTATGCCTCCGGCAACTACTGCCTCAGCAGCCCCAGCAATGAGCGGGAGGCCATCCAAAAAACGGGCAATTCCTGCCCGCTGGGCTGGTTCAGCTCCGGTTCCTACTGCGTCAAAAACCACTGATCGCCATGGCCTTCCGTATTCGCCGTTCTGCCCGTCTGGGCCCGCTGCGCTTCAACTTTGGCAAGGGCGGTCTCAGTTCGATCTCCGTGGGTGGCCGCGGGGCGTCGTTCAACATCCCTGTGGCGCGCAGTGGCGGTCCGCGTACCACGGTGGGCCTGCCTGGCACTGGCCTGAGCTGGAGCATGGAGAACACGCCCGATCGGCTCGTGGCGATTCCGGCGAGTGCGGCCCAGGGGCTGCCCAATAGCCGCCGCCTCCGGTCCGGTCAGCTTGAAAGCCTCAAAGCTGAACTGCTGGCGGTGCTGCACCAGCAGCTGTTTTCGCCCGGTTCCACCGGCCAGCAGCTCTGGAAACTGGGCTTGGTGAGCCGCCTGCTCGCCGATGGTTCCCTTGGGGTACGGCCGACCGGGCTGCTGGCGGTGATCGAAACACCGGAGGCGATGCAGGCCTACCTGCTGCGGGCCCAAAGCCAGGACGACGCCAAGCGCCGCGCCCAGTGCTGTATCGAGGCGGTGCAGGAGGCCGTCAGGCTGGCCGCTGGGCGGGGGTGGCTCTCCTGAGAGTGCAGCGACAGGTGCCAGCAGGGCCGGTTCCCCATATCCGGCTGCAGCTGCAAGAACGCCTCGGCAGGCCAAGGATGGAGCCGGAAAGAAGGAGACACCCCGCATGCCTGAGGTCGTGTTTCGCAAGGACCAGACCCTGGAGGGCAAGGTGTCCAGCGTGCAGGCGCTGCTCTGATGCCAGATCAAAGAGTACAAGCCAGCCAGGTTCTGACCTTATGGTTCAGCGAAACCCTGCCGCGCCAGTGGTTTGCCAAGGACCTCGCCTTTGATGCCCTGGTAGGCGAACGCTTCCTCGGGTTGACCCGGCAGGCGATCGCAGGCGAACTCGATACCTGGAGCGCTGAGCCGACCGGCGCCCTGGCGCTGGTGCTGCTGCTCGATCAGTTCCCGCGGCAGATCTGGCGCGACACTGCCATGGCCTTCGCTGGCGATCCTCAGGCCCTGGCGCTGAGTCTGCGGGCGGTGGAGCTGGGGTGGCTGGAGGCCGAACCCGAGCAGGCGCGACGGCAGTTCTGGTTGATGCCGTTGATGCACAGCGAAGACCTGGCAGTGCAGGAGGCGGCGCTGCTGCTCTTTGAGCGGTTCAGCGATTCCCGCACCAGCGAATTCGCCCGCCGGCACCGGGACGTGATCGCCCGCTTTGGCCGCTTCCCCACCGCAATGCTGCGCTGGGGCGGGTGTCGAGCGCTGAGGAGCTGGCCTTCCTGCAGACGCCAGGCTCACGCTTCTGAGCCGTCGTTGCCCAGCGTGTGCGGCAGGTGGCCGCTTTTCACCCAAATGGTGCAGCCCTGCTCGCTGCTGGGCTGATGTGCGCTACCAGGGGGCTGACGCAGCCAGCTGCCGGCCGGATAGCTGCCGTGATCGTCCTGAAACACCCCCTCGAGCACCAGGATTTCCTCGCCGCCGGGGTGGCTGTGGTG
>Ga0194063_10000969_pt1 | contig 19596 bp, 19 predicted proteins | sample SepL3720m_MetaG_FD_155459 | JGI IMG/M metagenome (GOLD analysis project Ga0194063, IMG submission 155459) | Anoxic zone freshwater microbial communities from boreal shield lake in IISD Experimental Lakes Area, Ontario, Canada - Sep2016-L373-20m | ecosystem: Environmental > Aquatic > Freshwater... | reverse complement strand
GACGGCGAGGGCCGCGGGGCGGGCAGAGGCGAGGGCGGCGGGCCGCGCGGCGGGCGCGACGGCGGGATGAACCCCGAGTGGATCGCGCAGCGGACGGAGGCCATGATCGCGCAGCTTCCGCCGGAGGAACAGCCCGCAGCCAAAGCGGAATTCGATGCCATGCGCAAGGTCTTCGCGGAGGTGCGCGCGCTTCCCGAGGACCAGCGCCGCGCAAAAATGGAGGAGATCTTCAACCGACCGGAAGTTCAGGACCGGATGGCCGCACGGGGGGATGCACGTGATGCCCGTCAAACGCCGGAGAAGCGCGAGCAACGGATGAAGAGCTACGTCGAAAAGAAGCAACAGATGAAAGCCCAGGGGAAATGAGAACCCGCGCCGCCTTCACTCTGCTCGAACTCCTCGTGGTGATCGCCATCATCGGCATTCTTTCCTCGCTGCTCTTTCCGCAGGTGGGAAAATTCCAGAGCCGCGCCCAGAGCGTCGTCTGCATGAACAACCTCCGCCAGATCGGGGTCGGCGTCCTCTCCTACGTCGGCGAAAATAACAACGAGTATCCTGTGATTGAACCGAACGCAAACTCACCGGTTTACCCTCCGACAACTTCCGAAGATGGGACGGAGGTTAAGGTTGATCCCATTTATATCGCACTCGAACCTTACGGGGTCACGCAGCAGGTCTTGAAATGCCCGACCGATATCAAAGGACTGAATTATTTTTCAAACCCGGAATACTCTACGACGGTTGACGGAAAAACCTACGGCACCAGCTACCAGTGGCGGGTGATGCTTGATGGGGAAAACGGAAGCGCACCAAAAATTTACGGTGGGAGGCGTGGATATACCGTCCGGATCGTCAAGCCGTCGCGGGTCACGATCTGCACAGACTTTTTGGGGATCCACTCCGGAAAAATGAACCGGCTCTACGCCGACGGCCACGTCTCGAAGCCGAACTGATCCTGTCTCCTGAAAATAACCGCGCTTTGCAGCACCACAGGGAGAACGGGCGTCCCGCCCGTTTGGGCACTGACTCTGCAAGCACAGGCGAGTGTCATTCACGGGCGGGTCGCCCGTGCCCCCTGTTTTGCTCGGGCCGCTTATCGTCTGTTTCTTTCCAAGCGACGAGGTCAGATGCGAATGGCGCTTCAGGCGGTTTTTGGATGGTAGAGCGACCGTCCCGGTTGCTGTCCTGCCGGGGAAAACAAGCGGGACGCTTGTTCTACTCTGACTGAAGCGGCATTCGGGTCAGACGCCGGATTTCCCTGAGGGAAATCCGAGGCCGAGCGGGGAGCCGGCGGCATATTTTTCGCAATCCGTGAAGCCCGGGGCATCGGCATCGCGCGGGGCAATTTGCGGCAGGAGGCCGCGCGGTATCGGCCAGTAGATCCCGGCCCCCGGGTCGTTCCAGCGGAGCACCCGTTCGTCCTTGGGCGAGTAGTAATCGGTGCATTTGTAATGGAAGTCCGCATGGTCGCTGACGACAAGGAACCCGTGCGCGCAGCCCGGCGGTGCCCAGAGGCGTTCGTGGCAGGCGCTGGTGAGGAGGCGTCCGTCCCACTTGCCGAACGTGGGCGAGCCCTCGCGCAGGTCGACCACGGCATCGAAGACCGCGCCGCTCGAGACCCAGACGAGTTTGCCCTGGGCTTTGCCGTTGACTTGGTAGTGCATGCCGCGGAGAACATATTTCGACGAGCGGCTGTGGTTGTCCTGGACGAAGTCCACATCGAGGCCGATTTCGGCGAAGACCTTGCGGTTCCATGTTTCGAGGAAGAACCCGCGTTCGTCCCCGTAAAGCTGCGGTTGCAGAAGGAGGGCTCCTTCGATTTTCAAGGGTTCAATTCTCATGGCTGGGATCTTTCGAGGATGCTTTTCAGGTAGGTTCCGTAGGAGGATTTTCCGAAGCCTGCGGCGATTTCCGCGAGCTGACCGGCGGTGAGCCAGCCGCGGCCGTAGGCGATTTCTTCAAGGCAGGCGATGCGGAGCCCCTGGCGGTTTTGGATGGCGCGGACGAAGTCGCCGGCTTCGAGCAGCGACTCGTGGGTGCCGGTGTCGAGCCAGGCGGTGCCGCGCCCGAAGCGTTTGACGCGCAGCGTGCCCTCCTCGAGGTAGAGCCGGTTGAGGTCGGTGATCTCGAGCTCCCCGCGCGGCGAGGGCTTGAGCGTGCGTGCGAGCGAGGCCACGCGTTCATCGTAGAAGTAGAGCCCGGGGATGGCGCAGCGGCTTCTGGGGTTGGCGGGCTTTTCCTCGAGCGAGACCGCGCGTCCGTCCGCGCTGAATTCCACGATCCCGTAGTCCGAGGGATTCGTGACCTCGTATCCGAAGATCGTCGCCCCCGCGCGCCAGGCATCGGCCTCCGCGAGCACCTGGGTGAGCTCGCTGCCATAAAAAAGATTGTCGCCCAGCACGAGCGCAGCAGGGCTTTCTCCGAGAAACGATTCGCCGAGAAGGAACGCCTGCGCGAGTCCGTCCGGGCTGGGCTGTTCGCAATACGAGAACGAGACCCCGAACCGGGATCCGTCGCCCAGGAGCCGCCGGAATTGGGGAAGGTCGTGCGGAGTCGAGATGATGAGGATCTCGCGGATCCCCGCGAGCAGGAGCGTGCTGAGCGGGTAGTAAATCATCGGCTTGTCGTAAACCGGGAGAAGCTGCTTCGACACGGCCTGCGTGATCGGGTGGAGGCGGCTCCCGGAGCCGCCAGCCAATATGATGCCTTTGCGGGATTTCATGATGCGCGTTCGGAATAATTTTTTGCGACCCACTCGCGGTAGGCGCCCGACTGGACGCGGGCGATCCAGTCCGGGTGGTCGAGATACCACTGGAGGGTCTTCCGGATCCCGGTATCGAACGTCTCGTCCGGCCGCCAGCCGAGCTCGCGTTCGATTTTTCCGGCATCGATCGCGTAGCGTCGGTCGTGGCCGGGCCGGTCGGTGACGGTCTGGATCTGGGTGCGGTAGGATTGCCCGTCCGGCCTCGGGCAGATGCCGTCAAGCATGTCGCAGATCGTGTGGACGATTTCGATGTTCGGCTTTTCGTTCCAGCCGCCGATATTATAGACCTCGCCCGGGGAGCCGGCCTCGAGAACCCGCCGGATCGCACTGCAATGGTCGCCGACATAAAGCCAGTCGCGGATCTGCATGCCGTCGCCATAGACGGGCAGCGGACGTCCGGCGAGCGCGTTGACGATCATGAGCGGGATGAGCTTCTCGGGAAACTGGAGCGGGCCGTAGTTGTTCGAGCAGTTGGTTGTGAGAACCGGGAGTCCGTAGGTGTGATGGTAGGCGCGGACGAGGTGGTCGCTGGCGGCTTTCGAGGCCGAATACGGGCTGTTCGGCTCGTAGCGGTTGGTCTCGGTGAACGCCGGGTCGCCCTTCCCGAGCGAGCCATAGACCTCGTCGGTCGAGACATGGAGGAATCGAAATTCCTTCTTCGCGTCGGCGTCGAGCGCGCCCCAGTAGGCGCGCGCCGACTCGAGCAGCTCGAACGTCCCGACGATATTGGTCCGGATAAAATCGCGGGGCCCGTGGATCGAGCGATCCACGTGCGACTCGGCGGCGAAATTCACGAGCGCCCGCGGGCGGTGGGATTCGAGCAGGCCGGCCAGCAGAGCGGGATCCCCGATATCGCCCTGAACAAAAATGTGGCGGGAATCCGCCGCGACCGGTTCCAGGCTCTCGCGGTTTCCGGCATAGGAAAGCAGGTCGAGGTTGACGACCGGCGTGCCCGCGGTGCGGATCCAGTCGAGGACGAAATTCGCACCGATAAACCCTGCCCCGCCGGTCACGAGAATCGTGTTGTTCATCGGTGTTTCTATTTGTGCCCGGAAACTTTATGGGCTTTCCCAATCGGGAAAACCCGGAACCCGATCTCGCGCAGATCCGCGTGCGGGAGGATGTTTCGTCCGTCGAATATGCAGGCCGGCTTCGGCATGTTTTCGAAAAGCTGGGCGTAGGGGAGCGACTTGAACTCGTCCCATTCGGTGAGGATCGCGATCGCATGGGCCCCGGCGGCGGCCTCGGCCGCGCTGCCCGCGATGAGGAGATTGTCGTTCGCTCCCTTCCCGAGCACATCCTGCCGGATATCGTGCTCGCGGACTTTGGGGTCATAGACGACCACCTCGGCCCCCTCGGCCAGGAGATCCTGGCAGACCGAGACGGCCGCGGTCTCGCGGGTGTCGTTGGTATCTTTTTTGAACGCGAATCCGAGGATGGCGATCCGCTTGCCGGTGACCGTATTGAAGAGCTCCCGGACGATCCGTTCGGCGAAGCGGTGCTTTTGCCAGTCGTTGATTTTCACCACGCTTTCCCAGTAGGCCGAGACCTCGGGAAGCCCGAAGTGCTGGCAGAGGTAGGCGAGATTGAGGATGTCTTTTTGGAAACACGAACCGCCGAACCCGACCGACGCCTTGAGAAACTTCGGGCCGATCCGCGAATCCTTTCCGATCGCGTTGCCGACCTCATCCACGTCCGCCCCGGTCGCCTCGCAGAGGGCGGAGATCGAATTGATCGAGGAGATCCGCTGGGCGAGAAATGCGTTCGCCACCAGCTTCGAGAGCTCCGACGACCAGAGGTTCGTGGTGAGGATGCGCTCGGCGGGAATCCACCGCGCGTAGATGGACGCGAGCTTTTGAACCGCCGCGGCACCGCCCTCGGTCTCCTCCCCGCCGATCAGCACGCGGTCCGGGCACAGGAGGTCTGCGACCGCCGTGCCCTCCGCGAGAAACTCCGGGTTCGACAGCACCTGGAATTGCCCGGACTTCGAATTCGCCCGGAGGATCGTCATGATCGCCTCGGCGGTTTTCACCGGGATCGTACTTTTTTCCACGATGATCTTCGGCCCCTCGGCGATGGCGGCGATCCGGCGCGCGGCGCTCTCGACATAGCGCAGATCCGCGGCGCGCCCGGCCCCGATCCCCTGCTTCTTCGTCGGGGTTCCCACGCACACAAAAATGATTTCCGCGTCGCGGATCCCGCCGTCCACGTCGGTCGAGAAAAAGAGGTTGCGCCCGCGCGATTCGCGGACGATTTCGTAGAGGCCCGGCTCGTAGATCGGAAGCTCGTCGGAGTTCCATTCGGCAATGCGCGCGGCGTTCGGATCCACGACGGTGACTTGGATGTTCGGGCACTTGGCGGCGATCATCGCCATCGTGGGCCCGCCGACATATCCAGCACCGAGGCAACAGATTTTCAAAGTCGCTTTCATGGATCAGCAGGGGAGTCCCAGCGCGGTGCGGAAGTAGGCGATCGTGCGTTCGATGCCTTCCTCGAGAGGCACCTTCGGCTCCCAGCCCAGATGCTGCCTGGCGAGTGAGATGTCCGGGCGGCGCTGCCGGGGATCATCGGCCGGGAGCGGCTTGTGGGTGATGCGCGAGGGGCCGCCGATCTTCTTCAAAACCAGCTCCGCCAGCTCGAGCATGGTGAACTCCCCAGGGTTGCCGAGGTTCATCGGCCCGATGATCTCGGTCTGGTTCATGAACCGGACGAACCCCTCGATGAGATCGTCCACATAACAAAACGAACGGGTCTGCAGCCCCTCGCCATAGACGGTGAGATCCTCGCCGCGCAGCGCCTGCACGACAAAATTCGAGACCACGCGCCCGTCGTTCGCGAGCATCCGCGGGCCGTAGGTGTTGAAAATCCGGATCACGCGGATGTCCACCCCGTTCTCCCGGTGGTAATCAAAAAACAATGTTTCCGCACAGCGCTTGCCCTCGTCGTAGCACGAACGGAGGCCGATCGGGTTGACGTGCCCCCAGTAATCCTCGGTCTGGGGGTGGATCTCCGGGTCGCCATAAACTTCGGAGGTCGAGGCCTGGAAGACACGCGCCTTCACCCGCTTAGCGAGCCCGAGGCAGTTGATCGCGCCCATCACCGACGTCTTCGTCGTTTTGATCGGATTATACTGGTAATGCGGCGGCGAGGCCGGGCAGGCCAGGTTGTAGATCTGATCGACCTCGACCTTGAACGGATCGATCACATCGTGCCGCACCAGCTCGAACCGGGAATCGCCCAGCAGGTGCTGGACGTTCGTCTTCCGCCCGGTAAAAAAGTTGTCGAGGCAGATCACATCGTGGCGCTCCTCGAGGAGCCGTTCGCACAGATGGGAGCCCAGAAACCCGGCCCCTCCGGTCACAAGAATTTTCATAAAATAATGTCAACCCCCCCTCCCCCGAGGGGAAAGAATTACTGACAAGTCTGCCTTCTCTTGCGGGAAATTGCAAGAACGGGAAAGCGGAACTGAAATGAGTGGCGCGGCAGGGCGGATTTTTTCTCATTTACACGCCGAATGCGTTTGCTCCCCCGAAGCAATCAGGCGGCAAGCTGCCGTGCCATCTTGGCGTTGGCGCGGGCGATGACCGTGCAACAATGGATGTCACGTCCGTGACATCCATTGTAAAATGCCATCTTGGTTTGGCGTTGATGCGGGCGTGATTTTCTGGACTTCTCCGGGCCGGGCCTGTTTAAATTTCTTTCCGGCGCGGATTTCATCCGGGCTCAGGATTTTCCACGACGTTGAAAGCTTCAGCCCCAACTCATGATCCCCGAACGCTCGTCCTGTTCGGAATCCCCTTTCATGACGTGACCATGGCGGAGACGCTGGAATGGATCGACCGCCTGGTTGAGCGGCGGAGCCCGGCTTTTTTTGTCACGGCCAATCTCGATTTTGCCGCGCAGGCCAGCGAGGATGTGGAGCTGCAGCGGATCCTTGTGGAGGCGGATCTGGTGCTGTGCGACGGAACTCCGTTGATCTGGGCCTCCCGGCTGGCGGGGAAGCCTCTGCGCGAGCGGGTGGCTGGCTCGGATCTGGTGCCCCGGCTTGCCGCCCATGCCGAAAAATCCGGCTATCGGATCTTTCTGCTGGGCGGAGAAATCTCGAGCCTCGAGGGTGCCGCGCGGAATCTCCAGCGCAGCCACCCGAAGCTTCCGGCCGTGCGCTACTATTCGCCGCCGTTTGCGCCGCTGCACGAATTCGACAACCAGAAAATTCTCGAGGAGATCCAAAAGGCGCGGCCCGATATTTTGCTCGTCGCCTTCGGATGTCCGAAGCAGGAGAAATGGATTTACATGCACTATCGGAAACTCGGGGTGCCCTGCTGCATCGGGGTCGGCGCGACGGTGGATTTCCTTGCGGGAAAGGTTTCCCGTGCCCCGGCTTGGATCGCGCGAACCGGCTTGGAGTGGATCTACCGCATGTGCCAGGAACCCGGGCGCCTGGCCGGGCGCTACCTGAATGACATCCTCTTCCTGTTGCGCCAGAGCCTGCGCGAGAGCCGCGTGATTCCGACGGGCGGCCCGCCTCCAGCCCCGGTGCCGGCGCAGAAGATCCCTGCAGGGTTTTCCGAGGAGCTGGAAATCCTCCACTGGAACGGCCCGCTGACGGCTGCCGGCGCGGAGAACTTCCCCATGCCGGCCTTCAAAAATTCCTTTGTGATCGATCTCTCGGGGGTCACGGGAGTGGACAGCACCGGCCTGGGGGTCATGCTGCGCTTGATCCGCAAGGCCTGGGCCGGTGATGTGGGAGGATGTTTTCTGTCACCCTCGCGCGCGGTGCAGACGGTCGTCGAAATCACCCGCCTCGGGCGCATCCTGCCGTTAGCATCGAGCATGGAGGACGCCCGCCTTCTGATCGCAAAAGGGGCGGCGGCGGCGAGGCTCCGGCCGGTGGCCGACGAGGAAAGCGGAACCCTGCTCTTCAATCTGCCGCCGCGGGTCTCCGCCGAAATGGCCGAGAGCTACGGGCAGGCCGTGGACAAGGAATGGGAAAGCCGGACGACCCTGCGGGAAATCGTTCTGGATTTTTCGGAAACAACATTCATCGACAGCTCCGGGCTCGGCTTCCTGATCCGGTGCCACCGCCTCGCCGGCCGCCGGGAAGGCTGCCGGTTGCGGCTCGCAAACCTGCCCGGCAACGTTCTCAACGTGATCCGGGTGGCCAAACTCGAAGACGTCCTGCTCGCGCCGGAAATCAAATCCTGACAGGCCGCTTCGCTTTTTCAGATTCGAAGCAGGCGTCGAGAACCTTCTGCACTTCGGCCCCGCGCGCGAAGTCGGCCTCGCCGGGTTTTCCGGAACGGATGGCGGAAATGAAACGCTGGTAGTTCGTGGGGACCGGCTTGCAGGCGACCTCGCGCCACTCGCCTTTGTCGAGTCCTTTGCCGTTGCAAATTTTGAAGCTGGTTGTCGAGAGTTCCGAATCCATGGAAACCGTGCCTTTGGTTCCCGCAATTTTCAAGGCGAGCCGGTTGGCGTGGCCGCCGACCCAGCGGCTGGTGTGGATCATCCCAAGCGCGCCGTTGGCGAACTCGACATTGAGGACTGCCGAGTCATTGGCATCGAGTTTGTAATCTCCGATACGGTCGCCGGGGGCTTTGTGAAACGCCCGCATCCGACAATAAACTTCCTTCACCGGGCCGCAGGGGAACGTGGCGAAATCGACGATGTGGACACCGACATCGCCCAGTGCGCCCATGCTGCCGTGAGCTGTGGACAGCCTCCAGAGCCAGGCCGGATTCGTGCGCCAGTCGCCCCAGATCTTCGAGGGCAGCCACGCCTGAAGGTAGCTGGCCTCCACGTGGCGAACTTCTCCGATCTCCCCCCGCCGGATGGCCGCCGCAGCAGCCTGGATGCACGGCCAGTTACGATACGAGAAATTGACCATGTTCACGACGCCGGCTCGCTTGGCGGCAACGGCCATTTTCTTCGCGTCCGCGTAATTCAATGCGAGCGGTTTCTCGCAGAGCACATGCTTGCCGGCCTTGAGGCAGAGCAGGGCGACCGGCGCATGGAACGCGTCGGGGGTGACGATCGTCACGGCATCGAACTCCACGCCCGCCAGCAGGTCTTCCGCGCTGGTGAACGTCTGCGGGATCTTGTGCTTCTCCGCAAAGGCCTTGACCCGGGCGGCGTCCACATCGCACGCGGCGACAATCCGGCAGGCCGGGATTTTGAGGAAGCTCTCCGCGTGGAAGTTGGCCATTCCGCCGGTGCCGATGACCGCGATCCTGACGATTCGTTTGATGGGTGCTTTCATGGAAAAATCCTTAGCGGAAACCTTCTGTCGGACGTGCCGCCGCGGACGGATCCACGGGCAGCGGTTCCAGCGCCGGGGAGTTCGGGCAGATGTCGGGGATCCTCACGGTCGGCCGGGCCCAGAGAACGCCGTTGGCGATCACCTTCTGCACCTCGGCCTGGTGGTAGGTGGGGTAGGTTTCGTGGCCGGGACGGAAATAAAAGATGCGCCCGTTTCCGCGATGCCAGGTGGCCCCGCTGCGGAAGACTTCCCCGCCGGTGAACCACGAGATGAAGATCAACTCGTCGGGCTCGGGAATTCCGAACGGCTCGCCATACATTTCCTCGGCCGGGATTTCAAAATAGTCCCCGATCCCCTGCGTGATCGGGTGGTGGGGAGCGATGTTCCAGATCCGTTCCTTGTCGGTGGATTCCCGCCATTTGAGCGAGCAGGTCGTCCCCATCAGGGCCTTGAAAATTTTTGCGTAATGCCCGGAGTGAAGGACGACGAGCCCCATGCCTTCGAGAACACGCTTTTTGACTTTTTCGACCACCTCGTCCGAGACATCGCCGTGCGCCATGTGCCCCCACCAGACCAAAACGTCGGTCGCTTCCAGCACGTCTCCCCCCAGCCCGTGTCCGGGCTGATCCAGCCACGCGGTCGTGACCTCCAGCTCTGGATCGTCCCGCAAAAATCCCGCGATCGTCTCGTGCATGCCCTCCGGGTAGATCGCCGCAACTTTCGGGTTCTTCTTTTCGTGGCGGAACTCCCCCCACACGAGCACATGCGTTTTGGATTTCATAAGATATTTCCGATGAAGATTTCCTGAATTTCTTCCCCAGGCAAAAGGAAAACATGGAAGTTCTCCGCGAGTTATAGTAGAAATCCGATATATGCCACCTCCTGCTTCCGCCGATCTTGAGTCGGAGCTGGGCACCGCCTTGGCCCGGCTGTCCGACGGGCGGGCGCGGGTGGTCATTCCCGGGCTGTCCGGGCTCCACCGGCGGAGGCCGGGCGCCCACTTCCACCCGACACCGGAAATTTTTTATCAGGCTGGTGGCGGCACGGATTTCGAGTGTCCCTCGGGAGGTTTCCGCCTTCGGACCGGGGATCTTTGCGTGATGCCGGCGGGGGTTCCGCACGCGGAGACTCCCCGGGATCTCCGAACCCGCTACCGGGTGGTGGTGGTGATGCGCGAGGCGGACGGGTTCATGGCTTTGCATGGAGAAGCCGATCGTTCGCGACAAATCCAAAGCCGGAATGTGACTGGTTATTCCCATGGCGGCCAGGCATTCCAATGTCTGGAGCTTGCGTCTCTGGCCAACGGCATCGAGCCCCCGCTCCGCCAGTCCTATGTCGGCGGACTCGTCACAGCATTTCTCACGACGGTGCTGACCGAGATGCGCAACCCTTCTTGCGGAATGGAAAAACCCACTCCGCCGGTCGTGCGAGAAGCCGAGAGAATTGTGCGGGTGGAGCTCCCCCATGCCAGCCTCTCTGTCCATGCTGTCGCCGTGCGCTTGGGAATCTCCCCGGATCACCTCACCCGGCTTTTCAAAAACACCCGCGGCATGTCGCTCGGCGTATGGATCGCCAAAGAGCGCGTCCAACTGGCCTGCGAACTCCTCGCTCGGCCGGATCACAACATTTCCGAGGTGGCATGGACATGCGGCTTTACCAGCGCCTCCTACTTCATCCGCGTCTTCCGTTCCCACACCGGGACGACTCCGAAGGAGTGGAGGATGCGGACGTCGAAAATCCGATATCCCGATCCCTCGCCGACGAGGGGCAGGCAACTGGGGGGGGAAAGATCGTCTAAATGATTGCCCTGCTCGAACCGTCGAAGCTAAGGTGACTGCGTGATCTCGCGCCAAGCCGCATTTCTTCTTGGATTTGCCGTCCTCTTTTTGGCGGCCTGCAAAAAAGCGCCTGCGCCGGACGGATCCGGCAGCCAGCCCGCCCCGCCTCCGGCTCATGGGGTTCCGGTGGGTGTCTTTCTCCCGCTGAGCGGCGCGCAGGCCGCGTTCGGGCAGTCCGCCTTGGCCGGCGTCAAGCTCGCCGTCGCGGGATGGAACGCCGGCGGCGGAATCTCCGGCAAGCCGGTCGCCCTCCTCGTTCGCGACACGGAATCCCGCCCCGACCGCGCGGCGGCAGCCGTGCGGGAGCTCGTCGAAAAAGGAAAGGCGGTGGCCGTGCTGGGAGAGATCGCTTCGGAGTGCTCGTTGAAGGCCGCCCCCGTGGCGGCAGAACTCGGCATCCCGATGATCTCGCCCGGATCAACCCACGCGGACCTCACCCGCGCCGGCCCGGGGATCTTCCGGGTCTGCTACGTGGACCCGTTTCAAGGACGCGTCATGTCGAAATTCGCAAGCTCCCTCGGGATCACCTCGGCCGCAATCCTCTTCGATCCCGAGGATGAATACAGCGCCGGACTCGCCGCATGCTTCGAAAAAGATTTTGTGGAGCGCGGCGGGAAAATTGCCGCGAAGGCAACCTACCGCCGGGGATCCGCGGATTTTTCCACTGCGCTCCAGGCCATCAAGGCGGCTCAGCCGGAGGGGATTTTTCTTCCCGCGTATTTTTCGGATGCCGCCGCGATCATCAAGCAGGCGAGGCCGCTCGGCATCGAGCAACCCTTTCTGGGATCGGATGGCTGGGAATCCCCGGGCTTCCTCACAACCGGCGGCGAGGCGGTGAACAATTGCTACTTCACCAGCCACTTCTCCGCTGGCGACCCCTCGGAAAAAACCGAGTCCTTCGTCCGGGCCTATCGGGATGCGAACGGGAGCGATCCCCTCGCGCTCGCCGCGCTCGGCTATGATGCGGTGAAATTTCTTGAGGACGGAATCCGCCGTGCGGGAGGCACCGCCCCCGCTCCCCTGCAGGCCGCGCTGGCGGCGACCACCAGCTTGGCGGGGGTCACGGGGACCCTCACTCTCGATGCCGATCGCAACCCGTCAAAGTCCGCGATTGTCCTGCGCGTCAGCGAAGGAAATTTCCACTACCTCGAATCCGTCGCCCCCTGAAATCCGGGTCAGGCGGCGCATCCCATCGCCCGCGCCGCTTCGACGAGTCCGGCCGGGCTGCCGATGTCGAGGCGCTTCCCCGGCCAGGTCACACCGAGCATTCCGGCGGATTGGCGGAGCTGCTCCATGGCATCGGTGAGCTGGATTTCCCCCGCGAAGCCCGCCCGCGTCTTCTCCAGGCAGCCGAAAATCTCCGGGGTAAAAAGGTAGCGTGCCGCGAAGGCATGGAAGGGAAGCCGGGTGCCATCGCGGGATGTGAGCCGCGGAGCGACATCGGGCGCGGGCTTTTCGACGAGGTGATCGAGATCGAAGATTCCCTGTTCCAACTCCCTGCCGCCGGCCACACCGTATCGGGAGACCCGTTCCTCGGGGCAGGGCTCGAGGCAAACCGACGGCTTGTGATGCGAACGCCATGCGGCGGTCATCGGGCCCAATGGCGAGCCGTGCTGCATGACGGTGTCTCCCAGGAGCACAGCGAAGACCGGGTCGGATCCGATGAATTTTTTTCCGAGCCGCACCGCGTCGCCCAGCCCGCACATCGTCTCCTGGTAGATGTATTCGATGCGGGCCATGCCCGTGACCTGCCGCACCGCCTCGAGCGCGGCCTGTTTTCCCGCCGCTTCAAGAAGTGCCTCCAGCCCCGGATTGGGAGAGAAATACTCGATGAGGCTCTCCTTACCCCGGCTCACGACGATCAGAATTTCGTCAAAGCCCGCGCTGGCCGCCTCCGCGACGACATAATGGATCACCGGCTTGTCTCCGAGGGGCAGCATCTCTTTGGGAACCGCCTTGGCAATCGGAAGGAACCGGGTTCCCAGCCCGGCAGCGGGAATGATCGCCTTCATCTCCAGAATCTGCGGGTGAGGATTTTGGAAGTCGGCGCTGACGGAGCAGCGCCCTCCAGTTTTTGCAACGGAGCTGTGTCCCCGAACGGACGGGACGCGCCCTGTGAATGCGCCTTCATGGCTGCTCGCCGTTTAAGATCACGGGTGCCAGATCCGGCTTGATGACCCGGATGCCCATCGGCGTGAAAACTTTCTCGAGCCGGGCGAACATCGCCTCGTCGTCGTAGATCCCGACGATCGCCCCGCCGCTGCCAGCAAACTTCGCGCTGGCACCGATCCCCCGCGCGGCCTTCACCATGGCCCGGTTCCCGTCGCCGACATCATAGAGGCTCGCCCGCTTGTCGAAATTCGCGTTCATCACCCGGTGCATCGCGGCACGATCCCCGGCCTCGAGCGCCTCGCGGAATGTCTCGGTCAGCCCGGCCCAGAACGTGATCGCCTCGATTACCTCCGGCTCCCCGCGCTGCCAACGAGCCCGCAGGTCGTTGTGGTAAACCTCCGTGCCCTCGGACAAATCCTCGCGGTAGGCGATGTAAACCGGCGGAAGCTTGGCGGAATCGAGCATCTCGTAATTCCCATACCCGCGCCCCTCGATCAGCTTCCGGTCGAAATCCATGAAGACGAGTCCCTGGTAGGATTGGGCCACGCGATCCTGCAGCCCGGCCGGAATCCCGAGCTCGTTGTTCTCCACGCTCAGCACAAGGTTCGCAAGCGAATGCCTCGAGATCGTCACCCCGTAAAATCCCATCAGCCCCCGGATGCATGCGGTGATCAGCGCGCTCGACCCCGCCAGCCCGACCCGGTTCGGAATGTCCGACTTGTACCGCATCGTGAAATTTTTTTCACCGAGCGCGATCCCGCGTCCCTGGCAGTAATCGTAAAATGCCTTTGCGGCCGCCTTGAGCAGGCGGAACCCGCCATAATACCCGTGCAGCTTCACGTCCGTGTGCAGGCTCCCCAGGCTCTTGAACACCGAGTGGTCGCGGCGGCTGGGCAGCAGCTCGAGCTCGGGCGACTCCCAGAGCTCGATCTGCGCGGAAAAATTCCGGAAGGCAAACGCGATGGTCTTGCCGAAATACCCGTCGGACGGGTTGCCGATCAGGCCGGCGCGGGGATAGGCGATCGTCTGGATAATCATGGTTGCGAATTGCTCACTCTGAATCCGAACCCCGCCGCGGGCAAAGAAAAACTTCTCTGCCTTGAATGAACGCTGGCCAGAGTAGAACGAGCGTCCCGCTTGTTTGCTTCGCCTGTCCACCGGCGAAAAGCGATTTTCTATCAGCTAAGTTTTTGAGAAAGCCCGTTTTCTCAGGAAAAAGAAAAATCCCAACCCCCCAAGAAGCAGGATCCCCGAGTTGGGCTCGGGAACAACCAAACTGAGGTTTCCGTCCGGTTGCAGGGTGATTTTCATTTCGGTCGTGGTGATGTCAGGGTGAATCGTGTTGGTGCCAAACCGGTCGTCATACGGGCTCGCGTAAACCATGCCGCGTGTGAAATGTTTGTCAAATCGGCGCCGCCGGAGCCGCCGCCGTACGTGAATTCAAAATTCGACCAGCGGGCGGTGGTTTGCGAAAAGGCATCCGGCTGCGAGCTTGGGCCCAACAGCGAGTTTATTTACAACTCCTAACGGCGACGGTTTGCTGCCTTTCCCGCCAATTCCTCGTCTGGGATTTGCCACGGCAAGCAGGGCGATTTTTTTGGGAGCGCGGAGGGCAGGCAGCGGGTTCGGGAGGCGCTCCCGCGGAAAGATCGCCGCAACTCCGCCCTTGACCAATTCGGCGCACATCCGACGATACGCCGATGGAATTGTCTGATCCGTCACTTTTCATCAACCGCGAGCTCAGCTGGCTGGAATTCAACCAGCGGGTCCTCGACCAGGCGATGGACGAATCGAACCCGATTCTCGAGCGGCTCAAGTTTCTTTGCATCGTGAGCTCGAATCTCGACGAGTTTTTCGAGGTGCGCGTGGCCGGGCTCAAGCAGCAGCGGCAGACGCACACGACCGAGACCGGGCCCGACGGGCTTTCCGCCCGCGAGACGCTGGCGCGCATCAGCGACCGCGCCCGCCGGATGGTGGACGACCAATACCGGTGCTGGAGGGAGCAGATTGCTCCCGTTCTCGAGGAGCAGAAGATCCGGTTCCACGCGTATCCGGATGTGCCGGAGGATGAGAGGGTGCATTTCGCCGCATTTTTTGAGAAGACCGTCTATCCGGTGCTGACGCCGATCGCCGTGGATCCCTCGCACCCGTTTCCCCAGCTTCTGAACAAGAGCCTCAATGTGATCGTCGAGCTCGACGGCGACAGCTTGCAGACCAACATCGCGGTCGTCCAGGCGCCGCGGATCCTGCCGAGGGTCGTCCCGTTTTCCAAACCCCACGACGGCGATGACTTCGTGTTTTTGGGAAACATCATCCAGGAGCATGTGGCCTCGCTGTTCCGGGGCGTCCACGTCAAGGGCTCCCACCTTTTCCGGGTCACCCGCAACAGCAACCTCTACTTCGACGAGGAGGAGGAGCAGAACCTCCTCCACGCGATCGAGGAGGAACTCCGCCGGGTCAAACGCGGAGCGGCTGTCCGCCTCGAAGTCCAGGACGACTGCCCGCAGGAAGTCGTGAGCCGGCTCCTGCACATTTTCAACCTCGAGGAGGAGGATGTCTTCCGGATCCACGGCCCGCTGAATTTTTCGCGGCTCCTGCCGATGGCGATTCAGATTGACCGGCCGGATCTCCGCTACAAGCGGTTCTCGCCCTGCACGGTCGTCTCGCTCGACACCGAGAGCGACATCTTTTTTCACATCCGCAAAGGCGACATCCTCCTCCACCACCCGTATGACAATTTTCAGACGGTGGTGGATTTTCTGGCGCAGGCGGCCGAGGATCCGCACGTCCTCGCGATCAAGCAGACCCTTTACCGGACGAGCTCCGACTCGCCGATCGTCCAATCCCTGATCGAGGCCGCCAAGAACGGCAAGCAGGTCACCGCGGTCATCGAGCTCAAAGCCCGCTTCGACGAAGCCGCGAACATCAAGTGGGCGCGCATGATGCGTGAGGCCGGGGTGGATGTGATCTACGGCGTCGCCGGGCTCAAGACCCACGCGAAGGCGCTGCTCATCATCCGGAGCGAGGGCGACGGGATCCGCCGCTACGCCCACCTCGGCACCGGAAACTACCATCCGTCCACCGCCAAAATCTACACCGACCTGAGCATGCTCACCTGCCGGGAGGAGATCACGCGCGACCTGGCGGAGACGTTCAACTGCCTCACCGGAGTCTCGAAATTTCCCGGCATGAACCAGCTCCTCGTGGCACCGTGGTCGCTCCTGCCCTCGTTCCTGCAAATGATCGGAGACGAGATCGGGCATGCGCAAGCCGGCCGGCCCTCCGGCATCTACGCCAAGGTGAATTCCCTGGTGGAGGAGGAGATCATCGAGGCGCTCTACCGCGCGTCCGCCGCCGGCGTGCCGATCCGGCTCCTCGTCCGTGGCATGTGCGCGGTCCGGGTCGGGATCCCCGGCGTCAGCGAAAATATCGAGATCCGCAGCATCGTCGGTCGGTTCCTCGAACACAGCCGGATCTTCCGCTTCGAAAACGGCGGCGAACGCAAAATCTTCCTCGGGAGCGCCGACTGGATGCCCCGCAATCTGTTCCGGCGGGTCGAGACGGTTTTCCCGCTCGTCCAGCCCGGCCTGCTCGAACATGTGGATGAAATCCTCGATTGGTTCTGGAAGGACAACGTGAAGTCCAAAGTCATGCGGCCAGACGGCACGTATGCCCGGCAGAACATCGCGCCGGGTGACATCGCGTTCGACGCCCAGGCGGAATTTTTGGCCGACGCCCAGCGCCGCAAGAAACCCCACACGCTCGAAAAACAGAGATGACAGACGATCCCACATCCCCCGGCCCGGAGGCGATTGACGCGGCGTTCGAGGTCTCCCTGCGGCCGCCGCTCTTCGAGGAATTTTCCGGGCAGGAGAAAACAGTCGCCCGGCTGCGCCTGATGGTCGAGGCGGCGCGGCAGCGCGGGGACACGCTCCAGCATATCCTCCTCAGCGGCCCGCCAGGCCTCGGAAAGACGACGCTCGCCTACATCATCGGCAACGCGATGGGATCCGAAGTCCGCACGACCAGCGGACCGATGGTCGAAAAGGCGGGCGACCTCGCCGGCCTCCTCACCAACATCGAGCGCGGAGGCATCCTTTTCATCGACGAGATCCACCGCCTCCAGCCGTCGATCGAGGAATACCTGTATCCCGCGATGGAGGACTTCAAGCTCGACATCCTCATCGACCAGGGCCCGAGCGCGCGCAGCGTCCGCCTCAACCTCGCCCGCTTCACGCTCATCGGCGCGACCACCAGAGCCGGGATGATCAGTGAACCGCTCCGCTCGCGCTTCGGCATGAGCTGCCGCCTCGACTACTACCCGGCCGAGCAGCTCGCCACGATCGTGAGCCGCAGCGCGGGGCTTATCGGATCCGAAATGGAGGCGGGTGCCGCGATGGAGATCGCCCGCCGCTCGCGCGGCACCCCCCGCATCGCCAACAACCTTCTGCGCTGGGTGCGCGACTTCGCCCAGGTCCGCGCCGACGGTCGCATGACCGCAGAGACCGCCGACCTCGCTCTCACCATGCTCGAGATTGACGAGGAGGGGTTCGACGAAATGGACAAGCGCATCCTCGAATCCCTCATCGGGCTCTTCGACGGCGGGCCGGTCGGCGTCAACAGCCTCGCCGTCGCCATCGGGGAGGAGCCCGGGACGATCGAGGAAGTCCACGAACCTTTCCTCATCATGCAGGGCTTCCTCAAGCGCACCCCTCAGGGCCGGGTCGCCATGCCCAAAGCCTACCGAAAACTCGGCATCAGCCCGCCGCAAAAAACCGCCCAGCAGGATCTCCTCTGAGACAAAAGCAGCAACTTGCTTTTTTTCTCCGGATGACCACTGTCTGTTCGAGTTTCTCGATGTCGGTTCCACCATCCGATATTACCGGGAAAAAAACCACCGCAACGCACTCCACAAAGCGGCCAATGAGATCACCCGGAAGCATGTCGAAAAAACGTTTTTTGAGTAGGACACCTGGGACCACGCGCCGAAGCGCATCGAGAAAGGGGAACTGATCGCCATCGCGAAGCCGTTCTACTTCGCCCATCACGCAGGGCAGATCGTTGGGAAAGAGATCCGCAACAACCAGGGCGTCCTGCTGGGGCGCGTATGGGACAGCGCCGTGGATCTCGAACACGGACGTTTTGTGGGGATGATCGTTACCTACGGAGGCTTCCTCGGGATCGGTGAAAGATCCTCTTCCTACCGGTGGAAAATCAGCAGGGCGTTCGCTTGGGTTATGTCGCCGGTCTTCGGGACCTCAACCGCGTCACCGGACGGCTCAAAGGCGTGGTGAGCCTGGGAAGCGGGAACGCGGACATTCCCCGATTGCGGCGGAGTGCTCTTGGGAATCGAGGGCCGCGAACCGGGGCTCCGGGGCTCTTGTGTCTGGGAACGAGGCTGGCTGTTCATCTGTCCTGGGACTTGAGGCGGAGTGGAGGGCGTCTGAATGGATCGACCGCGCTTCTGCTGTCCGGTGTCCGGCGTGACCGAGCCGGGCGAGCCGGGAGACACGGTTGTCGGCGGAGAATTCCAAGTGCGTTTGCCTTGATTTCCCTTGGTGGCTGGCGGTGTGTTTCCTGCGTCAGGCGGTTGAGTCACGGGATTGCCGGAACGGTTGAGCTTCTTGTCGGCTTTCGTTGTCCCGGGGAGAGTATTGATCACCGCAGGGTTGGCAGGTGTGCCGACCACGGGATTGCCGGAGCGGTCGGTTGGCTGGCGGGTGAGGGATTTCACGCTCTCATCCCACGGCTGATTTTTGGCGAGATTGGGATCGCCATTGGCCTGTACATACCGCGCGCCAAGAACGATGTCCGAGGGCACGGTGGAAGCCGGCAGAATGAGGGCGATCAGCGCATCGGGATAAAGCGCGATCGGAGCGAGAAGCTGGCCGAGTTCCTCCGGATTCAATTTTTGAGGAACAAACTGCCCGGCTGCGGGAGCCGGCTGGTTCGCATTCTGGGCTTGCAGCGGAAATCCCCACATGCAGGCGGCAACCCAGACAAGCGCCATTGCTGCCGCGAACATGTTAGGGCGGGACGAGAGGTTCATGGGAATCTTCATAAAGGAAAATTACCAAACCCTCTGGAAAAGCGTAATGGGGTGTTTCCCCACCTGTTGCCTGGAGCGCTGAAAATCTGCAAACGTCATGCAGCGGACCCCTAAGACAACTCGGGATCGCAGATGTCGCGTCTAGGCTGGTTGCCACACAGAATCGGTGGGGTGAACACCCCATGCAATTCTGTCTTGAACAAAGCAGCTCTTGCCAAACTGGCCCCGGAGGCACAGAATAACCTTGCTTCTCATTTACAACTTCAGTTTCCCATCCCCGTGCGGGAAGTCGCACGCAGCCGATGAAAAAAAAGATTCGTGCGGTCGTTCAAAACCCACCCGCAGACGGGCAGCCACGGAAAGTTTATGAAGAAGAAAAAGTCAGCCAGTCCAGCCAGTCAGCCAGTCCAGCCAGTCAGCCAGTCAGCCAGTCAGCCAGTCAGCCAGTCAGCCAGTCAGCCAGTCAGCCTACCAGAAGCCAGAGCGATGTTAAATTTTCCGATTGTTGGGATCGGTGCGTCGGCCGGGGGGCTGAAGGCGTTCGAGGAGTTTTTTCTCGCGATGCCTGCGGATT
>Ga0194063_10000968_pt1 | contig 19601 bp, 18 predicted proteins | sample SepL3720m_MetaG_FD_155459 | JGI IMG/M metagenome (GOLD analysis project Ga0194063, IMG submission 155459) | Anoxic zone freshwater microbial communities from boreal shield lake in IISD Experimental Lakes Area, Ontario, Canada - Sep2016-L373-20m | ecosystem: Environmental > Aquatic > Freshwater... | reverse complement strand
TTTTAGCATTAAAAAACCTCGTCGAGCCGAGGCATAGACGAGGCGTTTATGGACGTATTTTATCACTTGGGAACAATAGATTCAAGATTTTGCGCTATCTTGGGAGAATAATCTCTTGGTCGGAGTCGAGAGTGTAGATCTTGGGCTTGCTGGATCCGACAGTTATCGTAGTTTTGATATCTTTGGTCCCAGGCTGTTTTTGGATCAAGAGATTGTAATCATCGCCGGTCACAAATCCAGCAGGAACCGTATATTCGATCTCAAGCTTTTTGACTGATTGTGGACTGAGGATAAAGAAGCCCTCAAACACGGTCTTGCCCAAATCTTCGGTGGTTGTAGCATCGAGCTCGTAGCCGGTCGCGCTCTTGAGCACAGAACCTTTGGGCACGTAGATACGCTGCCAGGTACGTAGCTGACCATTGAGACAGAGGAGTCCGGCTTCGAGATTGCAGTTGTCACCCTTGCGCGGATTCTTGTAAGTCAAGATCAATTTCCTAGTGAGGGAGCCATCACCTGCGACAGTAGTAGTTTGCTCGACCTCTTGGGTCACAAACATATTGGATTTGGCGCCGGCGAAGTTCGTATCATTGATATGGAGATAGTCTCCCGCATAATCATTGATCCTGCCAGCGGCCCCGAGGACTTCGACGGCATTTTGCTTGTTGGGATCTTTGAAATACATGAGTAGATGCTTTTCTTTGATACTACCCACAAAGATATTGAAGAACTCAGCCCACTTGGCTTTGGGTGAACCCATCATGTTGGCGAGCATCGAGTTCATCAGGGGGCCGAGGATACTCTTGCGCCCTTCGCGGATCTCGTAGGTCGGACGAGTAATGATATTCTCAAGTTCGTAGATGACTTGGGGACAGTCACAGCGAGGATCGATCTCGGCACTAAATTTGCCGCCATAACCTGCCACACCAATTGGCCCAAGAGCTTTGAGGATGCGAACTGGCACCTCAGTATCGATGGCAATGAGCGCATCGAACTCAGGTGCCACGGAGGAATCTTTCATATATCCAGTGAAGGTATCCATCGAATCTTTGAAGTCAGGTGAGAGATTCATATCACGTAGGTTCCAGTAGTAGACGAGAGGGAGATATTTGAGGATTGGATCGGGGGCCGGGACCTTTTTCTTGAAGCCTGCGTCGAGAGTATAGATATCTTCCGAGATCCCTGGGGTAATTTTGCCTTTTAAAATACTCATGGTAGCGTAGGCCGTGAGGAACCCACCAGTTGGACGGAGCTCGGCATCATTTTGGAACATGATCAAGTATTTTTTCGCTTCGGGATTGCCGAGGAGATCGGGTAAGAGCTTGATGATAGGCTCAAATTGGCCGAGTGACTCGGCGGCAGTCGAGACCGTATTTTTGAGATCAGAGATTTTTTCTCTGACTGGTTTGCCAGCAATAGTTACAGGATATCTTTTCTCATTGATACTCTCAAATTCGACACTCACTTCTTTTAGCTTGGCACTGATCTGATCCATCTGCGGTGAGAGTTTTTCGACGGTCTCGGCCACGAAGATGATCCTATCTTCGGCGGTAGCTAGCTGGAGATCACCGGTAGGAGTACCGGTAAAGCCCATGATGTCGGCATAAGGCTTGATAGCGGAGACGATCATGTCGCCGATCTCTGTCCCAAGTTCACCAGCACGGAAAACATGATCGATATCTCTGAGATAAAGTCCAAAGAAAGGTATGTATCGCAATGGACCGACGGCGCCGAACGCATTCTTGGCATCACTCAGGGTAGATTTGGTACTAGCTAGTTCTGATTCGACCGTGGCGAGATCGCGTGATTCAAAAGCTGTCATCATGGCAGAAGTATGGGTAGAGATGGTCATGGCTTTGTCATAAGTCGTCTTCATCACAAGACTAACCCAAGCACCAAGACCTATAAAGATTAACAATAATACGAGCAGGATAATCACCCAGGGTTTTTTGTACCAGGATTTTTTAGTTTTGGGAGTGGATTCTAGTGACTCAGTCATAACTGGTGGTTTCCCATCTGATTCTGTGGCTTCGATTAATACCTCTGCTGGTTCGGGACTAATGAGCTCTTCAGCTTTGAACTTGTCGAAAGTCACCATTTTGAGATCATTGCTTGCGGGGTTTTCCATAAGATTTTTAGGTCATTCCATAACGAGCGAGTACTTACGTATTGTGCGTCAAGTGTGACCCTCTTGTCAAACGTAACCTCATTGCGTCCAGAGACTTGCCAGAGGCCAGTAATCCCGGGCTTGGTCGTTAAGACAATCTTCATCATTTTTTCAGTTCCTGGGTATTTTTTGATTTGTTCATTGAGCTCTCTTTCCAGATATGCACGAGGTCCAACCATACTCATGTCCCCTTTTAAGACGTTGTAAAACTGTGGGAACTCATCGATTGTGAGGGCACGCAGAACCCGACCGAGAGGAGTGATGCGCGGGTCATCTTTAGCTTCGAGTTTCCAGTCCATCGATTTGAATTTTTTGAGCAGTTTTTTGTCACCTTTGTGCAAGATATCATCGGCATTGATCACCATCGAGCGGAACTTGTACATATCAAAACTTTTCCCATTTAGACCGATGCGACGATGACGATAAATGATCGGGCCCGGGGAGCTCAGGAAAATGAGCAAGGGTACAGTCAGCCAAATCGGCAAAAAGAGAACGGCCAGAAACAAAGCAACGATGATATCAAGGAGGCGTTTGGTGGTGTTTTGATAGTTCATAGTTAGATTAGGTTGTTTTTACCCGTATTTTTGAGGTGTTCGACGACTTTCTTTACCTCTTGAACGCGGTCCTTGTGAGCGATCAAGATGGCGTCATCTGTATCGATAATCACCACATTTTCTAGGCCGATGGTCACGATTTGTTTTTTGCCGGTGGAGACGAGCGAGTTCTTGGTATCGATGCGGAACCAGTCGGCCCCCTCCTGTCGCGAGATGAGCGCGTTGCCCTCTTCGTCTTTGGCCACTTCGTCGTGTACGACGTTCCAAGACCCGATATCGGTCCAGCCGAAATCACCGGCGATGACAGCTAACTTGTTGGTCTTTTCAGAAATGGCGGTATCTATCTGTTCGTCTTTGGCTAGTTGATACTCGCGGATTAAGACTTCATCGAAATCTCCCGTGTTGCAAGCAGACATGATCGAGACAATGTGCGCAGATAGCTCAGGAGCTAGCTCGGCAAACTCGGCCAAAATCAATTTGGTAGACCAAGTATAGAGATTGGCATTCCAGTAATAATTACCAGTCTGCAAAAATTCGGTGGCTGTTTTTTCGTCTGGCTTTTCCCTGAATCCTTCGACTCGCATGACCACATGACCTGATTCCTCGGTAATCTTGCCGTCAGCATGGATATAACCCAGTCCTGTATGTGCAAAAGTAGGTGTGATCCCGACAGCGACCATATATTTGTTTTCAGAGGCAACTCTTGCGGCGACCAGCATAGATTCGACGAAAAGCTCGTCACTGGCGATCAGATGATCGGAAGCCAAATTGATAATGACAGCCTCCTGGTCCCTGGTATGAATAATCCCGGCAATTACACCCATGGCGAGAGCAGTGTTTTTCTTCTCTGGTTCGGTAATAATATTTTCCCTCGGCAAGATGGAAGCGCTCTTTTGGACATCACTCAAATAGTTTTTGTTGGTCATGATGAAAATATGATCGTTGCTGACCAATTTTTGGGCACGCTTTAAGGTTTTGACAAAGAGAGTCTCACTCCCTACGAGGTCGATAAACTGCTTAGGAGTGTTAGTACGAGACAATGGCCATAGTCTAGTCCCGCCCCCTCCACACAAGATGACGACGTAAAGGTGATCTAATTGCTTTGACATAAGTGTTTAACCCTTTCGCTCATTTGACGTCGCCAAATAGAGCTATCAAATCGTTTACTGTTTAATCGACACTCCTCTCTATCAAAGGACATTGTCTCAAACCTGTCAATCGCCTGCATAAAATCGCGAGGCTGATTGCGCCCAACTAATATACCAGTTTTTTCGTCAATCACGATATCGACTGCCCCGCCTTTACTATAAGCGATGACCGGGATACCAGAGGCCTGAGCCTCGACCATACTGATACCAAAATCCTCTTCGTTCGCCTGGAGGAAAGCTTTGGCGTGCTGGTAATAGCCTACCAGTTCAGTGTCGCTGACGGATCCTAACAGATGAACATTTGGTTTGGCAAGTTTTGTTAAACGAGATTTTTCTGAGCCATCACCGATGATCACGAGAGTTTTGCCGTTTTGATTGAAAGCTTTGATTAGGACATCAATTTTTTTATATGGCACGAGGCGAGAAACGGTAAGATAATAATCGCTAAATGGTAATCCAGTGTTCCGGCCCGCCTTGCTGCGAGGCAGGTTTTCCAGTGAATCTCGCATAAATCTTTCCGTGTCGACGGGTGGGAAAATGACGAGAGAATCTATATTGTATATATTCTTTATACGACTTTTCACTTGAGTACTAATTGCAATCATTTCATCTGGCCTAGTTGAAGCAACCAAATCCCATTTGCGCAAAAATTTCGCAATAAACCGGTAGAGCGGATTAGTGAGATATTCTGCTTGATGAGAATATAGATAGCGAGTAGGAGTCAGACAATAGTTGAGATGAGAGGTGAGCGGACCAGTGATGACCCCTTTGGACTCGGCACTACCGATCGAGATGACGAGGTCATATGATGAGAGATCATATGATTCAAAGATAAACGGCATAAGCCAAGGAAACCATTCATGATGTTTGCGTAAATACGGGAAACTATGGACCGGCCAATCTCTTGAAAATGGAGCGGTGGCTGGATTCCAAAAACTGGTATACCAATCGGCTTCTGGATACAACTCTTGAAAGGCAACGAGGACTTTTTCTGCTCCACCGATTTTGTTGAGCCGATCATAAACTAGGGCTACGCGCATTGATGACCTCCGCAATATCTTGGGCAACATCGGACCAGGTACGGGTGAATATAAACGGGCGAGAAGACCTCGCCCCTACGGAGCGGATTGCGCGAGCGAGATCGCTGGCTGAGACAGGATCGAAGTAGGTGACTTTGTTACCATAGACCTCGCGGTATACGGGGATGTTGCTGGCGACTACTGGTGTGCCGACCATGAGTGACTCTAGTCCCACGAGGCCATAACCCTCCATGAGCGAAGGAGTGACAAGGAGTGAGGCACGACGATAGACTTCGACTAGTTCCTCGTCCGAGAGATTGCCCAGCAGATGGATCCTCGTTTGGTCATACGGTGCAAGGACCCGCGAGAGGAAGGGAGATGGCTTGGCGACGATCACCAGTTCGTGAGTTTTCACTGATTTCATGGCCTCGAGTAAGACAGCGAGATTTTTGTGAGGATAGACATTGCCGACAAATAACAAATAGTTTGAAGGAAGTTTTAATTTATTAGTTACAGCTTTCGAACTGCGGAAGATTTCGTCAGGTGCCTCGGGGACCACGTGAATGCGCTCGGGTTTGACCATGGGGAAGGCGGCAAGGATATCGTTTTTGACGGTATTTGAAGGCACGATAATATCCCGCGAAGTGGTCAAGGTTCTTTTGATAACTAGGTTGTAGCCATAGCGTTTGAGGGCGAAAAGCCAAGGGGCGCGGGTAGTAGTATCAGGTCCGACAAAATGCGATTTGATCAAATCATGGACGGTGACGATACGGGGGACTTTGGACCAAATCGGAGCATTGAAGTGAAAAGTATAAAGCAGGTCTGATCCAAGGGATTTTAACAAACTAGGGAGTTTAATCTGCTCTGAGAGGGAGTAGTGAGGGATCTCGGCTCTGACTTTGAGGATATTGTTGCCTCCCTTGAAGTTGTCGAACTCAGAGTCACGCAGAAGGACCTGCAAGGTGTAACCTTGTAGGCCTAGGTACTTGGGGAGATATTTCATGACATTGGTCGTATAACGACCAAGACCGGTGTGACCTGAACCGTAAAAACGAGCATCAATCGCAATCTTAAACATGAGTTGATTATAGCGGAAAGTTTAGGCGAGAGTGACGCGGCGGAATTTCATGATTTTGATGCCGAGGAAGACGAGCCAGTTGATAAAGAATGGATATTTTTGCACATAATGTTTGCGGTAGAAGATCTCCATAGCCTGGATTGACCAACCCTTGACCCGGCGAATCGTGTCTTTTTTGGCAGTACTGACACTACCGCTCTGCTTGGACATACCAGTTGTAACACCTTTGTAATGGAGGATGGTGACAGTGGGCCAATAGAGATTGCGGTACCCAGCCTCGTGCAAACGGTAGCAAAAATCAATATCTTCGCCGTAGAGCGGATAATCCTCGTCCCACCAGCCAACACTCTCCCCGACTGACCGGCGCATGAGCATAAACATCCCACCGACCGCGTCGATCTCATGCTCGGTAGTGTAGCCGAGATATCGTTTGGTGTACTGATTGAACAAAGGAACATTCGGGAACAATTTAGATAAACCGGCGAAATGAGTAAAGCCAGCCCAGGGCGTGGGGAAACCGCGATGACAGGTCTCGTCGATGCCACCGGTAAGTACGAGATTGACTCTGCCAGTTAAAGTACCGATCGAGTCGTCGCTAGCTAGTTTGTCGAGGCATTTCCTTAAATCACTCGCTTTAGTGAAGCTAGCGTCTGGGTTGAGGAAGAGGACATATTCGCCGTGGGCAAAAGGAAGTCCAGCATTGTTGCCAGCGGAAAAGCCGAGGGAGGTATCGCGCTGGACCCAGCGGACCCCAGGGAATTCTTTTTTCACCATGGCTCTTGAGTTGTCGCTCGAATTATTGTCGACCACAATGATTTCCTGAGTGATCCCCTTTTGCATCTGTACTGATTTGAGAGTTTCCCGCAAGAACTTCTCTGCGTTATAGTTCAAGATAATGACAGACACATCGATTTTTGTCATATAAATTCCTTATAAACTTTATCTAGGCTCTGCGCTATTGTATCCCAACTATACCCTTGGCGGACAATTTTTTGGCCGGCCATGCCCAATTTTTGCTGTAACTCCTGATCTTTAAGTAATTTGACCGAAGCAGTGGCGAGGCCAGACGTAGTATCGGCGATGAGGACGTCTCGCCCACTACGCAAATCTAGCCCTTCGGCGGCGAGAGTGGTTGCCACCACGGGAGTGCCAGTGATCATAGCTTCGAGGACTTTGTAGCGCGTGCCCTTGCCACTACGGATAGGGGCCAGGAGCATATGGGCAGTAGCAAAAGCCTCACGGATATCATCGATCGCACCCAGAACCTCGATCGATGGGTCGCTCGCATAATCTTTGATTTTGGCGGTCGGAGAGAAACCCACAATCTTGAGTTTGGCTGTGGGCAAATCTTGGAGAATTATTGGCCAGATCTTTTTGACGATCTCTTCAACGGCTTCGATGTTGGGGAGCCATTTAAAAGTCCCGACGAATAAGACGGTCGGATCCTTGGGTAAATGTTTTTTGATTTTGGAAAAAAAGTCGAGATCGACCCCGTTGGCTACGACACTAATATTCTGCCTCTTGCCCAATTCTTTTTCGATAAAATTCTTATCTTCTTCTGACATGGTGATGAGCTTGTCGGCTTTTTTCCAGAAATAGCGCTCCCAATACTTGATCTTGGCGATATCGATTTTGAGAATCGGGCGCAGGAGCGGATTGGCTTTGTTCATATAATCTTGATAGCCTAGATATTCGATCGTTTGCTCAGCCAGGATGATGGGGATTTTGGTTTCTGGGATGTTGGGCATCATGTAAAAAGTCTCGGCATGGATCAGATCATATTTGTCACGCGCGAGTTCGGCTTGCACGGCTTTTTTCATATCTAAGGGCAAGTTGCGAGTGACCACAAATGGATAAGACGAGAAACCTGCAAGGAGAATGTTCCGCAGAACAAACGGATTTTTGGTACGTTTAAACAAGACAATTTTTTGGCAGTATTTCTGGAGTTCAGAGAGGTGCTCACGTTCGGCCTCGTCTTTGATCAGGGAAAAGAGCGTAATGTCGTGATGTTTAGAGAGATGTTTGAGGAGATTGTAGGTACGAATCTGGCCACCAGAAACGAGGGGGTAAGGGAGATAAGGGGTGAGCATGAGGACTTTCATTATTTGATTTTCCTGCCTAGATCGATTACGGCAAAGCGATCATTTTCTATCATGACCGGATATTTCGCTTTGACATCATTAAATTCCTGATCTCTAGTGGTCGTGACATAATAGTCGGCTCCAGCGGTAATTTTGATATCGATCTCACCGCCGATAGGCCAACCGCGACGATTGGTCTGATAAAGGAAAGCGGTATCACCTTGGTATGGAGCGATCACGAGCGCATCCTTGGGTGTATTTGCGTCGATATACTCCCCTGCTTCGACCATGGCGCGATTGTTAACCCAGAAAAATCCCTTGAGCTCATACCATGAGAGCGCGAGTGAGAGGACGAGGGTGGCTAACAGCATACAGCTAACCGCGAATTTACTAAATAATGATTTTTTGAGTGAGAGAATATATGAGACTCCGAGTCCAGCGAAGATGGCGAGAGTTGGGATGATTTGGATTTGATAATAATCGTGCTGGACATTGCCGGTCGCAATGATGGAGAGATAAGCCAATGATCCGAGGAGCAGTCCACCATAAACTAGTGTTTCTTTTTTCTTGTCACCGAGTGCAACTAGTCCAAATCCCAAGGGAATCAGACCAAAGTAGCCGAGGATCATCTTGCCGATGCGTTCGCCAAAGAGCCAGCGGAACCAGGCACCTTTGAAACGAATACTATTACTATTGAAGAGCCAGGAACTAGCGGGGATCCCTTCTGGATAGATGGCGATATGTCGACGCCAGAAGTAGTAAGGAATGATCGCCAGGAGTGGGAGAAGAAGCGACGAAAGTAGGAGCTTGAATGATTTGTGAGTAGTGGCGAAAAAATAGCCAATCATAGGCAAAAGAATAATGAGTGAAGTGGGCTTTAAAAGTACGGCTACAGTAAGTGAAAGTGCTCCAGTTATCCAGTATCGCAGTTTTCCAGTATCGACAAAGCGAATATAAAGTAGCAAAGTGAGCATGGTAAACATGACGAGCATAGGCTCGGGCAAGATGACACGACCATAATACATATTGTAGGGAAGGACGGCATAAATCAGTGCCGAGGAAAGAGCGGCCACAGGCCCAGAAAGCGAAAAAACAATGAGATAGATAATAATAATCGTGAGTGCAGAAAACACAATGGACAATCCCCGACCAATCTCGAGGAATCCAAACTGGGGAAAATTGAGAGCGATCAGAGCGTGGAGGCCATCACGCAAGGGGAACTCGACCATCCGCCAACCATTTGGGTTGTTGAGTCCTGAAGGGATACTCGAAAGATCGTGGAATTTGGGGTGCAAAAGATCGATGTGGCCAGCTTTAACATATTCTTTGGCGACACTAGCTGTATCAGCTTGGCGCCAACTATGCCAATCACCAAGTGGCTCGTGGATCTTGTAAGTGCGCAAAAAAATGCCCCCTACGACAATGATGGCGAGGATGAGATGCGATAGATTAGTTAGTCTTTTTGGCATGGTCATAAAGGTAAGCGACTCCTGCGGCTATCATCCAGTAAACATAGGCAACTTTTGATGACTCGAAGATGTCGATATAAGTGGCGGTTACGAGCATGGCGACCGTAGCCCCGATGGCTCCAAGACTAAAGAGTAGGACAACTCCCTCGGCATTTTGTAAATTGGCGAGCGAGTATTTGATGACGTAAAAAATGAGTGCCAAGAAAGCGATGGTACCTAGGAGTCCCGTCTCTCCGAGCATCCGCAGATAATCATTGTCGGTTGACTCGGCATAGGTGAACTCCCCGACATTGGTTTTGACAAGAGTCGAGTAACCAGAGCCAAGGATTGGGTTGCGCAGGAAACCTTTGATAGCTTGTGGCCAGAGAGCATCGAGACGAATGGCCATGGAGAGTCCATATTTGAGGGCATTGGCGGAGTATGAGGGACCCGAGTAAGTTAGTCCCGCGTCCTCGGCAGTATCTTTGCGGATATCTTCTGATTCTTGACTGACGTCGGAGGGCAAGTTGGGGGTCGGAGTTGGTTTTGGAGTGGGCCTGACCGTGCTTGGTGGCATATCGGAGCTAGAGGCAACTAACTCTAACTGAGTTTTTTCGGTATCGGTGAGCTCAACGACTTTGGGTTTTTCATTCTTAAACAAAAAATCCAAGAGTGATGGGAGCGTGGTAACGGTTTGGGTGTTTTCTGGCTCTTTGACGAATGGTTGATTGATGATCTGCTGGAAAGCCAAAATGTTGTCCCTAGTTTCTTTGTTGGGTAGGACCTGCAAGAATCTCTCGAGGAGATTACTAAAGGTGAACATGATCACAAAGCTAATGAACATCGTGGTCAGCCAACGTTTGAGAGACCACCCCCAACCTCTAGATTTGACGAGGAGGAAAGCCACGACCGTGATGCCGACTAGAAAACCAATAAAAGACGTACGAGAAGTAGTGAGGACCAAGCACCAGTAGGCAATGAGTGAGGTGAGGTAAAAAATGAATTTGAAGATCTTTTTCGTGGTCAGCCAAGCGGCAGGGAGAGTAAAGGTAAGGATCATCATGAGATAGCCGGCTAGATCATAATGTCCACCAAAAGTTGAGAGGAGGCGGCTATTGGGCTGGAGATAGAGCCTCACACCTTTGCTAAATTCGCGGTTCATCGTGGAGAAAGCAGGGAAATAAAAATACTTTTGACCGATGCCATAGAGAATGACGCCAACAAAGGTAATAAAGGAAGTTTTGATGAGAAGAAGTAAATCTTTCTTGGTCCTAATACCTGAATAGGCGATAAAGAAGAGGGAGAAATACTCGAGACGTCTAAACCAGTGGAGCCAGATTTTGAGGATGTGTGCTTTCTCAAGTGGAACGGTGTGATTGAGATAAATTGCACTCAAGACTGAGAGGAAGCCTATACCCAGATAAATCAACATACCATAACCGATGGCATTCTTAGGGAAACTGATTTTGCGCCGAATCAACTGAACGAACCAAACGCCAAAGGCGAAAAGCACCAACAAATCTTCAAGGCGCATGCGAACTATATAACCCTGGATCAGCTCAGCGAGAGGAATTTTTGGATAAAGCGGGATCATGACGATCAAGAATCCGGTGAGGAGAGTGAGAATATTATTGTCTAGCCAGCTAAGAAACTTCTTCATTTTTTACGGTTCCAGTATTTTTGATATTCCACAAGCGTATCACGACGACTAGGGATCAAGCTAAACAAGGCTATGCGCATAAGCACCCCAACATTGATCACAAATTGGATATAGGGCAAAAGCTTTGGATAATGCTTCTGATAAATATATTCGATCCCCTGGAGTTCGAAAGCTAGTCTGTAAGCATTGGCTTTTTTGGTACTGACACTGCCGACATGGACGACTTTGGTACTAGTCGTAAAGAAAACTTTCTTGCCCAGTGACGCCTTAAGGCGACGATAAAGCTCAACTTCTTCGGCATACATGAAAATCTTGTCGTCGAAGCCTCCTGCAGTCAAGAATTCGGCTTTGCGGAACATGATACATGCACCCATGAGCCACTCGGGATAATGGTCTTGCTTATGCCAGTCTAGATCGTAGACATGATACGGGGTAGAGAATAATTTTTTGATGAGAGGCAGTTTGTCTAGCCACCACATCCAGGCTGTCACACGCAGAGGCGTGGGCAAGTAACCACATGATTGTTGCATAGAGTCATCCGTGAACCTGAGCTGAGGACCAACTGAGACGATATCTTCCCGACGCTCCATGATATCGACCATGACCCGCAGAGAGTCTTTGCCCAGGAAGGCATCGGGATTGAGGAGCAAGAGATATTTGCCCCCCGCGATACTAGCCCCTTGGTTGTTGCCACCACCAAAGCCCCGATTTTCTTTGTTGGCGATAACCTTAACAGTGGGTAGATGTTTTTTGGTGTAGGTGACTGAGTCGTCGGGTGAGTTATTGTCGATCATGATCACTTCGATTTCGCCTGGCTTGAATCCCTGACTATTTAGGGCAGTCTGCATAGCTTTGACAGTGTAATCGCGCGTGTTGTAGGAGACCATGATGACAGAAACAATTGGCTTACTTGTAGTCATAAATCATAAATTCTCAAATTCTCAAATAACTATTGGAAGAGCTTGAATCTCCCGAGTTTGTAACGAGGATCCTTTAGTGAGCGTTTGCCGATCTCTTTGGCAGGAACGCCGCCGACGATTGTAAAAGGAGCGACATCTTTGGTGACAACGGCACCTGCCCCTACCACTGCTCCATCAGCGATCGTGACGCCAGGGAGGATGATGGCGCGGGGACCGATGAAAACATAATCCCCGATTTTAACCGGGGCACCCTTGGCAGAGAAATCAGGAGCGGATAAATCGTGCTCTTGGCTATAGATCATAACTTCTGAGGCGATATCAGTATGGCTACCGATCTCTACCTGCTCACGCCCATCGATGAAACAGGCGTAACCGATGATGGTCCCCTGTCCCACTTTGATCCCGCGAGGATCAAAGACACGGACACCAGTGTGGAGAGTGCTAGCTTTACCTAGTTTGATTCCAGCCAGGCCCCAGATCCAGTTGCGCACTGAGTGGAGTGGGATATAAGTAGTTAGGTGCAAAATCATGAGACCAAAATCGAGACAATAACTTTCTAGTCGCTTGATAATCTTGCTCCCTGCCTGATTCCAGGTGAGGACATGACCTTCTTTGCCTTTAAATACTGAACTCATATGCTGATTGTACCGCAAATCATGAAATATTTTTCCAATTTAAGATAAAAAATCCATAAAGCAAAAAAAGGTTGAAAAGAGAGAAGATGATAGCACTAGTCCATCTGGCAGGCTTAGTTAGTTGATGATAGAAATACGCTACCCCAAGCGCAAGATATGGAATAGCAGAAAATGATAATCGCTGGCCAAATCCAGCGGAATCATACGCTGACCAACTAGACCCAATTATCCAGAGTAATACTATTGCTAAAACCATGAGATAACGTCTAGACTTGAGGAGTCCATAAAATCCTAAAAGAAAAATTGGTGACCAAATAAATAGTCCGTGAGAGAAAGAAAATAGATAGGAAATCAGATGAGGAATACTAAGCGTCCACTGTGTAACACTTTCGGTAAGATAAGAATTTTTAAAAATAGTTCCGAAATAATAATATTGCAAAAATAATTGAGGCAATAGACTAAGAATGAATCCTAAACCAAGAACGATCAGTCTGCGCCAGTTCCACTTTAGAGAAAAAAATATAGGAATTAACAGAACTAGATCAACTAGTCTAGTCACCGGAAGCAAACCCATAAGCAAACCTAGAACGAAGATTCTTTTGGGAGAATAAATAAACTCCTGAGACCAATACATCAAAAATGCTACAAGGAAAAAGGCTGGCTGATGAGACAGGGCTGGTTCTAACCCGGTGTAATACAAAATGTTAGAACCGAAAAATAGAGTATAGATAGTGAGGGTGGTGACATGCTCGTCAAAAATATTGCTTAAATATTTTTCGATGAAATATAGTCCAGTCAACATGAAGATGATGCCCGTGACCCCAACCGAGATTTCATGAAAAAGATCGAGAGGGTTGTTACTAACAACTGAGGCAATGACCAGGGCAGGAAGCCAAAACAAACTAGTGCCGATAGAATAAGGATTGTTGTTTTCGTCCCAAAAGACACGGGAAAAAGTGTAGTCGCGACCAGGGAAGTTTTTGAGATGAGTCAAGATTGTGTCTGACTTGAGGGTATGGTCGTAGAGCAGACTTTGGGCAGTGACGTAATAACCATTGCCGTCGCCGTAGATGGCGTGTTTGGTGTAGAGCGCGTGAGCGACAAAAAGAGTCAGAGAAAGGAGGAAAAATATGAGGTATTTATTGATGAAGTTAAGTTTGATGCCCATGCAAGGATTGTACTGCAACCATTGGCGGAACAAAATGGATCTGTGCCTGCCTACGTAGTGCACCTAGTAGGCAGGCAGAACCGGTTTATTCGCTTTCTTTAATAGCGGATACAAGAGCAATAGTTAATGGCTCCAAAAACCTCTGGGGTTTACCAAAGTTCGCAACAAATTTTTTTCCTGCATCTTCGCCTCCCACGATGGAAACTATGCATTCTTTGTACGGATTTTCATCACCTAACTCATGTAGTAGAAAACAAGTAAGCCATTCTCCAAACTGTTCCTTTGTTTTTACTAATTTTGCTAGATCTGTTTCGTAGGCGAGAGCATAAACTTCTTTTGGTAGTTCTGCACTTTTCATAAATATCACCTCCTTTCAAATTGGGCTGTACCCTAATTGGGTACAAAAAAACGCCCCTCTCGTCTCCAACAAATGGAAACAAAAGGGGCGTTTCAAACAAACGCGGTACCACCCTATTTCACCTTCTCTGACAAAAAATCCTCCAATTACGGAGGAGCATTTTTAAATGAGAAGGTCTCATTTTTCAGCGCTCCGTTACCGACACGCTTAGTCCATTTTTACGGTTGACTTCCGTCGTGTTTGCGCCTCACAGCTTTCTCACACGCAGCTTGTCTATTGCGATAGACTCAGATGCTTTTAATTAACTTGTGTGTTAATTCTATCATGGTCAAAGTTCCTGTCAATGACTATAGGTTGTTTGAAGAAAAATCGGAGTATAATCTCTGGACTATGACCTACACTTTACAAGAAATACAGACTATTAGCCCTCTAACAACTCAATTCGCAATTGATGGGAAACCAAATCTAGGATTTATTACCGTAAACGTACTTGAGGAGGAGTATCTACTTTGGCTAGTAGAACTAACAGTTGCACCTGCGATGGAAAATAAGGGATTTGGAGCACACCTGCTGGTAGCTGGGATGCAGGTTGGATTAGCAAGGGGACTATCGACTGTGATCGGTACGTTTGAACCAGATCGAGATGCTCGGCGCGTAGCTGATTGGTATAGAAAGCGAGGATTTTCGATAAGGGGGAAAGATATGCGAGGAGATATCCAGACAGTTCATGACTCCTGCTTAGCGACTATGGGCGAATACAATATCCTCGTTCCTCTCAAAAATACCCTAGTTGAAGAGTACTTCCCATAAAGGACAAGAGCCTAATATTATTATCCAAGTAGTGGCAATGGGTGTGGAGAGAGTAGGTATTTTTTATATAGCTCCAGATCTTCGCTGTGATCAAAGGCTATGCCATCTGCTGTTGGCAGAGCTTCTAAAGAGAACCATTTTAGTTCTGAGACCTCTTCGTCACTCCGACCAACTTGCCTCACTGCCTGAGCAACAAAGATCATATCGACATTTTGGCGATCTTCGCGTGGTCTATCTGGATTGTCATTGATCCGGAATAGTTGTAGATCTGCGATCTCCCAACCACTTTCTTCCATAACTTCTCTCTTTACGGCTGAGATTAAATTTTCGTTAAAGCCAAAAAATCCTCCCAGCAAAGCCCATTTACCTGATTCGATGATCGGCTTGCCATTTAATGTCCCACGTATTCCCATGAGCACTTGATTATCTTTTAGAACGATTGCGCCCACAGTGACGTGACGAAGGCCAGGACTAGCAACATTGCCGTTTTCAAATTTGCAAGTGATCATTTGAGCTCCTTTTTATTTTTTAATTGCAAGAAGTTAGTTTTTGTAGATACTTTTTTGCCGGTGATGTCCTCTAGCTTTTCGCGTGCCTCGCCGGCGATTCTACCTCCGCGACGAGAAGTAGATTGATTTGGCAAAAAACCCTGCGGATCTTCTGCCTTCGTGATCTCGGTAGTTGCAGCTTCACCAAGTTGTGAAAAAAGAGACTCTAGTACATCCATGTGGTCCCGTAGATTTTGATGTTTTAAACCTTTAAATTTCTTATATTCACTTGGTGTCATACCAAAAGTAGCTTTACTGATCTCTGCAGTCAAGATTTCATATTCTCTACCAGCCTTTACCCCATGTTTATCCCACTCGTCTGTTAGATTTTCGCGGATCATAATGCCGCGCATACGTAAATCTATCCATTCATCTGGATAACCTTTGGCTTTGTATATGGCCCTAGCTCTTTTTTGGGCAAGTTCTGGATCTTCGATTTCTTGGACTCGTTCATATCCCACTTTGGCGAGCCAGCGTTTGAATGGCTCGGCCTTTGGAGATGGGATCGACTGAATTAGTCTAAAAATTCCCTCCGTATTCCAGCAATACATCAGCTGAATACCTCCTACACTTTGTATTTTCAACATAAGGGGTGGTACAAAATGTACCCCCCCTTTTTCAATTAACTCCGCAAGTTCTAAATCCCTGTTCCGCATTCTTTTGAAATATTGAGCGGGGTCAGTTGAATCGGTAAGTGCAAAAATAACATCATTTATGACAAACCACCATTCCTTTTTGTAGATTATTTTACGGATTTCTTTTTGCTTGAAAATAGCGATTTTTTGTTCGTCCATAACTAAATTATTCACCGAATTTTAACCGAAGTCAATACCTGCAAAGTCTCCTGCGCACATTTGTCCCAAGAGAATGATTTGGCGCGAGCCAAACTCTTTTTGACCCATTTGTCGCGATCTGATTTGATCTCGGTCACGGCCCTGGCGATATCTGCGGGATCGACGGCATTAAAGTAGAGCCCAGCGCTACCAACCACTTCGGGGAGCGAGGAATTGTTGGCCACCGCTACCGGTGCCCCACAACCCATAGCCTCGATTGCTGGCACTCCAAACCCTTCGTAGAGCGAAGGCAAAACGTAGACATCGGCGTAGGTATAGAGAGTCTTGCGGACCTCATCGCTGACATAACCAGTCATGACGATATCACTAAACTCCGGAGATGATTTGATGACAGCGAGCGTGTCGTCCGCCAGCCAACCGATACTGCCAGCGATCACGAGCTTGCCTTTGTAGCCAGATTCTTTGAGGAGATGGAAGGCCTGGACGAGCTTGATGGCATTTTTCCTAGGCTGAATGGTGCCGAGGAAGAGAATGTATCCACCAGTTTTTAACTGCCAGTTGGCAAGCAAAGCGGGTGAGATCTTGGGATCCAAATTGAAGACATCAGCATCATAACCATTGTGTACGACGGAGATTTTGCTAGCTGGTGTTTCGTAGAGCGTGACCAAATCGTGCTTGGTGGCCTCAGAAACAGCGATGACCTGATCAGCTTGGGTGACGGCTTGGCGTGACCAATGTTTTAGTTTGTAGTGATCGCTAGGGAGGAAAAGTTTGGGGAAGTATTCATAAGCCAGATCATGGATGGTGACAACAGTTTTGGCGCCGGTATAGCCAGGCATGTAATGAGCAGGTGACCAAAAAATATCGTTTTTGGCATGAGTCATCAAGTAGAGTGGTAGGCCAAAGCGAACCCAAGCACGACTGGGACCGACCTGATGGTAGTGCCAATGCGCGTTTTCGGCGGGCATATCACCCTGCAGTGCATCACGATGATAAAGATGAAAATCTAATTCCTCGTGTTTGTACCAGTGTTCGAGGATGTGGTAGGAATACTGGCCAGTACCGACGCGAGTTTTGACGTTGGCCTCGTTACAATCAATCCCGATGCGCAATCTTTTCATAGACCTCCAATACTTGTTTGGCAGTATGATCCCAGGAGAATTTGCTCGCCTGCGACAAACCAAGAGTAATTAATTTTTCACGATTATCTAAAGCCTGAGTAATGCCAGATTTGATTGAGCCTAGACTAAGTGGGTCGACGAGTACTCCTGCCTCCCCTGCTACTTCGGGGAGCGACGAAAGATTGGAGGTGACAACGGGAGTACCACAAGCCATGGCTTCGAGCACAGGGAAGCCGAAACCTTCGTAAAGTGAGGGGTAGGCAAAAACACTAGAGGCAGAGTAGATAGCCGGCAAATCGAGATCTTCGATGTATCCTAGGGCTAACACCCCCGGGGTGTCGGTCTGGTGATCACCCCAACCATATTTGCCAGTTAAGACTAAAGGTATAGCGAGTGAGTGAGCCACCTCTACGAGGCGAGCCAAGTTTTTGCGTGGTTCTTGGGTACCGACAGAAAGGATAAATTGATCAGGTAATTTATACTTTGTTTTCACGCGATCTATTTCTGCCTTCGATTGAGGTGAATAGTTCGGGCTAATACCTGGATAGACTACATCAATTTGAGTAGTTGAGAGATGATATATTTCCATGAGATCATTTTTTGTACTCTCTGAATCAGTGATGATATGGGTGCCAGCTCTGACAATTTTCTCTAAACGTTTGGTTTGAGTGGCCAAGATGAGTGGATCGACGGTATCTGGGTATTTTTTGAAAACAAGATCGTGAATAGTAGTGACGCGAGGACAACGCGAACTCGGCTCAGCCCAATCAGAAGAGTGGAAGAGATCGACCTCACCAATCAATGATTCGATTTTGAGATCAAAGTGATTAAGAGCTAGTCCTGCGAGCTTGGGCGGCAACAAACTTATTTTCCACTGCGCCTTGTTCCACGGAGCAGTTTGACTAAGACGTACAAAATATCCGCGCTGACGAAGGGCGCCAGCAAACAAAACAAACTCATGAGCAGTAGCAGTATTGAGGAGAGCCTCAGTCAATCCAGAGACGTAGCGCGCTACACCCGTACCCTGGTAACACATTTGCGAGACGTCAATGGCTATTTTCATAAATATCTACTTGGATCCCAGGATAGACCTGCTGACTAGTAATAGTATAACCAGAATCCCTGAAATTTGCCTGGCCCAAGCGTGCGCTATCGAAGATATCTTCGGCATAACGGACGTAATAAATTTTGCTTCCTACCAGTGACTCGTGATTAGGTTCGATGATCGGACTCTGCCAACCATAATATAAAAGGGGTGCTTGTTGGGCCCGAGATGGGATCGCGAGCTGGGCAGTAGCTGGCAGATCTTTGACGAGCGTGCGCCAGTCCTCATGATGATAACGAGGACTGAAGCCATAGTAGGCGACAGCCAATAGCTGAACTGTAATGATCAGGGGGAAGATGAGTTTAGACTTTGACTCTGAGATCGCGAGCGAGAGTAGGAGTAAGTAGGCAGGCAAAACAAAGAGAACACGGAAATAAGAATAGACAGGGAGAATAGTGGCCGTAAATAAGCCCAATATAACTGGGGCGATTAGCCAAAGGAGCAAAAGGTGATGCTTCTTGAAGTTGAGGAGTCTGAGGGCAGATAGATGCAAAAGAGCGATGAAACTGACTATTAGAGCGTAGAGTATCTTATTGTCGAAGCCAATCCGTCCGATGACAAATTTGACCCAGGTGAGTGGGAGCGATTTCCAGTTTAGCCCTCCGACCACTTTGCCCCACTCAGGACTACCACCCATGGTAGATTGACCGATACGAAGTGATGAAAGGAAAGATGGGACCCAAGCTAAGAGAGTCAAGGCCGAGCCTACTTGGAGGATAAAGATATCATAGCGTTTTTTGTAGAGCACGTAGAGTCCTTGTACCAGCAAGACGAACCAGGAGAGATAACTAGTCCAAATAAATAGAATGGTGAACAATGAATATAGAACAGAGAACTTTAAATTTTTGGTTTTTAGTAAGCGGAGGAAATAATAAAAACTAGCAGTGACAAAGAAAGTGGTCATGGCATAAGTTCTACCCTCCACAGAGTAGTAGATTAGGAGTGGGTTGGTGGCGGCCAAGATCCCAGCGACAAGACCTACTTGTTTAC
>Ga0194063_10000965_pt1 | contig 19668 bp, 18 predicted proteins | sample SepL3720m_MetaG_FD_155459 | JGI IMG/M metagenome (GOLD analysis project Ga0194063, IMG submission 155459) | Anoxic zone freshwater microbial communities from boreal shield lake in IISD Experimental Lakes Area, Ontario, Canada - Sep2016-L373-20m | ecosystem: Environmental > Aquatic > Freshwater... | reverse complement strand
TTGGGCATCCACGTTTCGAGGAACTGCCGGGCGACCAGTGGCAGGGACATCGCATGCCGGAAAATCCGGTCGTGGGAATGGTGGGTTTTCTCCTCGGACATGGGCTGAACAATGGAGTCGGCCAGCGTCGCAAAACAAGCTCAATCGAAGGAACTGTTCCTTTCGACATTGCCCGTTCTGGAGAACTCCGCTTTGATGGAACTCTGACTTCCCTGAATCCGCCACGAAAATAGTTTGGGGCGATTTGGGGCAGTTTGGGGGAATTCTACTGGCGCTTTTGCTCTTTGCTGGCGAACTGAATAACTTCACATAAAATGACGCAACCAATTTATATGCTTAGTATTCAGAGTAGTTACATGCAAAAATCACTCATCCAACTTAACGGGCATCCCGCCCGTTTGGGCGCTGGCTTTGCAATCGAGGGCGAGTGTCTTTCACAGGCGGGACGGCTGTGCCCCCTGTTTTGCGCCGGCCTCTTATCGTCTGTTTATCTCCAAGAGAAGTCATGAGCCTCCGCGTCGCCATCACGGGAGCGCGGGGATATTTTGGCTCGACGCTTGCGCGTCATTTTCAAGCCGGCGGGCGCGGGGTTGCCGCATGGCATCGCGGCGCGGAGGCCGGGGCGCGCTACGAGCTCGGGGGCGGGTTGGGATCCCTCGACTGGGCCAGCGTCGGAGCGGTTGTTCACTGCGCGTATGATTTCCGGGCTCGCGGGTGGGAGGAAATCCGGAGGGTGAATGTCGAGGGCAGCTTGGGGCTGTTGAGAGAAACGGTTTCGCGCCGGGCGCGTTTCATTTTTATTTCCTCGATGAGCTGCTCCGACGGGTGCCAATCGCTTTACGGGCGGGCGAAGCTGGAAGTGGAAAATGAGGTGCTTGCGGCGGGTGGCGCGGTGATCCGGCCCGGGCTCATTTACGGGGATCCGCCCGGCGGGCTCTTCGCCACGCTCTGCCGGGCGGCTCGTGCGCTGCCGGTGCTCCCGATGATCGGGACGGGAAAATTTCCGCAATACCTCGCGCACCACGACGACCTGGCTCGGCTGGTGGCCGACGTGGCGCTCGGGCACCTTGTTCTTTCGGCGCGCCCGCACAGCGCGGCGCACCCGCAGAGGATCCTCTTCCGCGACCTGCTGCGGCGGATCGCGGCGATTCAGGGGTGCCGCCGGCCCATCTTTTTGCCGATCCCCTGGCGGGTGATTTATGCGGCGATGGTCTGCGCCGAGCGGTTCGGGCTGGGGATGGGGTTCCGCGCGGACAGCCTGATCGGGCTTGTCCGCGCGAACCCCGCGCCGGTCTTTGATCTGCCCGAAGAATATTTTTTCCGTCCGTTTCCGGCGGGCCTCATCGAATGAAACCGGTATTTTTGTTCAGCGTGGATGTTGAGGAGTTCGATGCGGATCCGCCCGGGCGCGCGTTCCGCCGGACTTCGCTACCCGGGCTTCTGGAGGTTTACGTGCGGTGGCTGGGAGACCAGAAGGCGACGTTTTTCATTGTCGGCGAGGTGGCGCGAAAATTTCCCGGCGCGATCCGGGCGCTGCATGAGGCCGGCCACGAGCTGGCGTGCCACACCGATTCCCACCGGCGGCTGGACGAGATGTCGCCCGGCGAGCTGCGCCGCGACCTCGAGCGGAACCGGGAGGCGATCTTGGGCGCTGCGCCCGGGGCCGAGATCGCCGGGTTCCGTGCGCCGGTGCTCTCGATGATCCCCACGACCGCATGGGCCTACGAAGTGCTCGGCGAGCTGGGTTTCTCGTATTCCAGCTCGGTGTTGCCCGCAAAGAGCCCGCTCTACGGGTGGCCGGAATTCGGTGCCGCGCCGCGCCGGTTCGGGCGCGTGCTCGAACTTCCCGTGACCATCGGCCGGTTCGGGCCGCTGGTTGTGCCATTCGCCGCCGGGACGTATTTCCGCTGCCTTCCCGCCGCCTGGCTCCTCCGCCGCTTCCGCGCCTGCGCACGGCTGGGCGACCCGGTGCTCGGGTATTTTCATCCCTACGATATCGACGCCGCGCAGGAGCGGGTCATGAACCGTGGGGTGCGCGGCAACCCGATCCTGAACGCCCTCCTTTACTTCAACCGCCGGAGGACGCTCGAGCGGCTGAACTTGACTCTCCAAGAGGGATTTCGCATCGTCCCCTACCGCGAATATGTCCGAAGTGTCCCCTGAAAATTGTCCCGCCCCGCGCGAAAAAATCGCGGTGATTATCCCGTGCTTCCGAGTGCGCGAGTCCCTGCTCGAAGTCGTGCGCAACGCCCTCAAAGTCGCGGACTATGTTTTTGCCATTGATGATGCCTGCCCGGAGCGCAGCTGCGACGGGCTTGAGGAATCGGTGGGCGACCCGCGGCTGCGCGTGCTCCGCCATGAGCGCAACCAAGGGGTCGGAGGAGCGGTCATCACCGGCTTTGCCGCCGCGCTGAAAACCGACGCCGGGATTTTTGTGAAGATGGACGGCGACGGGCAGATGGAACACCGGTGGCTGCCCCGACTGGTCGAGCCGCTCCTGCTCGGGCACGCGGATTTCACGAAGGCGAACCGGTTCTACGATCTCGCGGCCCTCGGCACGATGCCCGCCGTCCGGCGGCTCGGGAACTTCGGACTCACGTTCCTTGCCAAGGCGGCAAGCGGGTTCTGGAACATCTCCGACCCGACGAATGGCTACCTGGCCATCCGACGCGGTGCCCTCGAAATCCTCAACTTCCAGCGCCTGCACAAACGCTACTTTTTTGAGATCGGCCTCCTCGTCCAGCTCAACATCATCCGGGCGGTCGTGCGCGACGTCCCGATCCCCGCCCGCTACAACAACGAACCCAGCTCGCTCGACCCGCTGAGGATGCTGTTCAGCTTCCCGCCGAAGCTTCTCCTCGGTCTCGCCAGCCGGGTGTGGTGGAGGTATTTCATTTACGACATCAACATGGTGACATTGTTTCTGGTCACGGGCGGATTGCTTTTCCTCGGAGGCGCGGGGTTCGGGGCGATCAAGTGGGCGGAAAATTTTGCGACCGACGGCAACCACCCCGCCGGGACGATCGCCCTCGCGATTCTGCCGGTGGTTCTGGGATTCCAGCTTCTCCTGCAGGCGCTGGTTCTGGATGTCATGGACAAGCCGGACGAACCGATCAGCAACCTCATGGTGCGCAGCCTTTCCGCGATCGAGAGCGCGGCGTCACTGTCCCCCCGCAAGGAACCCGCCTGATGACATCCCCGGAAAAGATGTTCGCCCGGAGCCGGCAATTTTTTGAGAGCGGCGCTTACAAGCCGTGGTTTGCCGGGGCCGTCGTGTGTCTGCTTTTGGCCGGCGCGTGGTTTCGGTTTTCATTCCCGTTGCCCCCGCTCACGAACAGGGACACCGGCGGATATATCAGCCCGGCCCTCGCAATGCTTGTGGGCGGGGGATACGAGCCGACTCACCGGAACTTTCCGTATCCGGGCTTTATCTGGATCCTGCTCCGAACGTTCGGGACGTTCGATGCGATCACGATCGCGCAGCACGTTCTCGGCATCGTGGGGACGGGGATTTTCTGGCTGACATGGCTGCGGTTGCGGGTGTTTCTGCCCTCGGATTGGAAGATCACCGCCCTGCACGCGGTTCTCGGTGTCGTGCTTGTCTGGGGGTTGGTGCTTTCCTTGCATCCGATTTTCTTGGAGCACTCGATGCGGCCGGAGGCGATCTATCCGTTTCTGATCAGCCTGCATCTCTTCGGGGCGGTCAGCTTCCTGGAAAGATCGCTTGTCAGGAAGTCGCTGCCGCTCGCGATTTGGTGGGGGGTATTTTTTACGGTCGTCTCCTTCGGGCTCTACATTCTCAAGCCGATCTGGGGACTCGCAGTGGTGAGCGGCGGACTGCCGTTTTTGATCGCTCTCGCCTGCGGGCGAGGAAAATGGCGGGCGGTGCCATTTGCAGTGGGAGCGCTCGGGGCCGTGGCCGGGATCGCGCTCTTTGTTCTGCCGGAATCGATTCTTTCCTCGCTCCGCACCCAGCCGGTCGGTCTCCTCAGCGAGCAGTTGTTTTTCGTGCATGCCGATCTCGTCGAGCGCGAGCTCCGGCGGGATCTGGCCGCCCCGGGCGAGCCACCGTTCCCCCGCGAGATCACGCTCTTCGCCGCCGACTCGTTCCGCGACGGGTTCCAGGCAAAAATCCTGAAACCTTACCGGACGCTCGGGTTCGACCCGGATCTTTTCATGTCCGGCGAACCGAACCGCGCGGCCATAAAATTTTTCGAGTCCCAGCCCGGCGGGACCGACCGGTTCTACCGGCATTACTACGTGAGGTCCTGGATCGGGCAGCCGTTCGGGATGCTTCGGAAAATCCTTCGCGAGCTGGGTGTGTATTATCGTTGTGACGGCAATATATCCCGTGCGGGTGCCGTTCTTGAATTTCGCAAGTGGTATGACGAGTCCGCGGAGATCCACGCCCAGGCGAACTATTTGAGGCAATACCGCGAATGGGGTCCGCTCCGGAACTACATGGCGGCGGTGCGGGACGTCACCGCCACGGACGAACCCTTCCGGCGGGATCTGATGCTGGCATATTTGACTGTGGTGAATTCCATCTATGTCATCCTCCTCCCTCTGTTCCTGGTTGCCGGATTCCTCTGGGGGAGGAAACGGGACACCCCCGCCGGAGGCATCCCGCTCCTTTGGCTGGGCTTCTGGCTCTTCAGCTACAACTTCACGATCACGTTCACCGTGGCCCTCGTTCACAGCATGAGCATCCGAAGGTATAGCGACACCCAGTTTTGTCTGACCCAGTTCAGTTTTTGCGCTGGACTCCTGCTGTTGGCGGCGGTTTTGTCGGCGCGGTTTTCTTCTCGTCAACCCACCTGCGGCACGCCGACGTCCGAAGACCCATCCTGAAAAGCGCGGGTCAGGCCGGGGTGGGGCCGCGAAGTTTGCCGGCCAGGCGGAACAGAGAACAGGTGGCCATGATCACCGCATCCAGTCCGATGGCCATCCAGACCATCAGCACCCATTCGAGGGGCTGGACGTATTGAGCGTGCCGGTCGCCGATGGCAAAGACCGTGACAAGGCAAAGAAGCGTCGGCAACCAGAGGACCGACGTCGACGCGAAACGACGCGGCGTCAGACAAACGAGCAGTCCGAAGAGCGCGAGCACTCCCATCCAGCCCGGGCTCAACCCATGCTTCTTCGTGATCGGATCCTCGTTGTCATATAAAAACACGAACCGGCTCTGGATGAACTCCGCGAGAGGCCGCAGCCAGCTCGTCCGCTTCCCGCGCCCGGCGGCGAGCTGTTCGGTTTCCGCCTGATTCATCCGGTAAAAAACACGGGCATCGTTCCGGGAGCGCTGCCAGTTCTCCTGATTGATCCCGCCCTGCTTTTCCCAATAGGCCTGCGGAGCGAACCGGTGGGCCTGCGCGCCTGTGGCGAAAGAGATTCCGATTTTTGTGAACATGAGCTGAGTGAATGTGAGCGGATGCTCGAGGATCCCGCCCTTGGCGAGATCGCCACAAACTTTGGAAAACTCCGGCTTGTCAACCAGCTCCGCCCATACGGGCCCGATTTTTGCGGGATCGCTGCTCGAGAGCGGCTTCTTGTATTCGCCCTGCGTCCACGCGTATTGATCCAACTCCGCCCGTGTCTTCAACACGACGGGTTTGATCGCCTCCCGGTATTCCTTCCATTTGGGGGCATCGAGGTTGACCAGTGGAAGTGTCGAGTTGAGCATCAGCCAGTTGCCCTGTCGTGTGCTGCCGGACGTGAGAAGGAGCACCACGCCTCCGGCGATTGCCCCCCAGCATTTTCTATCCCATTGCAGCGGGTTGCGGGTGATCAGCGCAGCCGCCAGAATGCTTCCGAGCCAAAGCCCGCGCCCGTGCGGCTTCAGCGCGACGATCATTGCCGCCGCGACCAGAAACCAAAACAGCCGACGACGGTTCGTCAAGGCCCCCGGCGGACTTCCCAGCGCGGCCGTGAGAACGAACGCGCCCAGCAAAAGGGATTCCGCGATGACCTCGTGTTCGGTCCAAAGCATCTTCGGCCAAATGGCGGCCAGGATCGTGACCGCCGGAACCCACAGTTCGCGCAGCCGCGTCATCTGGCCCGCGACCCACCCGATGCCAAAAATCGTGGCCAGGCCGACGAGGTGCTGGAAAATCGGAATCGTCCGCGCGGGGCTGATCGGCAGAGCCGGCAAGGGCACGAGGACAATCTCGTAAAGCCAGCGGCGCTTTTCGTTGAACGAAATCCGCCCCCTCGTCCAGAGGTCAACGGTTGGCTGGAAATACGATGAGCTGTCCGCCCCGTAAAACCCCTCCGGAATGGAAACGAGGAATGCCATCCGAAGGAAGGTGCCGATCAGAAGCGCGGGAAGGCAGAGCATCAAACACCGGCGCAGCGTGAACGGCTGCCCGCGCAAATGAACGGCTGTCCGAACCGGCATGTCCGGGCCGGGGGGGAGGGGATCAGGGGTCGGAGCCGTGGGATTCATGGATTGTCAGCGGACAGATTAAGAAAAAGCACTTCGAGCAAGAAAGAGATTTCCGTGTGAAATGGCCATAGATTTCCTTCGAAAGTTTCGCGTGGAAATGGAAAGCCACAGGATGTTTTCCTTGGGCTTGTCAGGCGGTGCGAACCTTGATAGCAGATTCCCATGGCACTGGCTGTCCACCGACCACAACTCACGCTCGCCGAGAAGCTGTATCTTCCCGCGATCTTTGCGGGGCTCCTGATCACGCTCCGGCATCTCGTGAACCGCCTGCTCGGGCGGACGAAGGTCACGATGCAATACCCCGAGGAGAAGTGGGACGCCCACCTTCCCGAGTGGTATCGCGGGGCGCCGACGCTCGTGAAAGACGAGTGGGGGCGCGAGCGGTGTGTCGCCTGCCAGTTGTGCGAGTTCATCTGCCCGCCGCGCGCGATCACGATCCAGCCCGGGGAAATCCCGGCCGGCGAGCGCTGGGGGAAAGTCGAGAAGCGGCCGCAGGAATTCGAGATCGACATGGCGCGCTGCATCTACTGCGGGCTCTGCCAGGAGGTCTGCCCGGAGCAGGCGATCTTCCTGCGCAAGGACTACTCGCTCACCGGCTACAGCCGGGCGGAGATGGTCCATCGCAAGGCGAAGCTCTACGAGTTGGGCGGATCCCAACCGGGGCTGATCAACAAGTGGAACGAAAAAAAGTAGCCGTCCGCACGCACGCCTGATTAAAATCCGCCGATTCCCTATGCCGCTTGCCCTTTTCTGGATCTTTGCCGCTCTGACCCTCGCCTTCGGGGCGGGGGTGATTTTTTTCCGGAGCCCGGTCTCCAGCGCGATGAGCCTTGTGATGGCGTTCGTCGGCCTCGCGGCGCTCTTCGTGACGCTGGATGCGTTTTTCATCGGGGTGGTGCAGGTGCTCGTCTATGCCGGCGCGGTGATGGTGCTCTTTCTTTTCATCATCATGCTCCTGGATCTTCGTGCCGATCAGCGGCGACCGGTAAAGCTGGCGGCGTGGGTCGGCGGCGGGGTCGTCGTGGGCGGGTTCATCGCCGTGCTCTCGCAGGTCGTTTCCTCGCTCCCGGCGCTGCAGCAGACGAAGCCCGCGCTCGCCGATCCCGCAGCCAGCGATGTCGCGATGGTCGGGCTCTTGCTCTTCCGCTCTTTCAACCTCCCGTTCCAGATCCTCGGCGTCCTCCTCCTGGTCGCCACCGTCGGAGTCGTCGTCCTCAGCCGGAGGGAGCTCAAATGAAAGAGGATCGGGTAGGGTGGGCGTCCCGGCCGCCGGACAAGCGGCGTCCCGCCGCCTGCCAACGGGTTCCGGGCAGGATGCCCGCAACGGCGGGCAAGATGCCCACCCTACCCGGGCACCGATTTCCGATTTCCGATTTTTCCTAAGATGCCGACCCTTGCCAACTACCTTATTGTGAGCGGCCTGGTTTTTTCGATCGGGCTGGCGGGGGTTTTGTTGCGCCGGAACATTCTGATCATATTCATGGGGCTCGAGCTGATGCTGAACGCTGCGAATCTTTCGCTGGTGGCGTTCTCGCGGTTCCACCTCGGGCAGGACGGATGCCCCCGGTATAACGCGCAGGTGCTGGTCTTCTTCATCATCACCGTCGCGGCCGCCGAGGTGGCGGTCGGTCTGGCGATCATCGTCGCGCTCTACCGGGCGAGGCAAACCACGCGGGTCGAGGACCTCGACACCCTGAAATTTTGATGAACACCGTTCCTTGGATCATCCTCTGTGCTCCGCTCGCCGCTGCAGCGGTGATTCTTTTTGTCGGGCGGCACTCGAAGCCGCTGAGCGCGGGGCTTGCGATCGGGTCGGCGGCGCTCGGGTGCGTCCTGAGCTGGTGGCTTTTCGCGCAGCCGGATCCGGTCGCGCCGCTCAAATTTTACTGGATGGATTTCGGCGAGGCGCTGCGGATTCCGATCGGTGTGACGGTGGATCATCTGAGCAAGGTGATGATGGTGGTGGTGACGACGGTGGCCACGCTCGTCTTCACGTATTCGCTCGGCTACATGAAAGACGAGGAGGGATACTGGAGGTATTTTGCGGGGCTCGCGCTCTTCCTTTTCTCGATGCTCGGGATCGTGCTCGCCGACAATTTCGTGATGATGTTCATCTTCTGGGAGCTCGTCGGGCTGAGCTCATATATCCTCATCGGGCATTATTTCAAGAGGGACAGCGCGGCCGACGCCGCCAAGCAGGCGTTCATCGTGAACCGGATCGGCGATTTTGGATTTTTGCTCGGCATCCTGTTTCTCTGGGCCGCGACCGGCACGCTGATGTTCGGCGAACTGGTCGGCAGGGTGGGGGATTTTGCGGAAAACCCGATCTACCTGACCGTGGCCTGCGTGCTACTCTTCTGCGGCACGGTCGGCAAATCCGCGCAAATGCCTCTCCACGTGTGGCTGCCGAATTCGATGGAGGGCCCGACGCCGGTCTCCTCGCTCCTCCATGCCGCCACGATGGTCGCGGCCGGCGTGTATATGCTTGCGCGGATTTTCCCGATCCTGAAGGAGGCGCCGCATGCGCTCGACGTGATCGCCTGGGTCGGCGGGATCACCTGCTTTGCGGCGGCGCTCATGGCGACCCAGCAGGATGACATCAAGCGGATCCTCGCGTATTCGACGATTTCTCAGCTCGGCTACATGGTGCTCGGGATCGCGTCGGCCCCGACTCCGGACGTGTCGTTGTTCCACCTCTTCACGCACGCCGGGTTCAAGTGCCTGCTCTTCCTCTGCGCCGGATCGGTGATCGTCGGCATGCACCATGAGCAGAACATCTGGAAAATGGGGGCGTTGAAAAACAAGATGCCGTTCACGTTTGTAACGATGGTTGCCGGGAGCCTGGCGCTTTCCGGGTGCCCGTTCACCAGCGGCTACTTCAGCAAGGATCTGATCATCGCATGGGCGGTTGAGGCGCATCCATTCCTTGGCTGGCTTTCCGTCGCCACCGCCGGGCTCACGGCGTTTTACACGTTCCGGCTTCTGTTTGTGGTGTTTCTCGGGAAGCCGCGCGGCGAGCACGCCAAGCACGCCTGCGAGTCGCCGGCCGTCATGCTCGTCCCGCTCGCCTGCCTCGCGATCCCCTCGCTCATCGCGGGATTTCCCGCCATCGAAAAAATCTTTTTTCACACCGCCGAGCCCGGGCGGGTTCCGGCATTTCTCCATCCGGTACTTCTGGTGCTTTTTGCGGCGGGCGTCGGATCGGCCTACCTGCTTTACCGCGGGGCCGACAAGGATCCGGTCTCGATTCCATTTTTTGCCAACCGGCTCTACATTGACAGCGGGTATGCCTGGGCGGTGAAGAACATCCAGGACGGTGGGGCGCTGGGGCTTTCGTGGGCCGACCGGTGGATTGTGGATCTCTTTGTTGTGCAGGTTCCGAGCAAGCTGGCGTGGGCGTGCGGGTTTGTGCTGCGGTTTCTGCAGATCGGAAACATCCAGGCGTATGCGTTTTTCTTCGGGGCCGGTGCTCTCGGGCTTCTCTACCTTTTAATTTTCCGATGAGCCCGCTCCTTTTTCTCATTCTGGTCCCGCTGTTTGCCGTCGCGTTCATTCTCGCCGGGGCGCCCGCTCGCTTCACCGCGCTCGTCGGTTCTGCAACCAACCTCGTATTCGTCCTCGTCCTCATTGCGCTCTACCAAATGGGCGGCGAGCAGCCCTACCAGTTCGTTTCCTCGTTTCCGGTGATTCCCGCCATGGGGATCCACTTCACTTTGGGAGCCGACGGGCTCAGCCTGCTCATGCTTTTGCTGGCCTCGCTCGTCACGGTGGCGGCGGTTGCCGTCGCGCGCACGCCGGAGAAAAGCCCGCATTGGTATTACGCGAGCCTGCTTTTGATTTCGGCCGGGGGGATCGGCGCGTTCGCTTCGATCGATCTCTTTTTCTTTTACATGTTTCACGAGCTGGCGCTGATCCCGACATTTTTGCTGATCGGGATCTGGGGATCCGGCGACCGGCAGGCGGCGGCGTGGAAGGCGACGATCTACCTTGCGCTCGGCAGCTTCGTCCTTCTGCTCGGCCTCATCGGGCTCTGCCTGATCCAGCCGGACGGGATGCGGACATTTGATCTGCGTGCGATCATCGGCCTCGCGGAGGCGGGCCTGCTGCCCGAGGCCAACTGGGTTTACCTCCTGCTGCTGGTCGGATTCGGAATTCTTGTTTCCCTTTTTCCTTTTCACACCTGGGCGCCGCAGGCGTATGCCAGCGCGCCCGCGCCGGCGGCGATGCTCCATGCGGGAGTGCTGAAAAAATTCGGCCTGTATGGTTTGATCCGGATTGCGGCGCCGATTTTTCCCTCCGCGGTGGCCGAGTATTCGAACCTCCTCCTGGTCCTGCTCGTCGGCAACATCCTCTATGTCGGCTACGTGACGATCTCGCAGCGCAAGCTCGACTGGATGCTCGGCTACTCGAGCGTCATGCACATGGGCTATATTTTTCTGGGCTTAGCGGCGCTCAACATCCTGAGCCTCACCGGGGCGTCGCTGATGCTTTTCGCCCACGGCCTTTCGATCGCGGTACTTTTTGCCCTCAGCGGCGAGCTGCGCGAGCGCACCGGCACGCTCGACTTCGCCGAGCTGGGCGGCCTTGCAAAGCCGATGCCCGCATTCGGCCTGCTCTTCGGGTTCGCCGCTTTTGCCGCGATCGGGCTTCCGGGGTTCGTGGGATTCGCGGGCGAGCTTCTCGTTTTCTTCGGATCCTTTATCGGCGGCGACCTCCTGATGGGCACGTTCGGCGGCAGGGAATTTTTTCAGCTCAACAACTACCAGATCGCCACGGTCTGCGCGGTCTGGGGCGTCGTCCTCTCGGCCGTCTACATGCTCCGCGCCTACCGCCGGATCTTCTTCGGTCCGCTCGCCGCCCGCTGGGCCGGGCTGAATGAAATCTCCGGGCCCGCAAGAATCGCTGCTGCCGCCCTGATCGTGGTGATGCTCGTCACCGGATGCTTCCCCGGACTCCTCATCAAACTCATCGGAGCCGCCCCGCTATGACCCCCGGTTTTCCACCCGAATTCTGCGTCCTTTTTCTGGGCATCACCCTGCTTCTGGCGGATTCGTTTTTTTCCGGGATGGACAAGCGGATTCTCGCCTACATTGCTATTTGCTGGCTTGCAGTTTTCTTTGCGGCGACATTTTTTCTTCATGCCTCGCCGCTTTGGCCGGTGCCGAACGGGTTCTACGAGACCGACGCCCTCGCGCTATTTTTCAAGCGCTTCTCGCTTGCGGCGACGATATTGACGCTCGTGCTTGCGGTCGAATACGCGCCGGTCGTCGAGCGGTTTATTCCGGGATCGAAGCCCGGTGCCGGGCTCGGGGAATTTTTTATCCTTCCGGTCTTCACCTGCGCCGGGCTGATGTGGCTGGCCTCGTCGGCGGATTTCGTGATGATCTTCTGCGCGCTCGAGCTGGTGACGATCTCGTTCTACATCCAGGTCGCCTACATGCGGCGGAGCTCGGCCAGTCTCGAGGCGGGAACGAAATACCTGATTCTCGGCGCTCTCTCGACCGGGTTCCTTGTTTACGGGATCGCCTGGATCTTTGGAATCACCGGCCAGACGAGCCTGCGCGGGATCTCGCTCGTTCTTGGAATGGTTCCCGTGGCCGGCCAGACGGCGCTTCTTTTCGGCATCGGGCTCGTGCTGGTGGCGCTGGGATTCAAGGTCGCCGCCGCTCCGTTCCAGTTCTGGGTGCCCGATGTTTACCAGGGTGCGCCGACGCCGGTGACGGCGTTTCTGTCGGTCGGATCGAAGGCGCTCGGCTTTGTCGTCCTCATGCGTGTGATCGAGCCGTTTTTCATCGCGCCGTTTCTCGCCGCGAAGATTGGGAGCGCTCTCGTGTTTCTCGCCGGCCTGACGCTTCTCTACGGGAACCTCGCGGCGATGCCGCAGACAAATCTCAAGCGGCTTCTGGGGTATTCGAGCATCGCGCATGCGGGCTACCTGCTTGTTGGAGTGGCCAGCCTGGGCGCGCCGGGAGCGGGCCGCGCGGTGGTGTTCTATTTGGTCGGCTACCTGCTCATGACATTTCTCGCGTTCCTTGTGCTTGTGCCCGTGGCCAAAGCCTCCGGAGGCGATGATATCTCGCATTTCAACGGGCTCGGGCGGCGGGCGCCGGGGCTCGCGTTCGCCATGCTGATCGCCATGCTCTCGCTCGCCGGGCTCCCGTTCACGGTCGGCTTCCTCGGGAAGTTTTTCATCTTCGTGGCCGCCATGCAGCAGCAGCATTTTGTTTTGGTAATCCTCGGCGTGGTGACCGTGGCCTGCGGGTTCTACTACTACCTCAAGGTCGTGCGGGCGATGTATTGGCAACCCGCCCCCGAAGAGGCCCCGCCGATCGAGGTTTCGTCCCTGACCCACTTTACGATTGCCTTTCTCGCCGCATTGATCCTGCTCCTTGGGATCTACCCGAAACCGATCCTGGAATTTCTTCCCTGAAAAATTATGCCACTCCTCGACAAGCCACTCGCCGAACTCCGCGAATACCGCGGAATCAATCCCCGCCCCAAGGATTTCGATGACTACTGGAAGCGCGCGCTCGCCGAGCTCGACGCCACCGACCCCGCGCCCGAGCTCGTGCCCTGCGATGCGCTCGGCGCGAAGAACGTCGAGACGTTCGACCTGTTTTTCACCGGCGTCGGCGGCGCGCGGATTTACTCGAAATACCTGCGTCCGGCACGGCCCGCCGCCCCCGCTCCCGGGCTCCTCCTTTTCCACGGCTACACCGGGCACAGCGGGGACTGGCAGGACAAGTTGCCGTTTGTCGGCCAGGGCATGGCGGTCGCCGGGCTTGACTGCCGCGGGCAGGGAGGTCGCAGCGAAGACCCCGGCGGCGTGCGAGGGAACACCCACCACGGACACATCATCCGCGGACTCGACGAAGCCCCCGACAAGCTCCTCTTCCGACAGATTTTTCTCGATACCGTGCAGCTCGCCCGCGTGATCGCCGGATTTCCGGAAGTCAGCGAACTCTATTGTATGGGCGGATCCCAGGGCGGGGCGCTCGCGATCGCCTGCGCCGCCCTCGAGCCGCGGATCAAGCGCTGCGTCTCGATCTTCCCGTTCCTCTCCGACTACAAGCGCGTCTGGGAGATGGATCTCGCCAAGGACGCCTACGGAGAGATCCGGACGTATCTCCGGATGTTTGACCCGCTCCATGAACGTGAGGCGGAAATTTTTAAAACCCTCGGCTACATTGACGTCCACCACCTCGCGCCCCGGATCAAGGCCCGCGTTCTCATGGCCCTCACCCTGATGGACAATCTCTGCCCGCCCTCCACCCAGTTCGCGGTCTTCAACGGCATCCAGTCGGAAAAAGAATCTGCCATCTATCCGGACTACGGCCACGAAGGCCTCCCCGGGTTCCCAGACCGCGCGTTCCGGTTCCTGACCGCGTAAGCGACGCCAGCACCCGCGAATGAAAATCGCAGGGAACAGGAACGGCAAGGCTTCCTGCGGTCAAGCCGAGCCCGCGCAGAGAAGTTCCGCATCCATGAGCACGGTCTTCACTGACTTCTCCTGCACCCTCAAACGGGCGCGGCTTTCCATCTCATCGCGAGAGGAAGGAATGTGAGAGATAAAACCAAGAGCGCGATGGTTTGGGGTTTCGGGATTATGGCGAACATGGTGTTAATGCTCCCTGGATCAGCGGTTTATTGGCGGGCGGTTTCTTGCGATTTCCTTGTAGCGAAAGCAGCCCGTGACATGGTCGTTTACCATGCCGACCGCCTGCATGAAGGCATAGCAGATGGTCGAACCCACGAAGTTGAAGCCTCGTTTCTTCAGGTCTTTGCTGATCTGGTCGGATTCCTTCGTCTTCGCGGGCAGATCCGACATGCCTTTCCGGGCATTCTGAACGGGGAACCCATCAACATAGCGCCAGAGAAAGGTGTCGAGAGTTCCGTATTCATCCCGGATGCTCAGAACGCCCTGCGCATTTCTGATCGCCGCCTCGACTTTGAGGCGATTTCGCACGATGCCGGGGTCATGAAGCAGCCGGGTGATGTCCCGCGGGCCGTATCTGGCGATGCGCTCGAGGTCGAAGTTGTCAAATGCCTTCCGGTAGTTCTCTCTCTTCTTCAGGATCGTCAACCAGCTCAGGCCAGCCTGAGCCCCTTCCAGGACGAGGAATTCAAACAGTCGCCGGTCATCATGAACCGGCACGCCCCACTCGTCATCGTGGTACGAAACGTAGAGCGGGTCGCTCCCGCACCATACGCATCTTTTCTTCCGCGTCTTCATGGAACTGAACGGGAATTATGAATTGGTTGCCCAGGAATGTCGATGGGTTTCCCCATCCCGCAATGCCAGCGAAAACAATTTCAGCACGATCTGCTGCGGCAGATGAAAATTCGACATTCCTTATGAAATCCCACAACGCGACCGCGCGCCATTTTTTTAATTTTCGATCGCCCGGGCCGTGCGTCCCTCGCGGCCGCGCAGGCGGAGGAGGATCGGGAGGCCGGGGTATTCCCATTTCTCGCGGATCCGGGCGCAGAGGTAGTTGACGTAGCTGTCGGGCAGGAGGCTGGGGTCGTTGACGAAGAGGATGAACTGCGGGGGCTTGATCGCGGCACTCCCGGTCTCGTTCACCTGCGTGATATAGAGAAGCTTGAACCGGCGGTTGCCCTTGATCGCCGGGGCCTGCCGCTCGATCGCGGCGCGGAGAACGCGGTTCAGCTCCCCGGTTCCTGCACGGCGCGTCGAGTGCTGGCGGACTTTTTCGACCGTCGTAAAAAGCCGGCGGACATTTTCTCCGGTCAGAGCCGAGAGCACGACCACCGGCGCGTAGTCGAGGAAAAAGAGCTCGCGCCGCACGCGGGCGACATGCTCGCGGACGAGCTCCGCATCCGGCTTGCCGGGCGGTGCCACGAGATCCCATTTGTTCAGGGCAATCACGGCCGGCTTGTTCGCCTGCTGGATCAACCCCGCAATTTTTTTGTCCTGCGAGGTGACGCCGGTCGTCGCGTCAACGACCAGGATGTTCAAATCCGCGCGGCGGATCGTCTTTTCCGAGCGCATGACGCTGAAGACCTCGACCGATGTGTTGTGCCGCGACCGGTGGCGGATGCCCGCCGTGTCGCAGAGGATGTAGGGTTTGCCTTCGCGCTCGGTGGCGACGTCCACCGCATCGCGGGTCGTGCCCGGGAGGTGGCTGACGATCGTGCGCTTGTCCTCGAGGATCGCGTTCACGAGCGAAGATTTTCCGACGTTCGGACGTCCGACCAGAGCGAGTTTCGGCGCGTCGGCTTCTTCCGCCTGCCCGCCCTCCGCCTCCGGAAGAAGCGATTCGATCGTCGAGACCAGATCCGTGATCCCGCGACCGTGCGCGGCGCTGACAGACAGGCTGTGCGCAAATCCGAGCCGCGCAAATTCGTCCGCACGCCCCTCGTGCTCCTCGATGTCCACCTTGTTCACCACGAGCACGACCGGCCGTCCGGACGAACGGATCATGGACGCCAGGCTGGCATCGAGCGGGGTGACCCCGTCGTGGGCATCGGTGACAAAAAGAATGACATCCGCCGACTCGATCGCGATCTGCGCGCCCTCGCGGGTGCTCTCGGAAAAATCCGGATCCGGGTCGTCCCCGATCCCGCCGGTGTCCACGATCTCGAACGGGGCGGCACCCAGCTTGCAGACCGAAGCGATCCGGTCGCGGGTGACTCCCGGCTGGTCGTGGACGATCGAGATCATCCGCCCGGCGAGGCGGTTGAAAAGGGCAGATTTGCCGACATTGGGCCGGCCGACGATGGCGACGTTGCGCATAAGGATCAGTGTGGGTGGTCGTGGAGGCGGAGCAGCCGGACGCCTCGTGAGACATAGACCGCCCCACTTGCCAGCGTGAAGAATCCCGCCACATAAACAGAAATATGGTAATGAGGCAACTGCAGCATCACCCAAGCCAGCGTGATCATCTGCGCCGCCGTCGCTGTCTTGCCCAGCCAGCTGACCCGCACCTCCAGCTTCTGGTTCAGGTGGTAAAGGATCCCGCAGCCGACCAGGATCACCGCCTCGCGCGCGATCACGAGCACCGGAAACCAGAGCGGAAACGCATATGTCCATTTGCTCAGGCTCAGCGTGATGATGGCCGTGAGGAGAAGCCCCTTGTCGGCGATCGGGTCGAGGATCGTTCCCAGCCGGCTCCGCTGGTTCCAATGCCGCGCGATCCAGCCGTCGAGCCCGTCGCTGGCCGACGCGACCAGAAACGTGATGATCGCGGCCCAGCGCTCCCACTCCTCCGGATGCCCCGCCTCGACCCCCTGCCCGTAGTAAACGCAGAAAAGCACGAACACCGGGATCAGCAGGATCCTGCCAATCGTGATCTGGTTCGCAAGCGTCATCGCCGGAACCCTCTCACATCCGCACGCCGCCGTCGAACATTCCCGTGTCCGGTTGCTGAAATGCCCCGGATCCGCCACAAAACAAAAATGCCGCACGCCCCGGAGACATGCGGCATTTTTTTTGCAGATTTGTCAGCTCTTCTGGTCGAGGATTGTGGCCTTGACCTGCTCGGGGACCTGCTCGAAGTGGGACGGTTCCATCGAGTAGGACGAGCGGCCCTTCGAGAGCGAGCGGATCGAGGTCGAGTAGCCGAACATTTCGGAGAGTGGCACCAAGGCGTTGATCGTGCAGAGGTTTCCCTTGGTTTCCATGCCCATGATCCGCGCGCGGCGGCGGTTCAGGTCGCCCATGATGTCGCCCTGATACTCGTCGGGCGTGATGTTTTCGACCTTCATGATCGGCTCGAGGAGGATCGGCTTCGCTTTCTTCAAGCCGTCCTTCAGCGCGAAGATCGCCGCCATTTTGAACGCCATCTCGTTGGAATCCACGTCGTGGTAGCTCCCGTCAATGATGTCCACATGAATGTCGATGACCGGGTAGCCGGCGACGACGCCATTGAGGACGGCCTCCATGAAGCCCTTGTTGACGGCGGGGATAAATTCCTTCGGGATCGTTCCGCCGACGACCTTGTTTTCGATCGTGATCCCCTTGCCTCGCTCATTGGGAGTGACTTTGCAAACGACGTGGCCGTATTGGCCGCGACCGCCCGACTGCTTGACGAGCTTGCCTTCGCCCTCCGCCGGGGCGAGGATCGTCTCCTTGTAGGCGATCTGGGGTTTGCCGGCGTTCGCCTCGACTTTGAACTCGCGCACCATGCGGTCGCGGATGATTTCCAAGTGGAGCTCGCCCATGCCCGCGATGATCGTCTGGCCGGTTTCCTCGTTCGTGAAAACCCGGAACGTCGGATCCTCCTCGGCGAGCCGCTGGAGGGCGATGCCCATCTTTTCCTGGTCGATCTTCGTCTTCGGCTCGACGGCCATCGAGATGACCGGATCCGGAAACGACGGCGGCTCGAGGAGGATCGTGTGATCCTCGTCGCAGAGCGTGTCGCCGGTGGTGATGTTCTTGATGCCCACGATCGCGGCGATGTCCCCGGAGTAGCAGGTGTCAATATCCTCGCGCTTGTCCGCCTGGATCTGGATCAGGCGGCTGATCCGCTCGCGCTTGTTCGTGCGCGGGTTGTAAACCGTGTCACCCTTCGAGAGCTTGCCGGAATAGACGCGGAAGAAGACGAGCTTGCCCACGAACGGATCGCTCCAAAGCTTGAATGCCAGCGAGCAGAAGTTGGCGTTGTCGTCGGCGGAGACCATAATCGTTTCCGAAACGTTGTCGGGGTTGAGCCCCTTGGCGGGCTCGATGTCGAGCGGGCCGGGGAGGTAGTCCAGCACGGCGTCAACCAGATATTGGACGCCCTTGTTCTTGAACGCGGACCCGCCCACGACCGGCACGAATTTGTTCGCAATCGTCTGGCGCCGGATCGCCGCCTTGAGAATCTCGATGGAGATCGGCTTCTCCTCGAGGAACAGCATCCCGACCTCCTCATCGAGGTCGCACATCTGGGCAACGAGGTCGGCGTAGGCCTTCTTCGTCATGTCTTTCAACTCGGCTGGAATCTCCTGGATCTCATACGTCGAGCCCATGTCGTCGTTGTCGAGATAGATGACCGCCTTGTGGTTGATGACGTCGATCTGCCCCTTGAGGTAATCTTCCTTGCCGAGCGGAATCAGCACCGGCCAGGCGTTCGCGCCGAGCTTCGTGCGCATGCTTTGGACGGCGGCCTCGAAATCAGCCCCGACGCGATCCATCTTGTTGACGAACGCGATGCGGGGAACGCCGTATTTCGTCGCCTGGCGCCAGACGGTTTCCGACTGCGGCTGCACGCCGGCGACCGCGCAGAAGACGGCGACCGCGCCGTCGAGGACGCGGAGCGAACGCTCCACCTCGGCCGTGAAATCCACGTGCCCGGGAGTGTCGATGATGTTCACCCGCATCTTGATCCCTTCGTACGCCTTGTAGATGCCCTCCTCCTTCCGCTGCATCCACGCGCAGGTCGTGGCGGCCGAGGTGATCGTGATCCCGCGCTCGCGCTCCTGCTCCATCCAGTCGGTCACCGTCGTGCCCTCGTGCACCTCGCCGATCTTGTGGATCATCCCGGTGTAAAAAAGAATGCGCTCGGTGAGCGTCGTCTTGCCGGCGTCAATGTGCGCGGCGATGCCGATGTTGCGTGTGCGCTCGAGCGGGAACGCGCGGTTGGGTGAATTGGGATTTTCTGACATGGTGATTAATGGTTCCCCGCGTTCCGGCTTGCGCCCGGACGGCGAGCGCCCCGGCGTCCGCGAGCCGGTGCTTGCGGGAAGTGGGAAAGTAGTCGATTGTCCGCCGGACTCAATAAAAAACCGCAGGATAAAAACAAGGCCGCGCCCGCGCGCTCACGCTTTCCCGACCGATTTGTTCGACTCCTTCAGGCAGGCCTTGCACATTTTCCCCGGCGGGGGATGGAGGAGGAAGAGCGCGCTGTCATCGTCGCGCCGCTTGTGCTTCCCGCACAGCGAAACGAGCAGACCCGCGGAGTTCCTCTCCCCGTAGTAGTGGGTCTGCGACGCAGGCGTCTGCTCGAAATCCGTTGCCCATCCCAGGCGCCCCTCGGGGATGAATGTCCGGAAAATAAACTCCTCCTTCGAGCTCGAAAACCCCTGCTGGTAGATCCAGTATTCCCTCTGTCCGCCGGTTGTCCGGAACCCGTAGCGCGCGTTCAAAACCTCCGGCGGCAGTGACACGAGAAACTGCGCGGGAGTAAAATAGTTCCCGCTGGCATCCTGAAAATAATAATACCCCTGCGGATGCCGGCAGAACCCTTCGATTTCGGTTTTCAGGCTCATGAAAAATGAAC
>Ga0194063_10000964_pt1 | contig 19678 bp, 23 predicted proteins | sample SepL3720m_MetaG_FD_155459 | JGI IMG/M metagenome (GOLD analysis project Ga0194063, IMG submission 155459) | Anoxic zone freshwater microbial communities from boreal shield lake in IISD Experimental Lakes Area, Ontario, Canada - Sep2016-L373-20m | ecosystem: Environmental > Aquatic > Freshwater... | reverse complement strand
CATCCCCGCAGCATCGCGGTGGTGAGCTCGGTGGTCGTCGTCTTGCCGTTCGTGCCGGTGATCGCGACCGCCGGGCACGAGCATTCCTGGAACGCGAGCTCGAGCTCCCCGATGACGGGGATTTTTTTGGAAATCACATTGCGGACGAGCCGAGCCGCCGGGTCGATCCCCGGGCTGAGCACCGCGATGTCATAGGCGCCGGGATCGCAGTCCGCCGCGCCGCCGAGGATCACGCGGATCCCGCGCGTGGCCAGCGCGTCCGCCTTGGCGCGGAGCGCCGGGCTGTCGCCGCTTTCGCACACGGTCACCGCCGCCCCCTCTTCCTGCAAAAGCAGCGCGGCGGCCTCGCCGCTGTGGCCGAGCCCGAGAACAACCGCTTTTTTTCCGCTGTGTATCATCGGAGTTTGAGTGTGGCCAGACCGAGGAGAGCAAAGAGGACCGACATGATCCAGAACCGCACGATCACGGTGTTTTCCTTCCATCCGCTGAGTTCGAAATGGTGGTGGAGCGGCGACATTTTGATGATCCGCCGTCCGGTGAGCTTGAAGCTCGCGACCTGTAGGATCACCGACATCGCCTCAATCACGAAGACTCCCCCAACGATCACGAGAAGAAGCTCCTGCTTGCAGCAGATGGCGACCGCGCCGAGCATCCCGCCGATCGCCAGCGAGCCGGTGTCGCCCATGAAGACGCGCGCGGGGTGCGCGTTCCACCAAAGAAAGCCGAGGCAGGCGCCGAGCAGGGCGACGCAAAGAACGGTGAGCTCACCCGAGTAAACGACGAACGGCACCTGCAGGTAGGTCGCGGCCTTGATGTTGCCGGCAAGATATACGAGCACCGCATACGCCGCCGCCACCGTCGCCGTGCATCCGGTGGCCAGCCCGTCGAGCCCGTCGGTCAGGTTCACCGCGTTCGATGTGCCCACGATCACCAGCAGATAAAAAATAAACGTCCCCCAGCCGAGGCTGAAGACGAGCGGCTCTTTCGAGAACGGGATGAAGAGCTGCTGCGCGATCCCAGAGACTTTCGGGTTCGTGAGGAAGAAGACCGTGAACACGCCGGCTAGCACGCACTGGAGCGCAAATTTCAAGCGGCTGCTGATCCCCACCGAGGTCTTCCTGGTGACTTTCAGCCAGTCGTCGTAGAATCCGATGCCACCAAGAAAAACCGTGCTGAAAAGCACCAGCCATACAAACGGGTTTTCCGGCTTCGCCCACAGGAGGGTCGAGATCACGACCGCGCCCACCAGCAGGATCCCGCCCATCGTCGGGGTTCCCTTCTTGGCCCCGTGAAGCTCAAAGAGCTTGTGCACTTCCTCCTTGCTCCGGATCGGCTGACCGAACTTCAGCGAGATCAGCTTCCGAATGACAAAGTTCCCGAAAACCAGGCTGATCAAAAACGCGGTGATCCCCGCGCAGATCGCCCGGAACGTGATGTAGGAAAAAACATTGAACGCCTTCCAGAAGTCGCTGTCGATCCCCCGGGCGCGCGCCCAGTCATCGAGTTGGAATAAATAGTAGAGCATCAGAAATTGTTGAGGACGTTTTCCATTTGGGCGGAGCGGCTGCCTTTGACGAGAACGATATCCCCCGGCTTCGCGAGATGGGCGAGCATGCGGGCGGCGGAGGCGGCGTCCGCCACCTCGTGAGTTCTGCCGAGTCCGGCTTTGCGTGCGGCCTCCGCGAGGGGGGCGGTTTCCGCGCCGACCGCGACGAGGATGTCCGCATATTTTCCGGCGGCAGCCCCGGCCCGACGGTATCCCTCTGCGGCGTGCTCTCCGAGCTCGCCCATTTTTCCGAGGAGGGCGATGCGGTGGCCGCTCCCGGGCAGCGCGCGCAGCGTGGCGAGCGCGGCGTCCATCGAGTCCGGGCTGGCGTTGTAGGTGTCGTCGAGAAACGAGATCCTGCGGATCGTCCTGCGCTCGAGGCGCCCGCCGGCGGGCTTCACTTTGCCGAGGGCCGCCACCGCCTCCTGCGGGGACACTCCGAACGCGATCCCGGCCGCAACCGCCTGAATCGCGTTGGCGACCATGTGCGCGCCATGGCAAAGGATCCGTGCGCTGCGCTCCTCCCCTCCGGCATGAAGAATAAACGCGCACGAATCCTCGGCTTCCTCGATCGAGCCGGCGGTGATGTCGCCGGAGGCGAGGCCCGTGCGGATGACGCGGGCGCTGCAGCGCGCGGCGATCCCCTCGCTCTGGTCGTCGGATGCGGAGAGGACGACGAAACCGGCCGCCGGCACGGCTTCGGCGAGCGCGCCTTTCTCGCCGGCGATCGCCTCGCGGGACTTCAGAAATTCGATGTGGGCGACGCCGATGTTCGTGATGATCGCGGCATCCGGCCTCGCCAGGGCCGCCAGCGGGGTGATCTCGCCGGGATGGTTCATGCCGATTTCCCAGACGGCCGCCGTGTCGGAGCTGCGGGCCGCGAGGATCGAAAGCGGAAGGCCGATGTGGTTGTTCAGGTTGCCCTGGGTTTTTGTCACTCGGAAGCGCGCGCCGAGAACCGCGGCCGCAAAGTCCTTCGTGCTCGTTTTTCCGTTGCTGCCCGTGATGCCAAGCACCTTGAGATCCAGCCGGTCGCGCCAGGCCGCCGCGAGGCGGGTGAGCGCGGCCAGCCCGTCGTCCGCAAGCAGCACAGGAAACCCTTCCGGCAGCGCTCCCACAGCTTCCGGCGCGTCGAGCAGCACGGCCGCCGCCCCGCGCGAAGCCGCATCCGCCGCGAAGGCGTTGCCGTCAAAATGCTCGCCGCGCAGCGCGATGTAGAGGTCGCCCGTCTGGATCGTGCGGGTGTCCTTTCCGACGCGCGAAACCACAACATCCCCGGAGCCTCGGACGATTTTCGCCCAGGCCATCCGCGCGATGTCCTTGAGTGAGAGCGGATCCATCAGGGTTCCCCCTTCTTGTCGGCGATGGCACGGCCGGCCACGGCGACGTCGTCGAACTCAACCCTGCGGTCGCCGAACTCCTGGTAATTTTCGTGACCCTTGCCGGCGATGAGCACGATGTCTCCGGGCCGCGCGAGCCCGATCGCATGCCGGATCGCGGCTTCGCGGGCGGTGATCTTTTCGTGACGGGATCCGCGCAGGCCGGACTCGATGTCGCGGAGGATCGCCTCCGGATCTTCGTGCCGAGGGTTGTCCGAGGTGAGGATGATCCAGTCCGAGAACTCCTCCGCGGCCGCGCCCATGAGCGGTCGCTTCGCGCGGTCGCGGTCGCCCCCGCATCCGAAAACGGTGAGGATCCGCGCGGGGTTCAGCTCGCGCAGCGTGCGGAGCACATTCCGGAGCGCGTCGTCGGTGTGGGCGTAATCCACATAGACCTGAAAGTTCCGCTTCGACGCGACGCGTTCGAGGCGCCCCGGAACCTGTGGTGCGGTGGCGAGCGCCGCGATGGCGGCCCTCAGCTCGACCCCGCAGGCGGCTGCGGCCGCAAGCGCGCCCAGCGCGTTGTAGATGTTGAACAGCCCGATCATCGGCAGGCGGACGAGGAAGCTTTTTCTTTTGGCATCGAGCTGGAACGTCGCTCCCGCCGCATCGAAGCGGATCGCGCTCGCGCGGAAATCCTCTCCTACCCCGCGCCCGAAGGTCAGCACCTTCAGCCGCTTCCCGAACCTCTCGATGAGCTGCCGTCCGTGCCGGTCGTCGGCATTGATAATCGCGCGGCCTTTCTTCGCCGTCTGCGCGGCGAGCGCCTCGAAGAGGAGTGCCTTCGCTTCGAAATACTCCTCCATCGTGCGGTGGAAATCCAGATGATCCCGCGTGAGGTTGGTGAAAACCGCCGCGTCGAATGCCATCCCGCGAACGCGCTGCTGGACGAGCGCGTGGCTCGAAACCTCGATCGCGACCGAGCGTCCGCCGGTGTCCCGCATCGTCGCCAGCATCGCCTGCAGATCCGCGGATTCCGGAGTCGTCCTGGGCGCGGGGATCTCCTCCCCGCCGACCACATACTTCACCGTCCCGATCAGCCCGCAGCGCAGGGAGGCGGAATCCAGAATGTGCCGGATGAGAAACGCGGTCGTCGTCTTGCCGTTCGTGCCGGTGACCCCTGTGCATTTCAGCGAGCGGTCGGGATGCCCGTGGAAGGATGCCGCGATGTCGGCCATCGCCGCGCGCGGATCGGCGACCTGCACGACCGGGCAGCCCGCGTCCGCGACGGAGGCCCCGGCCACGGCCGCCGCCGCACCGCCCGCCGCCGCCTGCCGGATGAATTCCGTGCCGTCCGCTTTCTGCCCCGGAAGCGCAAAAAAAAGGCATCCCTTTGTGACCAGGCGCGAGTCGTAGCACAGCGACGAGATTTCGGGATCGGCCAGCCCGCCGGGAAGCCCGGCGGATTCGAGAAGCGCGCCGAGCCTCATGGCTGCCCTCGGCCCCCGCTTTTTGCGTCGGCGTCCAACGCGAGTGGCCCGGCCGGTTGCGCCCGCAGCACCGGAATAAGATCGAGATGGCGCGCGGCGCGCTCGCCAATGCGTGAAAAAATTGGCGCAGCCACGAGCCCGCCATAGGCAACCCCCGCCGCAATTTTTGGATTGTCAAGCAGCACGAGGCAGACGAACCGGGGGTCTTCTTCCGGAAGGTAGCCGACAAACGAGACGACGTATTTTCCCTCCGCATATCCTCCGGTCGGGCTGGTCTTCTGCGCGGTTCCGGTCTTCCCGGCCACGGTGAACCCGGCGACTTTGGCAAGCTGGGCGGTGCCGCCCTCGCCCACGACCCCGCTCAGGGCGTTGCTCACGAAGCGGGCGGTCTTTTGCGGGATCACCTCGCGGACGACTTTCGGCGGCTTCTCATCGACCACGCGGCCGTCGGCGTCCTCGACCGAGCGGACGATCCGCGGGGCCATGAGACGTCCGCCGTTGGCGATGACCGACATGGCCATCGTGAGCTGAAGCGGGGTTACGCAAACCGACTGCCCCATCGGCATGCGGGTGAGGGTCAGCTTGTCCCAGCGGTGCGGCGGACGAACCATGCCCACGATCTCGCCGGGCAGCTCGATCCCCGTCTTCTCGCCGAATCCGAATCGCCGGACGTATTCATAATATTTCGCGTCCCCCATCATGAGTCCCATTTTCGCCGAGCCGATATTCGAGGATTTCACCAGGATGTCGTGGACATTCATTGTCCCATACGGGTGGGTGTCGTGGAGGATTTTTCCGCCGTATGCGAAGGCCCCATTCTCGCAATAGATCCCGGTGCTCTCCTTGACCGTCCCCTCGTTGAGCGCTCCCGAGGCTACGACGATCTTGAACGTCGAGCCGGGCTCGACCATGTCAACGATCGCCCGGTTTTTTTTCTGCTCGTCCTTCCCGTCGCCGGGGCGGTTCGGATCGAAGCACGGACGGCTTGCCATCGCGAGGATCTCGCCCGTCGCGGGATCGGCAAGAATGGCGACCGCCATATCGGGCCTGTTATCGAGGCAGGCCGAGTCCAGCTCGTCCTCGATGATCGCCTGCAGGCTCATGTCGATCGTGAGCCGGACGTTGAGCCCGTGCTCGGCCTGTTCTTCCTGTCCGCGATAAAGCATGATCTCCCGCCCGGTCCGGTCGTGCTCGCTGAACCGGAATCCGTCGCGCCCGCGCAGTCGGCTTTCCATCGTCATCTCGATGCCCTGGGCCCCCGCGTTTTTGTCGTCGAGAAACCCAAGCACATGGCCGAGCATCTGGCCGTTCGGATAGATCCGCACGGCGTCCTGCTCGAGATCCACCCCCTGCAGCAGGTTCGCATCCTGTAGAGCCTTCTTCATCGCGACGGCCTTCTCCTCGGACACTTCGCGGCGGAGGACGATATATTTTCTGTCGCTCGAGATTTTTTTGGCGAGATCCTTTTCGTCCAACTCCAGAAACGGCGCGGCGATCTTCGCGACAGCATCGGGATTTTTGATGTGCGAGCCGTCGGCGACGACGGTGCGCACCGGGAGGTTCGACGCCAGCAGCTCGCCGTTGCGGTCGAAGATCAGCCCGCGCCGGGCGTGGATAACCAGGCGCATCGTGTGCTTTTCCGCGGCGAGCCGCGAATACTCGCTGTGCTTCGCCACTTGCAGGTGGACAAGCCGCGCCGAGTAGAGGGTGAAGATCAGGGCAACGGCAACACAGGCCAGGCTGGTGCGTGTGCGTGCCGTCCACTTCATGGGCGTCCCCTCTTTTCGGAAAAGGCCGTGCGCAGGATGCCGTCCGCCACGGCGGCGGCCGGCGGCGTGAGGCGGGCGATCACATTGTCCTGGATCGGCTTCATGACGATGATTTTTTCGTCAATTTTCTTCTGGAGCTCGCGGCGCGAGGAGAGCTCGGTCACCCGGGCGAGGAGGCTTTCGTTCTGCGCCCGCACCGCCGCGATCCGCTTTTCGATCTGGCGGATCTCCTCCGCGAGCGCGAACTGCTGGTTTTTCATGTAAACAAAAAACAGCCCGCCCGCACCCAGGAAGAGGGCAACGAGAAGGCAGCAGACGAGCGAGGTGAGGTGGATCGGGTTGACTTGTTTTCTGCGGTTGGAATTCATGGCGTGTTCTCCTGAAGTTTTTCCACGACGCGCAGCTTGGCGCTGCGGGCGCGGGGGTTGTGGGATGCCTCCTCGACGGCGGCATCGATCGGATGCGGCGTGAGCAGGCGGAAAATGCGATCCGGATTGCGGCGGGGTTCCGGCCACTCCGGACGGTCCACCCATTCCTGGCTGCGCTCGCGGAAGAAGTGTTTGACGATCCGGTCCTCGAGCGAGTGGAACGTGATGACGGCCAGGCGCCCGCCCGGAGCGAGGCAGGCGGGAAGCGTCTCCAGCCCCTCGCGCAGCGCCCCCAGTTCGTCGTTGACCGCGATGCGGAGCGCCTGGAAAATCCGCGTCGCCGGATGTCTTGCGCTCGTGCGCGGAGCCACAGACGAGACGGCGGCGGCGAGATCGAATGTGGTCTGGAACGGATGCTGGACGCGCAGCGTAGCGATCCGGGCGGCGACCTGCGCCGCGCGCGGCTCCTCGCCGAACTCCTGGAAAAGCTGCGCCATCTCGGCCACCGGCATCGTGTTGACAAGCCCGGCGGCCGTGGTCGGTGCTGTGAGGCTCATGCGCATGTCCAGCGGGCCGTCTTTCATGAGGGCAAATCCGCGTTCCGCGGTGTCGAGCTGGTGCGAGGAAACTCCGATGTCGAGCAGCGCGCCCGCAAGTCCGCGGCGCTCCCCAAGGCCTTCCAGCACGTCCGCCGCCTCGCGGAAATTCGCCTCCACAAGTCGCAGGCGTGACCCGAACCGCGCCAGCCGCCTGCCGGCCTCGCTCAACGCCTCGGCGTCCTGGTCGAGCCCGATGACCTCCGCTCCGGCCTCCAGAAGAAGCTCGCTGTGCCCGCCGCCGCCGATCGTACCGTCAAGGAACAGCATGCCCGGCGCGGGTCGCAGCAGCGCCGCCACCTCGTCCGGCATCACGGGCACATGATAAATGCGCGCGCTTTGTTCAGGCTTTTCCAAGGGAAGTTCCAGCAGGTCTTCGCAGTCCAAGAAGCTCATATGCGTTTCGGGGTCGGATTTTGATGGCGGCGTGTCCGGTCGGCTTTCCTTCGCCGTTCTTTCCGGCTTGAAAACCGAAGAAAAACGTCCGGACGCCTTTCGCCATCAGTCCCGATCCCTCATTGTGGGTTGCCTTTCATGTTCAAAAAAATCACAGGCCGACCTCCTCGGCCGCCTGCTGGTAGGTCGTGAGGTTTTCCGGCGCGGCCGCCTCGTGGCGCTCTTTCGACCAGATCTCGAACCGGCTCCGCGCGCCGACAAACACGACATCGCCGCCGAGTCCGGCGCGCTCGCAGTGCTTCTCCGGCAAAAGAATCCGGCCCTGCTTGTCTGTCGTGACCGCATGCGCCTGCCCGTAGAACATCCGGATCGCAACCCGTTTCTGGCCGGAGCTCAGCGTCGGCGAATCCAGAAACCGCTGCTCCCAGCGGGCGAGTTCCTCGCGCCCCATCACCATCAGCTGCCCCTCATTCGGATGCGGAACCACATGGAAATCCTCCCCCTCGCCGGTGACCCAGGCGGACGGGATCGCCACACGCTTCTTCGCGTCCAATGAACGCGAAAATGTGCCCGCATAGAGAACGGTCGATGTGGATTCCTGTCCCATCGTTGTTTAGGTTTGGAGTGACATGATTTACCTTTTGTCCCCACTCTTCACCACTTTTCCCCACGGCGGTCAACAAAAATTCCACGAAAAAGGAAAGTTTTTGAATCTTTCCGATGAAGATGTGAGAAAGCGGAAATAGCCGGAATCAGGCGGAATCAGGAGGTTAGCTGCATGATTTGCAGCAACTTGCGACTTTCAAAAAGCGGAAATTTCGCCGGGATAGATGTGAGATTTTCTTTTGAAGATGTGAGTTTTTTATTTTTCTGATTTCTCGCAAACCGCTGATTATCAGACCCCGTTTTAAAAACTCACATCTTCACCGGAAAGATTTAGGGGTGCGGGGTGCGGGTGCTTTTTCTCCGTTTTCTCGCTCCGCATCGTCTGTGAAATGCTCATGCAAGCGCGGTGAATCCGCGTTTCAAGCCCCGTGCATTCCGGCTTTCAATGCGGAACTGTCGCGTTTTGACCAGGCGTTTTTTCATGCCGCCCTTGTCTCCAGGAACTCGACCAGGGCGAGCGCCTTTTCAAATGGGCCTTGTTGCGGGGCTTCTGAATTCATCGGGTCAGACTGAGGCGCGGGCGCTGATGAGGGCATCGAAGGCAGAGGCAGGAATGCGGAGAAGTTGGCGGATGCTCTTGTGTTTGGATTTGCCTGTCCGGGCCGGGCGGGACGTGCGCAAATCAATGGCCACAAGATCCCCGGATTCCACGAGGCTCGTGATATGCTGGTTGTCCACCCCGCAGGCGGTTGCGATTTCCCCGACTGTCAGCATGGAGCGGCCGGGGAAAAGGGTTTGAGCGAGCGGAGCCGGTTTGCCCTGGTCGGTTGACGAGCCTGGTTTCATGCCGCCCTTTTTTCCAAGAATGCGACCAAGGCGGCGCGGGGGACGCGGAGCATGGCCTTGCTGGTTCCTGGTGATCGGAGATCCACGGCGAAGAGCTGGCCGCACTCGACCTGGCCCGTCCAATAAACCTGGCTGGCTGCGAATATTTTTGCGAGTTGCGGGATGGTGAACATCTCGACGCCGGGGGGCAGTTTGCACTCGCGGGGTTGCGGCGGGGTCGGGGCAGGTTTGTTCATGGAAGAAAGGAAATTCTCCCACCTGTCAAAACGCGCCTATAGATATACGCGGGACGGAACCGGGACCGCAAGGCCGGAATACAAAAAGGGCGCGGATTTCTCCGCGCCCTTTCGGCTGGCTGGTTTGTCGGGTGACTACGCGGCCACTTTCAGCCGGGGCAACCGCCCGCGCGGGAATTTCGCCAGCAGGATGCTTTCCCGGTATTCGCCCTGGTCTTCGATGCCTTCCGATTTGCAGTAGCACTCAATCTGCGCGGACCGGGCAAACAGGCGGCCGTAGTCCATGAGGGCAGTCGTCAAAAGGACATGCGCGGCGTCGGCAGCGTTGGCCGTCTTCCGCATGTGCCTGTCCCGGAAATCTGTCAGGATAGACAGAACGTGCGCGGACGGTTTCAATTCCAGAATGAATTCGCGCCCTTTGCCAGCGGGCTTGCGCTTGGATTGTGCCGCTTTCATTCGGCATCCTCCGCCGCGTAGAAGGCCGCTGCCAGGTCATCCCCGATCCGCAACGAGAGGGAGGCGATCCCCGCCTGGATGGACTCGCCGCGCTGCCCGCAGAATTCCTCCGGCGGGTCCGACATGAGGAGCATGAACGCCCGCGCCTCTTGGATCGCTGTTTCCAGCCGCAATTTTGGCGGTTGGCATTCGCGGAAAGCCCCGCGAAATTCTTCCGGGATCATAAACCGCGCTATTCGTGCGACGGCCGCTTCCCGTGTGATCCGCCGCCGCTCCGCACGGAGGGGGATTCCGCTTTCCCCGTGCCAATCCGTGACAATCCAGAGCTGCCCGGACGGGTCCGCCAGAATCTCGCTTTCCCGATAATCGCCTTTCGCCTCCCGTTCGCTTTCAAATACGAAGGAGATCCTTTCCCAGCCTTGCTTTGCGAGCCATTCCGCCGTTTCGATTTCCGGGACCGGAAACCCAAACCGCGCCATTCGTGCTTCGGCTGTCTCGGCTTGCTTGTTCGAGGAATCCGGGGCGTTCGTGTCGGCGCAGGCTTGCACTTTGCCCGCTGGTATTTTGGATGCCGGTTTTTTCATGCGGCCTCCTCTTCGCGGGTGATTTTTGTCCCGTCCCAGCCAAGGCTTTTCATCAGCGGGGCGAGGGACGATTGATGCTCCCGCGCCCAGGCTTTCTCACGGCTGGAGTGGTGGTTGCCTTCAATGATTCCAAGCATGTCGCCATACTCGTTTTCGAGCAGGGAGATCAGGGTGAGGCGGCACATTTCGCCGAATGTCCAACTTTCCCAGGCGGCGACGATGTTCAGGGCATCGTAGAGCGTGGGCGAGAGCTGCAATTCATCGCGGAGGATTCCCTTGTGGAAAAGTTCCATGAGGAATTGCGCTTTGTTGGCTTTCGCCGCTCGCTCGCGTGCGGGCATGCGGGGCTCTCGGATCGCTTCAAGCGTTTCGGGAATCCAGCCCAGGACGGCGGATTTTGCCCAGGCTTCCGGACTCTGTTTGTCGAACCGGGCGCATCGGGCGATGTCCCGCAGTTCCTGCTTATCGAACGCCAGGGCGAGGCTTCGCCTTGGGTTCCCGCTCGGCTTTGGAGAGGATGTCTGCGAGGGCATTGAGGGCGAGGCCGCGCGGCTCGCGCCTGCTTTGCTCCCATTCTTGGAGGGTTCTTTTGCTGATTCCCCATTCTGACGCCGCTTGGCTTTGGGAGAGGTTGAGACGGCTTCGCGCCTCTTTGATGCGCTCCGCGAGGCGGGTTGAAGGTTGCTTTGACATGGTTTTTGTGATATGCGTTTTTTTGTCATAAACATGCTGATTTAATGGTTGGTTGTTTGTGATAGCCGGGCGGGTGTTAACGCACCTTCCCGGCACTTATCGAGGGCAGTTATACGGCATTGACGGATAACTGCAAGAAATATTTCCAGTTATTTTCACGAGGCGATTTCGAGAGGGATCGGCGAGCGTTCGCCGGATGCAGAAACCCCGCAGAGCAAGCGTTTATGCGGGTTCAGCGGCGGGAGGCCGCGTCCAGACGGCAGGCGTCCACGAGGCACAGAATCCACAGGATCGCGGGCGGCACGATCAGCGGCCCGGTGATGACAATCGAGGCCATCCACACCAGCCCGCGCTGGGTGTGGCCATGCCACATTTGCCAGAAGCCTGGGAGAAGGATGTTGATCGCGGGGTTCATCAGGTCTTCATGCCTTCGTCCAAGAGTGCCAAGACGATCAGAATTCCAAGCGGCGGGCAGATGAGGAAGGCAGCGACAATGGCAATCCAAACCAAGTAGAACAAAAACTTGTCCATGCGGAGAACTATCGCACGCCTTGCCGCTTCATTCAAGCAGATCGAGTCGGGCCGAATGGCAAGCGTTTATGCGGGTTCAGCGGAGGGAGTGGCGCACGATGCCGCGCTACTTGCTCTTTTTTCGTCCGTCCAGTTTTTTGAACTCGCGATGCGTGCTCTTGAGATTTTTCTGAACTGCCTTGATGTCTCCGGAGGGATGGAGATTTTCCGGCATTGTCCCGCCGATGTCTCGGATCGTGGCGCGGACCTTGCGCCCGACTGACTCGGCCGCATTTTCCAGCGGTGCCTGCCCGCGAATCGTTTCGTTGCGGATTTTGGCTTCCGTTTGCGTGATGCGGAAAAGATTCGCCGCGAGTTCTTCCCGGCCCATGAAATCCAAGGGTGAACGGCCTTTGGCGACGTTCTTGATCTGCCGCAACCGCCAGAGATCCATATTGTAGAGCCCCCGGTATCCGGCATTTTGAAAGAGCGCGTAATTCTTGATTCCTGCAAATTTCGTGACCCCGCTCAACGAACGCTCCCGATCACTCACCTCGCCACGGATTTGCACGCGCTCGACGCCCTCGGCTTGGTGCATGTAGGCTTCCAGCGAGCTTGCGATGGCCGCGAAATAAGCCTGTGCGCTGGCGACCTCCGGCTTTTTGCTGTCGCTGTTCATGGCGACCAGGTAGCAGGCGAAGCGGGAGAGCTTGTAATCCACCTGTTCCTTGCCGTTCAGATCCCGCTTGTGTGGAACAATGTTTTCCGAGAGGTCAATGCCCAGCGTGATGCAGACGGACATGGCCTTTTGAACCGCCTTGAAAAACGATGTCAGCGAGGCGTATCCCAAGAGCGTGCCGAGCTGGGATGCCCACCAGAAACGGAAACCGTTGTCGTTTCCCAAGGATTCAAAGCCGGGCTGATTTGGTTCCAGGTGGAACGGATTTTCTCCAGGGCTTGCGGGGATCAGTTCAGCGTCGCTCATGTTCAACGGAAAATGCCCCGGCAGCTCCCCATCGGCAACCCTTTTCTTCCGGCCGGACGCCGCTACTTGGAATGGTGCCCAGGGCGGTTGCTCGCCTGTTTCGGGGGTTTTTTTGCGGAATGCCAGGGAGCGTCAAGTTTCTTCCACCTCTCCAGTGTCAAACCGAGTTTAGAAAGAATTTCGGTATGGACCATCGCTTTATCCGCCATTTTCTTCCTGTATTTTCTGACTTCGAGTCCATGGTTTATCTCAGCCCATTCTCGTTTCCCAAACGGTCCAATAATTTTCTCCACCTCGACGAGTGCCGACTTTACCCGCTCAACGTTTCCATCCTCGCTGAAATCAAAAAAAGCCCGCTGGAGGATATTGGAGATAACTTGCATCATTCCCCGCCAGTCGGCGGGAACGGGAAACGGAAGGAAATCTTTCGGTTTGGGATTTAAGCCAACGGGCAGAGAATCAATTACTTGCCGATCTTTATCCATCAAGTCCCTCAAAAAACGGTCGTAAACATCGCTGAAGTGCATTCTCCATGGGAGCCAGTTAGCGATTGGAGGAGGAACTTCAAATGCCAGCTTGTCCGGCAGTTCGCCGGTTGCGAGCCACCTCTGAATGAGTCCGCGCGTGAAACCTCTCAATCCATCTGGTGACTGCCCGCCGCGATAACATCGCCGCGATTCACGTCCCGGCACGGTTTATTGCGGGCAGTCGCCGCCTTTTTTGAGTCCGGGCTGGGGAGTCGTTACGAGTTTCATCGTCCTCTGTCCGGGCTCTCGTTTTTGCGGTTTCTCCCTGCGTGGTGTGACATGTCCATCGCGCTATGCAGCAACCAAACTTTATGAAAAAAAACACAGCAGAACAAATCACAGGGATTTCCGAAAGGATCACCTCCCTTCTTGCACGAAGTGCGGAAACAAGAACCCAGATCGCCACGTTTGAAGGGCATCGGTCGGAAGTTCCGGGGCAATTGGACCGCCTCAAGGCGGACGAAACAACGCCGGTCGAAAAGGTGGTTGCCCAGATGCGAGCCGTCCGCGAAAAGTCGGACGAACTGGATCTGCGACTGGAGCGCCTCAAGAAGCTGGATAACACGCTCACGAGTGAAGCGGCGGGGATGGAAAGCTCTGTTCGCGGTGTGGTGTTGGGTGCTCTTCGCGAGGAAATCGAGCGGCGGTCCGAGGCGTTTTCCGCTTCGATCAGCAAGTCGTTCTTCGCTGGTGGCGAAAATCTTCCTCCAGAGGCACGCGCGGCGCTATCGGTCGCACAGGGTGCCGCCTCGGATGCGGCCATTGGGCTGCCGGATGTTTACCTGATGCGCCTTGCGGAACTTCAACTTCAGGGAATGTGGATCGGCAGCGAGCCATGGGGGGCACTTCAAATCATCTTGGAATCGGCCCACGAGTTCGTGCGTGTTGTGTCGGCAAAAAGCCCTGCGGTTTTGTTTCCCAGGTAAATTGGTCAATGTCCGCGCGTGTTCATAGAGAGTGCCAAAAGCGGGAAGCCCGCCGGGCGGTGTTGCTTTCGGACTGCCGGACAAAAGCAGGAGATCAGGAGGCAGGAGCATGAGTGAGATTTCAAAGCGCTTCGTGATGCCGCCGGATGGTTGGGTGCAGATGGTTCCCAAAGGGGAATTCCCTTGGGGGAATCCGCATCACCAGAAAGAAATGCTGATCCAAGTCGTGGATGCCTCGGCTCTCGCGGACTTGAAACGCACGTTCCCCGCAGAGCTTTTTATCGATCAGAACCATTTGAGCGGTGACATGAAGAATGCGACAACCGCCATGGGGTGGGTGTCAGGGCCGGACAGCGTTCAAATCCGCCCAGACGGCCTGTATGCAAAACCAAAGTGGAGCGATGCGGGGATGGCAAATATCCAGGGCGGAAATCTCCGCTACGTGTCTCCGGTTTTTGATAGAGCATCCCTTTTGCCGCTCGGACGTTCCGCCACGACAGGTTTGATGCGATACCGCGTCACTCGTCTGGTTGAAGCCGGACTCACGAACAAGCCGAATCTCAAAGGGATGAAGCCGATTTCTGGATTTCCGGCCGATGACGGGGAGATTCTTGACGCCGCTGGCGTGCGAGATACTGCGATGCGGGAGGTTTTTGGAGCTGCATTGAAAAACAGCCGCCGATCGACACTTGGGATTCTGAGCGAATTGATTGAGGCACGCGGAAACCCCGGCACTCATGATGGCGGAGCATTTCCCCACCTGACGGGCATTGATCGGGCAAGAGCAGCTTTTGCCGCCGACATTCAATGCGGCCAAAGAAAGGACTTTTCCCAAATATGAGCTTTCCGCCCGTCTTTGGTGCGATGGTTGAGGCCGGGGCAATGCGACATGATCGCGGCCCGGTCTGTCCTGAAGCGTTTCGGCCTGCGGTATCTTCTCGCGACAGAGCAGAGCGAACAGAAAGTCACGCGCGAGGGCGTGCGTATCCCAGCGCGACCGGCGGCACGGTATTTCCTCAGCGAGCGCCTCGGGGAATTGATCGGGGATAAAGTCGTTGTCCGGTGGAATCAGGAGTTTCCGGATCACGTTGTTGTTGTTCATCCTGGAAGCGACCCGCTCGGGCAGAGCCCTTTTGTTGTGCGGGAGGCCCCTTCGATTCCCCGATTTAATGCCAACGAAGATGAGCAGGCAAGCGCCCGGCGTGCACGGAAAGGATTCACTCAACCGGGCCGCTCATTATTCCGGATGCTCCCGCATGGATTCGGGCGAACCGTTCGCAACGATCTACTCGGCAACTCTTCTCTCCGCCGAGCCGGGGAGGCGCATGAGGAGGCCGTGAGGGGCCACCAGCAGGAAGACGAGCTTCAGAAGCGGGCCGAAACAAAAGTCCGCCAGATCGCAGCCCGAACCGGGTTTGATATTTCAAAAATCAAAAACATGCGCCGCGCGGCCGAGGAGCTTTCCGGCATTGAAGAACTTGAGGCCAGTCTGATTGCACAGGAGGAAAATAATGAATAACGAGAATTACAGCGATGAGGAATGCCCGGATGCGATTCATCGGGAACTCGCGCACCCAAGGAGCAGGCAAACAGAAAACGAAAAGCGGATGCGGGTAATTGATCCCCGCCTGGTGGCGGCGAAATTGGATGCTGCCCGAAACTTCATCCTCCCGGAAATCGAAAATGAAATGCTCATGGATGGACGTTTCCCGGACGCCATGTGGTTTTTGCAGTTTGTAAGCATGCCGGAAAACTACGCGGGCGGGCTCTCGAAATTCACTTCTGATTTCATCGACGAATGCTCGGAGAAAATCGGCCCGCGCTCTCTGGTTGAGGGAGGGGAACGCAAGCTGACGTTCCGTGATAGAGAGGCGCTCATGGAGGAGTTCCCAAATGTGGATGATTTGTTTCCCGATCCATTAATTCAGAAATGGCTCGGCTCCGTGATGCATAATCTAGATTTCGGAGAATACCTCAGCCTGGAAACTCGGAAAGAATTGAAAAAGGCCAGATTTGAGAGACTGAGCAAACTCGATTTCACAGCTTTGCAGGAGCCATGCATCCAGGCTGCAACGGATGTTTGGCGGACTATTTTTATAAAGTCTGCACCGACCTCGAAACTCATTTCACAGGAGAACAGAGGAAATTTGGGCGCAATCCGGAGAAGCCGGGACACTTCAAATTTGGCCCGCGCCTCTGGTATTGGCCGGATATGTGGTCTTGCTTCTTTGGGTGGATGGAACAGCGGGCCGCCAAAGTCCGCGCCTCCATTGCGGAAACATCGGTGGCAAAGGAGGTGTTCCGCTGGCTGGATCTGGCGAGGAAATCAAAACGCGGGGTGATGATTGTCGGCAATAGCCGCTTTGGAAAGACTGAGGCGATTCGTTGCTGGTCCGCGATGTATCCGGGAAGGGCGCGCATTATCGAAACCCCGTCATCAAGTGCCGAGGGGGATCTGCTTCGTGAAATTGCCCGTGCGCTCGGAATTCCCTACTCACCAAACTCGACAAAGTTCCATGAGCTGAGGGCAGCGATTGATACCGTGGTCCGGCAATCCCAGGTGATGCTGATCTTCGACGAGTTCCAATTTATGCTGCCCTCGAATGCAGGCCGCCGGAGCGATCCGCCCCGCCTAAACTACGTCCGCCGGGCAATCATGGACATGCCACGGGCCACCGCCTTTGTTTGCACCCCACAGAGCTGGAAACGGGTTGAAAAGAATTACCTGAAAGTCACCGGTTACACGATTGAGCAATTTGAAGGCCGCCTTCTGCGAAGTGCCGTTGTCTTGCCGGAGGAGCTGCCGCGTGACGAGATGATTGCCGTTGCCCGCATCCACTTTCCCGACCTTTCCGAGAGTCACCTTGAATGGATCGTCCGGCACGTCCGAGCCTTCCAGGGAAGCGTCCTGAGTTGCATTGAAAATATTGCCCGGCTGAGCCGGATTTATGCTGAAGAGGATGGGCGGACATCACTCAAGCTGGCTGACATCAAGCAGGCCATTTCAGATTGCCTCCCGTCGCGTGCGTCAGCAGCTCAAATACCGGAAGATGCCGCCCCGTTGGCATCGGACACCCGCGCGCCGGATGCTTCCGAGGGTGAATCAAACACACCCGTTTTCGAGCGAAATCCGAGAATCCGGAAGGGTTCCTTATTGAGACTGGAAAAGCCATCAGAGATCCAAAATAGCCGGATCGAAGATCCTGCCATGGCGCTGGTTGACTGATTTTTTACGAAGAACTTTGATTCTTCAAAAAAACCGCGCTCGACGCGGAGGTTTTTTCGTTTTCAGGAAAAAGTGACATGCCCTCCGTCAAAACCGGTCAATTTTCCGGGAAAGACTCACCCGGCCGGGCCTGATTTCAGACCGTCCGCCCGAGTGCGCGGACGGGCGAGGTATTGAGCGGGCGGACGCGTTCGTGGATGCCCGGGGCGATTTCCGGTTGCCGGGCGTAGGCCATGGAGAACATCTCGAGCCGCGCGTCGATGTTATCCACAAAATGAAGCGCGACCGCCTCGGGTGTTTTCGGCTCGACGGGAGAGCCGAACTGCAACTCTCCATGATGCGCGGCCACGAGGTGCAAAAGGTGCAGGCGCACATCCTCCGAAATCGGCTGGAGGGATTTCCACTCGTCGAGCGGAAGCTTCCGCCAGAGCGTATTCACGAGCTCGATCCCGATGCTGATGTGCCCGAGAAGCTCGCCCCGGATCTCGCGCGGCATCTCGAATCCCAGCTCGGGCGGGCACATCTCCCAGAGTTTTCCGGTGTCATGAAAAAGCACGCCGGCCAGGAGAAGATCGCGGTTGAGCCAGGGATAGACCGTGCAGAGCGCGTCGGCCAGGCGCATCATCTGCGCGGTGTGCCGAAGCAACCCGCCGCGGTGGGCATGGTGGTTCACCCGGGCTGCCGCCGCCCGGCGGAACCTCTCGCCGTGCTCATCGAGAAAAAGCAGGCCCAGCGCGCGCAGCCGCGGATCCGCCAGGCTCTCCGCGAAGTCCTTCACGCAGGCGTGATCCTTCTCCGCGGCGGCGGACTCCTCTGCGGTGCCCGCAAAAAGCGCGGCGGACTCGTCCTCCGCAAGCGGCCTCATCCGCCAGCGCCGGCCGTCGAGTCCGAAACTCCCGTTGATCAAAAACTCGCCCTCGATCTCGACGCAAGCGCCGCGCGCGAGGCCCTCGCAGGCATCGAAGGCCGCCGTGTCCACCCAGGCCCGCAAGGTCAGAACATCCGTCGCGTCCCGCAGCTTCACCTCCCAATACGGCTTTCCGTTTGCAGAGTCCTTCTTCGTCAACTCCTCGATCTGCCCGTCCACGCGGCAGGTGAGCGGCCCCGTGCGGCAGTCCCTCCGCAATTCCGAAATCGTGCGCCTGACATTTTCCGCCATGCCGCACATCATGGATCCGCTGCGGCCGGTTTGTCCAACCGGAAACACCGCAGCTCCGGCCATCCGGAAATCGCGGGCCGGATATTTTCTTTCCCTCAGGCGGTTTGTGGCATGGCATGTGCTTAACTTTTTCAAAAAATCGCTTTGACGAACGCGGTTTTGTGCTTTGTTTTATATTGTGATGACGGAAAAAACTGGAATTCATATCCCGCGCCGCCGCCTGCTGGGGCTGGTGTTTTGCACCGGCACCGGTTTGCTCATGGGCGCGGGCAAAGCCGATGCCATGTGGAACATCCTGGACGTTTTTCGTGGAGAGGAGCCGGGTGGCAACTCCGACATTCCCCCTTCGCTGCGGGGGGTGATCGGTCCGGGCGGCGAGGCCTACCGGAATTTCTTGAGCCGCATCGGCCTCCGGAAAATTTCCGTGCAGGACATCATGGACACGCACGCGAAGGCTCACGGACGGGTGCACAACACGCTGCCTCCGCGCCAGCTTTGGGGGAACATCCGCAGCACGCTAATGGCGCTCGACAAGGTGGCCGTCCGGCTCGGCGAGCCGGTCGGCGAGGTGATCTCGGTTTACCGGTCGCCCGCCTACAACGCAACCTGCCCGGGGGCGAAGAGCCATTCCTACCACATGCGCAACAATGCGATCGATGTGCGCTTCAATTGCTCGCCGCGAAAAGTGTCCGCCACCGCCCGCGACATGCGCAAGCAAGGGCTCTTCAAGGGCGGCGTCGGACGCTATCCGGGATTCACCCACCTCGACACCCGGGGAACCAATGCCGACTGGTAGCCGCCGGGCCGGGCGGCAGGGCATGCGATGCCGCGGGTTCCGATGAGGATTTACACGGGAACCGGCGACGGCGGGGAGACGAGCCTGTTTTCCGGCCAGCGCGTCTCAAAAGCCGACCCGCGCGTGGTGGCCTATGGAACGCTGGATGAAATGAACTCGGTTCTCGGAGCCGCCCTGGCGGCCGCGCCATCCGCCGAGGTCGGTGAGTCTCTTGTTTCCCTCCAGTTCCTTGTCTTCGATCTCTGCACGGATCTGGCCACCGCTCGGAAGCCCGGCCAATGCCCGAGAATTACCGACGAGGCCATCGCACGAATCGAGCGCCAAATGGATCTTCTCACAGAAAAACTTCCTCCGCTCCGGGCGTTCGTCCTGCCCGGCGGATCCCCTGCCGCAGCCCAGATCCACATCGCCCGGACGATTGCGCGGAGGGCCGAGCGCGAGGCGGTGTCCGCCGCCGCAGTGGAGCCGATCTCCCGCCAGCCGCTCGTTTTCCTCAACCGCCTCTCCGATTTCCTCTACCTCCTCGCCAGGCGGGAGAACCAGCTCAGCGGAACACTCGAAACCGAGTGGATCCCCACACAAAACAAAACAGCCGCCGACAGTCAGGCTGCGGGCGGCTGCTGAAAAATCGATCGCGCGATCAG
>Ga0194063_10000962_pt1 | contig 19694 bp, 19 predicted proteins | sample SepL3720m_MetaG_FD_155459 | JGI IMG/M metagenome (GOLD analysis project Ga0194063, IMG submission 155459) | Anoxic zone freshwater microbial communities from boreal shield lake in IISD Experimental Lakes Area, Ontario, Canada - Sep2016-L373-20m | ecosystem: Environmental > Aquatic > Freshwater... | reverse complement strand
CAATGAAAGGGCGCTCAAACAGCGCCCTTTCTTATGCCGGTGGCCTACAAAATTCCTGAGTCCGTACTGGTGGTGATCTACACCCCGAGTCTGGACGTGCTCTTGATCAAGCGCGCCGATGCGGTTGACTATTGGCAATCGGTCACTGGCAGCAAGGACGCGCTGAACGAGTCCTATTTTCAGACCGCTTTCCGCGAAGTCCATGAGGAGACCGGGATTGACTGCAGACCTGGTGCGCCGCTGCACGCAGGTTTGTACGACTGGGGGCTGGAGAATGTGTATGACATTTACCCCCATTGGCAATGGCGCTATGGACCCGGTGTGACGCGCAATACCGAGCACCTGTTCGGCTTGCGAGTGCCGTCCGGGATGCCTATCTGCCTGAACCCGCAGGAACACACTGCCTACCAGTGGTTACCGTACCGGGAAGCTGCACAGAAATGCTCTTCGGCGTCCAACGCGGAGGCGGTCCTGCTGTTGACGCACCTGGCCGTGAGCCAGGAGTCCGCATGAACATCGTGCGTGTTGCCACCTACAACATCCACAAAGGGGTGCAGGGCCTTGGGCCGGCGCGCCGCCTCGAAATTCACAACCTGGGCCATGCGGTTGAACAGTTTGACGCTGACATTGTGTGCCTGCAGGAGGTGCGCAAACTGCACCGGATCGAAGAACGTCACTTCCCGCGCTGGCCCGACCTGCCGCAGGCCAGTTATCTGGCACCCGAAGGCTACGAGGCGGTTTACCGGACCAATGCCCTGACCCGGCACGGTGAGCATGGCAACGCGGTCCTGTCCCGCTGGCCGGTGTTGGCGCATCAGCATGAGGACATATCCGACCATCGATTTGAGCAGCGCGGCCTGCTGCATGTCGAGGTCAAGGTGCACGACCGGGATGTTCACGTGGTGGTCGTGCACCTGGGTTTGATTCGCTCCAGCCGGACGCGCCAGGTGGCCCAGTTGCAGCGTTTCATCGAGCGGGAAATCCCATCAACCGCCCCGCTGCTGCTGGCGGGAGACTTCAATGACTGGGGAACAGGGGTTGAACAGGCACTGGCACCGACTGGTTTGCGGGCGTTCAGCGGAGCCAGTCAAATGACCTTTCCAGCCCGATTGCCACTGGTGCAACTGGACTATGTCTATGCCAGAGGGTTGAGGCCGCTGGCAGCGCATGTTCCACGGGGACGCATCTGGTGGCGCATGTCGGATCACCTGCCACTGATAGCAGAATTCGCACTGCCTGAAGCGGCGTAGAGAAATCATGCAGCAACTTCGTCCAGGCCATCAACTTGAGTTGTTGCAGGGTGGGCAAGCCTTCTTCCCATCATTGGTGCATGCGATCGATGGCAGTATCCATGAAGTCCGCATGGAGACCTATATCTTCAATGTGGAGGCCTCAGGCCTGCAGGTCGCTGCGGCCTTGGAGCGTGCGGCGCTGCGCGGCGTGGCCGTTTATCTGGCCATGGACGGTGTCGGCACACCAAGCATTCCGACCCCATGGTCTGCCCGTTTTGATGCGGCGGGAGTCAAATGGGCGATTTTTTCCCCGCTGGGCAATCTGGGCATGCTGATTCCGAGTCGCTGGCGGCGTCTGCACAGGAAGTTGTGCGTGGTCGACGGAAACGTGGCATTTTGTGGTGGCATCAATGTGCTTGACGATTTCTTTGATCCCAACTACGGTTCGCTGGAGACACCACGCCTGGATTTTGCGGTTCGTGTGTCGGGCCCGTTGGTGCAGACCATGCATGAGGCCATGGCCCTGTTCTGGTGGCGCCTGCAGGCGGCCAGTACGGCACGGCAGAGCGACTTTTCCGCATCCTGGCGAGCCTTGCAGGAAGCTCTGGCCGTGGCACTGCAAGAACGCCTGAACGCGGACGGTGTTGGTTTGGCTGTCATTCCCCAAAACCACAGCACCAGCGCGGAACTGGTGCTGCGCGACAACCTGCGCAATCGAACCCGCATTGAGCGGGCCTACCGCAAGGCGATTGGTGCGGCGCGGGAGGAGATCCTGATTGCCAACGCCTACTTTTTGCCAGGCCGAAAGTTGCGCAAGGGCCTCATTCTTGCGGCCGGGCGCGGCGTGCGGGTTCGTTTGTTGCTGCATGGCCGTTACGAATACTTCATGCAGTACTACGCGACCCGACCAGTTTATGGGGCACTACTGGCTGCAGGAGTTGAAATATTCGAATACTCAGCTGGTTTCCTGCACGCCAAGGTCGCTGTCATCGATGGACATTGGGCCACCGTCGGTTCTTCCAATCTGGACCCATTGAGTCTGCTGCTGGCGCGTGAAGCCAACGTGGTGGTCGAAGACACCGCATTTGCACAGGACCTGCAGGCACGGCTGGAAGATGCCATGCTACAGGGCGGCGTCCAAATTGATCCGGCGGCTTACGCAAATCGGCCTCTGCGTCAGCGTTTGCTGGACGCTCTGGCCTTTGGCTTGATGCGCAGCCTGCTCTTTCTCTACGGAAAACGCTATTGATTCAATAGCATGTCAGGCTTGATTGGAAAGGGGAAACGACCAAAAACCCTACTGCCAAAACGCTGATAACATGATCCCATGTTAATGAAAAGTCAAAGCACCATGAATCCAGTCGATGCCGATGAGGGGACACCCGTATCTGTGAAGATCCGGGAGCGTCTGCTGGCTGCACGCAAACGTTTCAACGCGAATGACAACATTGCCGACTTTGTCGAGCCGGGGGAACTTGAACTCCTGCTCGATGAGGTGGAAGAGAAAATGAAAGGCGTCTTGAGTAGTCTGGTGATTGACACCGAACGTGATCACAACACCGATCAGACCGCACGCCGCGTCGCCAAACTGTACATCAACGAGGTCTTTCGTGGGCGCTACGTCGGCGCACCAGCGATCACCGAGTTCCCCAACGCCGAGCATCTCAATGAGTTGATGATTGTCGGACCGATCACCGTGCGCAGCGCCTGTAGCCATCACCTTTGTCCGGTCATCGGACAGATCTGGATCGGTGTGCTGCCGAACGAACACACCAATGTGATCGGACTGTCAAAGTACGCCAGACTGGCCGAGTGGGTCATGGGCCGGCCGCAGATTCAGGAAGAAGCGGTGGTTCAACTGGCCGATCTGATTCAGCAAAAGACGCAGCCCGATGGTCTGGCCATCGTCATGGAAGCAACGCATTTTTGTATGGGCTGGCGCGGCGTCAAGGACATGGACAGCAAGATGATCAATTCGGTTATGCGGGGCAGCTTCCTGAAAGACCCCAATCTGCGCCGAGAATTCCTCTCGCTCATTCCAAAGAAGGGCTGATCATGTTGGTACGTTTGCTATACGCCAGCCGTGTCATTGACACCAGCCCCGAGGCGATCGAAGCTATTTTGGCGCAGTCACGCAAACACAATCCGGAGTGCGGTATTACCGGCATTCTTTGTTACGGCGGCGGCATATTCTTGCAGGCCATTGAGGGTGGGCGCATGCCGGTGAGCGAACTCTACGGGCATATTCAAAGAGACCCCCGCCACAAGGATTTGGTGCTGCTGCACTACGAAGAAATCTCCGAACGCCGCTTTGGCGGCTGGACCATGGGTCAGGTCAATATGTCCAAGATCAATGCATCGATCTTGCTGAAATACGCCGAAAAACCTGAGCTCGACCCTTACTCGGTTTCGGGCAGTGTGTCGCTGGCACTACTAGAAGAATTGATGGCCACAGCCTGCATCATCGGTCGGGCCTGAGCGCGGGCCTTGCTTCCAGCTTATTTTTTCGCCGGATCGGCCAAGGGCGCGGCAAGCGGCTCCTGGTAAGCCACCTCGTTGACGGTCAGACCCTGCGCCGACAACTTGACGGCGTTCTTCTTTCCCATTCCCTTGACTCGTGCCAGCAAGTCGTTCCAGTCCTTGAAGCTTCCCTTCTTGCGTGCGTCCGTGATCTTGCCGGACAGGGCTGGGCCAATGCCCTTGATGCTGTCGAGGTCAGCCGCATTGGCCTTGTTCACCTCAGTACCAGCCAGGCAGACCGCTGTGCAAAGCATGGCAATCAGGCTCAGGAAGATCTTCAGCATCATGCAACTCCTCAAGTTTGACTGAGCAGGCAGTCCACGTATTTTGATACGCCGCCCTGCACGTCGGAAAATACGTGATCGCAGCCAGCCCCGCGCAAAGCGGTCAGGTCAGCCTGTGTGTAGCACTGGTACTTGCCGCGCAGGCTCTCAGGAAAGTTCACGTACTCGATCAGAGCCGTTGCAACCATGGCCTCATGCGTCAGGGTCGACTCACCCCGGTTGCTGCGCATGGCATTAACTACCGCATCGGCGACATCATTGAAGGGTTGTGCCTGGCCGGTACCCAGATTGAAGATGCCGGAAATTTCCGGATGATCAAGAAACCACAGGTTGACCGCCACCACATCGTCGATGAAAACGAAGTCGCGCAATTGGGCACCCGCCGCGTAACCGCCGTAGTCACCGAAAAGTTTGACTCGTCCCTCCAGCGCAAATTGATAGAACTGATGGAAGGCCACGCTGGCCATGCGCCCTTTGTGCTGCTCGCGCGGACCATAGACATTGAAGTAGCGAAAGCCCACGACCTGGCCACCCCTGACGGCAGCGAGGCGCTCAAAATTGAGCCCGCATTCACGCCGCATGCGCTGGTCAAACAGGAGTTTGGAGTAACCGTAAACGTTCAGTGGGCGCTCAAAGGCCGGCTCCTCGCGGAACGTGTCAGAGCCGCCGTAAGTGGCAGCGCTCGAGGCGTACAGCAGCCTCGTTCCGCTCTTGCTGCAGGCCTCGAAAAGCTGGCATGAGAGTGTGTAGTTGTTGAAGAGCATGTACTTGCCATTGCTCTCCATCGTGTCACTGCAGGCACCTTCATGAAAGACCGCTTCAACCTCGCCGAAAGCGCCACGTGTGAACATGTCATAAAAATCGGCGGCGTCGACGTAATCGGCCATTTTCAGGTCAACCAGATTGCGGAACTTGTCTCCCTGCGTCAAGTCATCGACTGCGATGATGTTGTCGATGCCGCGCGCATTCAGGCCCTTGACAATATTGCTGCCGATAAAGCCGGCCGCACCGGTCACGACGATACGCTTCATGCGAACAACTCCTCGTAGGAAACAGAGGCTGTGCCAAACTTGCCAACGACCAGCCCGCCAGCGCGATTCGCCAGCGGCAGCGCCTGGCGCAGACTCACGCCGGCAGCCACTAGCGTGGCCATGGTGGCTATCACCGTGTCGCCGGCGCCGGTGACGTCAAAGACTTCGCGCGCCTGGGCGTTGACGTGCAGTTGCCCGTCTGAATCAAACAGCGTCATGCCTTCTTCGCTGCGGGTCAGCAACACGGCATCGAGTCCGAGTTGCTGGCGCAAGTTCTGACACTTGGCCTGCAGCTCTGACTCGTCAATCCAGGCGCCGATCACCTGTCGCAACTCGGCGCGATTGGGTGTGATGACGCTGGCGTTCTTGTAGCGCGAGTAGTCCGAGCCTTTGGGGTCGATCAGAATCGGTTTGCCCGCAGAGCGAGCCCGGGCAATCATGTCTGCTACGTGGACCAACCCACCTTTGCCATAGTCCGAAAACAGCACTGCGTGGTGCTCCGGCAGCAGGCTGGCAAAAACAGCGCTCTGGGAGGCCAGCAACTCGTTCTTGGGTGTGTTCTCGAAGTCAAGTCGAAGGAGTTGCTGCTGGCGCCCGATAACACGCAATTTGACCGTTGTCTTCAGATCCGGGTCGCGGCCAAAGTGTGCGCTGATACCGGTGCCAAGCACCAGGGCCTCCAGCTTGTGGCTGGCCTCGTCGTTGCCGACCACGGTCAGCAGCGAGGACCGGGCACCCAGCGACACCACGTTGTAGGCCACGTTGGCGGCGCCGCCCTTGCGTTCCTCTTCGCGTGTGATGCGCACGATGGGCACCGGCGCTTCGGGCGAGATCCGATCCACCTCGCCGTACCAGTAACGATCCAACATGACATCACCGACCACCAGCACGTGGGACCTGGACAGGGCTTCTTTCGAAATATTCATGGCGGTCCATTGCTTGGTCATAACTCTTCCACCCGTCTGGCTGGATAACTGTCCCAGGCCTGGCAACCCGGGCATTGCCAGAAGTGTTGCTTGGCTTCGAATCCACAGGCGGCGCAGCGGTATCGCACGAGGGGTTTGACCGCATGGTCCAGAGCGCGCTGCACCTGAGGATGAAATTGTTCGTGCTCGAGTTTTTCACCGGCGATCCACTTGGCAGCTGCGACCAGAGAAGGCTCACGCTCCAGATGGCGCACGTACCAGTCGCGCGCCGTCGGCGCCGGTGTTGTCAGGGTCGCTTCGAGGGCGACGATGGCGTCGAGCACGTCCAGCGAGGGGGTCGCTTCGTAATGGTTCTTGAGCAGTATGAGCGTCTGCGCGGTGTGCCCGGACTCGATGGCCAGTTTGGCCAAAGCGATGGCAATCAGGGGCGCAGCCGACGCTGCAGCTTGCAGCGCGAGTTCCAGCGCTGCATACGCTTCCTTCACCTTGCCCTGGCTCGCCAATAACTGCGCCAGGTCGATTCGCGGTCTTGGCGCCTCGGGCGCCGTCGCAATGGCTTGATGCAGCAGGGTCAGGGCTTGCGCCGAGTCCTGACGGGACAGACAGGCGACAGCCTGTTCGCACAGATAGTGGGCCAGTCGGGTGTCGAAGTTTCCCTGGTCAGCGGCGGTCAGCTTCTGCGCAACCAAGGCGGCTTGTGGCCAGTCACGGCTGCGCTCGTAATTGGCCAGCAAGGCGAGGCGCGCCTGCGCTTCAAAGGGTGTGCTTTCGAGTTTGAGCAGGGCCGTCTCGGCGCGATCGAGCAGGCCGGCCTTCAGATAGTCCAGAGCCAACGCGTGCTGGGCACGTTGATGATCGGCCTGGTTCAGGTCGCCGCGCGAGAGCAGGTGCTCATGTACCCGAACTGCACGCTCATATTCTCCGCGCCGGCGGAACAGGTTGCCCAGCGCGAAGTGCAGCTCCGACGTGTCAGGGTCGTTTTGTACCGCTTCGATGAAAGCATCAATCGCCTGGTCCTGTTGTTCATTGAGCAAGAAGTTCAGGCCTTTGAAATAGGCTTTGGGCGCCTGCCGATTTTCAAAGCGAAGTTGGCGCAGGTCCAGGCGCGAGGCCAGCCATCCTGCCACGAAGGCCAGGGGCAAGCCCAGCAAAATCCAGCTCAGGTCAAAGTTCATGCAGCGCGACGTTGGGTACTGCCTGCACTGCCGCAGGCTCAGCACTGGCCAGCGCGCGCAGACTCGCAGCGCGGCGCTGCTTTAGCCAGTGCGGCACCATCCCCAATGCGCCCACTGCCACGCCAGCAGCGAAGGCGCCCAGCACCACCAGAACCTGAGGCGCGCGCCAGTAGGTGCCAAAGAAGAAGTGCACCGTGGTGTCTTGCTGATTATTCAGAGCAAAGGCGAACAAGGTAAAAAAAATGGCAGCCTTAAGTGTCCACTTAAGCAGCCACAGGAGGTTTTTCATCGATCTCCCCAATGACGGGTTGATTCTAACGGTCAAGACTTGCGCTTGCCTTCAAGTTCGACCGTGCGCAGGTCGACGGCTTCGCGCAGGGCTTTGCCCGGCTTGAAGTGAGGTACACGCTTTTCCGGCACTTCAACACTGGCGCCGCTGCGCGGATTGCGTCCGATGCGAGGCGGGCGGTGATTGATGGAAAAGCTGCCGAAACCCCGTATTTCAATTCGATGGCCGCGCACCAGTGCCGCGTTCATGGCATCCAGAATGGCCTTGACCGCGAATTCTGCATCGCGGTGGGTGAGCTGGCCAAATCTGGCAGCCAGCTCTTCAACCAGGTCGGAGCGAGTCATCTCTGATAGTTGCCAATAGTTGAAGTTGTCATTGCGGCCTTGAGCCGCAATCCATGTTGCGATGCCTTTGCAGGCATTTCGCAGCATGGATGCCGGATCAAGTCCGGCATGACAGTCTTCTCTCTATTTTTCGTTGTTGTCGAGTTTGGCGCGCAGCAAAGCGCCCAGGCTCGTGGTGCCCGCGTTTTCGCGCGCCGAGGCCTGACTCAAGGTGGCCATGGCTTCGTTCTGGTCGGCTGCATCCTTGGCCTTGATCGACAACTGAATGTTGCGTGCCTTGCGGTCCACATTGACGACCACGGCGGTGACTTCATCACCTTCCTTGAGCACATTGCGCGCATCTTCGACGCGGTCGCGCGAGATTTCGCTGGCACGCAGATAGCCGATGATGTCGTCGCCCAAATCGATTTCAGCACCTCTGGCGTCCACGGTCTTGACCTTGCCGGTGACAACCTGGCCCTTGTCGTTGATGGTGGCGAAAGTCGTGAAGGGATCGGAGTCCAACTGCTTGATGCCCAGCGAGATGCGTTCGCGGTCGACATCCACTGCCAGCACCAGGGCTTCGACTTCCTGACCCTTCTTGTACTCGCGTACAGCGGCTTCGCCGGCTTCGTTCCAGGACAGATCGGACAGGTGCACCAGACCATCGATACCAGCGGCCAGACCGACAAACACGCCGAAGTCGGTGATCGACTTGATCGGGCCCTTGACGCGGTCGCCACGCTTGGTGTTCTGTGCAAATTCCTGCCAAGGATTGGCCTTGCACTGCTTCATGCCCAAAGAGATCCGACGTTTGTCTTCGTCGATCTCCAGAACCATCACTTCAACCTCGTCGCCCAGGGCAACGATCTTGCTGGGGGCGACGTTCTTGTTGGTCCAGTCCATTTCGCTGACGTGCACCAGACCTTCGATGCCGGGCTCGAGTTCCACAAAAGCGCCGTAGTCAGCGATGTTGGTGATCTTGCCGAACATGCGCGTGCCTTGCGGGTAGCGGCGGTTGACGCCCATCCAGGGATCGTCGCCCATCTGCTTGAGGCCGAGCGAGACGCGGTTCTTTTCGGTATCAAACTTCAGGATCTTGGCCGTGATTTCCTGACCCGCGGTCACCACCTCACTGGGGTGACGCACACGGCGCCAAGCCATGTCGGTGATGTGCAGCAGACCGTCAATACCACCGAGGTCGACGAAGGCGCCGTATTCGGTGATGTTCTTGACAACACCTTGAACGATGGAACCTTCCTTGAGGGTGTTCATCAGTTTGGCGCGCTCTTCGCCCATGCTGGCTTCGACCACCGCGCGGCGCGACAGCACCACGTTGTTGCGCTTGCGGTCGAGTTTGATAACCTTGAATTCGAGCGTCTTGTTTTCGTAGGGTGACAGGTCTTTGGTGGGACGGGTGTCAACCAGCGAACCAGGCAGGAAGGCGCGGATGCCGTTGACCAGCACAGTGAGGCCGCCCTTGACCTTGCCGCTGGTGGTGCCGGTAACAAACTCGCCGGTTTCCAGTGCCTTTTCCAGGCTCATCCAGGATGCCAGACGCTTGGCCGTATCACGACTCAGGATGGTGTCGCCGTAGCCGTTTTCGATCGAGCCAATGGCAACCGATACGAAGTCGCCAACCTGGACTTCGATTTCGCCCTTGTCACTCTTGAATTCTTCGAGCGGGACGTAGGCTTCGGACTTGAGGCCAGCGTTAACAACAACAAAACTGTGCTCGATGCGAATCACTTCAGCAGTGATAACTTCGCCTGGACGCATCTCGGTGCGTTTCAGGGACTCTTCAAACAGGGCGGCAAAAGATTCTGACATTTTTGGTTGCGGATAATTCCGCGGTTTAGTTTTAGAACCACACAAACAGTGCGCAATGTGCTGCGCGAAGGGGCCTGTGTGGACCGGTGCAAGTTCTCAAACTGCTTCGAAAGCCTGCGTGCCCTGCCACCAGTTCAACACAAGCTCAACGGATTCTTCAATCGTCAAGTTCGAGTTGTCCAGCGACCGGGCGTCTTGTGCCGCTTTCAGAGGCGCCACGCTGCGGGAAGAATCCCGTGCATCACGCGCCTGCAAATCAGCGCAAAGGGATGAGAGTGTAGCCGAAATTCCCTTTGAAATCAATTGTTTATGGCGCCTCTGGGCGCGCTGCTCGGCGCTCGCCGTCAAAAACACTTTGAGTCTGGAATCCGGGAAGATCACGGTGCCCATGTCACGGCCATCGGCAATCAGTCCAGGCAACTGTCTGAAGCCGTGTTGCAGGGCAACCAGGGCGAGTCGAACCTGCGGCAACGCCGATACCAGCGAGGCATTCATGCCTGCCTCTTCGCTGCGAATGGCCTCGCTGATGTCGACGCCGTTCAGGAGCACCCGGTCAGCTACAAATTGGATAGCCAAACCCTTCACCAGGTCGGCAATCGCCTGCTCATGCGTGGCGTCGAGTATCAGACCCGCCCGCACGGCAGCCAGCGCGCTGATGCGGTAGAGCGAGCCGGAGTCCAGCAGGTGGTAGCCCAGGCGCGCGGCCAGCGCCGACGCCAGCGTGCCCTTGCCGGAGGCGCTGGGACCATCGACGCATATGACCGGGATCGATGTGACGCTTGTCTGCACCACCGAGAACAGTGCTTCAAAGTAGTCGGGAAAGGTCTTGGCAACGCACTTCGGGTCCGTTATGCGTACCGGTAGACCGGCCGGATTGAAGGCAGCCAGTGCAAAGCACATCGCCATGCGGTGATCGTCATAAGTGTGGATGCTGGCAGACTTCCAGTCTGCGGCGCGGGCAGGCGCGGAGATGCTGATGAAATCCGGGCCTTCCTGCACGCTAGCCCCAAGCTTGCGCAACTCGCAAGCCATGGCCGCCAGGCGGTCGGTTTCCTTGACACGCCAACTCGCGATGTTGCGCAAAGTGGTCGTGCCCTGTGCGTACAAGGCCATGATGGCCAGTGTCATGGCTGCATCCGGGATGTGATTGCAGTCCAGGTCGATCGCCTTGAGCGGCCACTGGTCGCGTGAGATTTCGAGCCAGTTCGGACCACTGAGCACTCGTGCCCCCATCATCCGCGCCGCCTCCACGAACCGGATATCACCCTGAATCGAGTCAGCGCCAACGCCCTCGATGCGCAGGCACTTGTCTTGCGCACTGGGCTGCGCCAGTGCACCCAGCGCAACAAAATAGCTGGCCGAAGAGGCATCCGCCTCCACATGCAACACGCCCGGAGACTTGAACTGGCTGCCAGCTGCAATCGTGAAGCTTTTCCAGTCATCGCGCACGACGTTGATGCCAAAGCGTGCCAGCAGTCTGAGCGTGATCTCGATATAGGGGCGCGAGATCAACTCGCCCACCACTTCTATCCGGATGTCCTGGTGCGACGATGCCAAGGGCAAGGCCATCAGCAGCGCGGTCAGAAACTGGCTTGACACATCGCCGCGAACCCGGATCGGCTGCTGCAGCGACAGCGTTGGCTTGCCAATGCGCAGCGGTGGGTAACGCATTTGTCCCAGGTAGTCAATCTGGCAGCCGAGTTGGCGCAGCGCGTCGACCAGATCGCCAATCGGCCGCTCGTGCATGCGAGGCACACCGCGCAATTCAAAGTCGCCCCCCATCACTGCCAGGGCAGCCGTCAGCGGACGGATCGCCGTGCCGGCGTTGCCCATGAACAAGCGGGCTGCGGCGTTGCGTGGTGCGCCAGCCAAACCGTCGATTCGCGTGCTTGTGCCAATCTGATGCACGCCACAACCCAGTGCGCGCAAGGCGTCGAGCATGACACGGGTGTCATCCGAGTCCAGCAGGTCGTGCAAGGTCGTGCTGCCGCGGCTCAGGGCAGACAACAGAAGCACGCGATTGGAAATGCTCTTGGAGCCTGGCAGCACGACGGTGCCCCCAGCCGACGTCAAATGCGGAATGTCAAGAAACGCGGTCGAGAACATTATTTTGGGGGCTGTCCCATGCGCCACTTGGCACGGCTCAGACTGGCCCGATCGATCAGGCCCTCCAGGGCCTCGCCATTGCCGCTGGAAATCATCAATTCCAAGGCCTGCAGGCTGTGTTGAAAAACCTTGAGCTGGGAGAGCAACTCTTCGTGGTTCGACAACATGATGTCGCGCCACATCTTGGCGTCGCTGGCAGCGATCCGTGAAAAATCGCGAAAACCCGGACCGGCCAGTGACAGGTATTCTTTGCCCTGCGGCTGTCCCGAGATGGCGTTCATGAGAGCAAACGAAAGCAGATGCGGCAGGTGACTCACTGCGGCAAAGGCCGCGTCATGCGATTCCGGCGACATCTTGACTACGCGACTGCCCAGTGCGGTCCACACGTCAAACGCCTTTTGCAACTGCGCTGGCAGCGTGCGTTCAATCGGCGTCAGGATCACCTGCTTGCCATGGTACAGGTCGGCGTCGGCGTTTTCAGCGCCGGAGACTTCGCGGCCCGCCACCGGGTGCGCTGGCACGAACGATCCGATCTGCTCACGCAAGGCCCTGCGGCCGGCGTCGATCACATCGCGTTTGGTGGAGCCGACATCCATGATCAGCATCTCGGGCGTTACCAGGTGCTGGATGGATTTGAGCGTTGCTTCCGTGGCTGCCACTGGCACCGCAAGCAGCACAATGTCGGCGCCGGTAACGGCCTGCGACGCAGAGGTGGCAGCAATATCGATCACCCCGAGCTCGCGCGCGTGCTCGGTACTCTCCATCGACTTGTTGTAACCGACCACCCGCTTGACCAGGCCGGCACGTTTGAGGGCAAGGGCAAACGAACCGCCCATCAAACCACAACCGATGACGCCAAGCTGCTCAAACATTATTCGGCTACCGGGTAACTACCCAGAAGTTTGTAAAAGGCAGAGAGCCTTTGCAGATCCGCCAGTGCCGCTGCCACATGAGGCTGCGACGGGTGACCTTGCACGTCAATGTAGAAATAGTACTCCCACTGGCCGGTGCGGGCCGGGCGTGATTCAAAACGGGTCATCGACACGCCGTGTGTCTTCAGCGGTACCAGCAAATCATGCACAGCGCCGGGCCGGTTGGGTACCGACACGATCAGGCTCGTGCAGTCCCGACCTGTTGGTGGCGGTGTTCCCACGGTTTGCGGCAGACAGATGATGGCGAACCGCGTGCGGTTGTAGGCCTCGTCCTGAATCGCATGGGCTGCAATGTGCAAACCGAACTGGCTTGCCGCACGCTCGCTGGCCAGACCGGCCCAGGCCGGGTTGGTGGTGGCCAGGCGCGCGCCCTCGGCGTTGCTCGAAACCGGCCTGCGCTCGGCGTGTGGCAAATGCTTGGACAGCCAGGCCTGGCATTGCGCCAGCGCCAGCGGATGGGCCAGCACCGCTTCAATGCCGTCCACGGAATTTTCCAGGCGCAGCAGGTTGTGCCGGATCAGCAGCGTCACTTCGCCGATCACATGGGTGGGGGTGTGCAAAAACAGGTCCAGCGAGCGCGTGACCATGCCCTCGGTCGAATTCTCAACGCCCACCACGCCGAATTGCGCACTGCCCGCTGCCGTGGCGTGAAATACTTCATCAAAATTGGCGCAGTAAATCAGGTCGGCCGCGCCGCCAAAAAACTCGATCGCCGCCTGCTCGCAGAACGTGCCCGCCGGCCCCAGCACCGCGACCCGCTGTGGCGCCTCCAGCGCCAGACAGGCCGACATGATTTCGCGCCAGATCGCCGCCACATGTGGGCCTTTGAGCGGCCCCGGATTGGTCAACTGGATTTTTTCTATGACTTGCGCTACCCGATCAGGTCTGAAGAACGCCGTGCCTTCGCGCTTTTTTACTTCACCCACTTTTTCGGCAACCAGTGCACGGCTGTTGAGCAAGGTCAGCAACTGCTGGTCGATCGCATCAATCTGGACGCGCAGTTCTGGCAGGGTTGGCAGGGCGGGAGTGGGTGTCGTCATCGTTCAGGCCCTGCTTTGCTGGAACTCCAGCATGTAACTGACCAGCGCCTGTACGCCTTCGATCGGCATGGCGTTGTAGATGCTGGCGCGCATGCCGCCAACCGACTTGTGCCCTTTGAGCTGCAGCAAACCGTGCTCCCGCGCGCCGCTCAGGAAGGCTTCATTCAGGCTCTCATCGCGAAGGAAGAAGGGCACATTCATGCGTGAACGGCAATCACCGGCCACCTTGTTGTAATACAGCTGTGAACCATCAATGGCGCCGTACAGCAATGCGGCCTTGGCCTGGTTGCGTTGCTCCATGGCGGCCACGCCACCCTGGCGCTTCAGCCATTGGAAAACCAGGCCTGCCACATAAATGGCGTAGGTTGGCGGCGTGTTGAACATCGACTGGTTGTCAGCCACCGTCTTGTAGTTGAAAGCGCTGGGGCAAATCGGCAGGGCACGGTCCAGCAGGTCGTCCCTGACAACCACCAGCGTCAGACCCGCCGGCCCCAGGTTCTTTTGTGCGCCGGCAAAGGCCAAGCCGACGCGACTCCAGTCGATGGGGCGTGATGCGACATGCGACGAACAGTCAACCACCAAGGGGCTGTCATAGCCGAGGGCCTTGAGGTCGGGTAGTTCATGCCATTCAACACCGTGAATGGTTTCGTTGCTGCACAGATGCAGGTAGCTTGCGTTCCTACTCAGGCGCCAGCTCTGCGGCGCCGGCAGTGTGGTGTGTCCGTCTGCCTGGTTGCTGGCTGCCAGGTTGGCCGTGCAATAGCGGGCTGCCTCCTGCTGCGACTTCTGGCTCCAGCTACCGGTCACCACAAAGTCGACTGTGCCGGCGCACGAGAGGTTCAGCGGAACGATGGCGTTCTCAGCCAGACCGCCGCCCTGCATGAACAAAATCCTGAACTCCTGCGGCACGGCCATCAGTTGGCGCAAGTCTGCCTGCGCCTGTTCGTGGATCGAGACGAACTCCTTGCCTCGATGGCTCATTTCCATCACGCTCATGCCGCTGCCATGCCAGTCGAGCATTTCAGCCGCCGCCTGCGTCAGTACCTCCTGCGGCATCGCCGCCGGCCCGGCCGAAAAGTTATAGGGGCGCTTCATCTTCACCCGCTGCGTCATCGGTCAGCGGGTTGGCGTCGTTTTCGACGATGCGCTGCAAGCCGCTCAGTTTGGAGCCTTCGTCCAGGCCAATCAAGGTGACGCCCTGTGTGGCACGACCGAGTTCGCGAATCTCGCTGACCCGTGTGCGCACCAGAACACCCTTGTCGGTGATCAGCATGATTTCGTCATCGGCGCGTACCAGCGTAGCTGCGACGACCCTGCCGTTGCGCTCCGACTGCGTGATGGCAATCATGCCCTTGGTGCCGCGACCATGGCGTGTGTACTCGGTGATGCTGGTGCGCTTGCCAAAGCCGTTTTGCGTCGCCGTCAGGACGCTCTGCTGCTCGTCTTCAGCCACCAGCATGGCAATCACGCTTTGGCCTTCTTCGAGCGTCATGCCGCGCACGCCACGGGCGTTGCGACCGAGCGGACGCACGTCGTTTTCATCAAAGCGAACGGCCTTGCCGCCGTCGCTAAACAGCATGACATCGTGCTGTCCGTCGGTCAGGGCAGCACCGATCAGGTAGTCGCCGTCATCGAGGTTGACGGCGATGATGCCGCCCTTGCGCGGATTATTAAATTCGTCGAGCGCCGTCTTCTTGACGGTCCCCATGGAGGTCGCCATGAACACGTATTGGCTGGCCGGGAAACTGCGCTTGTCGCCGGTCAGTGGCAGGACGACGTTGATCTTCTCGCCCTCTGCCAGCGGGAACATGTTGACGATCGGTCGGCCACGCGAGCCGCGCGAGCCCTGCGGCACTTCCCAGACCTTGAGCCAGTAAAGACGCCCGCGGTTGCTGAAGCACAGGATGTAGTCGTGCGTGTTGGCGATAAAGAGCTGGTCCACCCAATCGTCTTCCTTGGTGGCAGTGGCCTGTTTGCCCCGGCCACCGCGCTTTTGTGCCCGGTACTCGCTCAGTGGCTGGCTCTTGATATAGCCACTGTGCGAGAGTGTGACCACCATGTCGGTTGGCGTGATCAGGTCTTCCGTGCTGAGGTCAAACGAGCTGTACTCCACCAGGCTGCGCCGTGCGCCCAGCTTGGTCTGGCCAAACTCGGACTTGATGGCGCTGAGCTCGTCGCTGATGATGATCGAGACCCGCTCCGGGCGGGAAAGAATGTCGAGCAGGTCGTCAATCTCGGCCATCACCTCTTTGTATTCGGCGACGATCTTGTCCTGCTCCAGCCCGGTCAGGCGTTGCAGCCGCATCTGCAGAATTTCCTGCGCCTGCGTTTCAGACAGTCGATACAAGCCGTCCCGACCCATGCCGTAAGCTTTCTCAAGCCCATCCGGGCGGTAGTCGTCGGCGTTGACGGTGCCGCCATCAGAGCGGCTGCGTGTCAGCATCTCGCGCACCAGCTTGCTGTCCCAGGGCTTAGCCATCAGCTCGACCTTGGCCACCGGAGGCGTTGGCGCGTTGCGGATGATGGCGATGAAGTCGTCGATATTGGCCAGCGCCACAGCCAGCCCTTCGAGCACGTGGCCGCGCTCGCGTGCCTTGCGCAGGTTGAAGATGGTGCGCCGTGTCACCACTTCACGGCGGTGCTCCAGAAAGACCTCAATCAGATCCTTGAGGTTGCACAGCTTGGGTTGGCCATTGATCAGCGCCACCATGTTCATGCCAAAGGTGTCCTGCAACTGTGTCTGCTTGTACAGGTTGTTCAGCACCACTTCAGGGACTTCGCCACGCTTGAGTTCAATCACCAGGCGCATGCCTGACTTGTCCGACTCGTCCTGAATGTGGCTGATGCCTTCGATCTTCTTTTCGTGCACCAACTCCGCCATGCGTTCCTGCAAGGTCTTCTTGTTGCACTGGTAGGGCAGTTCGTCAACGATGATGGCCTGGCGCTGGCCTTTGTCGATGTCTTCAAAATGGCACTTGGCGCGCATCACGACGCGACCGCGTCCGGTGCGGTAGCCGTCCTTGACGCCATTGATGCCGTAAATAATGCCGCCGGTGGGAAAGTCGGGCGCCGGAACGATTTCCATCAGTTCATCGATCGAAGCCTGCGGATTGCGCAGCAGATGCAGGCAGGCGTCCACCACCTCATTGAGATTGTGCGGCGGAATGTTGGTCGCCATGCCGACCGCAATGCCGCCCGAGCCGTTGACCAGCAAATTGGGCAGGCGCGTTGGCATGACCAGCGGCTCCTTCTCGGAGCCGTCGTAATTGGGGCCGAAGTCAACCGTCTCCTTGTCCAGATCCGCCAACAACTCGTGCGCGATCTTGGACATGCGGATTTCGGTGTAGCGCATGGCAGCTGCGTTGTCGCCGTCGACCGATCCGAAATTACCCTGGCCGTCCACCAGCATATGGCGCAGAGAAAAGTCCTGCGCCATGCGGACAATGGTCTCATACACCGCGCTGTCACCGTGCGGGTGGTACTTGCCGATGACGTCGCCCACGATACGGGCCGACTTCTTGTAGGGCCGGTTCCAGTCGTTGTTCAACTCGTGCATGGCAAACAGCACCCGCCGATGTACCGGCTTCAAACCGTCCCTTGCGTCGGGCAGGGCGCGACCCACAATCACGCTCATGGCGTAGTCGAGGTAGCTGCGCCGCATTTCCTCTTCAAGACTGATGGGCAGGGTTTCTTTGGCGAACTGGGTCATGGGGCGGTTGTAGCTGGAACGGAGAGTCAAAAGGCAGGCCCCGATTCTAAAGGTAAAGGGCCCGTCTTGTGGCTTTCGTGCAACGGTGAAGTGGCTTTATCGCTTGCTTTCAAATTTGTAAGGCTTGCACTCTGGTTTCGGGTTTAGGGCCAATCTGACTGTGGCACAATGGCACGAACGTTATGGGTGATGGGCACCCGCAGCGTCTTATAAATACCCGCCGCGCTGCTGCGGCTCTTGTCCTTTAGGAGAACCATGATGAAATTGAACAAACTGGCAATGCTGGTTGCTGCCGCAGCACTATCGGCCGTGGCTGGCGCCCAATCCGTTGACAACTGGGTCAGCTCGACCGGGATTACCTGGAAGAACGGTACTAGCGAGTTGTGCTGGCGCGATGCCACCTGGACACCGGCTACGGCTGCTGTCGGTTGCGATGGCGCTATCGTTGCAGCTCCGAAGGCAGCACCCGCTCCGGCTCCCGCTCCCGCACCGGCACCGGCACCAGTTGTCGTGGCTCCGAAGCCCGCACCTGCACCGGCACCTGCTCCACAGCCTCCCGCTGCCACCAAAGTGACTTACGCAGCTGACGCCTTCTTTGACTTTGACAAGGCTGTGTTGAAGGCCGAAGGCAAAGCCAAGCTGGACGATCTGGTTGGCAAAGTCAAGAGCATCAATCTGGAAGTGATCATCGCGGTTGGTCATACTGATTCCGTTGGCGCAGACGCGTACAACCAAAAGCTGTCGGTCCAGCGCGCTGAAGCTGTGAAGGCTTATCTCGTGACCAAGGGTATCGAGAAAAACCGCGTTTACACCGAAGGCAAGGGCGAGAAGCAGCCCGTGGCTGACAACAAGACCAAAGAAGGTCAAGCCAAGAACCGTCGCGTTGAAATCGAAGTCGTCGGTACCCGCGCTAACTGATAGCTCGGATCTTCCGAATAGCGGGCATCGCGCCCGCCTCGAAAAGCCCCGCGTGCCGGGGCTTTTTGTTTTGTCGATAATCTACCCATGACTTCAACACTGAACGCTGATCCCGCCGAACTAGCCAAGTTTTCCGACCTCGCTCACCGCTGGTGGGACATGGAGGGAGAATTTCGTCCCCTGCACCAGATCAACCCGCTGCGGCTGGACTGGATTAATGGTATTTCTCCCGTCAAGGGCAAGCAGGTTCTTGACGTCGGCTGCGGCGGCGGCATTCTGGCCGACGCCATGGCGCGTGGCGGTGCCCAGGTCACCGGCATCGACCTGGCGAGCAAGGCACTTCGGGTGGCGCAGCTGCACGCGCTGGAGGCGCAGACGCCGAACCTTGAATACCGTGAAGTCAGTGTCGAAGCGCTGGCAGAGCAGCAGCCACAAAGCTTTGATGTAGTGACCTGCATGGAGATGCTCGAGCATGTGCCCGATCCGGCTTCCGTAGTGCGTGCCTGCTCAGCACTGGTCAAGCCCGGTGGCTGGGTCTTCTTCTCCACCCTGAACCGCAATCCGAAATCGTTCTTGCTGGCCATTGTGGGCGCCGAGTACGTGCTGGGCTTGCTGCCGCGCGGCACCCATGAATTTGCCAAGATGATCCGGCCCAGTGAACTGGCCTCTTACTGCCGCTCCGGCCATCTTGATTTGCTGCACACGCGGGGCATGGGCTACAACCCGCTGACACGGCGCTACTGGCTCCATACAGACACCAGCGTCAATTACCTTTTTGCCACGCAAAAGGCCAACACCTCTGCTGCGTGATTGGCGACAATATTTCGCGCTCGCGCTTGCAATTACCCGTCAAGGCCTAAAATAGGAAACTTGGGGCTGCACTGGTTTCGACGTGGGTACGGAATCGCTGTGGTGCATGTCGAGCTGAATGCGCTCGTAAAACAGATTCAAAAAAACTAACTGCAAACGACGAACGTTTCGCACTCGCTGCTTAATAACCAGTGAGCCTTACAACAGCAGGCCGGTGGGCTGGGCAAGGGGTTTTTAGCGCAAGCTAGGAGCTCCCGGCTGTAAGGTCATACACATCGGCTGGCTCTGAACCGGGTACCTTGGTTGAGGGCAAGAAAATAGGGTGCTGGCGTCCTGTGTAGCGTGTGACTGCGCGACACAGGTGGCGAGACTCAAATCAGACCACTAAACATGTAGATCTGCTCGAAGATGGCTTGCGGACGCGGGTTCAAATCCCGCCAGCTCCACCATACAAAAGGGCTCGGAAAATCTCCGGGCCCTTCCCCTTGCCTGAAAGCCCCGCACCACGCGGGGTTGTAGGCTGTTGGCTTGCGGGTACCACCTCCGCCAAACGGTCGTGTCCCATGAAG
>Ga0194063_10000961_pt1 | contig 19698 bp, 16 predicted proteins | sample SepL3720m_MetaG_FD_155459 | JGI IMG/M metagenome (GOLD analysis project Ga0194063, IMG submission 155459) | Anoxic zone freshwater microbial communities from boreal shield lake in IISD Experimental Lakes Area, Ontario, Canada - Sep2016-L373-20m | ecosystem: Environmental > Aquatic > Freshwater... | reverse complement strand
GCGCGGCGACGCCAAGCGCAAGTCGCTCAGTTTGCGCGTCTCCATCCACATGCAGTGGCTGATCCTCTGCTGCGCTCATCGGTCGAATCGCATCGTACCCGCGTCAGCGAGTACGTCGTCTAGGCGCGCCCTGTCGACATCAAACTCAAACAGAGTCGCGCCAGCTAGCTCGACGACCGGGATTCGCTCTAAAAATCGTTTGAAAAGTTCGTCGCTTGTATCGATATCAACCTTAATCAGACGGAAGTTCCATTGAAGCTGTGCGTCGAGGAGGACCTGCTCAGCGACATCACAGAGATGGCAGCCATCTCTCCCGTAAATAGTCAGTTCGACAGGCTGTTGATCGCTCACTGAGGAACGGTCCGACCGGTTGGAAAGATCTCCAACGAAAGCGCCTGCTCAGGAGAGAGATCATTCAATGAGAATGCTGCTCTACCAATCATCGCTGCGTTATCGGTGCAGTACTCCATAGCGGGGATACTCACTGGCAGACCAATCTCAGCGATTGCTTCGCGAACAGTTCCGTTTGCCGCCACACCACCGCCGATGGCGAGCTGCGTACAACCTGTTTCGTCAACTGCTCTGACGATACGTTCACTGAGTTGTCGAGCTATGGCCGCCTGATAGGAAGCCGCCAGATCTGAGGCGCGTTCGAGAGTCTCCTTTTCGCCGAGTTCACGCGTCTTGTAAAGCAGACTTGTCTTGAGCCCGGCAAATGAAAAGTCGAGACCGTCGACACCTCTGGCGGTGGGAAAGTCAAATGCTGCCGAATCTCCCGACCGGGCAAGCCGCTCAAGTGCGGGGCCGCCAGGGTAGTCAAGGCCGAGCAGTCGCGCCCCCTTGTCGAATGCCTCGCCAGCTGCGTCATCAAGCGTTGCTCCTAGCTGAGTCCAGTTCGGTCCTTCAGACTCAACGAGCGCAATAAGCGTGTGGCCGCCACTCGCCACCAGACAAAGAAATGGATGTGGAAGGTCCGGGTTCGCTAGATAGCTCGCGGCAACATGCCCATGAAGGTGATTTACGGCCCTAAGCGGCAATCCGCGTGCAGCAGCAATTCCTTTAGCGGCTGAAACACCTACAAGTAGGGCACCCGACAATCCTGGACCCTGCGTGACTGCAACTGACGAGATTTGATCGAGCCCAACTCCAGCGCTCTTCAGTGCAGTGCTAATAACCGCATCAATCAGTTCGAGGTGATGACGAGCAGCGATTTCCGGCACAACGCCACCAAACTCGGCGTGGGCCGTCTGCGAGCTAACGATGTTTGAGAGGACTCGCCTCTGATCATCTAAGACGGCAGCACAGGTGTCGTCACAGCTGGTTTCAATCGCGAGGATCACTTTCTCTGAGGCTCCGCATTGGGAACATCATCAAGTCTGCCGCTTAAGGTTGCTGGCGTTCTCCACATGATCAGACCATCTTCACCACTGTCCGGGTAGTACGCAGGCCTCGCTCCGGCAAACAGGAAGCCATGCTGTTCATAGAGTCCGATAGCAGCAACGTTAGAGGGCCGAACTTCGAGCGTTATCCGTGACTCGTCGCCGAGCCGATTGAGAATCTCCAGCAGCATCAACCGTGCACCGCCACTCCTTCGCCTCGACGGATCAACCGCGATGCTGACTAGGTGCCAATCATCTGCGTGAGGAGAGCAGAACGCGTATCCGATTATCGCCCCCTCATCCTCGAGCGCCAAAGCGATAACTCCTTCAACGGCAATCTGGTGAATCAGCATCGCAAGCGACCACGGGGCAGAAAAGCTCTCTCGTTCAATCCTCAGAACTCCAAGGAGATCATCGATGACAAGAGGCCTTACGGAGAGAGTCATAGCTAGCGAGCCATCGGAACTGCGTCAGCCGAACGCAGGTAGCTCGGAAGCAGCGGCCTGGCCTCGCATCCGGCAATTGAGGTCAGTCGCGCTAGCTCTAGTCCACTAATGCAGTTACGCGGATCGTCGCTTGGAAGAACCTCACATGCGAGTACCTCCAGAGACTTGCGAAGCAGAACGGCTCCGTCACCAACAACGAGCGGATTGTCAGATCTCTTGACTAATTGCATGAGGTCAGTCTCTGAGTAGACGAACTCCTGACCGTAAGTTCCGTCTGAACGCAACAGAGCGACATAAACTTCGCCACGCCGCGCGTCAATTACCCCAATTACATCGCGTTCCTTTGACGCTGCGCCAAAGACAAGCGCTTGCAGGGATGAAGCACCAACGGCTTCAATGCCGGCGCCTTTCCCAAGGCCGATTGCGGTTGCGATTCCAACTCTAAGCCCAGTGAAGGAGCCTGGGCCAACGCCGACAGCGATTGAGGAAACATCACTCCATGCGTAACCAGCCTCTGTGAGAAGGTCTCCGGCAAAGCCAAGTGTCAGCCCGGCATGCGCCGGACGTTCACCCTGGCTCGGCTGATCAGTACGTACGAGCTCGACTTGATCACTAAAGAGACCTACGCTAGTTGCCCCAGTAGAGGTGTCTATTCCGATTGTCAGGCCGCTCACCAAAGCTTCACAAGCCTCTTATCGCCACCGCGATGCTCAATCGAAATGCTCAAGACTGCTAACGCCGAATTTTCGTCGAGATCGCCTGGCCACTCAACAAATGTAATCCGTTCCGGCCCGAGCTCCTCTTCAAGCAGACCGGGGACCTCCGAATCGAGATGACTCCCGAGGCGATAGAGATCAAGGTGTGAGATTGGATGGATTCCATCGTCGTAGCGGTGCGCGATCGTGAAGGTTGGACTGGTAATCCGACCAGTAACTCCTAGTTGACGACAGGCGCCTCTAACTAGCGCCGTCTTGCCAGCCCCTAGATCACCGCGAATGTAAACGACCGTTCCCGGCGCAAGACGGTCGGCAATCTCAGCACCGAGCGCTTCGGTCTCGCTCTGTGAATTTGTTTCATGCGACTCAATCGATTTCACCCCGCGAGCCTATCGCCGCCCTAGGTCTGCGCCGGTCACGTCCGGTACGGTGTGGACCGCGATGGAAGCTGTACCTCCCCCACAGCCTGAAGAGGCCTACAGCTCGAGGTCCCTGCGTCCGATGATCGCGAAGTTCCGTGGATCTGAAACAGGAACTGCCGCGATTCTAGCCGGCGCAATGATTCTGACCAATGTTGTTGCTCTTTTGGCAACGATTGCCTTTGGGCGACTGCTTGGTCTTAAGGGCTATGGCGAGTTGGCAGCGATCCTCTCTACCTTCGTGATTCTCAGCGTTCCGGGCGCCGCCCTGCAGGTAGCTACCGCTCGCGAGGGAGCTCTCGGCCATCTCGGCCAGGGTCGTGAATTTGCCACCACTCTCAAGCGTTGGACAATCACGCTGGCACTGTTGACGGTTGTCGTTGCCGTCATTTCAATCCTCCTGCGCGCCCAGCTTGCATCAATGATTGGGGTCACCCAAAAGTGGGGCGCAGCCGCAGTTCCCCCAGCCGCCTGTCTCTGGATCCTGCTTTCGATTCAGCGTGGGGCACTGCAGGCGACTCGCTCCTACATGGCAGTCGGAATGAGCATGATTGCCGAGCAGACCGCGAGGCTCGTGTTCGGAGCCGGCCTTGCGCTGGTCGGCTTCGGTGTAACCGGAGCTTATCTTGGAACGCCAATCGCAATGATGGTCACGAGCCTGATCCTGACGCTCGTTCTCTCAGGTCGTCTCGGTAAACCGAACCTTGGCCACACAAGGCATCGACTCAGGCAGCTTGCGCTTGATGCTCGTGTCGCAATCGCCGGTCTAGCCCTAATTGCAGTCCTCCAGAACATTGATGTGATCGTCGCTCAGCATGTGCTGCCAAAGAGCACTGCCGGCGCTTACGCTGCAGCTGCGGTTGCCGCAAAGGTTGTCGTTTGGGTGGCTGTCGGGATTGGCTTCTACCTACTTCCCGAAGCAGCCCGACGCCATGCTGAGGGCGACGATGCTCGACCGATCCTGCTGCGTGCGCTTGGAATGACTGCGCTAATCGCGCTCCCCTGCCTACTGATCTACGCGTTTGCTCCGGAACTCCTCATGCGGCTTGCCTTCGGACCTAAGTACACGCAGGGCGCTTCGGTGCTACTTGAGCTTGGAATTGCCATGTCGCTACTTGCAGTCTGCTATCTGGCCGTGCAACTCCTCCTCGCCCTGCGCGAATGGAAGTTCCTAATTGCCCTTGCAGCAGTTGCCATCGCTGAACCAGTCGCTCTGCTTTCCCTGCCCGGCGGCGGCAGCCTTGAAGAGTTTGCGACAGTAGTTCTTGGAATACAGGCAGTTGCCGCTGTCGGTTCGATGATTCTCGCCTATCGAGCTTCGCGCCCATCGCGGATAGCTGACCGATCCGGAGCGAGCAATGTCCAGGCCCCGAATCGCGCAACAACCCTGTAGTTCGCGGCAAGCCAGTCGTCGAGGAGCGTGACTCCACTCGACTGACCAGCACGATTCGGTTCGGGTGCCGCAGTGATGCTCTCTGAATCACGAATAACGAGCGCTCGGCTTGCTCGCAGGTTGGCAATGATTTCTCTCTGCACAGGGGCACTCGTGACTACTCCAGGAGCCGCTATGTCGTAGCGGGTGGCGTTTGGCCGCTCAGCGAGCACGTAGAAGAGAGGTGCGCCAGCTGTGACTAGATCGGACCGCTTGGTCGTGACATAGATCGGACGCCCAACTGCGACTCGTCGCTTAGTTTCCTGGACTGCTTGCTCAAGGTCTGAGAGCGAGCAGGTCTGCAGAGTTGCCCCGCGGAGAGAACAGCGGCTTGACGGCAACTCGCGCACACCGTCGGCGACCTTAATGTCGATACCTCTTGATGATCGTGCCTGCTCTACCTCCCGGACACGCTTCCAGCCGGTATCCGCCAGCGTCCACGTCAGGCCAAAAAACGCAACAGCGGCGGCTACCAGCGCAATCATTGGACGTAGCCGACCGATTGCCGCCTGTCGCTTGCCACGAGCGCGGCGTTGCTCAACAACAGCTCCAATTGCCCATGCACCTAGAACAGCATCGATAACAGCCAACGGGCCGAGATGAAAGGCATCGGCCCGGACAACCATGTAGTGAGCCATCCCGACACCAAAAATCGATCCGGTTACCTCGATCCAACGGCCGGATCGATTAGTCACCAGAAAGACAATCACACTCGCAACGAGTGTGATCAGAAGGACAAGCGGCAAGTGATACGACAGGAACTGCGCTGCAAGATCAGATCCCCTCGCGCGTCCGCCGCCATCCCACACAAGCGGAAACGGAAGCGTCTGATACTTAGAGAACTCAAGTACTGGGTACCTCACAAGCAATTCCCAAGTTCGCCCAGCGCCTGCAGCGATCACGACTGGCAGATAGCAGAGGAATGAGATAGCTGCCGCCCATCCGATGAACCGAATTACCGATCGCTTAGATCCACCACGGACGAACAGTCCCACCACCGATGCTAGGGCAAGATAGGCCGCGAACTCAATTCGCCATAGGGCCACCAATCCCAAAAGTCCTCCTGCTACAGCGGGGTATCGACCTAACGCGAGGATCGACCCAAGTCCGAGTGCTAAAGCAATCGGATAGGGATGCGGCCCAGTAGCTGAACTGACGGCAAGGATCGAAACACACCATGCGAACAGGGCAACAAGCGGACCGCTTCGACGCCGAGCGAGTCTCCATGCGAGCAGGGCGACGCTGGCATCGGCAACTGCGCGCAGCACGCGCCAGGGAATCAGTGACGGCCCCGTCAGCTTCCAAACCAACGCGAGCAGATAAGGCTGGCCGGGAGGATAAAACCACCAAAAATCCCTATAGGGAACCTGGCCGTCAGCGATTCGCGCCGCAGCCTGCAGCATTAGCCCTTCATCATTGAGCTGAATCCAGTTCCGCAGTGTCACGCTGCCAATCAGCAGCCCGAGGGCGAACAGGCCCAGTCCGGGCAACAACCTGCGAAGGCTGACAGCTGCATAGGAGCGCTGTGTGTAAGTCACCTGTCGACCCCTCGGACTCGATAGATCCGAGCACAGCCATAACTAGCCGAAGATTGAATAAGTGGACCCAAGGCAGCTGACAGATTCGTCCGATGCCCGCAATCGGAATAGAGGAACCGAGCGCGACTCTCAATCACGAGATCTCGGGCTGCCTGACTGTTGAGACTGCCATTAAAGAGCAATTCAGCTCGCGCAACTCGTTTACGGAAATCCGGAGTCCATGAGAGCTGGCCGACCCATACGGGACGACCTGTTCGCGACGGAACAGTTAGCGCAGCCTTAATCGGAGCTAACACCCCACCGTTCAGCGGATCTCTCTCAAGTTCAGTGAGCGCAGCATCCTCCCCAGGTTCAAGGAAGTAGGGCTGGGCCGAACGATGAATCTCAAGCCTCATCAGATTCAGTCGATGGAGAGAGCCAGGCACGCAGAACACTAGACAGAGGCCAATTGCCAACCAAGCCTTACCGCTCCACCAAACCGAATCGCGCCAAAGCAAGGCACTGCGAATAACGAGAATCGCTATGAACAGACCGAAGCCCTGCAACGCATGGAACGCAAATGTTCCAGCACCAGTTACCGTGATCGCGAAGTACTCAAGCAACATCAAAGCTGGCATCGCACGCAGTGCTGTGTCCTGCCAGCCCCGAGGACGTCTTAGCCATGCTGGCAGCGCCGCTAGATAAGGAGCAAACGCAAGCAGCCAAACTGATAATGGCCATGCGGGTAGCGCGTTGTTTGCGGTTCCGGCTAGCTCCCAGACCGGGTCAGTGTGGGCCAGCCACCTGTAATAGACCAACGGCAGTAGTCCTGCGACAACAACGGGAAGGTGACGTTTCGCAAAGAGCGAGACGGAATACTGCTTCCGCTGGAGGATCCCGACTACGATGATCGCTCCAACCAGTTCAGCCCCTTGCCAAGGTTGCAACCACGAGCAAACCAAAGCGAGTGCGGCTGCCACTGCGACCCAGGATGCAGCACGGCGCTCTCCGAGTCCGCGCTCCGCGGCAAGCAGGCAGAGAGGCAATGTCGCCACTGCGATTGCCGTCATCATGTAGCCCCAGATCCAACCCGCCGCAAACACCTCGCCGGTGGCGAACTCAATCTGGGCGCGCCATCCACTACTCAGCTGTCCCCAACTAAAGATCGCCCCCGCTGGACTCAACCCGAAGAGTGCAAGCGCTAACCCTGCAGTTCTTGCCCCGCCAATCGGCAAAGTTCTTCGCACATAGGCTGCAAATCCGATTACTAGTAGGGCAATCGAAAGCGGCTTCCAAAGTTGATAGGAAAGAAGCGGTGATAGGCCAGCACGATGAGCCAGTGCGGAAAGAAGGAACCCGGGCTCAACGAAGCTGCTTGACGACTGCTCAGGAATCGACCATAGGCTGCGTATAAACCCATGGTCAGACGCTGAAACGATCCACGATAAGTACTGGAGTTGATCGGCTGCGACCTGATTCTCGCCACCGGTCAAAACGCGGCCGGTAGAGATGAGGGCTGCGATAACAGAACAACCGAGCAAAGCGAAGACCCCTGCAAGGAGCAGCTCGCCTCTAGTTGGCCTGATCGATGCGAAACGGTTTGAGGTTGCTCCGCTACTCAAGACTTTTCCGATCGCCAGCCGCGGCCGTATGCCCAAGCCGCTCGACTGCCCCAAACTCGATCCGCAGCCTTCTCCGGAAACAAAGGCGCTATCGGGCTGATGATTCGAGCAATCACGGCCTTTGCCCTCGTTTTGAGATTGTCTACTGGCGGTTCCGCAATCGCCGATGTTGAATTGCCGAGGCGACTGAGCTGCCTTGCCGCTTTGCCTACCTCAAACATTCTTTCGTCTGTAGTTGCTGGCGTGTCTCGACGGAGGTGCCACCCAATCAGTGCCGAATCGAAGTGAAGTTTCATCCCTGCGTCTGCGAGTCGCAGACCAAGATCAACATCAGTAAATCGCTTGAGCTCCGCGTTGAACGGCCCATCAACCCGCTCCAACAATGCACGCTTGACGCTCACATTCGCGGTGCAGAAATGCTCGGGGGCAACACTCTGAGGGTCGTCGATCTGGTTGAACGCAAACAGAGGCCCGCCATCCTCTAACCAGCGCATGTGTTGACTAATCGGCTGCTTTGGATCCCAAGTTACGAGTCCTCCTAGCGCTAGTTCAGGGGCCTGGTTTCGCCTGTGAAAGTCGAGGTGGCCAGCAAGTAGGCCTGGCTTAACGACAATGTCGTCGTCGATGAAGACGACTATCGGAGCGGTCGTTAGAGATAGTCCTAGGTTGCGAGCGGCGCTACTCCCACTTGGCTTCGCGGTAGTAGCAACCTGCACGGTGGGCCAGTGCTCGAGCAACTCCTTGGTCCCATCGTCAGAGCAGTCGTCGACGACAATCAATTCGAGCGACTGTGAGCCTTGGTCCGCTAGCAGCGCCTCGATGCAATTGGCAAGCTTCTCTTGCCTGTTGCGCGTTGGAACAATGACTGAGGCGACAGGTTCAGGCATCTAGAGGAATAGCCGCCTTGTCCGGATGCTCGCTCGCGTTAGGACCGTCAGCTCTGCGATGTCGACCAGAGTTAGCTTGGGCAGAGCCGCAGCGGTCTTCGACATTCCGCGTGGCGACCAACCGTTGCGCAGTGTCAGGTAGGGCACTACCCAGAGCAGGAACAACCTGCGCCTAGAGAGCGTCGCAATTCCGATGCCAAGCAAAGCCAAAATCAGTCTGCCATGAGTTTCGCGCCAGACAAAACCGCGCCACGGGAAAGCCTTTCGCAGCTCTCTATGTTCCGCAACCAACGCGACCATTGAAGCCCAGCGATTCGCTGCCACAATCGCCTCTGAGAGGCTCTGCTCCTCAATCGCATGCGAGATAACTGCCTCGTCAGCGAACACGGCACCGCAGCCGGTTGCAAGCGCTCGCATCGCAAGGTCGGCATCCTCACAGGACGGAAGTGGAATTCGGGAATTGAACCCTCCAACCTCTTCCAGCAACGCTCGCGGATACGAAACATTGCATGTCTGGAAAAAGGGCCCTAGCGCATCAACTCGAATTGTTCGTGCCAGCGGATTGGCGAGCCTCAACGTCTCTTCTGGTTCGGGTTGCGTCCGACCTTGGACTATCACGCCGGGGTTGGCGCGATGAGCCTTGAGTAAGAACTCCAACCAGCGACTATCCGCTCGGCAGTCGTCATCTGTGAAGGCAACGAACTGGCCGCGTGCGGTCTGCCAGCCCTTTTGCCTTGCTCGAGCCGGCCCCTCTGCGAACTCGTTCCTGATCACGATCGCGGTTCGATTTTCCGACAGAAGCTGATCTGTTTCGTCGGTTGAACCATCATCTACAACAATCACTTCAAACTCATCTGGCGGAACGGTCTGTTCGTCGAATGACCGAAGCAGATTCTTCAGCCGGTCAGCGCGGTTGTGCGTAGCGACGACCACTGAAATCAGCGGAGTAGTTCTATTCTCGCCATTTGGCTTGCCTAATGTCCGAGACTCTGCGAGTGGTTGATCCATCGTTGGCTGAGAATAGAGCGAGTTGATTCATTGCGGATCGTTTGACCGTAAGCCAGCGTCGGTAGTGTCAGCGAGCAGATGAGCGACGAGCGGTTCGGCTTCCCACGCACTGAGTTGCGCAGCCGCGCAGCCCGAGGAGCGATCACCAACGGGCTTTTCCTGCTCGTCATTGAGGCACTTGGGCTGATTCAGGCGGTTGTTGTTGCCAGATTGCTTGACAGCGACCAGGTTGGCCTCTACGGAATTGTCTCTGTGACGGTAATGACGTTGCTTGCGCTCAAACAGGTAGGGATTGATGAAGGCTACGTACAACAGGAGAGCAGCGATCAGGAATTGGCTTTCCAACGGGCTTTTTCGTTAGACCTCGCGATTTCAGTGGCCTTCACCCTCGTGATCGCCGCTCTTTCCCCACTAATTGGTTTGCTTTACGGCGATCAATCGCTGACCCCACTGATGCTGGCGCTTTCGCTGCTGCCAGTCCTGTTTGCGCTGCAAGCGCCGGTTTGGATCTACCTGAGACGGATGGACTTCATTCGTCAGCGCCTGCTTCAGGGGGTTGTTCCAGCTGTCACCCTGATCACAACCGTAGCTTTGCTGCTGCTCGGGCTCGGAACATGGGGGCTTGTGATTGGAGCTTTGGCTGGTAACGCTGCAGCAGCACTACTAGCAGTGGGGCTTAGCCCGTACCGGCTTCAAATTGCCTTTGAACGAGAGACAACTCGCCATTACCTTCGGTTTAGTGCTCCGATCGCTCTCGCCGCAGTCTGCGGACTGATAATCCGTCAAGGTCAATTCTTCGCTTTTGACCTTAAGTTGGGACTAGCTGGCGCCGGCTACCTGACGCTTGCAATCACGGTCACTCGTTACGCGGATCGCGCTGATCAGATGATTACGCAGACCATCTACCCAGCGATATGTGCTGTTAGAGAAGCACCCGATCGCCTAATTGAGGTCTTCGAAAAGAGCAACCGACTGACAGCGATGTGGGCGCTACCGTTCGGTGCAGTCCTCGCTCTATTCGCCCCAGGGCTCGTGCGCTGGGTATTGGGTAGCAAATGGGACCCGGCAATACTCCTGATCCAACTTGTTGGAGTCTCTACTGCGATTTATCAGATTGGATTCAATTGGACAGCGTTTCATCGCGCCGTCGGCAGAACCCGCCCACAGACTGTCTACGCAATTTCTGGTCTATTAGTCTTCCTTGCCGTTCCACTGCCACTTCTGTTTGTCTACGGTTCAGCTGGGTTCGCGTGGGGTCTATTTGCGGTCAACATCGTGGCGGGTGCGCTTCGTTGGTTTTATATGCGCGAGTTACTCCCTGGCGCACGAATTGCGAGGTTAATCGTCCGTTCATTCCTGCCACCAGTACTGGCTTGCACACCGGTCTTAATCTGGAGAGCAACCGATGCAGACCAGAACTCACTCCCAATCTTTGTCGGCCAATTGGTCCTCTACCTCTGCTCTTATGTACTGATCACAATCCTCTACGAGCGCGATTTGCTCACTGAGTCAATCGGCTACATACGACGGCGCTCGGCTACCATCAGCGCCGACACTGAGTTGATCTAGCGATGCGGCTTCTCTACGTACTTGAAAGGTATCCCGAGCTTTCCCAGACCTTTGTTAGTTCGGAGATTCGGGGGTTGATTGAACTTGGCTGCGAGGTTAAGGTCGTCGCACTCGCACCCGGCCGTGGCGGCGAACGTCCGGCTCCCGTTACCTACGCATCTGATGCGTCGAAATTTGAGCGGATATCAAGCAGCCTCAAGCTGATAGCTACACAGCCGATTCCGTCGATTCGGCAACTCGCAGCTGAATCAAGCTGGCCGCCACCAGATGGCAGCCAGAAGCTGCGCGGAATGCTCCGCATAGCACCCTGGACTGCTACGGCACGCGAAGCGGACCACATTCACGCTCACTTCGCGACCGAGGCTGCTGACATCGCGCGACTGCTATCAGCTAGCTCAGGCACCCCGTTCTCTTTCACCGCTCATGCAACCGACGCCTACAGTGATCCTCTAAAGCTTGGGAGCAACATTCGTGAATCGTCATTCGTTCGGGCCGTGGCACCGCACATCAGCGCTCAGCTGATCTCCGCAGCGCCAGAATGCGCAGGGCGGATTCACGAGATACCAGCTGCGATCAACGACGATCGCTTCACTGGCACCGGGCATTATGAGTCACAGGGGCCTGTGATCGCTGTCGGAAGGTTGGTTGCTAAGAAGGGATTCGACGACCTGATCACAGCCTCGTCGATGCTTAAGACTGAACTCGGTAATCGCAAGGTGTTGATTGCTGGTGAGGGACCTGAGCGTGAGCGGCTCGAACAGATGATCATCAATACCGGGGCACCTGTAACGCTGCTCGGATCAGTTGCGAATGCAGAGCTCCCCAAGTTGCTTGCACGTGGATCCCTATTCGTGGCGCCGTCAAAGTTGGCAAGTGACGGGGATCGCGATGGCAGACCTGCTGCTCTAGCCGAAGCTATGGCGGTCGGCCTGCCAATTGTGTCTACGACCCTGCCGGGGATTCCGGGCCTTGTTGATAGCGGTCATGGCGTGCTCGTCGAACCAGGGAACCCCAATCAATTAGCTGCTGCAATCGCTGGCATGATTGCGCGGCCTTCCACCGAGCGAGCGGCAATTGGGCGTGCAGCAGCCGACCATGCAGCTTCGATTCACGGCTACCGCGCTGTCGCTCGAATGATGCTTGACCTCTTTAATGGCCGGGGCGGCAATCGCAGCAGCAGTTAGATCAATTCTTGAATCAGGGCGTTAGCGCTAATCACTGCAGCCGGTAGCGTGCAATTGCTGCAGGCAGATTTACCTTTCGATCGGGGCGAATTTCCACCACAGCCGCGCAGCCAAATTGCTTGATCGAAACCGCATACGGCCTCAGCTGCCGAAGCAGGCGAAGATTGTTGTGCTGACAGTCAACCAGTACAAATCGCACACCCAGAGACTGCGCAAACTGACCCGGATCAACGGGAAATACCGCGCCCGGAAGATCTCCATTCAGAAGCACTTCAGCGAAATATGCGCGCTCGCGATACTGAGGTGTCCATGTTTCATGTCCGACCCAGACCTGCCGACCGCTGCGCCACGGAACCATTGAGCTATAGAGCTGTCCGCCCAGTACGGAGCCCTGTAGCCTCGAATCGGCAATGTAATTGAGAGCATCCCTTTCTCCAGGCGAGATGAAATAGCCATTTGCAGCCTCAATCTTCATCTCTTTGAGTTGCCGATTTACTTGCACGATTGATCCCGGCACGATCAATACGAGGACGCAGAAAACTGCAAGCGCTATGCGAAATAGAGGCGAACGGCGCTGAAATAAGGAGCGTGCGCCGATAACAGCGAGAATTGCTAGCGGGATCGTGATTCCCTTTAGTGCGTGCGTTGCGGTATTGCCAACGCCGGTAACTGCTATTGCAAACAACTCGAGAATCGCGATCAGGGGCCAAAGACGAATTGCCCATTCGCTAAACGATGTGGGTCGCCGTCGGCAAGCAAAGAGTGCAGCCATCAGCAGCGGCCCGAAGAGCGCAAGCGGCGTCCACCAACTCGTTCCAGAAACATAGTCATTGGCTTGATCTCCATTTGCTAACCAAGACTGGTCGAGACGCCCAAGAACCGCGTAGTAGGCAAGTGGGATCACTCCGGCAACGGCCGTAGAAGCAGCGAGCCAGAGCCGAGAACGACTTAGCTGCAAAGAGGCGCCCTGATCGAACCTTGAGCTCAGCAATTCGCCTGAAACCACGACCGCGATCAGTATCGCGCCCTGCCACGGCTGAAGCCACGAACAAGCAATCGCTGTCGCAACTAACGCCGTTGACAAGCGCCGTCCGGTAGCTCTCTCCTTCGCATATCTAAGTAATCCGAAAATGAGCAACGCAACGGCCACGGCCGTCAGACTGAACCCCCAAGACCAGTAGACCGGCCAAGAGTCGAATCCGCCATAGAGCAGAGCGTTCGAATTCTTGCGCGGGACGATCGTTTCGAGAACCTCGGCAGCCGGAAGCTTGTACATCAGTGCCAGCGCGAGGGCGAACACGAAAGGCCAGCCGCGACCAATATGCGATGAAACGTACTTCGGGACAATCCAGATGAGAAGGGCTATTCCGATTGGAACCCAAAGTGCATAAGCGATCGGAATTGAAACACCGGACAGGTGCACTACCGAGGAGAGCAACAGAGCAGGGTTGATGTAATCCCTAACCGGCGGTGACAGAGTGAACAGGTTGGCACTGAACAGGTGCTCCGAGCCTTCCCTGACCCATGCGAGGTACTGCATCGAGTCAAGCACGAACCCAACAGCGCCAGACCAGATTGCGTCATTGAAGAAGCTATTCCAAGCGATCGTGATCACAACGGTGAGACTGAGCGCTGCGAAACAGGCAAGCACAACACCCCGCGCAATCCGAACTCTTGGGTGGCTCGACTCGCTGCTGAGCAGTTCGCCCTCTGATTTACGCTCACTCATCAGGATGATGATCGCATCCGGCCGGACAATTGGGAGCTTCTGATCAGCCATAGACCAGACCCGGCCGGTGACCAGGTTCGCCGGTCGGCGGCGTCTCGCGCTACCTTCATGTGCGATGTCGCGACTGATTGAACGTGGGCAACTGGCAATCCTGCTGCTCGGGCCAGCCGTGATCGCCCTGTGTGGCGGTGGCTATGGCCAAAAAGTCCTTCTTTGGAGCGGAATCGCAGTTTGGTCACTAGTCATCATCGGAGCATTGATTCGTCGAGATCCGCTCCCGGGCAGCTTCGGCGCTAGAACAGCATTGATCGGGCTCACGGCGCTCGGAGTCTTCACTGCCATATCGCTCAACTGGACCCCAGTTCGTAGCGGTGCCAAGATTGAGATTGAACGGCTACTCCTCTACGTCGGAGCGCTCACCGCAGCCATCCCTGCCCTTCGTAGTCGTAGCAGTGCACGGCTGGTCGAGCCAGCCGTACTTCTAGCTAGCGCGGCAACAGCCCTTTGGGGCATGAGTGAACGGCTTGCGCCATCCCTATTCACGCTCGGCAGCACTCCCTATGCACGCGGCCGGCTTGCCGAACCACTGGGCTACTGGAATGCGGTCGGCGGACTTTCCGCTCTTGGACTGGTGATCACGGCTCGAATCGTCGGCGATCGCGAGCGCTCGACGCTAACCCGCGCAGTTGCGGCTATCTGCGCACCACTGCTCGGTTGCAGCCTCTGGCTTTCATATTCGCGCGGTTCACTCGCCGCCTTGGCTGGAGGCCTGATCCTGCTGGCAGTCTTCGTACCGCAGCGATCTCAGCTGAAGGCAATTGCTCTGACGATCGCCGTCTCGATTCCAGCAGCTCTAGTTGCGGACCGAAGTGACGCGATCCGTTTGCTGAGTGGGACCGGAAACACTCGTAATTCTGCAGGAATCATCCTGTTGGTTGTTCTTACCGGAATGTCAGCCGTAGCTGCGGCGGCAGTAGTGATTCTCAACCGACGTGACGGATCAGCGATTGATCGTCCTAGCAAGCACCTCAACCCGCGATTCCGCCACATAGCCGCAGTGATTGCAGCTGTTGTCTTGGTAGCACCGATCGTCGGAATACTCGCTGGCACCCCGACGAAGTCAGTCGCCACAAATGACAGCATCGCTGGATCGAGTCGTTTGGCTTCCACAGATAGCGATCGCGGTCTCTACTGGGAAGTCGCTACAGACACCTTTGGCAAGAACCTGATCGACGGAGCGGGCGCAGCGAGCTACCGCTTCAGTTGGGCACAGGGTCCTTATGCCCGACTCCCTGTTACCAACGCACATTCACTTGAACTCGAGACAGCATCCGAGCTAGGCCTACTCGGCCTCCTAGCTCTTGGAATGTTTATTTGCGGCTCGTTCGTTGCCGGTCGTCGATCCCTCAGACGAGACCCCGGCCTGGCTGCAGGCGCAGCCACTGGAGGCCTCCTGATTCTTGCCCACACTGCCATCGACTGGGATTGGCAAATACCGGGTTTAATCCTTCCTGCACTGCTTCTAGTCGCTTTACTGCTCGCATCCGCCGAACCACCACCACCCGACTCTCGGAGACTTCCAGCGAGGTTGCTTATTTCCGCTGTTGCGGTCTTGGCGGGACTGTGGCTCTGGCATGACTGGAGAGCAGTCGTACTGCAAAAGGAAGCGTCTACGAAAATCGAAGCAGCGCGTATTCTTGGTTTCACGCCAGAGCGCTACGCGGCAATTGACAGCAGACTTCGAGCGGCTGGATGGCTGAATCCCGATTCCGCACCAACGCGCACTCGGGCGCTCGCAATGATGCTCGACGGAAGACCGAATGAAGCGGTAACACTTCTCGAGCGTCTAATCGTTGACGACAATGCCGATTACTACGCTTACGCGCTGCTAGCAAACGCCTACTTCCAAGCAGGTAACCACCAGGGTTTCCTCAATGCAGAACGGGCAATGCTTCTATTGCGCCCGCTCTCGCAACGACGGCCGATCGGCTAACGCCCGGCGCTAATTCGGACCGCCGACGGCAGCTGAGACTCGGTCGGAGTTTGCTGAAGGCTTAATCACGTAAACGCGAGCGCAGCCGAACTCTTTCGTTTCAGCAATCAGCCCGGGCATCTCAGCGGCCAAGTCTTTCGGAGCCTCCGCTCTACCACCACACTGTTGAAACACAAATCGCGCGCCGCTCCGCTCTACAAAGGTACGGCCAGCGGCCGGTGACATCTGACCAGCGAAGAATTCGCCGGTCAGTCTCGCTCGACTCTCCCAATTCGGAGTCCACGAAAATGGTCCGAGGTAGACCTCACGACCGCTATACGGCGGCACAAGCAGCCCCCCATATGAGTCAGCTAGCACGCCGCCGGGGGCGCGATTGTCAGTTAGGTAGCTGAGCGCGGCAGACTCACCATCGAAGATGTAGTAGGGGTATGCGACGCGATGAATGCTCTCGCGGACAAGATTGACTTTGTGGAAAGTACCCGGCAGCACTAGAAACGCAGTCACTGGCAGGACCCACCACCATCTTGGCCTCGGAACCCATCTCTGACGGTGGGTTGTGAACGCTTGGACACTCAGAACAGCTAGCGGAAGCGTCAGCCCCTGAAGAGCGTGGTAAGGAAAAGTTCCGAACGGTTGGAAGTAGACAATCACGACTGCCAGCGGCCAGAAGCGGACGGCCAGCTGCTGCCAGTCTCCACTGCGATCACGCCAAGCCAGCAATGCTGGCAGCGCGAGCGGAGCCAGTGTCAACACCACAGCCCAAATAGGCCACGACCAGAGTGGCTGTGCGCCAGCCGCGTTCGCCTTTCCAGCCAAGCTCCAGGCGCTATCGGTGGCCGCAATTGTCGCGTAGTAAATCGCCGGCAGCGCTGTGGCCACAAATAGTAAAAGCAACCGGTAATCCAGCCTAACCTTGAACCGATAGGCCCTCCACAGCTCCACCAACCCAACAATCACAATCAACTCCGCCCCTTGCCACGGTTGGAGCCACATGATCCAAGCGCCGCCAAGCGAGCAAACAGTCAGCAGAACCCAGCCACCGCCGTTGCGCACACGCTCAAGACCGAGCAGAACGAGTGGCAAAGCGAAGACTGCGCAGGCGGTCATCATGTAGCCGAACATTGTCTGTCCGGTCCACATCTCTCCTGAGATGAAGTCGAGCGTGTATTGGCGCGGCGCTCCTCCCCACCCTGTCAGCTTCCACAACCCGCTCCATGGCATTACAGCGAACAGCGCTAGAAACATTCCGACTCGCTGTGGCCATCCAGCGCTGAGAGTCCGCTTTGTGTAAAGCCAGCAGCCGATGAAGGTAATCAGTACCGCCGCTGGCTTCCATACGGCTAGAAATGAAGTCTGAAGAGAAAGACCGGTGAACCGATGTACGAGCCCGGAGAGCAGAAAACCAGGGTGGAGAAATACTCGGCTATCTGGCTGAAAATCAAATCGATTACCGATCAACCAATGGTTTGAAGCCTCCCTTATCCAGGTTAGGTACTGGAGTTGATCGGGTGGGAAGAGTCCATCGGCACCGCTGAGTGTTCGGCCCTTGAGGAGCAGCGGACCGAGGACCGCCATCGAGAGAAGCGCGAGTCCTATAAGACAGAGCCATCCGAACCAATCTGGCCATCGGCTTTGCTCGACATCCGAAATGTCTGAACTACGATCGTTCATCAGACTGTGAACCCGCAGCAATCAGACAACGCGGGAGCGTTGATCACTTACGCTTTGCCGCGTCCGTCGAGTTTTCTGTGGCAAGCAACCTCGCAGCTGGTGGCCGAAGCAGTGACCAGTTGCGACGGCGCTCGTCTCGTCGGAACCTCCAGAGCACGCTAAGGGTCCGGAGGCCGTAGATAACACTTGTCCTAAAGGACACGCTTGATGCTTCGAGGAAGTAGCGAGTTGGGATCGCGATTTCGACGACGCGAGCATTGTGAGCGGTTAGCTGCGCAAAAATCTCTTGGTCAAAGACGAAATCGTCGTCATTTCGAAGGAATGCCATCCTGTTGAGAAGCTCGACCGAGAAGGCTCGATAACCGGTGTGATACTCAGAATAGTCGCGACGGAAAGCGGTGTTTTCACACCAAGTAAGGAATTTGTTACCGATCCACTTCCAGCGTGGCATCCCACCTTGGATTGCTCTGTCGTCGAGCATTCGCGACCCGATTACGCAGTCGGCGCGCCCCTCAGCGATAGGGCGAATCATTTCGCCAATCAGGCCAGGGTCGTACTGATTGTCGGCGTGGACCATCACAACAACATCTGCACCATCAATCGCTGCCCTGACGTAACAAGTTTTCTGGTTGGCACCGTAGCCCCGGTTCTTCGGGTGACGCAGCACGTCAAAGCCTGCAGCAAGCGCCGCCTCTTCCGTGTTATCGCTGCCCGCGTCATCTACAAGCAGTGCCCTATCCGCTTCCTCACGCGGCAGCTCTGAGGCAACCAGGCCAACCGTCTGCTCAGCGTTGTAGGCCGGCAAAACAACGTGAATCGATTGCTTCCCGCCACGGTCGGACATTATTGGCTGCCGCGCCCTAACTGGCTCAGTTCGATGAGCAAGGATTACTGCTTCATCGCCGAGCGAAAGTGAAACCATTCGGCGACCAATTGGAGAATTCGCCAGCGGCCGCAGAATCGAAAACAGACCACCTCGATCGGCGAGACCACTGATCCAATAGGAGAGCGCGAAGCTTCGGATCAGATCGGTGTTCTCACTGCAGATGAGCCCGGTGCCGGAGAGAATCTCGTGCAGCGTTACCCGCGGCATCAGGAACGTGTGTGCCGGAACAAAGCCCCACCAGCGCCCTCCTGCAAGTCGAGCGATTCTCGCTGATGGATCTGGAGTGACAATGCACAGCACTCCGCCCGGGGCGAGCAGATTCTTACAGTGATCGATTGCTGAAACCGGATCATCTAGATGCTCAATGACATCGGCAAGCACGACAACATCAAAGCCGTCAGCGTCGTTGAAGTCCTCTAATCCAACTTCACGAACGTCGAGGCCGAGGACGTCACGCGCATAGCCGGCATTTGCTGAACTCAGCTCTAGGCCAGTTGACTGATAGCCACGCCTACGCGCTTCGTCAAGCAACAGGCCATGACCGCAGCCGACATCAAGAAGCCTGCCGGCGGGAACGTACTTTCCAATCAAATCGATGAGCCTCAGCGCAGTGAGCCTCCGGCCCTCCTCCTCGGCGAGATAGGCCGTATCGGTCATATCCCGGTAGAGACTGTGAAGTGAGTCGCCTCCCGGAAGTGAAGGCTGAGCGATCGTTCCGCAGTCAGCGCAGCGGAAGAGATCTCCGTAGAGACCAGACTGATGCGCCGACGGAGCCATAGCCGAAGCATCGGCGCTACTGATCGATCCCTTGTAGGCGAGTGTCTGTGGGCCACCACAGATTCCACAGCCCTTGTTGATTGAGCTCTCCTCCATCAGATCGAAAGCGTAACCGCAACTGCACGAACGCGTCTCAGACGAACTCAATTTCGCAGCGACGCCTACCATCTGTTGCCATGGACACAGCTCCTGTTGACATCTCAGTCGTGATCCCTGCGTACTGCGAGGAACAGGCGATAGTCGGCACTATCAACGCGATCCATCAGTATCTGATGCGCTCGGGGCGCAGCTTTGAGTTGATTCTTGTCGACAACGCATCGCCTGACCTCACGACACAACGGGCTAGATCTCTTGAGTTGCCGGAGTTGCGTGTACTTGTCAACGACTCGAACCGAGGCAAGGGATATTCGGTGAAGCGAGGGATGCTTGAGGCGCGTGGACGACTTCGACTCCACTGCGATGC